>Ga0209916_1001204_pt1 | contig 25226 bp, 27 predicted proteins | sample ThiBio_1000_plan_FD_183956 | JGI IMG/M metagenome (GOLD analysis project Ga0209916, IMG submission 183956) | Wastewater bioreactor microbial communities from Cape Town, South Africa - Thiocy_solids_2 (SPAdes) | ecosystem: Engineered > Bioreactor > Thiocyanate-remediating > Anaerobic-Aerobic ... | reverse complement strand
ATTTCCTGCATCTGCCGGTGCAGGCCGGCTCCGACCGCATCCTTTCGGCGATGAAGCGCGGCTACACCACGCTGGAGTTCAAGCAGAAGATCCGCAAGCTGCGCGCGGTGCGCCCGGACATCTGCGTGTCGTCCGACTTCATCGTGGGCTTCCCCGGCGAGACCGACGAGGATTTCGAGAAGACCATGAAGCTGGTCGACGACATCGGCTTCGATCAGAGCTTCTCCTTCATCTTCTCCACCCGCCCCGGCACGCCGGCGGCCAAGCTCGCCGACGACACGCCGATGGCGGTCAAGCACCAGCGCCTCGAACGCCTGCAGGCCGCGCTGAACGCGAACGCGAGGAAGATCAACGAGGCGATGGTCGGCACGGTGCAGCGCGTGCTGGTGGAAAAACCCAGCACGCGCAACCCGAACGAACTCAGCGGCCGCACCGAGAACATGCGCTACGTGAACTTCGCCGGCCACCCGCGCCTGATCGGCCAGTTCGTCGACGTGGTGATCACCGACGCGATGAGCAATTCGCTGCGCGGGCGGGTGAAAACGGCCGACGACGCGGCCGCACTGGCGTCATGAGCGAGCTGGTGATCCGCGAAATCGGCGCGGACGAGTTCGCGCGTGTGTGGCCATTCTTCCAGGCGATCGCCGCCGCCGGCGATACCTACACCTACCCGCGCGACATCAGTCTCGAACAGGCCCGCTCCATGTGGACCACGGCGCCCGCCCGCTGCTTCGTGGCCGAGCGCGACGGCCAGGCGCTGGGCTGTTACCGGCTGGCGCCCAACCAGATGGGACCGGGCGACCACGTCGCCAACGGCAGCTACATGGTGGCGCCGCAGGCGCGCCGCCAGGGCGTGGCGTCGGCCTTGTGCGAGCACTCGCTGGAACAGGCGCGCCAGGCCGGCTTCAGCGCCATGCAGTTCAATGCCGTGGTCGCCAGCAATACCACCGCCGTGCGGCTGTGGCAGCGCCACGGCTTCCGCATCGTCGGCCAGGTGCCTGGGGCGTTCCGCCACGCGCAACTCGGCCCCACCGATCTCTACGTGATGCATCGGACCCTGTAGCCGCCGCAGGCGATGGCGTGGCCCGGTCCGGCCGCTGGCGGAAACGCACGTCGCAACCGCGGATTGTTGCCGGCCAGCGCCAGCACGCTCGGCGGCGACTGTCGTCATGGCTCTTCCCGCGGCGACGCGCTACCCTCGCGCCCCTATGAGCGAACTCAACCAACGCGATTTCACCCTCGACCCCGAGGACAATGCCCGTCTCGCCAACCTGTGCGGGGCGTTCGACGAGCACCTGCGCCAGGTGGAGCTGCGCCTGGGCGTGGAGATCAACCACCGCGGCAGCATCTTCCAGGTGATCGGCGAGGACGCGCCGGCCAGGGCCACCGAGAAAGTGCTGCGCGCGCTGTACGCCGCTACCGCCGACGAGGCCCTGACCGGCGCCAAGATCAACCTGCAGCTGGCCGAATCCGGCATCGACGCGATCGCCGAAGCGGCCGCTGAAGGTGCCCAGGAAGTCGTCATCAAGGTCAAGCGCGGCGTGATCAAGGGCCGCGGCCCGAACCAGGCGCGTTACCTGCACGCGATCGCCAGCCACGACATCAACTTCGGCGTCGGCCCGGCCGGCACCGGCAAGACCTATCTGGCCGTCGCCAGCGCGGTCGAGGCGCTGGAGGCGAACCGGGTGCAGCGGCTGATCCTGGTGCGCCCGGCGGTCGAGGCCGGCGAGAAGCTGGGCTTCCTGCCCGGCGACCTGAGCCAGAAGGTCGACCCCTACCTGCGCCCGCTGTACGACGCGCTGTACGAGATGCTCGGCTTCGAGAAGGTGGCCAAGCTGATCGAGCGCAACGTGATCGAGATCGCCCCGCTGGCCTACATGCGCGGGCGCACCTTGAACGATTCCTACGTGATCCTCGACGAGGCGCAGAACACCACCGTCGAGCAGATGAAGATGTTCCTGACCCGCATCGGCTTCGGTACCGTGGCGGTGATCACCGGCGACGTCACCCAGGTCGACCTGCCGCGCAACACGCGCTCGGGCCTGCGCCAGGCGATCGAGGTGCTGCGCGGGGTGGGCGGCATCAGCTTCACCTTCTTCACCTCGCGCGACGTGGTGCGCCACCCGCTGGTGGCGAAGATCGTGCGCGCCTACGAGGCGTTCGAGCAGAAGGACGAGGACGGCGCATGAGCGCCCCGCTGACCCTCGCCGTGGGCTACGCGGTGCCGCGCGCCGGGCTGCCTGCGCCGGCCAGCTTCCGCCGCTGGGTCGAGGCGGCGCTGCGCGGGGCGAAGCGGCGCAAGCGCAGCGAGCTGGCGATCCGCATCGTCGATGCCGAGGAGGGCCGCGCGCTCAACCGCGACTACCGCGGCAAGGATTACGCCACCAACGTGCTGTCGTTTCCCGCCGAGCTGCCGCCCGGCGTGGCGCTGCCGCTGATCGGCGACCTGGCGATCTGCGCCCCGGTGGTGCGGCGCGAGGCCGCCGAGCAGGGCAAGGCGCCGCGCGACCACTGGGCCCACCTCACCGTGCACGGCGTGCTGCATCTGCTCGGCTACGACCACCTCGAGGAGGCCGAGGCCGAGGCGATGGAAGCGCTGGAAACGCGCATCCTGGCCGGCCTGGGCATCGCCGATCCCTACGCCTGAACCGCCTTGCTCCCTCCCCTGCCACGCCGGGAAAGGCGCCAGGCCATCGCGCTTGTGCACTGAACCGCCACGATTTTTCCGATAGAATCGAGCTTCCGCCCGGTTTCGGGCAGGCTCCCAACGAGTAATGAGCGACGACCCTGGCAGTACCAGCGGCCCGGCCCACCGAACCTGGTGGGATCGACTGGGCCACATTTTCTCCGGCGAACCGCGCAACCGCGACGAACTGATCGAGGAACTGCGCTCCGCCCAGACCAACGGGCTGCTGTCCGTGGACACCCTCACCATGGTCGAGGGTGCGATCAAGGTCACCGAACTGAGCGTGGACGACGTGATGGTGCCGCGCATGCAGATCGTGATGCTGGCCGCCGAGTCGCCGCTGCCCGACATCCTCGCTGCCGTGGTCGAATCCGGCCACTCGCGCTTCCCGGTGCATGGCGAGGACAAGGACGAGATCCTCGGCATCCTGCTGGCCAAGGACCTGCTGAAGTACTTCGGCGCCGCCGAGCACTTCGACATCCGCACCATCCTGCGCCCGGCCGTGCTGATCCCCGAGTCGATGCGCCTGAACGTGCTGCTGGAGGAATTCCGGCTCAGCCGCAACCACATGGCACTGGTGGTCAACGAGTACGGCGGCGTCGCCGGCCTGGTCACCATCGAGGACGTGCTGGAGCAGATCGTCGGCGAGATCGACGACGAGCACGACGACGAGGAAGAACCCGAGCTGATCCATGCGCAGCCCGGCGGCGACTGGCTGGTCAGCGCGCTGACGCCGATCGAGGACTTCAACGAACAGACCGGCGCCGACTTCCCCGACGAGGAATACGACACCGTCGGCGGCATGGTCACCGCCGAGTTCGGCCACCTGCCCGAGATCGGCGAGGAAGTCGCCGTCGGCAACTACCTGTTCCACGTCACCGAAGCCGACGACCGCCGCGTGCAGGCCTTTCGCGTGGCGAAACAGTAGCGCCGCATGAAGCTGGCCGGCCGCAACCTCCTGCTGCTCGCGCTGTGGCTGCTGGCCGCGTTCTCGCCGGCCCATGCCAGCATCGCCAACGCCCCCGGCGCCAACCTCCAGGTGTCGCTGGTCACCTACGGCCCCGGCGAAACCTACTGGGAGCGCTTCGGCCACGACGCGATCGAGCTGCGCGACACGGTCTCCGGCGAGGCGGTCAACTTCAACTACGGCGTGTTCGACTTCAACGAGGCGAACTTCTTCGTGAACTTCGCCCGCGGCCGCATGCACTACCTGATGGACGCCGCGCCAAGCGATCTGGACGAGCGCTACTACGTCGATGCCGGCCGCTCGGTCACCCGCCAGGCATTGGCCCTCAGCCCCGCGCAGGCCGCCGCGCTGCGCGACTTCCTGCTGTGGAACCTGCGCCCGGAAAACGCCGGCTACGCCTACGACTACTACGTCGACAACTGCACCACCCGCGTGCGCGACGCGCTGGACAAGGCGCTCGGCGGCGTGCTGGCGGCGCAGCTGAAGGCGCGCCCCGGCAGCATGACCTACCGCCAGCAGACCGTGCGCCTGATGAGCGCGCAGCCCTGGCTGATGCTGGTGCTGGACCTCGGCCTGGGGCCGTACGCGGACCGGCCGCTCGACGGCTGGCAGGAAAGCTTCCTGCCCGAGGTGCTGCAGGCGCAGTTGCGCGCGGTGCGCGTCGACGACGGGCATGGCGTGCTGCAGCCGCTGGTGCGCGACGAACACCTGGTCTCGCCCAACCGGCTGCAGGCGCCGCCGGCGGCCGCGCCCGACCTGCGCCTGCCGCTGGCGCTGGCCGGCCTGCTGCTGGCCGGACTGCTCGTGCTGGCCCGCCGCAGATGGCCGCCGGGCTACGTCCTGCTTGGCATGCTGTACCTGCTCGCGGCCGGTCTGGTCGGCGTGCTGCTGCTGGTGCTGTGGACGCTGACCACGCATCACTCGGCATGGGCCAACGCGAACCTGCTGCTGTTCAACCCACTCGCCTTCGTGCTGCTGCCGACGCTGTGGCGTGCGCGCCGCGGCGTGGCCGCCTCGCGCTTCATCGACGGTGTGCTCGCGCTGCAACTGCTCGCCTGCCTGGTCGCCGTGCTGCTGCACCTGCTGCCCGGCACCGTGCAACAGAACCAGCCGTGGCTGCTGTTCGCCCTGCCGTGCTGGCTGGCGCTGGCGTGGAGCCTGCGCCGCCGCTGATGCGTTGCCGCGCCCCACCGCGCGCGGCATGATGCGCGCATGAATGCGATCACGCCGCCGAGCGCACCGCCAGCCAGCAACCCGCCGATGGTGGTCAACTGCATCGCCTACCGCAAGGACGGCAGCCGCATCGGCGACGTCACCATCGACGCGATCAGCGACGTGCTGGCCGAGCCGGACACCTTCGTCTGGGTCGGCCTGTACGAGCCGGACGAGCCCCTGCTGGAAAAGATCCAGGACGAGTTCGGCCTGCACGACCTGGCGATCGAGGACGCACACGCCGCGCACCAGCGCACCAAGCTGGAAACCTACGGCGATTCGCTGTTCCTGGTGGTGCAGACCGCGCAGCTGATCGGCGGCGAGCTGGCGTTCGGCGAAACGCACATCTTCTTCGGCCCGCGCTACCTGGTCACCGTGCGCCACGGCGCCTCGCAGTCCTACGCGCCGGCGCGGCGCACCTGCGAGCACGCACCGGAACTGCTGGCGAACGGCCCCAGCTACGGCTTGTACGGCGTGCTCGACTTCATCGTCGACAACTTGCTGCCGATCGTGCGCGACTTCCGCGAGGAGGTGCAGCAGCTCGAACACGACATTTTCGGCGAAACCTACAAGAGCAGCACGGTGCGCCGGCTGTACGACATGCAGCGCGACCTGATGACGCTGCGCCTGGCGGTGGCGCCGCTGCAGGACATCATCAACCAGCTGATCCGGCTGCATCCGAACCTGATTCCCGAAGTGCTGCACGCCTACTTCCGCGACGTCTACGACCACGCCTTCCGTGTCAACGAGGCGATCGGCGCGATGCGCGAAATGCTCACCGCCGCGATCAACGTCAACCTGTCGCTGGTCAGCCTGCGCCAGAACGAGGTGATGAAGAAACTCGCCGGCTGGGCCGCCATGCTCGCCGCACCGACCCTGCTGACCAGCTGGTACGGCATGAACTTCGCCCACATGCCCGAGCTCGCGCAGCCGTGGGCCTATCCCGGCATCATCGTGGTGGTGGGCGCCGTCGTCGGCGGCATCTACCTGGGGCTCAAGCGCGCCAAGTGGTTGTAGCGCGGCCGGCGGTTGTCGCTGTCATGCGGAACGTCCAAGATGTCCGGTGGCCCTCACCCGGACGCGATCATCGATGAACGACTCCCGCAACCCCATTCCCGCCGACGCGACCGAGCCGGTGGAAACCCTGTACGAAGGCCGCTGGCTCAGCCTGCGCAAACGCGGCCGCTGGGAATACGCCGAGCGCAACAACCCCGGCGGCGCGGTGATCATTCTGGCGGTGACGCCGTCGGACAAGGTGCTGTTCGTCGAGCAGTACCGGGTGTCGATCCTGCAGAACACCATCGAGATGCCGGCCGGCCTGGTCGGCGACCTGGCCGGCCAGGCCGACGAGAGCGCGCAGCTGGCCGCGCAGCGCGAGCTGGAGGAGGAAACCGGCTGGCGCTGCCAGCGGGTGGAATTCGTCCACCGCGGCCCGTCGTCCTCGGGCATGAGCACCGAGATGATCACCTTCGTGCGGGCGTGGGAACTGGAAAAGGTCGGCCCCGGCGGCGGCGACGACACCGAGAACATCACGGTGCACGAAGTGCCGCGCCGGGAAGCGGGCGCCTGGCTGTTCGCGCGCGCCGCCGAAGGCTATTCGATCGACCCCAAGTTGTTCGCCGGGCTGTGGTTCATCGAGCATGCCAACGGCTGAGTACGCCGGCCACGGCGGCAAGGCCGCTCACCAGGTGCGCACGTCGACCACGCTGACGGTGAAGCTGCTCATGCCGGACTGGTAGCGGAACAGCCGGCCCAGGTCGAAGTGCACGGAGTCGCCGGGAGCGATGTTGGCGGTGCCGGCCGGCCAGGCCTGCTTGCTCTGGATGACGGAACCAGCATCGTCCTTGATGTCGATGCGGATCTGCGCGGCCGAGGCCGCGGCGCAGTTGTTGACCAGATCGCCGCGCAGGCTCATGCGGGTGACCGTGCCCGTGTTGTTGACCGCAGGCTTGAAGTCCTTGACGGCGAAGTCCTTCGGGCTGCAGTCGGCCTGGGCGGCCAGCGGGGCGAACAGGAGTACCGCGGAGATGAGGAGCGTCTTCATGAGTTTTTGGCCATCCCGATGCATGCCTTCGATGCGGGCATGGAAAAAGATCGGCACGCCGCGCGGATTCTTTAGCCGGCGGCCCGGCGGCGGGGTCGCGGCATGACGCTCAAGTTCCGCGCGCAGGTGTCGATAGCAGGTGGTTCCGTTCCCCGCGTTGCGGTTCCCCCACTGTCCGATGGAGTTCCCCCATGAAGGCTCTCGTTGTTTCCGCCGTGTTGCTGCTCGCCCCGCTGGCTGCCCAGGCCGCCTGCGCGCCCGGCGATTTCGCCATCAAGGATTTCAAGCCCGGCGTCGCCGCATCGCGCCTCAGCCTGCGCGGCGAGCTGGTCAACAACTGCGCCGCGGCCTCGGCCGCGCAGGTCCGCATCGAGGTCAAGGACGCCGGCGGCAAGGTGCTGCAGACCAAGCAGGGCTGGCCGGCCGGCACCGCCAACATCGCTCCCGGCGAAGCCGTGCGCTTCGACCTGGGCCGGCTGTTCCGCTACCAGCCGGACATCGACAGCTACACCGTCAGCGTGGTCGACGTGCGCACCTGGTAAGGCATCCGGTGGCATGACGCGAAAAGGCTCCGCAAGGAGCCTTTTTGCTGTCCGCCGCAACCCGCCGCCGCGGGTTTTCAGTGCAGCACGAACAGCTTGTCGAAGCCGGCCACGCGCAGGGTGCCGCGCAGTTCGCCGGAGGCGTTGACGATGCGGATGTCGGCGCGGTCGGCGCCGGCGTGCTCGCGCAGCAGCAGCAGCATGCCCAGCGCCGAGCTGTCCATGCCGGTGACCTCGCCCAGGTCGATCACGTAGCTGCGCGCGGGCTTGCCGTCGCCCAGGCAGGCATCGTGGAAATCGCGGTGGATGCTGAAGTCGAACCGCTCGCCCAGCTGCAGGGTCAGGCAATCGAGTTCGCTGTCGTGGTGGACGATCATGGGGCAATCCTCAGAAAAGTTCGATTTCGCCGGCGTCCATGGTGTTCTGCAGCGCCGGGCCGCGCGAGCGCAGGCGCGCCTTCTCGCGCTGGATCGCCAGCCGGCTGCGCACGCGCTGGGCGCGTTCCTCCAGCGCCTCGGCCTCCAGCGGCGCGCAGGCCAGCTGCTCGATGTCGCGGGTGCATTCGGTGGTGACTTCCTGCAGCTCGGTCAGCCGGGTGCGGGTCTGGCTGATCAGCTGGCTCAGAATGTCCTCGAACTGCAGCGAGCGGATGGTGGTGGAGACGTCGCTGCCGAGGCCGCGGTTGATCTCCACCGCCTGGTCGGCCACCGCGCTGGTGCGTGCGTCGCTCTCGGTGACGTGGGCGGTCATCGCGTCGATGCCGCCCTTGGCCGACAACGCCACGTTGAGGTCCTGCGAGGCCATTGCGCCGATCAGCCCGCGCAGCTGCTCCATCGCCGAGCGCGCGCGCTCGACGTGGCCGCCGATCTGCTCGTTGAGCTGGTTGGAGTTGCTGGCCAGGTTGCGGATCTCGCCGGCCACCACCGCGAAGCCGCGGCCGGATTCGCCGGCGCGCGCCGCCTCGATCGCCGCGTTCAGCGCCAGCAGGTTGGTTTCCTCGGCGATGGTGTTGACGTTGCGCAGCAATCCGAACACCGCATCCATCTCCTTCGCCATGCCGTCGATGCGGTAGACGATGCGCAGGCTCTCGCGCGACATCTGCACGATCATGCCGACGAAGTGCTCCAGCAGGTCGCCGGTGCGCGCGGCGAAATCCTGCACCGATACGCCGCCGTCCTGCACCTCGATGATCTGCTTGAGCAGCGACTGCTGCAGCGCGGTCTTGCTGGACAGGCCGTCGAAACCGCCGCCCAGCTCGGACACCGCGTCGCGCAGCAGGTCCAGGCCCTGGTGCAGCTCGCGGGTGGCGTGGCCGAGCTCGTCGACCAGCGCGCCGCGCACGTCCTCCAGCGCCTCGCGCACCGGCTCGGCACGGGCGCCGGCGACGGCCTGCGCCGCCGGTGGCGTCTCGGGCCGTGCCGGCATCGCCCACGCCGCGGTCAGCGCGACCACCAGCAGCGGCGCCAGCCAGGCCGGGTGCCAGGCCAGCGCCAGCAGCAGGGCGACGGCGCTGGCGATCCAGCCCATGGGCCGGCGTCGGAACAACAGAGCGGGAGTGAATGACATGATCCGGTATCCGCAGGTCAGGCGCCGCCGGCGCCGGTATGAGAGTGGCGGGCCAGCGCCAGCAGGCGCGCCGCCATGTGGTCGATCGGCTGCATCTCGGCGGCGGCGTCGAGCTTCCAGGCCGCGCCTGGCATGCCCCACACCACCGAACTGGGCTCGTCCTGCACCAGCGTGGCGGCGCCGGCCTGGCGCAGCTCCAGCAGGCCGCGCGCGCCGTCGTCGCCCATGCCGGTGAGCAGCGTGGCGATGGTGGCGGCGCCGGCGCTGGCCGCCAGCGAGCGGAACAGCACGTCGACGCTGGGGCGGTGCCGGTTCACCGGCGGGCCCTCGTGCAGCCGGCAGACGTACTTGGCGCCATCCCACATCACCAGCAGGTGGTGGCTGCCGGGCGCGATGTAGGCGTGGCCGGACTGGATCGGCTGGCCGTCCTGCGCCTCGCACACGCGCATCGCCGAGCAGCGGTCCATGCGCGCGGCAAACGGGCCGCTGAAGGCGGCAGGAATGTGCTGGGTCACCAGGATCGGCGGCGCGTCCGGCGGCATCGCCTCCAGTACGACGCGCACCGCCTCGGTGCCGCCGGTGGAGGCGCCGATCGCGATGATCGGGCTGCCGCCGCGCGTGCCCGCGGTCTGCGCGCGCGGCAGCACCGCGTCGGCCGACAGGCGCGGCGCCACGTCCAGCTTGCGCACCGTGGTGCGTGCACGCGGCTTCGCCTGCGCCGCCTGCTTGACCTTGGCGCAGATCTCCAGCGCGTGCTCGCCGAAACTGCTGGCCAGGTCGCTGCTCGGCTTGGCCAGGAAATCCACCGCGCCGAGTTCCAGCGCGCGCAGCGTCACCTCGGCGCCCTGGGTGGTCAGCGACGACACCATCACCACCGGCATCGGCCGCAGCCGCATCAGGTTTTCCAGGAAGGTCAGCCCGTCCATGCGCGGCATCTCGACATCCAGGGTCAGCACGTCGGGGTTGAGCTGCTTGATCTTGTCGCGGGCGATCAGCGGGTCCGCCGCCGTGCCGACGACATCGATACCCGGATCGCAGGCAAGCATGGTCGACATCAGCTTGCGCACCAATGCGGAATCGTCGACTACCAGAACACGCACTCTATCCATTGCTCACCTTGCCATGCAGCCACGGCCCCGTCGCCCGCGACGGTGGCCCGGTCGATCGCCGCGCCGGAACCACGGCGCTAGAACAGCTCGACCTCACCCTTTATCGGATCGTTTGCCAAACGCTTGAGGTAGCCGCTCTCGCCGGCCACCAGCGCCACGTCGTCGCTGCGACGCAGCTGGCGCACGCGGACGCGGCCGCTGTGCGGGAAGAACTGCACCTGGCGCGGGTAGACGTCACCGAGGTCCTCCGCCGCCAGCTGCAGCCGCTCGGCCTCGATGTAGCGGTGCACGAAGTCGATGTTGCGCCGGCCCACGTCGCTCAGCTGGGCCAGCACGCGGCCGCCGCCGAATACCTTCACCTGCAGGTTCGCGCGCTGGCCGCCCGCCTTCAGGATCGCGTTGATCAGCTGCTCCATCGCGTCGCTGCCGTAGCGCGCCGCGCGGCCGACGGCCGACGACCAGCTGTCGCGCTCGCCCATCGGCTCGGGCAGCATGAAATGGTTCATGCCGCCGACGCCGCGCTCCGCGTCGTGGATGCAGGCCGACACGCACGAGCCGAGCACGGTGCTGACCAGCTCGTCGCTGCCGCTCACGTAGAACTCGCCCGGCAGCACCTTCACCACCATGCGGCCCTGGGTCGGATCCCAGAACCGGCGCAGGTGTTCGAAACCGGGCATGGCCTCGGGCAGCGTGGGCGTGGCCCGGCGGTCGACCGTCACCACCGGCATCATCCGCGCTTCCGGTAGACGGTGCGGCCGATCAGCTCGAAATCGTCGCTGATGCCGTGCAGCGACTCGGAGTGGCCGAGGAACAGGTGGCCGCCGGCCGGCAGCAGCGCGGCGTAGCGGCGGAACAGGCGCTGCTTGGTCGGCTGGTCGAAGTAGATCACCACGTTGCGGCAGAAGATCGCGTCGAACGGGCCGCGCATGGGCCACTCGTGCAGCAGGTTCAACGGCTGCACGGTCACCAGCTCGCGCAGGCGCGGATGCACGCAGGCAAAGCCTTCGTACTCGCCGGCGCCGCGCAGCATCCAGCGGCGCCGGCGTTCGTCGCTGATGCCGGCCAGCCGTTCCAGCGGGTACACGCCGTTGCGCGCGGTCTCCAGCGCCTGCGGCGACAAGTCGGTGGCGAGGATCTTCGCGTCCAGGCCTGCCGCGCCGGGGCGCTCCAGCGCCTCGGCCAGCACCATCGCCAGCGCGTACGGCTCCTCACCGGTGGAACAGCCGGCCGACCAGATCCTGAGGCGGTCGCCGTCGCGGCGCTTGCGCTGCAGCCACTGCGGCAACAATTCGTCGACCAGCAGGTCGTAATGGTGCGGCTCGCGAAAAAAGGAAGTGACGTTGGTGCTGATCGCGCTGGCGAGATTGTCCAGCTCGCTCTGCGGGTCGCGCCGCAACAGTTCGCAGTACGCGCCGAAGTGGCGCAGGCCCAGCGCACGCAATCGCCGCGCCAGGCGTCCCTGCACCAGCTGGCGCTTGTGCTCGCCCAGCGCGATGCCGCAATGCTCGTAGACGAATTCGCGCAGGAAGCGGAACTCCGCATCGCCGAGCGACACCGCGCCGCCATCCGCCGGGACGACATCGCCTTCGCTGGTGCCGGCGACGGCGGCGCGCATGCTCAGAACTCCTTCCAGGCGCCGGCGTCCGCCGCCTCGGCGGCGACGGCGCGCGGGGGCGCCTTGCGCACGGCGGCGAACACCGCCTCGGTGGCCCTGGCCACGTCCTTCGCGCGCTCCGGCGGCGCCGCCTCCGCCGCTGCGCCATCGTCGGCCAGGTGGAAGAAGCCCACCTGGCTGGACAGGTCGCCGGCCTGCTCCTGCATGGCGCGCGCCGCGGCCGAGGCCTCCTCGACCAGCGCGGCGTTCTGCTGGGTCATCTCGTCCATCTGCATCACCGCGTTGTTGACCTGGTCGATGCCGGCCGACTGCTCCTGGCTGGCCGCGGCGATCTCGGCCACGATGTCGGTGACCTTCTTCACGCTCTCGACGATCTCGGCCAGCGCCTTGCCGGACTGGTTGACCAGCTCCGAGCCGCAGCGCACCTTCTCCTCGCTTTCGGCGATCAGGCCCTTGATCTCCTTTGCCGCGCCGGCGCTGCGCTGCGCCAGGCTGCGCACCTCGCTGGCCACCACCGCGAAGCCGCGGCCCTGCTCGCCGGCACGCGCCGCTTCCACCGCCGCGTTCAGCGCCAGCAGGTTGGTCTGGAACGCGATCTCCTGGATCAGCCCCACGATGTCGCCGATCTTGCGGCTGGAGGCGTCGATCTCGCCCATCGCGGCAATCGCCTTGCCGGCCACCTCCCCGCCGCGCTCGGCCTGCTCGCGGGCGCCGCGGGCCAGCTGGTTGGCATGGCTGGCGTTCTCCGCGTTCTGCTTCACGGTGGACGTCATCTCTTCCATCGACGAGGCGGTTTCCTCCAGGCTGGAGGCCTGCTCCTGCGTGCGCTGGCTGAGGTCGTCGTTGCCGCGCGCGATCTGCTGCGCCGCGCTGTTGACCGCGTCGGAACCCTGGCGCACCTCGTTCACGATCGCGCCGAGGCGCTCGTCCATGGCGCGGAAGGCATCCAGCAGCCGACCCAGCTCGTCCTGCCGCTTGACCTTGATGGCATGGCCCAGCCGACCTTCGGCGATGGCGTGCGCCACCTTGACCAGATGCGCCAGCGTGCCGCTGATCGAGCGCACCAGCAACGTCGACACCAGCAAGGCGAACAGCAGGCCGCCGATCAGCGCGATCAGCACCAGCACCCGCACCGTCTTGTAGCGGCCGAGCTGGGTCTGGTAGATCTGCTTCACCTCGTCGCCCTGCGCCTGCATCAGCTTGTTGAGGGTGTCCATGCCCAGCATCAGCTGCGGGCGCACCTGCATTTCCAGCAGGTCGCCGGTGCCTTCGTCGTTTTGCGCCAGCGCGTCGTAGATGTCCTTGAGACCGCTCACGTATTCCGCGTCGGTGGCGCGGTAGGCCTTGTACTTCGCGGCGATGTCCGCGCTCATCGGGATCGCCGACAGCCGCTTGTTGACCTCGCCGATCTCCTTCTGCAGTCGCTCGGACTCGGCGACCTTCTGCTTGATCTGCTCGGGCTTGCCGATCGCCCCTGCCGCTTCGCCGAGCACGATGAAGTTGGTCAGCGACTTGGCGCGCAGCTCACCCATCAGCTGGGCCGGCACCATGGCTTCCTCGTAGGTGCGGCGCATGCCTTCGTTCTGCCATTGCATCATGCCCAGGCCGACCGCCGCGCCTGCCACGAGCATCAGCCCGAGCAGCCCGAACACGCCGACCAGGCGTGCCTTGACGGACAGCGTCGGCAACTTGGTGAAACGTGCCATGAATTTCTTGATGTTCATCGTGATTCCCGGATCGGATCAGGCGGCAACTTCGACATCCCGGACGCCGGTCAGCGCGGCGTCCAGCGTTTCAACGTCTTCCGGACGCATGAGCTTCTCCACGTCCAGCAGCATCACCATGCGCTCGACATGGGTGGCCAGGCCCTTCAGGTAGCGCGTGTCGACGATCGCGCCCATGTCGGGCACCGGCTTGATCGCCGCCGGCTCGATGTCGACCACGTCGGACACCGCATCCACCACGATGCCGAACAACCGCTCGGCGACGGCCACGATGATCACCACCGTGCTGTCGCCGTAGTTCTCGCGGGCCAGGCCGAAGCGCAGGCGCAAGTCCATCACCGGCACGATCGCGCCGCGCAGGTTCAGCACGCCCAGCAGGTAGTCGGGGGTCTGCGGGATGCGGGTAACCCGCGACCAGCCGCGGATTTCGCGTACCGACAGGATGTCGACGCCGTATTCCTCGCCCGCCAGGCTGAACGTCAGCTGCTGCACGGTAGGCGCCGTGGCCGCGTTGTTTTCGTACATGGATCGTCTACCTCGTGATGAGTGTCCGCAGACACCCGGCCTCGATGTTGTATCGGCCCCGCCGGGGAGGACTTGAGCAAGTCGCCGCGCCGACGCGACGACGCGCAAGCCGCTGCTCAGAACTCGTTCCAGCCGTCGGCCGCCGCGACGGCGGCGACCGGCCCGGCATGTCGCGACGGCCGCGACGGCATCGGCAGCACGCGCGCGCTCGGCGCGGCGGGCGCGACTGCCGGCGTGCCCGCGTGGCCGTCCAGATGGAAGAACGCCACCTGCCGCCGCAGTTCGTCGGCCTGTTCCTGCATCGCCCGCGCCGCCGCCGCAGCCTCTTCCACCAGCGCCGCGTTCTGCTGGGTCACCTCATCCATCTGCATCACCGCGCGGTTCACCTGGTCGATGCCGGCCGACTGCTCCTGGCTGGCCGCGGCGATCTCCGCCACGATGTCGGTGACCTTCTTCACGCTGTCCACGATGCCCGCCAGCGCCGCGCCGGACTGGTCCACCAGTACGCTGCCGGCCTGCACCCGCTGCACGCTCTCGTTGATCAGGCCCTTGATCTCCTTCGCCGCCGCCGCGCTGCGCTGCGACAGGCTGCGCACCTCGCTGGCCACCACCGCGAAACCACGGCCCTGCTCGCCGGCGCGTGCCGCCTCCACCGCCGCGTTCAGCGACAGCAGGTTGGTCTGGAACGCGATCTCGTCGATCAGCCCCACGATGTCGGCGATCTTGCGGCTGGAGGCGTCGATCTCGCCCATCGCCGCCACCGCCTGCGCCGCCACCTCGCCGCCGCGCTCGGCCTGCTCGCGCGCACCGCTGGCCAGCTGGTTGGCGTAGCCGGCGTTCTCCGCGTTCTGCTTCACGGTGGAAGTCATCTGCTCCATCGACGCGGCGGTCTCCTCCAGGCTCGACGCCTGCTCCTGCGTGCGCTGGCTCAGGTCGTCATTGCCCTTGGCGATCTGCTGCGCCGCGCTGCTCACCGCCTGCGAACCGTGCTGCACCTCGCCCACGATGCCGGTCAGCCGGTCGCGCATGCGCACCAGCTCGGCCAGCAGGCTGCCCGCGGCGAAGGCCTTGCCACCGTCGTCGCTGCCGAGGTCGCCGTCGGCGATGCGCGTGGCCATGGCCACGGCGAAAGCCGGCTCGCCGCCGATGCTGCGGCGGATACTGCGCATCGATATCCAGACCAGCCCGATCACCAGCAGGCCCAGCAGGCCGGCCCTGGCCAGGTTTGCCGCCAGCGTGTGGCGGAACTGCGCATCGATGTCGTCGAAGTAGGCGCCGGCACCGAAGTGCATGCCCCACGGCTGGTAGCGCTCGGTATAGGTGAGCTTGCCCACGACCTTGCCGGTACTGGGCTTGAGCCAGTCGTAGTAGGTCACGCCGCGGCCGTCCTTCATGTCGACGTCGTGCATCGCCTGGAAGATCGGCTTGCCGTTCTGGTCGGTCATGTCGCGCACGCTGGTGCCCAGCTTGTCCCGCATCACCGGGTGCGCGGTCAAGGTGTAGTTGTCGTCGAACGCGAAGACGTAGCCGGCGCCCTTGTCCCACTGCATGTCGTGGATCTGCGCCAGGGCCCGCTGCTGCGCCTCGGCCTCGCTGAACTCGCCCTTGGCGGCGCGCTGGTGGAAGCTGTTGGCCACCGACACCGCCGACTCGATCTGGCTGCGCAGCAGGCCTTCGAGCCCGTCCATCTGGCTGGCGCGGCTCTGCAGCGCATTCATCACGGTCAGGCCGGACAGCCCCAGCACGACCACCGTCACCACCATGACCAGCCGTGCATTGAGGCTGAGCCGATCGAAGAACCCGCGTATTCCGGACAACATGTCGCAAACCTCGAAAAAGAAACCCGCCGGCCACAACGGCCATGCGGGGCGGCGCGCAGAGGCGCCGGAACCCATCGCCAGCGGAAGCACCCGCTCCGTTCGCGTCTTGCTTCGCGCCGTGGCCGCAGCCACGGCAATGGCGCGCTTCAGGCGGCCTTGCTGCGCTGTCCCAGCCGCACCACGCCGCCCACGTCGACGATCAGCGCCACCGAGCCGTCGCTGAGGATGGTCGCGCCGGACACGCCCTGTACCCGTTGGTAGTGCTTCTCCAGCGACTTGATCACCGCCTGTTGCTGGCCCAGCAGTTCGTCCACCAGCAGGCCCACGCGCCGGCTGTCGTCCTCGATCACCACCACGATGCCGCGCTCGATCTCGGTGATCGCGTCGGCGCAGTCGAAGGCGCGGTGCAGGCGCATCAGCGGAAGGTATTCGCCGCGGAACTGGAACACCTCGCCGCCGCCGGCGATCCGGCGCACCGCCGCGGCATCGAGCCGCAGCGACTCGACGATCGAGGTCAGCGGCACGATGTAGCGCTCGTGGCCCACCGCGGTCACCAGTCCGTCGATGATGGCCAGGGTCAGCGGCAGCGCGATGGTGAACACGCTGCCCTTGCCCGCCTCGCTCCTCACGCCGACGCTGCCGCCGAGGTCGCGCACGTTGCGCCGCACCACGTCCATGCCGACGCCGCGGCCGGACAGGTCGGTGGCCTGCGCGGCGGTGGAGAAGCCCGGCTGGAAGATCAGCTCGGCCACCTCCGCGTCGCTGGGTTCCTGGCCGGCGCCGAGCAGCCCGCGCTGCTGCGCCTTGGCCACGATGGCGGCACGGTTGAGCCCGGCGCCGTCGTCGCTGATCTGCACCACGATGTTGCCGCCTTCGTGGTAGGCGTTGAGCCTGAGCGTGCCGGTTTCCGGCTTGCCGGCGGCCTTGCGCTGCGCCGGCAGTTCCAGGCCGTGGTCGATCGCATTGCGTACCAGGTGCACCAGCGGGTCGCCGATCTTTTCCAGCACCGTCTTGTCCAGCTCGGTGTGCTCGCCGTGCAGCTCCAGTCGCACCTGCTTGCCGAGCTTGCGCTCCAGGTCGCGCACCAGCCGCGGGAAGCGGTTGAACACCGAGCCGATCGGCAGCATGCGGATGCGCATCACGCTCTCCTGCAGCTCGCGGGTGTTGCGTTCGAGCTGCAGCAGGCCCTCACGCAGGCGCTCCAGTTGCGCGGGCTGGAAGTTCTCGCCGATGTCGCTGAGCATCGACTGGGTGATCACCAGCTCGCCCATCATGTCGATCAGCGCATCGACCTTGTCGATGCCCACGCGGATCGAGCTGCCTTCGCCGGAGGCGGCGGTGGCGGTCGCCTCGCGTGCCGCTGGCACGGTGGCGACAGACGCAGGCGCAGGCGCGAGTGCCGCGGCGGGAGCGGCAACCGCTGCCGGCGCCGCCACGGCCGCCGGCGCTTCGCCGGCCAGCGCCTCGATGGCCAGCTCGCAGTCGCCGTCGAGCCATTCGAACACGGCATCGACGTCGCCGCGCGCCACCGCGCCGTGCAGGCGCAGCTCCCAGCCGAGATGGCACTGGCCGGGATCGAGCTCGGCCAGCCGCGCCGGCGCGCTGTCGAGCACGAAGGCGCGACGCACTTCCAGCCGGCCCAGCTGGCCAAGCTCGCGGAACAGCCGCAGCGGATCGTTGCCGGTCTGCAGCAGGTGCGGCAATGCGACGAAGCGGATGTCCCAGCCGCCCACCGCGGCAGCCTCCGGCGCGGCCACGACCGGCGCCGGCGCCGCCGCGCCGCTGACCAGGCGCACCAGCTCGCCGCGCAGCGCCTCGCTGTCGGCGTCGGCCGCCGGCTGGCCGCTGCTCGAGCGCGCCAGCATGGCGCGCAGGCAGTCCACCGAGCGCAGCAGCAGGTCGATCAGCGCGCCGTCCACCGCGCGGCGCTCGCTGCGCACTTCCTCCAGCAGCGATTCGGCCACGTGGGTGAACGCGGCCACGTCCGCAAAGCCGAAGGTCGCCGCGCCGCCCTTGATCGAATGCGCCGCGCGGAAGATCGTGTGCACCAGCTCGTGGTCGGTCGAACCCGAGTCCAGCGCCAGCAACGCCGCCTCCATCGCGTCGAGCCCTTCCAGGCTCTCCTCGAAGAAGGTCTTGTGGAATTGAGTCAGGTCGACCGCGGCCATCGGCGTTTCCTCAGCCCAGTACGCGCTTGACGGTCGCCAGCAGTTGCTCCGGATCGAACGGCTTGACCAGCCAGCCGGTGGCGCCGGCCGCCTTGCCTTCCATCTTCTTCTCGGTATGCGACTCGGTGGTCAGCATCAGGATCGGCACGCCCTTGTAGGCGTCCATCGCGCGCAGCTCGCGCACCATCGCGATGCCGTCCATCACCGGCATGTTGACGTCGGCCAGCACCAGGTCGAACGAACTGCCGCGCGCCACGTCCAGCGCCAGCTGTCCGTTCTCGGCCTCGGCCACCTCGTGGCCCGCGCCGCGCAGGGTGAACGCCACCATGCCGCGCATCGAAACCGAATCGTCCACCGCGAGAATCTTTGCCATGCTGCCACCTCGTTCAGGCCGGCCCTGCGGCCGGCAGTTCCAGAATCCGCGCCAGGCCGAGCAGGCCGGCTGCCTCGTTGAAAGCCGCGCTCACGCCGCGCCACGCCAGCGCGCCTTCGCGTGAGGCCAGCTCGCGCCGCAGCAGCACCAGCAGCTGCAGTGCCGCGGTGTCGACCCGCTCCACCGCGCTGGCGTCCAGCGCCACGCCGGCGCCGCGCTCGAGCGCGGCGACCAGCTCCGCCTGCAGCGCGGCCTGCGCGGCGAGACGGCAGTCCGCGGGCAGCGCCACCACGGCCACGCCATCCGGCACCGCTGGCCGCTCGTCCTGGTTCTGCTTCGCCGCTCGTTTGCCGGCCATGCCGCCGCTCCACCTGCGCCCGTTGGCGCTTACGGGTGGCTTATCGGCCCGCGGCACGATCGCTTTAGGGCGAATCGCCGCTGCCCGGCGCAAGCGGGCTTGCGCCGGCACGGCGGGCGGAAGATGTCGGCCACCTCTCCGCCGGGCGCCCGATACCGGCCGCGGCTCAAGTTCGTCCGCGCACGGCCGATGTCCTGCAGGACGGACCCGATCGCCCACCGCCCCGCGCGCAGGAACCGACTTGATCATCCAACCGACCAGCCTGGCCGCCCTCACCTGGGCCGGTGCCGCCTCCGGCACCACGGCGCAAAGCTGGCGCATCGGCACGGTGCTGTCGGCGCGCCCGCTGGGGGTGAACCCGCAGGGCCTGCTGGTGCTGCAGGTTGGCGCGCTCGCGGTGGAGACCGAGCTGCCCGGCAGCCAGTTGCCGGCGCAGTTCCAGGTTCGCGTGCTGAGCCTGGGCGCGCAGCCGCAACTGGAGATGCTGCCGCAACCGGCCGACGCCAGCTTCCAGCGCGTGCTGCGCGAGCGCCTGCCGCAACAGAATGGCTACGCGCCGCTGCTCGCCACGCTGGGCACGCTGGCGCAGCGGCCAGTGCTGCGCCAGCTGCCGCCGGAGCTGCGCACGGCGCTGGCGCTGCTCGAACAGTCGCTGCGCACGCCCGCCGAAATCACCCGTGGCGAAGGCCTGCGCGAGGCGATCAACCGCAGCGGGCTGTTCTTCGAGTCGCGCCTGGCCAGCCCGCACGGCAACCTGGCGGCGCTGGCCGAGGACGACTGGAAAGGCGCGCTGCTGCGCCTGGCCGCGCTGCTCGACCGCCGCGCGCCGGCACCGGCACCGGCCAACCGCGGCGACGCCGCGCCGCCGATGCTGCAGCGTGGCGTGCAGGCGCAGCCGCGCGTGCCGCTGCCGCTGGCGCCCGCCGATGACAGCGTGGGTCCGCTGCTGGACCGCCTGCATGGCGAGGTGAAGGCGGCGCTGGCGCGGGTCGAGGTCGCCCAGCTGGACGCCGGCGCCAGCCCGCTGCCGGCCTGGATGATCGAGATCCCGCTGCAGGGCGAGGGCGGCCGCGACGTGCTGCAGCTGCAGTTGCAGCTCGGCATCGACCCCGACGACGGCAGCCACGGCTGGACGCTCGGTTTCGCGCTGGACCTGCCCGCGCTGGGCCCGCTGCAGGGCGAGCTGCAATTGCGCGAACCGCGGCTGACCGTGCGCCTGTGGGCCGAGCAGGTGGAAACCGCCCAACGGCTGGAACGTCAGTTCGGCCCGCTGCGCCAGCGGCTGGCCGCCTGCGGCGTGCTGCTCGACCAGCTGAGCTGCCAGGTCGGCCTGCCGCAACCACCGGGCCAGCACAGCGCCGTGCTGCTGCAGGCCACCGCATGAACACGCCACCACCCCCGCGCCGGGTCAGCCTGCGGCTGGCCGGCGGCAACCAGGCCGAGATCAAGCCGATGCCGCCCGAGGCACTGGAAGCGCTGCTGGCGCGCGCGCAGGTACTGGGCCTGCCGCTGCACCACGATCCGCAGATCGCCGCCTTGCTGGCTGGCTTGCGCCTGCGCGACGACGTGCCGGCGCTGCTCTACGCGGCCGCCGCCTCGGTGCTGGCGGCGGTGTACGACGCGGCGGAAGAAGGCGGCTGAGCGCCGCAACGGCGGCGGCAGCAGGACCAGCTGATCGCGACTTCGCGCACCGATGGATGCTCGAGGTTGCACTCAGCTCGCGGCCGGATGCATCTGCAGCACCAGCTTCGCCTCGTCGCGCGACAGGCCGCAGCGGCTGACCAGCTGCTCGACGTCGGCGCCTTCGCGCGCCAGCCGCTGGGCCAGTTCGTAGGATTGCCGCGCCGGCGGCGCCGATTGCTCGATGCGGCCGAGCTGGCGTTCCAGCCGCCCCAGCGCGGTCACCAGCATCGAGGTCGGCACGTCGGTGCAGGCGGGACCAGCCGCGTGCGACAGTTCGGCCACGCGCTGCTCTAGCTCGCGCAACTGGCGCCAGCCTTGGAACAGCAGCGCCGACTGCGCCAGCGCCACCAGCAGCAGCACGCCGACGCCAAGCTCAAGCCACATGGCTGTTCCCGTCGTCCGCCCGGCACAGCCGGCGCACGTCGAGCAGGGCCACGAAACCGCCCTGCCAGGCCAGCACGCCGTTGACCGGGTCGTCGTCGCGGCTGGCGCGGCCCGGCGGGGGCGGCGCAACGTCGATGCCGTCGCTGCACAGCAGTTCGCCGACCGCATCCACGCGCAGGCCGACCCGCTGACCGGCCTGCGACAGCATCACCACGCGCACGCTGGCCGGGTTGGCCGCCGGCAACGCCGGCAGGCCCAGCCGCAAGCGACCGTCCATGACCGGCACGATGCGTCCGCGCAGGTGGCGCACGCCGAGCAGGTCGGCCGCAGCGCCCGGCACCGGAGTCAGCTCGCCGTCGCGAATGACTTCGCTGACCTCGTCCAGCGGCGCCGCATACAGCTGCGCGCCGATGCGAAACGACAGCCAGTGCCGGGCCGGTGGCGCGGAGGCGGGGGCGCTGGCGCTCATGCGTGTGCTCCTTGCCCGGGAAAGGCGTTCATCGGCTTCATTTGCTCATGCCGGTCCGCGGCGCGCCGCCGGCGGCATCGCCCGCGGCGGCCTTCGACAGCGCGGAAGCCGCCGCATCCGCCGGCGCGCCTGCGGCGGCATGGTCGCCACCGATGACGCGCACGGTGGGCAGCACGTCGGAGGTCGGCGGCGGGTCCGCCAGGCCGGCAAGCTGGCCGACGTTTTCCACATCGGCATGGTCGCGCGGCGCGGTCGGGCGGTCGCTCATCACCACCACCAGCACGCGCCGGTTCTGGTTACGGCCTTCCGCGGTGGCGTTGTCGGCGATCGGACGCGTCTCGCCCCAGCCGATGATGCCGAGCCGCGCAGGGGCGATCCCGCTGGTGGAAAACAGCCGCGCCACGCTGGCAGCGCGCGCCGCCGAGAGTTCCCAGTTCGACGGATACAGCGAGTTGCTGATCGGCATGTCGTCGGTGAAGCCTTCCACCCGCAGCGGGTTGCCGAAGCTGGCCAGGATCGCCGCCAGGTCGTGCAGCACCGCGGTGGCCGGCTCCGACAGCTGCGCCACGCCGCTGGGGAAAAGAATGTCGGTACGGATCTCGATCTCCAGCCAGTCGGGCTTGTGCCGCACCACCACCAGCTTGCGGTCGATCAGCGGCTGCAGCGCCTTGCGCACCTGGTCCTCGATGCGCCCCAGGGTTTCCGGCGCCTTCGCCGGGTGGCCCGCTTCGCGCCCGCGGCCGCCGCTGGCCGGCACCGGGTGCGGTGGAATCGGCACCGCGATCGGCACGATCGACGAACCGGGCTGCCCGGCCGGCGCGGCGATCGCCGGGGCGATGTTGTGCGGCCGGATCCTGGTCGGCGGCAGCGGCGCGATGGCGTGGCTGGAGCCGTTGAACGCCTCGATCAGCGACTCGGACATGACCCGGAACTTGCCTTCGTTGACCACCGAGACCGCGTACATCACCACGAAGAACGCGAGCAGCAGGGTCATCAGGTCGGCGTAGGGAATCGCCCAGGCCTCGTGGTTCTGGTGTTCCTCGTGCTTGTGCCGCCTCATGCCAGGTACCCCTGCAGGCGCGCCTCGATCTGCCGCGGGTTGTCGCCCTGGGCGATCAACACCAGGCCCTCGATCAGGATCTCGCGCATCTGCGTCTGCTTGCCGATCAGGCCCTTCAGCCGGGCCGCCATCGGCAGCATGAACAGGTTGGCCAGCGCCACGCCGTAGATGGTCGCGACGAAGGCGGCGGCGATGCCGTGGCCGAGCTTGCTCGGGTCGGCCAGGTTCTGCATCACCGCCATCAGCCCCATCACCGCGCCGATGATGCCCAGCGTGGGCGAGTAGATGCCGGCCATCTCGTACACCTTGGCGCCGGCCAGGTCGATCGCCTCGCGGGTTTCCAGGTCGACCTCCAGCACGCTGCGGATCGCCTCCGGCTCGCCGCCGTCGACCAGGAGCTGCAGCCCCTTGCTGACGAACGGGTCGGGCTCCGCCTCGATCTGCGGCTCCAGCCCGAGCAGGCCCTGCCGGCGCGAGATCTCGCTCCAGCCGACGATGCGGCTGATCAGGTCGCCGGGCTGGTGCTGCGGCGGCCGGTAGATCATCGAAAGCATCTTGAACGCGTGCTTGAGCACCTTGCCCTGGGTCTGCACCAGCAAGGCGGCCGCAGTGCCGGCGAACACGATCACGAACGCCGCGGCATTCCACAGCGCACCGACGGTGGACCCCTTCAGCACGGTGCCGAGGATGATCACCACGAAGGCGAGAATGGTGCCGATGATGCTTACCAGATCCATGCCGATCAGCCGGTCGATTGCGGTGAAGTGGAAGGTTGCCCGTCGTCGCCGGCCAGGCCGGCCAGGTCCATCACCAGCGCCAGCCGGCCGTCGCCGGTGACGGTGGCCCCGGCGATGCCCGGCGCGCCGTCGAACAGCGGCCCCAGCGGCTTGACGATGACGTCCTCGCGGCCAAGCACCTCGTGCACCAGGCAGCCCAGCCGGCGGTGGCCGATGTGCAGCACCACCACGTGGCGACCTGCCGCCACCGGCACGCCGGCCCAGCCGGCGAGATCGAGCAGCGGCAGCGCGCGGCCGCGATGGCGGGCGACCAGGCGGCCGTCGAGCAGGCTGTCCTGGCCCGCGTCCAGTTCGAACACCTCGGCCACGTTGCCCATCGGCAGCGCGAACAGCCGCGTGTCCACACGCACCATCAGCACGCGCAGCACCGCCAGGGTCAGCGGCACGGTCAGCTCCAGTTCGCTGCCCTGGCCCAGGGCCGAGTGCACCTGCAACGTGCCGCCGAGTTCGGCCACGCGGGTCTTCACCACGTCCATGCCGACGCCGCGGCCAGAGATGTCCGACACCGTCGCGGCAGTGCTGAAGCCAGGGCGGAAGATCAGCTCGTAGCATTCGCCCTCGCTCAGCTGCGCGGCCTGCACGGCGTCGATCACGCCCTTCTCCACCGCCTTGCGGCGCAGGATCTCGGGGTCCATGCCGCGACCGTCGTCGCGCACCGCGATCACGATGCGCTCGCCGCGCTGGCTGGCCGACAGGCACACGCGTCCCTTGCGCGGCTTGCCGGCGCGTTCGCGTGCGTCGGGCATTTCCACGCCGTGGTCGAGCGCGTTGCGCAGCAGGTGGATCAGCGGGTCGGCCAGCGCCTCGACCAGGCTGCGGTCGAGGTCGGTGCCCTCGCCTTCCAGCACCAGTTCCACGTCCTTGCCGAGCTGACGCGCCAGGTCGCGCACGATGCGCGGGAAGCGCTGGAACAGCCGCCCCACCGGCTGCATGCGCATGCCCATCACCGCGCCCTGCAGCTCGTCGGTGACCCGATCCAGCTCGTTCGCCGCCGCGCTCAGGATCTCGCTGCCGTGGCGCGCGGCCAGGGTGAGCAGGCGGTTGCGCACCAGCACCAGTTCACCGGCGTGGTTGACCAGCAGGTCCAGCCGCGCGGTGTCGACCCGCACGCTGTTCTCTGCCGGCGCTGCGTGGTGCGCGGGCGCGGCGACCGGCGCGGCGGCAGTGGCCGGCGCATCGGGTTTGCCCGGCATGGCGGTGACCGGCGCCGGCATCGGCACCGCCGGCTGGCCCGGCTTGCCGTGCAGCGCATCCAGCAGCGCCTCGAACTCGTCGTCGTCGATCGTGGTCGCCGACGCCGGCGGCGGCGCGGCGGGCAACGGCGCCGGCGCGACCGTGCCCGGCGCGGCGTTGCCGTACATGCTGTCCAGCAGCGCCTCGAACTCGCTGTCGTCGATCGTGCCGCCCGCCGCCTCCGCTGACGGGGCCGGCGCGGCGACTGGCGCCGCGGCCGGTGCTGGCCGCGTTTCCGGCAGCAGCGCGGCCAGCAGCGCCGGCGGCGGCATCTGCAGCGGCGCGGCGGCGCCGACGGCGGCCATCATGCCGTTGAGCAGGTCCAGCGCCTGCAGCAGCGCGTCCATCTGCACCGCGCCCAGCACCAGCTTGCCGTTGCGCGCCTCGTTGAGCAGGTCCTCGGCGTGATGGCACAGCAGCACCATCGGCTCGAGCGCGAGAAAACCGGCGCCGCCCTTGACGGTGTGGAAGGCGCGGAACACGGCATTCAGCAGCTCGCCGTCGCCCGGCGCTGCCTCCAGCCCGACCAGTTGCTCGTCCAGCCGCTGCAGCAGTTCGCCGGCCTCGACCAGAAAGTCCTGGCGCAGCTCGTTGTCCAGTTCCGCATCCATGGCCGCGGCGCTCAGAAGCCGAATTCGCTCAGCAGCCGGTCGGCGTCCTCCTGGCTGGATACCTTGGCCGCCTTGGCCGGCGCCTCGCTGCCGGCCAGCGCGCCGGTCAGCCGCACCAGTTCCAGCAGCGAGGATTCGACCGTGCCGATGAAACTGGCGACCTTCTTGATGCGTTGCCCGGTGAGGTCCTGCCACGACTGCGCCAGCACCATGTCGGCGAGGCCGTCGCGGCAGCTGCCGGCGAACGCCACCGCCTCGCGCGCCAGCACGGCGGCGGCGT
>Ga0209916_1001203_pt1 | contig 25241 bp, 24 predicted proteins | sample ThiBio_1000_plan_FD_183956 | JGI IMG/M metagenome (GOLD analysis project Ga0209916, IMG submission 183956) | Wastewater bioreactor microbial communities from Cape Town, South Africa - Thiocy_solids_2 (SPAdes) | ecosystem: Engineered > Bioreactor > Thiocyanate-remediating > Anaerobic-Aerobic ... | reverse complement strand
ACGGCTTCAAGCCCAACTGGGTCGCCGAAATGCGGGCCTGGTACTGCTGGAGCGACGCGCCCCCGCTTGACGACCTGCTTCGCATGATCGCCCGCCGCGACTTCGGCGCCGGGAGCGAGGACGACGTGCTCGCCGCCTGGAAGTCGTTCAGCGAGGCCGTCCAGGTCTACCCCGACACCGGCCCGAACTGGGGCAGCAACAACGCCGTGGCCGCGCCGATGTTCTTCGAGCAGCCGACGGAAGACCGGACGGCGCCGACGACCCTCGACCACTCCTGGACGCGCGAGGCCCGCTTCGGCGGCCTGGACCCGAAATGGCCCTACGCGCCCGGCCGCCTGATCTTCCACCCCGACTTCTCCAACAAGCGCGACGCCGCGCGGAGCTACGCCGCCTTCTTCACCGTCCCGGTGTTCCAGAAGTATCTGAAGCTCGCCGCCGACCGCATGGAACGGGGCCTTCAAAGCTACCGAGCCGCCGCCCTCCGCGCCCCCGAGGCCAAGCGGAAGACCGCCTTCCGCGAAGTCATGCTCGCCGAGCAACTGCAAAGGATGATGAGAAGCGAACACGCGATCATCGACTTCGACCAGAAGCGCATGGCGCTCGCCAAATCCGACGACCCCGCCGAGCGCCGCGAACTGCTCCGCGCCATGACCGCCCTGCTCCACGAGGAGAAGGAGCGGACGACGTCGTCCCTGGAGGCCGCCCGCCGCGACTCCCGCCTCGGCTACGAATGGGAACAGGATTACGTTTACACGCCCGAGATCATCCAACACAAACTCGACCTGATCGACGCGACGCTCGACCGTCAGGTTCCGGACTATCGCCGCGAACACGGCCTTGAAGAGGAGCAGCCCTGATGTCGACCTTCCTCGATCAGCCGTCGCGGGCGCGGCGTTCCTCGTCCGTCGGCTGGGTTCGCTGGGGCGTCCTCGGGATCGCCGCGCTGACGATCACGGGGCGGGCGTCGGCGAGCGACGACGATTCGGCCCCCTCGAAAACCACGCCCGTCACCATGCGGACCATCGACGAAACCTGGCCGCCGCCTCCGGGGGAGGAAAGCTGGGGGTTCGTCGAGGATCTCAAGAAGGCCCCGCCGATCGTCCTCTTCTGGAAGGAAGGCGCCGCGCCGGGGGCGGGTCAGGTCGACCTTCGCGGCGGGCTCGCCTTCAAGCCGGGATTCCCCGACCCCGACGGCGTTCTCGAGACGGCCCACGCCGACCTCGCGCGGTTCCTCGACTTCGCCAGGCTCGCGAAGGATGACGGCCCGCCGCTGACCACCGAGAAGGTCGCGACGGACGGCCCGGAAGCCTACTCGATCGAAATCACGGATCGAGGGATTCACATCAAGGCGGGCGATACCGAAGGCGTCCGCCGCGCGATCTTCCAGCTTGAGGAGATGATCGCCGGGTCGGACGGCCCGTTCCTCGACGCCGGGACGGTCCACAAGCGGCCGTGGCTGCGCAACCGGATCACGCGCTGCTTCTTCGGGCCCATCAAGCGGCCCCCGCTCAACCGCGACGAACTCATGGACGACGTGGACTACTACCCCGACGAGTACCTGAACCGGCTCGCCCACGAGGGGATGAACGGGCTCTGGCTGAGCGTCGACTGGAAGGACGTCACCAGGACCTCGTTCCGCGACCCCGACCCCAACCGCGACCGCCGGCTCGCCAAGCTCCGCGCCACCGTCGCCAAGTGCGCCCGTTACGGGATCAAGGTCTGGCTCTACTCCAACGAGCCGGTGGGGTTCTTCTCGGCCGACGACCCCATGCTCAAGGCCCATCCCGACCTCGCCGGCGCCGGCGGGCCGTCGCGACGGTATATATGTCCGAATTCCGAATCGGCCCAGAAGTTCATTTACGAATCGACCCGATCGATCTTCTCCGAGGTCCGGGGCCTGGGCGGCTTGATCAACATATCGCTCGGCGAGCACGGATCGTCCTGCCTGGACTCGGTGGGCGCCGAGGGGGACCGCCGGCCCGACTGCCCGCGCTGCTCCCAGGCGCCGAACTGGCGAACCCTCGCGGCGGGTCAAGAGGCGATGGCCCGCGGCGTCAAAGACGGCGACCCGGACGCGGAGTTCGTCTGCTGGCTCTACATGCCCTCCTGGAAGCCGCTGGCGCCGTGGATTTATGAATTGCCCGACCATCTGCCCAGGGACGTCACGCTCCAGGTGAACTTCGAGTCGGGAGCGCTCAAGTACCAGCTCGACCGGCCCCGGATCGGCGGCGATTACTGGTTGTCCTATATCGGCCCCTCCGACCGCTTCGCCAGGCTCGCCGGCCGCGCGGCGGCCAACGGGACGCCCATGTCCGCCAAGCTTCAGGTGGGATGCTCGCATGAATCCGCGACGATCCCGTTCATGCCCGTCCCGCCGATCCTCCACCGCAAGTACCGGGCGATGCCCGCCTTGAACGTCGACACCGTGATGCAGTGCTGGTACTTCGGCAACTACCCCGGCGTCATGAACCGCGCCGCCGGGAAGCTGGCCTTCGAGGACTTCCAGAACGGCGAGGACGACTTCCTCAAGGCCCTGGCCCGTCCGGAGTGGGGCGACGCCGCCGACCAGGTCGTGACCGCCTGGAAGCACTTCGCCGAGGGGTTCCAGCAGTACCCGCTCTCCACCCGCTTCCAGTGGTGGGGGCCGATGCACGCCGCCCCCGTCTGGCCGCTCCACCTGAAGCCCGCGCTCAAACCGCTCCAGCCCACCTGGCTGGTCGGCGGTCCCGCCGGCGACGCCGTCGCCGAGATCCTGGACAACCACACCCTCGCCGAGGCCGTCGTCCTCTCCCGGAACATGGCGCGCGAATGGGATAAGGGCGTCGACATCTTGAAGTCGCTCGCGCCTCGATTCGAGAACGATCACGAACGAACGCTCGACATCGGGCTGGCCGAGGCGATCGGCATCCAGTTCTCAAGCGCTCATGACGTGCTGGACTTCTACCTGCTCCGCGCCGGGCTGTTCGACCTGCCGCCGAAAGCCGCGCTCGCGCGGTTGGACGCAATGGAGGCGATCGTCCGTCGCGAGATCGACCACAGCCGACGGCTGGCCGAGCTTTGCGCCGCGGACTCGCGCCTGGGCTATCACTCCGAGGCCGAGCGGCACCAGTACTCCGGCGAGCGACTCGCGTGGCGGGTCGCGGTCCTCGACGACCTGCTCGCCACCGAATTCGCCGAATGCCGCGCCGCGTTCCAGGAAGGCAAGCCGGTCTCCCGGTTCGCCGAGGGCCGCGCCGCCTACGCCATCGACTCGGGCTGGAACGACTGCCAGACGTTCCGCTGGCAGGCCCGTCGCGAGGCCGACGGCGTCGCGCTGCAAGTCGAGATGAAAGAGCCCGGCGCGTCGGGAGCCTTCACGGCGTTCCTGTGCGACCCGTTCCTCACCGAGCGGTTCTGGGAGATCCACCTGTCAACCGGGGGGAGCGCGTCGGACTCCCACGGCGCGGGCCTCCAGGCCGCCGAATCGTACGCGACCCCGGAAGGCCGCCGCGGCGTGACCCTGCGGATCCCGGGCGACGCCCTCGCCGTGTTCGACCCCTCCGGCCGGGGGGATTTCGCGTTCAACCTCTTCCCCGACGCCCGCCCCGCCGACAACTGGCCGGCCGGGCTGACCGTCCCCAACCCCGGCGGCTACCGCCTCGCCCAGGGCCGCTTCGACCCCAGGAGGCTCGGCTACCTGCGCGTCGGCTCCGAGGAGTGAGTCGAAGCCGGGGGAAGTCGCGCGAAACGAGACCGCTCGGTCGACTCCGCCGAGCCGCCTCCCCGCCGGGACGCGGTTCGGCGGCGCTCAACGAGGCGTTTCGTCTTTCGGAGCCCAATCCTCGGCCCGCCAGACGGCGAGGCGGGCGAGGCAGCGGTCGCGCCAGGCCATGCGGTCGGCGAGTTCCGACCGCGGCGTCCGGGCCCGCAGCTCGGCCTCGACCTTCGCGACCAGGGCCTCGCTCCAGGCGCGAGGGTCGGCCTGTTGCTTGGCGAGCGCGTGGTACATCGGCCCGAGCCGTTCGCAGTAGCCGCGGACCCCGTCCTTGGCGTTGAGGTCGATCGTCTCGAACGGCCCGACGAAGAACCAGCGGCGCCCTAGCCCCCGGGTGATCGCCAGGTCGACGTCGCGGGTCGAGCAGACCCCGTCCTCCACCAGTCGGAACGCCTCCGCCAGCACCGCGCTTTGCAGGCGGTTGGCGACGAAGCCGTCGATCTCGGAGTTGAGCCGGATCGGGGTCTGGCCGATCGTCTCCATCAGCGCCGACGTCCGGTCGACGACGGCCGGATCGGTCCAGGGGCTCGGTACGATTTCAATCAACGGGATTAGATGCGTGGGATTGATCGGGTGGACGATCAGGCAGCGGCCGCGGCCTTCCAGATCGGCCGTGAACCGCGACGCGGGAATCCCCGACGACGAACTGGCGAGGATCGTATCCGGCGCCGCCAGCGCGTCGAGCCTTCGGTAAAGCTCCTTCTTGATTTCAAGCCGTTCCGGCGCGCTTTCCTGAACATATCCCGCGCCGTCAAGGGCGTCCTCCAGGCTCGCGGCCGATCGAACCCGCGCGGAGGCGCGGTCGGCCTCGCCGGGGGGCGCAAGCCCCAGCGCCTCCAGGTCGCGGGCCGAGTCGCGGACGAACCCCAGCGCGCGATCGACGGCGGCCGGGTCGGGGTCGTGGACGGCGACGTCGAACCCCGCGCGGGCGAAGGCCGACGCCCACGACGCGCCAACGACCCCGACCCCGACGACCGCGACCCGCGCCGCGGCCGCCCCTTCCGTCCGCTCTTCGACCCCGGCGGTGGCTTTCACGTCGTCGACTCCTTCTCAAACCAGATCGGTCCCGATTCGCCCGCGCGCATTATGCCGTCGTCCGCCGACCCGTGAAAGAGGGGGACCGGCGGAGCGGGCCCCATGCCTGGGACTTGCAACGGCGAGGGCGCGGGGGGGTCGACGCCGCGTCACGAGGGAGGATCGGATCGACGCCGACTCCCCCCGTCGGTCTCGCGCTCCCGCGTCGGGTCGACGAGGCGCGCGGCGAGGTCCCGGGCCTGGGATCGCAGTTCGGGGACGGCCGTCGTCTCCCAGAGGTCTTCCTTCAGCATCGGGCCGACGGCGAAGACGGAGTCGCTCGCGACGCCGCGGGCGTCGATCAGCGCGCCGGACGGGGCGACGTCCAGTCCCAGCAGGAGCGGGCCCGGGCGGGCGACGCCGCGATCGAGCAGGGACCGGATCAAGGCGGGGGCGCCCGCGCGGACGTCGCGCGCGGGGCCCGTGCAGTTGATGACGCGGGCGAAGGTCCACTCCTCGGCCTCGCGCCGACCCCGGCGCGTCCACGACGCCGCCAGGCCCCCCCCCTTCTCCACGATCCTCGCGATGCGGCCGGCGACCACCTCCAGCCGGCCGTCGTCCATGGCCTCGGTGATTTTTCGATCGATCTCGGGCGCGATCCGATGCCGGCGCGCGTCCCACCTGGACGCGAGGTGACGAAGGAAGCGAAGCCGCTCGTCCCGTCCCAGCGCCCGCCAGAGGTCTTGCGTACACGGGCGAAGGCCGTCGACGACCGCTCGCCAGTCGCCCCCCTCGGCCTGGTGGCGGTCCACGTCGGACCTGATCATTCGCAACAGGGACCGGGCCGTCGTCGGCTGCCCGGCCGGGAGGGACGGCGGCCGCGGAGGGCCCGCGCCGGGGCGATGCGGTTGCGGCAGCAACCCGTGGCGAGAGATCGCGACGATCCGCCCCCGATGTCCCCTGGCGAGGGCCTCCACGACGACGTCGACCGCCGTGAGGCCGGCGCCGATCAACAAGATCGGCTCGTCTTCGCCCAGCCCGTCCAGCGCCCCCGGGCTCCAGGGGTTCGCGACGAAGCCGCGCGAGCCGCCGGAGACCGTCACGCCGGCGGGAACGCTCGGCGGCGGGTTCCCCAGCGCGAGGACGACGCGGTCGACGTCGAACCGCCTCCCCCCGGCCGCGCGCAGGACGCGGCGAGCGTCCCCTTCCACGTCGACGACCTCGTCCCGAACCAACTCGACGGCGCCCCGCTCGACCGCGGCGGCGAGGAATTCGTCCAGGTACTCGCCGTAAACCATCCTGGGAGCGAACGTCCCGGGCCCGGCGGAGGGATCGCGCCGTTGGAGCCAATCGAGGAAGTGCGAGCGCTCGTCGGGCAAGGCGCTCATGTTGCCGGCGGGGACGTTCAGCAGATGTCGCTCGCAGCGCGAGCCGTAGGCGGCCCCGCGCGCGAACCGCCCTTCCTTCTCGAACAGCAGCACGCGCGCGGCCCCCGCCCGCGCCAGATGAAAAGCCGTCATGGTCCCGCTGAAGCCGCCACCGACGATCCCGACGCTCAAGCCTTCCAAGACGTCCTCCTCCTGGACCGCAAGCCGGCGACGCCGATTCGCTCCCCGGTCCCAATTCCTCCGAACGCATTATGCCGACGCCCGCGGCCCCGTGAAAGGGGAGGCCGGCGGGGCGGGCGCGTGGGCGAGAGGACCTGGAGAGAACGGGGCCGACGACCGATTCAAGTGACGCCCTCTCCTCATGGCTGAACTTCGACTCCTTTCTCTCGTTGTGACCTTGGCAAACCACGTCCACGGCGTCGCGGGAAGACGATCGGGAATGCTTAGAACCCGCGACAGGGAAACGGTGAGCTTACTGTCGAACGGCTGATCCTGGAATCACGCGACTTGACACATGTAAAGCGCCGATGTAACGTTAGTATTTATGAGGAGGCGATCTCGATGGGAAGGCCGCGCCATCCTGACAAGCACATCGAGAAAGCCATCAAGTACGCCGAGGCGAAGGGGTGGCGAGTCGTCATGTCCAACGGACACGCCTGGGGCAGGCTCCTTTGCCCGTTCGACGGTCGAGGCGGTCACGCCTTCGGCGTATGGTCCGCCCCGACTGATCCGGAAGGATTTGCGCGGTCGATCATTCGCCGCGTCGATCAGTGTACACATGAACGAGAGGAGCCTTGAAATCAAGGGGGAGGGAAGACGATGAGCGGCGAGCGCGAGCATGAGTTCACGTTGGCTCTCGCGGGCGAGCACGGGGAGTTGACGGACGAGATGCTCGATCGTTTCTTCGAGGCCGGATGTGACGACGCCTTGGTCTCCATCAGCGCCGGCAGGTTGTTCGTCGATTTCGCCCGTCCGGGGGCGAGCATGAAGGACGCCTTGGTGAAGGCGATTCGCGACGTTCGCGCCGCCGGCTTCGAGGTGGATCGAATCGCGACGAGTGAACTGGTGACGAAGGCGGAGATCGCGAGGCGGCTCGGCAGGACCAGGCAGAGGGTCGGCCAGTGGGTCGCCGACGAGGGGGGATTCAGCGCTTTCCCACCCCCCGCCTGCCCAATCATCGACGGCCATTCCCTCTGGCGATGGCGCGAGGTGGCCCAGTGGGCCTACGAGAACAACCTCGCCAAACGAACCGCGTGGGAGCAGGCTCAAGACGTCGAATTGATTAACTCGATTTTGAGTTATTGCAGTCAGAAGCAAGAGTCGCCGGTGGAGTTCGAAGGGCTCGTCGAGGCCCTTGACGGCGCCGCAGCTTACCCGTCCCGCCCCTCGGTCGGCGAAGCGCGCCGAGGTTGATGAAACGAAACGATACTACCAACACTTTTTTCGCGATGCGCCGAAAGTACCGGCTGTTAGTCGTCAATTAAAGATGCGCCTCTTAATTCGTGTCCGCCGTTAAACGGAAAATCTTCCTCGTCACCTCGTTTCTCATGGATGATTCTGATTATGGATTCCACGTCTGACCTCGCGCGTTCCGCATTCTCAAGGCTGCAGAACGTCTCCCATTCTGTCTGAAGAAATCCCCCTGGACTAAAGCCACAGTACTCGCCCAACGGAATCGTCTCCTCGTGTTTCAGCGAAATCGATTTCCCGTGGGCCATGTTGTTTCTAAAAGAGAACAATTTCTTGAGGGTCTGCCACGGACGCTGGCTGAAATCTATAGACAAATCCAACTCCTCGGCTATGGCATTCAACTTGCTTATTGGATTGAGGCGTTCGACGCCGTTCCAGGTGTTTGGCTTAAACAATCTAACCCCAAGATGATTTAGGTAAGCTTCAAAAGTAAAGGCGGTGAAGGTAAGGCTTGCCATAAATTGATAGTAGCGGCCTCTCTCTTGCGATTTCCCCTGTTCAAATAGACACCAGGACGCGTGCCAGAATTCAGAGTAAGCGATGACACTCCGCTCCCTCTCGATCTTCACCCGTTTTTTATCAGGCATTGTAAGGGAGCCTCTGCTTTGAACACGAGAACAGTAATCCTGATCTTAAGTCTGCGGATTCATGATGGCAAGAGGGTAGTTACACTTTCGCTGGGAGCCGACAAAGGGCCATTCTGAGTGGGGTGGGAGCCGGCCCACGGGACAGACGTCACTTCACGCTTCCGTTCCGGAAACGGAACCTACACCGGGTTTCTCGCCACCCTGCTGGAGCGAATTCGCGTACCCCAGCCCGGCGATGGCGACGAGCAGGAGGGCCAAGCCGACGGCGAGGCGGAGGCGGGCGGGTCGGGGGGCTTCGCGCCATTCGCCGGAAAGGACGCCCAGGGCGTTGGCGACCAGGACCATGCTCGACATCAGGATCGACCAGCCCAGCGACGGGCCCAGCGAGCCGAGGCGGTCGGCGCCGATGCCGTAAAGCGCCATGCCGGCCATCCACAGCACGCCCATCAAGACCGCGAAGACCGCGTTCCGCGGCGAGCGACGGTCGCGGTAGTTGCGGGTCGCGCCGTCGCGCTTCAAGAGGTAAAGCGCGTAGCCCGCGTTGCAGAGGAACAAGGGAGGCGTCAACAGCGGCCAGAGCGCGTTGGGCGCGAGGTAATCGGGGACGTCGGGCCCGGCGGCGCGGCGGTAGATCGACTCGCCGAAGGCGAAGCCCAGGTTGCCGCACGCCGAGAGCAAGCCCGACGCCACGCAGATCAACAGGCCGATCCGGTACGACGTCCGCGCTGACGTCGCCGGCGCCTCCTCCCTCCACTTCCCCGCGAACGAACAGACCGCCACCCCCAAAAGCATCACCGCCAACGACCCCGCCGTGACGACCCCCTGCGCCATCGTGAAGTCGGCCGGCGGTCGGACCAGAAGCGGGATCAACGTCCCGCTGGTGGCGGCCACCCCCAGGATCACCGCGAACCCCAACGCCAACCCGATCGCGTCCACCCCCAGCCCGAACGTCACCGCGCCGACGCCCCAGCCGAAGCCGAACACCAGGACCATCGCCACCGCGCCGGCGGGGACGTCGCGATACACCCCGATCAGGTCCGGAATCGTCGCCATCGCCAAGGCCCACGGGCAGATCAGATAGGCCGCGGCGGCGAAGATCAGCCAGTAGTTCTCCCAGGCCCAGCCGCCCATCCACTTGCTGGGAAGCATGAAGCTCCCCTGGAACACCCCGGCCAAAAGCACGACGGCCAGCCCGATCAACAACCCTTCCGACATGCGCGGCCCCTTGCGTTTATAAGGCCCAAGCCGAGCCCGCCGCGCGCCTTCGCCCCGGCGGGTCGGGGTCGATTCTACAAGGCGCGCCGGGGCGGTTCCATCGGCCGGACGGCCGATCGAAATCCGAGATGTGCGGCGGGCGTTCCAGTCGCTATCATGAAGTCGAGCCGACGGCGGGGCGGGGGCCGTTTCCCCCTCCCAGGCCGGCGCGGGCCGCTCGACGAGCGAGAGGTCGATTCCACACCTGATCGGAAGAGGACGGCGACGATGGGCAAGGGCGACAGGAGCACCAGGCGCGGCAAGGTGGTTCGGGGGACGTTCGGCAAGAGCCGCCCCAAGGCGTCGACGCTGCGCAAGGCCAAGGCGGCCGCGGCCAAGGCCGCCGCCGAGACGCCGGAACCGGCCCAGGGCTGAGGCGGGCCGATCGCGGGCGCGGCGGCGGCGGATCGCGTCCGGCCGCCGCTTCGCCCAGGCTTGATCGCGGCGTAAGATTGTGGTGGAGTCGAGGGAGACTCGAAATCGGCAGGACGGACGGAGCGAGGAGTCACGCCATGGCGAAGTTGCGCCTCCTGAAGACCGGACACGGCGACCTGACGCTCGCCGAGTGGGACGACCGCCGACCCGAGACCGTCGAGGACGCCGCGGCGCGGTTCGCCGAGCACGTCACGCCCGGCCGGATGGCCTTCCGGCTCGACGGCCCCGGCCGGAGCCGCCTCATCAAGCAGTTCGACGCGACGGCCCCGGAGATCCTCATCGTCCCGGCCGTCCAGGGCGGCTGAGGTCGCGCCCATGATCCGAACCGGATACCTGCGCTGGGAGATCGACGTCGACGACGTCCGCTCCCCGGCCGACCCCTATTCCCGCGAGGTGGTCTTCCTCGCGCGCCCGACCCACCGCGTCGTCCGGGTCCGGACCACCAACCACGCCGACGCCGCCGCCCGCTTCGTCCGCGGCGAGGCCTCCTACGACAGCGTGCTGAAGACGCTCGACGACCGCCGCGGCGAGGTCGACCTGACCATCCCCGACGTCGGCCCGCGACGCTTCCGCTACTCCGAATCCGACCGGACCAAGATGTTCCGGTACTGGATGGAGAAGCTCCAGCGCGAGGCGTCGGCGTTCGCCTTCGAGGTCGTCGCCGCGGCCAGTTCGTTCACGCAGCTGGTCATCGCCAGTCAGGCGTTGCGCTCGGGTTACGCCAAGCTCGTCGAGGGGGAGATCTTCCGCGTCATCGAGGGGAAGTGTCAGCCCCGGCCCACCTCCGACGAGCCGATCCGGATCGACGCGGCCGACTACCAGCAGGGCGTGCCGGAACTGGTCGCCGCCGAGTTGGTCCGCGACGTCGTCGAGCCCAAGGAGTTCGACGAGTTCCGTCAGTTCGATTGCATCACCATCCTCAACGGCGACAAGTACTTCCGCATTCCGCGGAAGACCCACGGCCTCATCGAGGTCTGGGACGCGAAGACCAAGCAGGCCGTTTGCCGGCTCTGCGTGGTGTTCCAGGATCCCGGCATGCCCCCCTCCGACGAGGTGGTCATGAAGTACCTCCTCGCCAAGCACCAGCCCGCGACGCTGCTTCAAATCGGCGTCCGCTTCGCCCCCCCCAAGGGCCGTTTCGAGGTCGTCCGCCCCCGGCGCTGGTCGCTGGACTGAGCGCGAGCGCGAAAACGCCGAGCGTCACGGATTTTGGGGTCCTGAACGAATCTTCCCCCCTCGCGGGGGAAGACAGACCGCGAAGCGGTCAGATGAGGGGGATGACAAGCAAGACGGCCGATGACGTTCGCGAAAGCCCGTCCGGGATGTCCTGGAAGTCGATGGCGTTCTTGCCCGCCCCCCCTCGTCCGGCCCTTGGAACGATGCCGAAATAACTTCCGGGAATCCTTCGCGGCCGAATCGCGTGCCCATGACGTAATACCGGAAAATCCAACAACTCGTAAACGTCCCGCGTCGCCTTCTCCGTCGAGGAATTCATCCACGGATTTCCCAGATTGACGCAGATTCGGATCGGACAATTTAATGTAATCTGTGTTAATCTGGGAAATCTGCGGATATTCTCTCCCAGGTCGTTCGCGCGAAGTTGTTTCGGCGGCGTTCCTCGGGCCACCTTCCCCCGCGAGGGGGGAAGGCCGTTGGGACCGCCCCCCCAAAATCCGTGACGATCGGCGAAAAAGAGGCCGAGATCCACGCGGCGATCGGTTCGCGCGAGGGCGCCTGTCCGGCGGCCTCGGCCGCTCAGCGCGGCTCGCCGCTCCGCAACTCCTCCGGGACCGGGCGACGCGCCAGGGCGAAGCAATAAGCGGCCACGGCGCGCATCTGGGAGTCCTCCAGCAACGCGCCCCAGGAGGCCATGCGGGTGCCGGGGACGCCGACTCGAATCACGCGCAGGACGTCCTCGGCGCGATCGCCGTGCTTGAGCTTGGCGGCGGTCAGGTCGCCGGCCGTCGCGCCGGCGAAGCCATACGACAGCGGCCCGTCCCCCCCGCCGGAGGCGCCGTGGCAGACTGCGCACCGCGACAGGAACAGCCCGCGGCCCTCCATCAAAAACGGGTCGCCGACCACCCCCGGCGGCGGCCCCTCCTCCTCCGGCGCGAAGGCGAAATACCCCGCCACGCCGGAAATCACCAGCAACGCCAGGGCCGCCAGCACCCAGACGACGACCGGCGGCCGGGCGGCCGGCGGGGAGGGTTCGTATTCGCTGTTCGCCATGGCCGTGGATCGATCGGGAGGGAGGATTTCGCGTTTCGACGAGTCTTTACCTTAATCGTCCGGGCTCGCCGCCGACAAGCCGCCGCGCGGGACGATCACTCCGGCGGCTCGGCCTGCTCGACCAGGTTCGGGTCGGGGCGGATCATCAGCATGAGAACGGCGGAGAGCAGGGCGATCATCGCGAAGACGCCGAAGATCATCGCCAGGGGGACGTCGCGGTCGCGGAGGAAGCCGAAGCCCCAATCGGCGAACCCGCCGCAACTGATGCTCGCCAGGTTCATGATCCCGTAGCCGGTCGCGCGGCGGTCGGCCGGCGCGATCTGCGAGAGGATCGGCATGTTGTTGCAGTCGAAGCAGCCCCAGCCGATCCCGTAGACCACCAGGAACCCCACCGCCAGCCAGAGATGCTCCGAGAACCCCACCCCGAACAGCGCGGGGAGGAACAGGAGCATCCCTCCCGCGCTGACGAGGATCCGCCCCTTGGCCGTCCGTCGCATCAAGGCGTCGGCCAGCCAGCCGCCCAGGAGCACGCCGATCACCGAGGCGATCTGCACCGGCAGGACCGAGTACACCCCCGCGGAGCCTTGCGGCAGGTGGTAGCGCTCCTTGATGATGTCCGGCATCCAGTCCCGGACGATCCAGCCGGCCAGGGCCGGCAGCGTGAAGCAGGCGGTCAGCAAGAGGAAGTTCCGGTTCCGCAGCAGGTCCGACGCCATGACCCACGGCGACGCCCGATGATGGGCCCTCGTCGCGGCGTCGGCCGCCTCGGGAGGGTCGCGCAGGACCATCATCAGGGGGAGCGCGTAGACGACGCCGATCAGGCCGCAGACCTTGAACGCCAGCCGCCAGCCCAGGTCGGGGGCGTCGGCGACGTGCCCCATGAAGCCGCCGATGATCACGCCGGCGTAGATTCCCGTCTGGTGGACGCCCACCGCCCTCGACCGCGTCTCGCCGCGGTGGTGGTCGGTGATCAAGGCCAGCGCCGCGGGGATGTAGAACGCCTCGCTGATCCCCATCAAGGCGCGGGTGCCGACCAGCGTATGAAAGTCGGTGACGTAGCCGGTCATCCAGGTCACGGCCGACCAGACGAAGAGGCTGGCGACGATCACCGGCCGCCTGCCGAAGCGGTCGGCGACGAAGCCCCCCACCGGACTTAACACGGCGTAGACCCACTTGAACGAACCGAGCATGAACCCCCAGTTCTCGCGGGTGCCGATGTCCGGGATGTCGGTCATCAGCGAGGTCTTCATCACCGCGAGCATCTGGCGGTCGAGGTAGTTCAAAAGCGCGACCGGGACCAGCATCGCCACGATCAGCCAGGCCAGCCGGCCGGGACTCGGCGAGCGGTCGGAGAGGTCCGGTTCGATCGACGTGGCGGGCATCGCGGGTCTCGGGAGGGTTCGGAGCGTCGTAGCGGGCCGCATTATCGTCCGTCGGCCGCGGCGACGCCAGGGGCCCGCGTCGAACGGCCCCGGCGGCGACGGATCGACGACTTGACGAGCCCGCGGGATACGGGTAAACTTAGCGACATGTGTACAGGGAGGTCGTCCCCTCCGCGCGCGACGACGATTCCGACCGGCCGACGGCGGCGCGGGGTCGGAACCGCCGACGTCTCTTGACGGGTGCTTCGTCCATGACGGTTAAGAAACTGCCCCACGACGTCACGTTCCTCCATCGGGAGGACCCCCTGGACCCTCCGGAGCACCGGCTCCCCCTCCGCCCGGACCTGACGGCCGACGACCTGAAGTTCCGGGTCGACTCCCAGTCGACGTCGATCATGCAGACGTATCTGCGACTGAGGGAGGCCGGCTACCAGAACGTCTCGATCGCGCCCTGGTGGAGGCCGGGGGGGATCTGCGTGGTCGCGAACGGACGGTTCGCGGCCCGCGACCACGGGACGAATTGCTTCGTCGTCAGCTACCGCATGGACAAGCCGCGCCCCGTGATGGCCGACATGACCATCGTCCAGAACCTGGCGAACGTCGAGGGCCGATCCGAAGTCTACATGCCGTACTGGCCCCAGCCGGGCCTGATCCCCCGGGCGGACGACCGCGGGGACCGGATCGAAACCCTGGCGTACAAGGGCCGGCTCGTCAACTTTTACGAGCCGTTTCGAACCCCGGAGTTCCAGGCCGAGCTGGGCCGCCTGGGAGTCCGCCTGGTCCTGGACCTGGACGAGGGCGAGAAACAGGCGGCCAGGTGGCACGACTACTCGGAGGCCGACCTGGTCATCGCCGTTCGCGACCTCACCAAGCAGGACGCCCTGATCAAGCCCGCGAGCAAGCTGGTCAACGCCTGGATCGCGGGCTCGCCGGCGATCCTGGGCCCGGAGCCCGCCTATCGCGACGAACGCCGATCCGACCTCGATTACGTCGAGGTCCGCTCCCCCGCCGACGTCCTCGAGGCCGTCCGCCGCTTGAAGGAGCATCCCGAACTTTACCGGCGGATGATCGACAACGGCCGCCAACGCGCCGCCGACTTCACGACCGAGCGCATGGTCGAGCGCTGGGTCGCGGCCCTCTCCGGCCCCATCGCCGAGGGCTACCGGCGCTGGCTGGAGACGAACCGCCTCGGCCGCCTCTTACGATTCCCCGGCCGCGTCCTGCGGCAAAGAGAGGCCCAACGGATCTACCTGCACAACATCCATCACGGATACCGGATCCTGTCCGGGACCACGACCTGACCCCCGCCGGCCGAGCCGCCTCGTCGAAAACGGGTCGCGCCCCGCGGACGCCGGCCCTCCCCCGCTTCGTCGGGAGCGACGATCGGGTCGTCCTCGCCGCCGAGGCGTCCGGGGAAAATCTGGTACACTTCCCCTGTCGTCGGGGTTCGCGGCGAACCGCCGTCCGGACGACCGCCTCAATCCTTAATGGGAAGAAGACCGACCGTCACGGAGCTTGAGGAGGAGATCGTAACGGCCTTCCCCCCTGGAGGGGGAAGGTGGCCCGAAGGGCCGGATGAGGGGGGGACGAGCCAAACGGCCGTCGCGTTTCCAGAAGGCCTTCCCGCGGCCGCGGCTTGGACCGCGTCCCGAAGCGCGAGGCCATCCGTGCTCGCCCCCCCTCATCTGACCGCTTCGCGGTCTGTCTTCCTCCTCCAGGGGGGAAGGCCGTTTTCATCGGCCCCCCTTGAAAACCCGCGACGGCCGAGAAGAAGGGAAGGGCCCGCCGTCGCGCGGGCGAGGAACGGCACATGGACCAAGCGCGCTTCTACATCACCACGGCCATCGACTACCCCAACAGCCGCCCCCACATCGGCACCGCGTTCGAGAAGCTCGGCGCCGACGTCCAGGCGCGGTTCCGCCGGATGCAAGGCGCGTCGGTCCACTTCCTGATGGGCAACGACGAGAACACCCACAAGGTCACCCTCCGCGCCCGCGAGCTAGGGCTCGAACCCAAGCCCTACGTCGACGACATGGCCCGCCAGTTCCAGGACGTCTGGCGCTCGCTGGGGATCTCATACGACGAGTTCATCCAGACCAGCGAGGAGCGCCATCACGTCGGCTGTCGCAAGTTCATCCAGGCGGTGTACGACGCCGGCGACATCACCAAGGGGGTCTACGCCGGGCATTACTGCGTCGGCTGCGAGTCGTTCAAGACCGAGAAGGAGGTCGCCGAGGCCGGCGGCAAGTGCCCCAACCATCCCAACGCCGCGCTCTCGTGGGTGGAGGAGGAGAACTACTACTTCAAGCTCTCCGCCTACCGCGACAAGCTTCTGGCCTTCTACAAGGCCAACCCCGACTTCATCCAGCCGGAATCCCGCCGCAACGAGGTCGTCAGCCTGGTCGAGACCGAACTGCGCGACGTCGCCATCACCCGCAAGGGGCTCGACTGGGGCATCCGCGTCCCGTTCGACGAGGACCAGACCATCTACGTCTGGTTCGACGCGCTCCTCAACTACGTCACCGCCGTCGGCTACGGGAGCGACGAGGAGCGCTTCAAGACCCTCTGGCCGGCCGACGTCCACGTCGTCGGCAAGGACATCACCCGGTTCCACTGCGCGCTTTGGCCGGCGATGCTGATGTCGGCCGGGCTCCCGCTGCCGAAAAAGGTCTTCGCCCACGGCTTCGTCTATCGCAAGAACGAGGCGACCGGCGAGGCCGAGAAGCTCAGCAAGAGCCTGGGGAACGTCGTCGAGCCGATGGAGCTGATCGAGAAGTTCTCCGCCGAGGCGTTCCGCTATTACTTCATGAGCCAGTGCCCCTTCGGCGGCGACGGCGAGTTCTCCTTCGAGCGCTTCGCCGACGCCTACAACGCCGGGTTGGCCAACAACCTGGGGAACCTCTACAGCCGGATCGTCACCATGGCGCTCAAGTACTTCCTCGGCGATCTGGGATCGGTCGAGGGGGTCGACCTGACCGAATGGCGCCGCGGCATGGACCTGCCGGCGGTCGTCGCCGACGTGACCGCCAGGGTCGCCGCGTTCGACCACGCCGCGGCCATGCAGCGGATCTGGCTGGAGGTGGTCGACTCGGCCAACAAGTACATCCAGGAGACCCAGCCCTTCAAGCTGGTGAAGACCGACGAGGAGGCCGCCCGCGTCGTCCTCTTGAACCTGGCCGACTGGACGCGAACCGCCGCGATCCTCGTGAAACCCTTCCTGCCCCAGACCGCCGAGACCTTTTACGCCGCGTTCAACTTCGCCGAGTTCAAGCCCTGGGACGCCGTATCCTACGCCGACGCGGCGATCCCGACGGCCGCCGGCTCGTTCCGAGTGACCGCCCCGCTGGTCGACGGCAAGCCCGCCCCCTTGTTCCCCAAGATCGAGCCGCGATGAGCGACCGCCCCACGAAGACGACCTACCCCGCGGCCAGCCCGTAAACCTGTTTGAACCAGGCGACGAACCGAGCCGCGACGGCGGCGTCGTGCAAAAAGTACCGCGCCGCCACCGCCTGCCCGAACGGCTTGCCTGGCTCGCCTTGCCAGGCGAGCCAGGCATGAACCTCGGCCTCTTTGTATTGCTTCAGCTGGAAGTGGAGAAACGCCATCGCCGAGTTAAGGTAGAACTCGGCAGGAGTTTCCCCCATGCGAAAGCCCCGCAAGAACTACACGGCATCCGAGAAGATCGCCATCCTCCGGCGACACCTCGTCGACCGCGTCCCGGTCTCCGACCTCTGCGACGAGTACCAACTCTCGCCCACGCTGTTCTACCTCTGGCAGAAGCAACTCTTCGAGAACGGCGCGGCCGCCCTGGAACGCAGGAACGCCTCGCCCCAGGCCGGCCTCCTGAAGACCATCGCCGCGCTGCGTGAGAAGCTCCAACGCCGCAACGAGGTCGTCGCCGAACTCATGGAGGAGCACGTCCAGCTAAAAAAAGGGCGTGGGGAGCCCTGACCGGGGCCTGGGTCCCCCACGACGTCCGCGACGCCGTCGTCGATTACGTCGCCTACTGGTCCCGCCGCGCCGAGATCCCCGCCCGGCGGTTCGTCGCCTGGCTGGGGATCGCTCCGAGCAAGTTCCACGCCTGGCGGGGACGCTACGGCCGGGCCAACGAACACAACGCCGACGTCCCGCGCGACTGGTGGCTGGAGGATTGGGAGAAGAAGGCGATCGTCGACTTCCACGCCCTCTTCCCCCTGGAGGGCTATCGACGGCTGGCCTTCATGATGCTCGACGCCGACGTGGTCGCCGTCAGCCCCTCCAGCGTCTACCGCGTGCTCCGCGCCGCCGGCTTAATGCGTCGCCGCGACGTCAAGCCGTCGACCAAGGGCAAGGGGTTCCAGCAGCCGCTGCGGCCGCACGAGCACTGGCGCGTCGACGTCTCGTACCTCAACGTGGCCGGGACGTTCTTCCACCTCTGCTCCCTGCTCGACGGCTGCAGCCGGTACGTCGTCCATTGGGAGATCCGCGAGGCCATGACGACCGCCGACGTGGAGACGATCGTCCAACGGGCCCGGGAACGCTTCCCGGACGCGCGGCCCCGGATCATATCCGACAACGGCCCCCAGTTCGTCGCCAAGGAGTTCAAGGAGTTCATTCGGATCTGCGAAATGACTCTTGTGAGGACGTCACCGTATTACCCTCAGAGCAACGGCAAGATCGAGCGTTGGCACCGCTCGGTGAAGTCGGAATGCATCCGCCCCGGCTCGCCGCCGTCGCTCGGAGACGCGCGGCGGCTGGTCGAGGGCTACGTGCGTCACTACAACGAAGTCCGCCTCCACGGCGCGATCGGCTACGTCACGCCGGCCGACAAGCTGGCGGGACGCGAGGCGGCGATCCACGCGGAGCGGGACCGCAAGCTGGAGGCCGCCAGGGAACGGCGGCGGAAGGCGCGCGAGGCGGCCCGCGGGGACGCGGGGACGGTCGCCCCGGGCGGGGTATTGCCCCGAACCGCCAGGGGCGCTACGATCAATCTTGGCCCGGGCGGAGGATAGGGCTCCGTGGCGACACGACCCGAGCGCCGACCCGGGGACCAAGACCGAAGGGGGGCGGCGGGAAGCCGCCCCGTCTTTCCCTTCGGGATTGGTACGAAGGCGGCAAATCGATCCTCCGACGGCGGACGATCAACGCCTTATCTCCCAACCACGGTTTCTCCATTTCACGCTGAACCATTACAGGAGGAGATGCGGCGTGAGAGAGCGAGGGAGTAGGGAGTGAGGTTGAGAAGGGGGAGAGCGGGAGAGGAGAGTGAGATGGCAGAGGGGAAGACGTGAGGGTGAGCGAGAGGCAGTGGTAAACGTGGTGCGAACCGTCTCGGCTACAACCTCGCCTCGAAGGCTCGAAGCAAAGAAACCGCCTGCGCGAGGCCGACCTTTTCGAGCGTGGCCAAGTGTTCCTTCACCGTCTTCGGCGGACTTTTGAGGAGTCCGCGCTGACTCCGCACCGCTTGGCATACCTCGCCCTCGAAGCTCTCCAGCAGTTGGACGAGGAAGGCGTCGGGATGAATGGCGACGACCCCGCGTGGGCGAGTCAGTTCGCCGGGAAAGTCCTTCAGGTTGAAAGTGACGATGCTCTCGGCTCCGGCGAGGATCGCTGCGGCGAGTATGTGGCGGTCGTCCGCGTCCGGCAGGGTGACGCTCTCGACAAGTGGTTCGTATCCGCTCACGAGGCAATCCGGCACGGCCGCGTTCATCAGGGCGCAACAGCGGGCAAGGCTCGCGGCGGCGACGCTTGGGCGCATGGCTAAGACGCTGCGAGTCCATTCCTCGTGGATGGCGGCGGTCCATCGCGGGCGGCACGCCCCCGTGATTCCCAGCCACACGAAGAGGTCCCGAAGCGACGGCGGGAAGAGGACGCAAGAGTCGTAGATGACGGTGGGCGGGCGGCTCATTTCGGATCGGCGTCGTAGAGCCCCATTTCACTGGTCAGGGCCGCAAGCTCCTCCATCGCCCTCGCTTGTTCCACGTACATCGTCTTCTTGTAGGCCAGTACTTCCCCCAGGAGCAGCCGTCGGTGGGGGCCGACCTTGCGAGCGGGCAGGGCACCCTCGTCGACCAGTTTAACGACGTATGGGCGGGAGACGTTGAGAATGTCGGCTGCTTGCTGCGTGGATAACTCGGGGCTGACCGGAGTGATGGCTACCGCTTGACCGCGTCCCATTTCCTCCAATATCTGGAGCAGCGCCCGCTCCGCGGACGGCGGGAGCGTGAGCGTCTCGCCGGTCGCGGCGTCGCGGAACTCAAGCGAAGACCTTTCCCCTCGAAGGAGCGAGGCCAACGCCTGGCCCGTCTTTCGGGCGAGCGAAACTTCCGACCGTCCCGGTTCTATAATCTCGTGCTTAATATTTGACATGGCGCGCCTCTCTCGTTGAACTCCCCAGCGATCAGCCTAACACACCCGGCGCAACAAACGCAACGAACGAAACTCACGAAACGGCGATATGGAGACCGTGATCGAGGAGTAGCTTAAGATTCGAGCAGGGGCTTGAAACGGGCCTGGCGGCTCGCAGAGGCGATTTCTCCGGCTGGCTTAGGGTTCCCCCCTAGGCCGAAGCGGAAAATCGCGCCAGTGGCGATTGTGACGGCTTTGGGGGCTGGCCGGAACAAGGCCGGGGGTACGGTTCAGACCTGATTGGGGGACGTTTCAGGGTTGACGACGGTTAATCCCTCGCTCGTCGCCACGTCACATAGCCGATGGTCGGCACAGACGAAGCAATCGAGCGGTGCCTCTTGATGAAGGTTCAGGGCGACGGCGAGTTGAAGAGCATCCAGGGTGCGTACCTGCCGACCGAGCCCGTAGCTTCGAATGAGGTCTTGGGCTCGGTCGTAGTGCGTGTTCAAGAGTCGAACGACCCGATACCGTTTGCGGGTGACATCGCTGGCGAAGCGTCCCCGCAACCGAGCGAACGCGGCGGCGTCGAACGTTCCGGTGCGGACTTTGGTCGCGAACACCGAAACCGTCTCGACGAGGGTCAATCGGGAGATGACCAATTCGGCCCCCGGCTCGTTGACGAGCCGGTCGACCGCCGTGGTGCCGGTCTCCGGATGGTAGTGCTTGACGAGGGCACTCGTGTCGAAGAAGGAGCGGGTCATGTTAGAAACGATCCGCCCGTTCTTCCTCGATGACGACGCGAGCCATCGAATCCTTGATTTTCGACGTGGCGGCCCGGACTTCCTCAAGGGTGACGGAGTCGTCCGCCTCTCGCTCGCAATAGGCGACGGCGTCGTGGTCGAGCAGGTAATCGGGAATCCCGTCCGGGGCCGAAAGTTCGTCGAGCACGGTCACGCGAACGCGATGTCCGGCGAGTTCCCGAGCACGACGGGTCACTTCTTCCCAAGTACCTTCGATGGTTTTCTGTTCCATGTCCCCACCTCGCAAGCTCTAGACCGTCCTTCGTGGCATTGTATCATAAATCCCACGGTCGAATCATCTTGCATTCTGCGATGGGGCGGGGCCGGGTGGGCGACGTAGTGGGGCGGCGTTCCTCACATGCTGAGTGACGGCCCCTCCGAAGGCCCAAACGCCGGGCCGTGCGACGGTGCGTGGGAAGGTGCCGGAGCGGGCGGGACTTGAACGACCTGCGGCGGAGGCGGAACGGGGCCTGGGTCTTGCTCGCGTTCTCGTTCTTCGCTCGGGGTGGGAATTCCCATTTCGTGGGCCATCGTCTTTTGGTGCTCGCGGCCGAGAGCACGGATGAGGTCGTCTAATTCCGGTCCCGCCGCCTCCTTGTCGGAAAAGATGTGCGTCGATTTTTGGGAGCGGCTCGCCTGCACGTACCCCATGTGGAGGTCGGTGAGCGAGCCGCCCATCAGGACGTGAGCGAAAGGGATGCTCGCCCCTTGTGCCTTGTGGGTGGTGCTTGCGTAGCCGAGCCGGAGGTTTTCCGGTTGGTAGCGGTTAAGAGCCACGTTGATTTCGCGGCCGTCGTCGTCCACCCGCACGGTGATTCGCTTCCTGAGCGAGTCAACCTTGAGCACGGTCGCCATGTCGGAGTTCGATACTCCGAGTTCGCGGCTGTTTTTCTGAAATTGGAGCCGGTCCCCTTCGTGGAAATTGACGCCGTTCGCATGAATTTTCTTTTCTGGGTCCACCTCGCCCGCTCGAATTCGCTCCGCCTGGGCTTGTAAATTGAGTTCCTTGACCTCGGAATTGAGCGAGGCGAGCATCATGACCGACTCGGGTTTGGAAATTCCGCCGTCTTTTTTCCACTGCTCGATGAGTTGTGCCATCGCCTGGGGTCGCGTCTCGGCCAGGTGAAAATGCCCCCGCTCGGCGTAGGCCGTGAGGGCCTCTTTGTATTGCTTCAGCTGGAAGTGGAGAAACGCCATCGCCGAGTTAAGGTAGAACTCGGCAGGAGTTTCCCCCATGCGAAAGCCCCGCAAGAACTACACGGCATCCGAGAAGATCGCCATCCTCCGGCGACACCTCGTCGACCGCGTCCCGGTCTCCGACCTCTGCGACGAGTACCAACTCTCGCCCACGCTGTTCTACCTCTGGCAGAAGCAACTCTTCGAGAACGGCGCGGCCGCCCTGGAACGCAGGAACGCCTCGCCCCAGGCCGGCCTCCTGAAGACCATCGCCGCGCTGCGTGAGAAGCTCCAACGCCGCAACGAGGTCGTCGCCGAACTCATGGAGGAGCACGTCCAGCTAAAAAAAGGGCGTGGGGAGCCCTGACCGGGGCCTGGGTCCCCCACGACGTCCGCGACGCCGTCGTCGATTACGTCGCCTACTGGTCCCGCCGCGCCGAGATCCCCGCCCGGCGGTTCGTCGCCTGGCTGGGGATCGCTCCGAGCAAGTTCCACGCCTGGCGGGGACGCTACGGCCGGGCCAACGAACACAACGCCGACGTCCCGCGCGACTGGTGGCTGGAGGATTGGGAGAAGAAGGCGATCGTCGACTTCCACGCCCTCTTCCCCCTGGAGGGCTATCGACGGCTGGCCTTCATGATGCTCGACGCCGACGTGGTCGCCGTCAGCCCCTCCAGCGTCTACCGCGTGCTCCGCGCCGCCGGCTTAATGCGTCGCCGCGACGTCAAGCCGTCGACCAAGGGCAAGGGGTTCCAGCAGCCGCTGCGGCCGCACGAGCACTGGCGCGTCGACGTCTCGTACCTCAACGTGGCCGGGACGTTCTTCCACCTCTGCTCCCTGCTCGACGGCTGCAGCCGGTACGTCGTCCATTGGGAGATCCGCGAGGCCATGACGACCGCCGACGTGGAGACGATCGTCCAACGGGCCCGGGAACGCTTCCCGGACGCGCGGCCCCGGATCATATCCGACAACGGCCCCCAGTTCGTCGCCAAGGAGTTCAAGGAGTTCATTCGGATCTGCGAAATGACTCTTGTGAGGACGTCACCGTATTACCCTCAGAGCAACGGCAAGATCGAGCGTTGGCACCGCTCGGTGAAGTCGGAATGCATCCGCCCCGGCTCGCCGCCGTCGCTCGGAGACGCGCGGCGGCTGGTCGAGGGCTACGTGCGTCACTACAACGAAGTCCGCCTCCACGGCGCGATCGGCTACGTCACGCCGGCCGACAAGCTGGCGGGACGCGAGGCGGCGATCCACGCGGAGCGGGACCGCAAGCTGGAGGCCGCCAGGGAACGGCGGCGGAAGGCGCGCGAGGCGGCCCGCGGGGACGCGGGGACGGTCGCCCCGGGCGGGGTATTGCCCCGAACCGCCAGGGGCGCTACGATCAATCTTGGCCCGGGCGGAGGATAGGGCTCCGTGGCGACACGACCCGAGCGCCGACCCGGGGACCAAGACCGAAGGGGGGCGGCGGGAAGCCGCCCCGTCTTTCCCTTCGGGATTGGTACGAAGGCGGCAAATCGATCCTCCGACGGCGGACGATCAACGCCTTATCTCCCAACCACGGTTTCTCCATTTCACGCTGAACCATTACATGACCACGTCCGGATTCGAGAAGGTCGCGCCGAGCCGTCGCGCCTCGGCCGTCGCCGCGCGGGCGTGACCGATGAGGACGTCCCCCTCGGCGATCAGGTCGAGCAGGAAGTCCTCCAACTTGCCGTCGCGGACGTTGTCCGGCATGAGCCAGACGCCGACGCGGGTCTTGTACTTCATGGAGTCGCCCACGAACCCCTCCGCGGGAGGGGCCTCCCTGGGCGCCGAGACCCCGACTCGCTCCAGCCGGGCCCGGACTTGCCTCCAGCGGTCGACGATCGGCGAATCGGCGTCGAGGACGAAGCCGACGGGCCGGCCCTCGGCTTGGGATACGGCGGTCTCGATCGAATCGACGAGCTTCTCCACGCTCTTCGCTTGAATGATCTCTGGGAGCCGTGGCGGGGCCTTGGCTAAAGGCTGGCCGAGGACGTATCCCACGTCGTGACGTATCAGGAGGTTGATCAACGCCATTTGGTCGTCGACCCCCTCGACGTGCAGCGAGGGTCGGGCCGTCGTGTTCCCCATCAACGGACCTCGATCCCCTGTTCAACGGCGATCTGGAGCCTCGAGGCGTCGAGCGCCACCGCCTCGTCGAGCCTACGGTCGACCTTCTGGACCGAAACCTCGTCCGCCAGGTCCGGCCGCGTGACGCAAAGCCAGTCCAGAGCGCGAAGGCAATCGAGACTGTGGGTCGTCAGGAACACCTGGACGTCGTTGCGGACGGCCGTTTCCACGATCAGCTTCCAGACGTCGCCAAGGATCGAGTAATGCAGCCCCGTGTCGACCTCGTCGATGAGTAGGACGCCGTTCCTCGTCCTCGCGAGAGCCACCGCCAGGACGAGCAACCGGCGCATTCCCTCGCCGTAACTCCCCAACGGTCGCCTCCGAGACTCGCCCCGGAACCCGATCACGACGCCGCCGCGAGGGTCGGACGGGCTCGACCGCTCGCCGCTTAGGAACGCGATACTGGCCAGGTCGGGTTCCAGGATTTGCATGGCCTCGACGACGTAGCCCTCATCGCCCTCGGTGATGATCCTGTCCCACAGCGTGACGAGTCGGCCGCGCTCCAACGAATCGGAAGGGACGAACAAGGAAACCAACGCCTCTTCCCTGCCGAAGGCGGCGGTCTCCGACTTCCTCAAGCCCCCGTAAGGCCAAAGCGTCCCTTCCTCGAGCAGGCGGATCGCCTTCTCTTTGAAAAACGAACTCCCTTCCGATCCCGTCGTCATGTGGAGCAAATCATCGGAAGCCAAGGCCTGGTATTGAGCCGGGATCCCGAAGGCGCCGCCGTTATGGGCGTAGTCGTCTCCAACCTTTCCTATGCGGAACCCCCTCCATCCGAGATCGCCATTCGATTCAAGCGAAATCAAAGGCTTCGGTCCAATCGAATGCCCATGGAAGAAATGCGCGACTTCCGCGAGCCGGAGAGGCGTCAGGCGGTCGGCGTCTGGAGACTTGGAGATCGTCTCCCCGCGTCGCCGAGCGATCTCATCCAATATCCGAAAGTCGTCCCCGTCGGCGAGGAGTTGCACGGCCTCCAGGATCGCCGTCTTGCCCGAGTTGTTGCGGCCGACGAGCAGGTTGACGCGGGCGAGGTTCGCGAGCGCGTAGCGCTCGAAGCCGCGATACCCTTTCATTTCGAGTCGATGGATCATGGCCGGGCCGCCTCATGGTTCGGCGTCGGGGGCGCGGGCGGGGCCCGCGCGATTGGTTCGATCCCATTCTACGACGATTGGGACGCGCGGTCGCGTCAATCGCCGTCCTCGGCGGTCGTCAGATCGTCGTGGTGGGCGCGGAGGCGGTCGAGGACTTCGGCGGAGTCGGCGGCGGGGGCGAGG
>Ga0209916_1001196_pt1 | contig 25378 bp, 23 predicted proteins | sample ThiBio_1000_plan_FD_183956 | JGI IMG/M metagenome (GOLD analysis project Ga0209916, IMG submission 183956) | Wastewater bioreactor microbial communities from Cape Town, South Africa - Thiocy_solids_2 (SPAdes) | ecosystem: Engineered > Bioreactor > Thiocyanate-remediating > Anaerobic-Aerobic ... | reverse complement strand
TATCGCCCATCCAGGCATGGGCCAAATCCCGATCGGTCAGGGTGAAGGAGACGGGCCCGGCGCCTGCCATGAAGGCGCGGACTTGTTCCAGGGTTTGCAGGGCATGGGTTTGAAGCGTCACGATCATGTCTCCATGATCCCGATTCACCCACCTTCAGGCTCAACTCACTTTGGATTTACACCACTACCTTCAGGCTCATGTGTCATTGGACAAGGCTGCAGATAGACGTCACCAGCCAAAAAGGCTATGCTCGCGCCCCTTGGCGCCCGTAGCTCAGCTGGATAGAGTACTGCCCTCCGAAGGCAGGGGTCGTGCGTTCGAATCGCGCCGGGCGCGCCAAAAATCAATGGGTTAGACCTTCCGGGTCTGGCCCGTTTCCGTTTGTGCCCCTCCCGTGCCCAATTTGTGTCTTGTTCGTGCCTGCCTCAAGTGCAGGGTGGACGCGCCTCGTGATTTTTGACGAGTGCTTCCCGTGCCTGACCTCAGGATTTGTCAGCGCCCTCAACTATTCAAAAAGATCTCCTAAACGCCCTCCCGCTCGCCCATGACTCCCCGCAGCAACGCTCCATGGCTATAATGGCCACAGTAGCTATTTTGGGGTTTGTTATGAAAACACTTTCCGCACGCGACGCCAAGAACCGCTTTGGTGAATTCCTTGACATGGCACGCCGGGAACCGGTGCTGGTGACCAAAAATGACCGCCCGGTCGGTGTTTTTCTGTCCATCGAGGACGCAGCTGAAACCCTGGTGCCGGACCGTTTCATGGACCCGGAGCCGGGTTACGAGACCTGGCTTGCCGAGAAAGTCGGCGCCACACTGGCCGACGTCGAAAGCGGCAAGGCCCGTTTGCATGACCACGACACCGCCATGAAGGAACTGGCTGCCCGCATTGCTGCCCTGCGCACCAAGACGTGAATGTTCGCTGGACCGCTGCCGCGCTGGATGATCTGGCGGCCATCGTGGCTTATTACCTGGAGGCGGCCAGTCCGTGGACGGCCGAGGTGGTGCGCCAGCGCATCCTCGCTGCAATCATCGACTTGCGAGACTTCCCCGAACGTGCGCGCCGGAGCGAGCGGGTGCCGGGCGCACGCGAACTGATGGTCCCCAGATTGCCCTATCTGGTGTTTGCAAGGATCGCCGAAAACGACCTCATCATCCTGAGCGTCGTGCATACTGCCCGCCGCTTTCCGTGAGCGACTGCGCGTACTGATCACCCTTTACCGAGCCGTCGATGGTCAGCCGGCCCTGCGCGGGCAGAGGTCGCAGAGCCTTGCAAGTGACTCGTTCGCGTTTCTCGCGACAAACGCATGATTTGGTTTGACCTGCCTGTTTTGACCTGCCTGTTTTGACCCGCTTGTTTGACTCGCCTTGCCAAACGCACGATGCGGTGTGCGTGTCAGCAGCAAGTTGATGCTTCAATCAATTCATGACGCGCTGGCCGGTTTTGCGTAGTATTGGTCGGGTAGACGGGTCTGGACTCCGCAGGGTCTCAGCCCCTTGTCCTGCAAGGGTTTAAACTTGGCTCGACCGGTTTAAACTTTACGCAGCGTTCAATTTCGAGTGTTCCAGATATGGCTCATCCCACCCCCACCGACATCAAGCTGCATCAGGCTTCGCACAAGCTGGAAATCGCGTTCACCGACGGTGCGCGCTTCGAGCTGCCGTTCGAGTTCCTGCGCGTCTATTCGCCGTCCGCCGAAGTGCGCGGCCACGGCCCCGGCCAGGAGGTGCTGCAGGTCGGCAAACGCGACGTGCTGATCAACGCCGCCGAGCCGGTCGGCCTCTACGGCATCAATTTCTTTTTTTCCGACGGCCACGACACCGGGATTTATTCCTGGGAATATCTCCACGACCTCGGCACCCATCAGACCGCGCTGTGGGACGAGTATCTCAGGCGCATGGAAGCCGCCGGCGCCTCGCGCGACCCCGGCATCGCCAAAATGTTCGAGCAGCGTCCCAAGGCCAAATAGCCGGCCATGAACGGTTCCTGTCCCGCGCACGCGCCTGCCGCGGCGCGTGTGGTGTTGATCAGCCCGTATGAACTGGGCCGGCAACCATTCAACCTGGCGCAGCCTGCCGCGTGGTTCGCACGCGCGCACATCGATGCCGTCTGCATCGACCTGTCGCAGCAGAAGCTCGATCCGGCCACGTTCGCGCACGCCGGATACGTGGCGATCTATCTCGGCATGCATACCGCCACGCGGATTGCCGCGGCGGCGCTGCCGAAAATACGCGAGCTTGCCCCGCATGCACGCATCGCCGCGTTTGGCCTGTATGCGCCGGTCAACGCCGCGTGGCTGAAGACGCTGGGCGTGGAGGCGATCTTCGGTGGTGAATCCGAGCCCGACCTGCTGGCCTGGGTGCAATCCGGAGTGGTGCCGGCCGATACGCTGGTACGGCGCGACCGGATTACGTTCCTGGTGCCCGAGCGGCGCGGCCTGCCGGCGTTGCAACGCTATGCCAGTCTGATCCTGACCGATGGCGCGCAAAAGATTACCGGCTTCGCCGAGGCGAGCCGTGGCTGCAAACATCTGTGTCGCCACTGTCCGGTGGTGCCGGTATACGAAGGCAAATTCCGCATCGTGCCGGTGGAGACGGTGATGGCCGACATCGCCCAGCAGGTCGAAGCGGGCGCGCAGCACATCAGCTTTGGCGATCCCGATTTCCTCAACGGACCGACCCATGCGTTGAAAGTGGCCGCGGCCTTGCATGCGCGTTTTCCCGCGCTCACCTGGGATGCGACCATCAAGATCGAACATCTGCTGAATCATGCCGGGCTGCTGCCGCAGCTCAGGCAATGCGGCCTGCTGTTCATCGTCACCGCGGTCGAATCGGTCGACGATGCGATCCTCGACCGGCTCGCCAAGGGCCACACTCGCGCCGGTTTCGAAGCGGCGCTGGCGCACTGTCGCACGCTCGGCATCGCGCTGGCGCCCACCTTCGTGCCGTTCACGCCGTGGACCACGCTGGCAGGTTATCGCGACCTGCTCGCCACCCTGCTGCGGCTGCATCTGGTCGAGGCCGTGCCGCCGGTGCAACTGGCGATCCGCCTGCTGGTCCCGCAGGGGTCGCATCTGCTGCACCTGACGGATTTTGCTGCGCAGGTCGGCGCCTTCGACGAAGCCATGCTGGGCTATCCGTGGCAGTCCGACGATCCGCGCGTCGATGCGCTGCAAGCCGGGATCATGGCCTGGGTCATGGACGCGGAGAAAAATGCGCTGCCGCGTGCCGAGGTATTCGCCGGCATCTGGGCGCGCACCCATGCCGCGCTGGGTGAAACCGCGCCGCCACTCGACCCGGCGCAATTCGGCGACGTCATTCCGCACCATTCCGAACCCTGGTATTGCTGCGCCGAGCCGACTGACACGCAACTCGCGAGTTTCTGAGCATGCCGCGCCTTTTGCTGCTGCTCCCGACGACAGGCTATGCCAACCGGGACTTCATCACCGCTGCCGCGCGCTTGAACATCGAACTGGTCGCATGCGCCGATTATTGCCGCCGGCTTGCGCCGGGCTGGGGCCTGCCGCCCTTGATGAGCGTGCCCTTCGATCAGCCCGCCCTGGCCGTGCGGCGAGTGATGAATGCATTGAAGCAGCCGGTCGATGCGGTCCTGGCGGTGGACGACCATGGCACGGCCCTGGCGGCGCAGTTGCGCGTGGCCCTGAACCTGCCGGGCAATTCGCCCGAGGCCGTGGCGGCGCTGACCGACAAGTTGCGCTTTCGCCAACTGCAGCAGGCGGCCTTCTTGCCCTGTCCGGAATTTGTCGAGATCGCGGGCGACGCGATGGACGCCGCGATTGCGCTGGGTTTTCCGCTGGTGGTGAAAGCACGCCGCCTGAATGCCAGCCGCGGCGTGATCCGGGTGGACGATGCCGACCAGCTCCGGCGGGCGCTCGGACAGGTGCGGCGTATCCAGGCGCGTGCCCAGCGCGATGCCGGCGAACTGGACCTTCTGGTCGAGCGCTTCATCCCGGGCGTCGAGGTCGCACTCGATGGCATGCTCACCCAAGGCGTTCTGCGGGTGCTCGCGGTGTTCGACAAGCCTGATCCGCTCGACGGCCCTTATTTCGAGGAAACACTGTTCGTCACGCCTTCGCGCCTGCCCGCCGCCACGCAATCCGCGCTGGCCACTGCGGTGCAGCGCGCCTGCGCGGCGAGCGGCGTGACGGAGGGCGCGATCCATGCCGAAGCGCGCATCAACGATGCGGGCGTATGGCTGCTCGAAATTGCACCGCGCAGCATCGGGGGATTATGCGGGCGGATCTTCGCCGCGCCATTCGGCATGGACATGGCGGAAATCGTCCTGCGTCATGCCGTCGGCCTGCCGCTGCCGCGGGCGAACGAAAAAACGGCTGCCGGCGTGATGATGATCCCCACACCCGTCAGCGGCATTCTGCAGGGCGTCGACGGTCTCGATGCGGCACGCAATGTGCCGCATGTGACCGGGATCGAGATCACGGCCCAGGCGGGCCATCTGGTCGCGCCGCCGCCCGCGGGTGCAAGTTATCTCGGCTTCATCTTCAGTCGGGCCGCCACGCCAGAGGAGGCCGAAGAGGCCTTGCGCGCCGCGCATGCCGCACTCACCCTCCGCGTCCAGCCGCTGCTCGCGCCGTGAGCACGTTCCATCATGAACTGGCCGCGGCCATTGGCCAGGCCACGGGTGCGCCGTTCACGGTGGCGCGTGCACAGGCCGAGCCGGGCGGCGACATCAGTCAGGCCTTCAGGCTCGACGGCGGGCCGCGCAGTTTTTTCGTCAAGTGCCAGCCGCCCGCGGGACTTGCGATGTTCGAGGCCGAAGCGGCCGGACTCGCCGAACTGGCCGCCGCGGATACGGTGCGGGTGCCGCGGGTCATCTGTTACGGCATGGCCGCGGGGCAGGCGTATCTGGTGCTCGAATACCTGCCGCTGCGGACACACGGCGAGGCCGCGCGACTGGGTCGGCAGCTGGCGTTGCAACACCGTGTGGCCGCCCCCCGATTCGGCTGGACGCGTGCCAACTGGATCGGCGCCACGCCGCAGCCGAATGCCTGGCACGACGACTGGGTCGGCTTCTGGCGCACGCAACGGCTCGCGTTTCAGTTACGCCGCGCGGCCGAAAACGGCTATGGCGGCGCGCTGCAACGGGATGGCGAAATCCTGCTCGCCCATCTCGACGCGTTCTTCAGCGGCCACACGCCGGTCCCCTCGCTGCTGCACGGTGACCTGTGGGGCGGGAACCATGGCTTTCTTGCCGACGGCACCCCCGTGCTGTTCGATCCGGCCGTGTATTTCGGCGACCGCGAATGCGACCTGGCGATGAGCGAGCTGTTCGGCGGTTTCGCAGCGGATTTTTACGCGGCGTACCGCGAGGCGTGGCCGCTCGACGCCGGCTATGCCGTCCGCAAAACGCTCTACAATCTTTACCATATTCTCAACCACGCCAACCTGTTTGGCGGCGGCTACGCCACGCAGGCCACGCGCATGGCCGGGCAATTGCGGGCAGAGATCCGATAAGAGGCCAAAACATGCATCGTGTGCTCATCCTGCTGGCGGTCTTCTGCCTTGCTGCCTGTTCCGGCTTGCCGTTCAACGCTGTCGCGCCCAAGGTGCGTGTGGCCGAGGTCAATATCAAAAGCCTCGGCTTTTTCGAACAGCGCTTCGACGTGGGACTGCGGATCATCAATCCGAATGATTTCGATCTGACGATCGAGGCGCTGGATTTCGAGCTGGAGGTGAATGGACGCCCGTTTGCCGCCGGGCTTTCGCAGGCCTCGACACGGGTTGCAGCGGTCTCCACGACACTGCTGCGGATCGACGCCATCACGCAATCGAAGGACCTGATCCGGCAATTCGAGACGCTGTCGCCGGAATCCCTGAAGGCCGGAGTGCCCTATCGTATCCACGGCCGGCTCAGGACCGACCGCTCGCCCGGATGGCTGCCGTTCGATCATGCCGGGGTGTACGGCGCCGAGGAGAAAAAGCCAAAAGGGCGCGCCATCTGACCGGGTGGCCCGCCCTCCAGAGGGTTTCCGGACAAAAAAAGTTTTACTCCAATCCCTTCGAGTGCAGGTACTCGTCGTACGTCCCCATGTAGAACTCGACGCCTTCGGGGGTGATTTCGAGGATGCGCGTGGCGAGGCTGGAAACGAACTGGCGGTCGTGCGAAACGAAGATCAGCGTGCCCTTGTACAGGTCGAGCGCGAGGTTGAGCGACTCGATCGATTCCATGTCCATATGGTTGGTCGGCTCGTCCATCACCAGCACGTTGTGGCGGCCGAGCATGAGCTTGCCGTACAGCATGCGGCCCTTCTCGCCGCCGGACAGCACGCGCACCGATTTCTTGACGTCGTCGCCGGAGAACAGCAGCCGGCCGAGGATGCCGCGCAGCGCCTGCTCGTCGTCGCCCGGTTGGGTCCACTGGTGCATCCAGTCGGTGAGGTTTTTGTCCATGTCGAAGTCGGCGACGTGGTCCTGCGAGAAGTAGCCGACGTTGGCGTTTTCGCTCCAGCGCACCTCACCGAATTGCGGCGCCAGTTCGCCCATCAGCAGCTTCATCAGCGTCGATTTGCCGACGCCGTTGCCGCCGATGACGGCCATTTTTTCGCCGGCTTCCAGTGAAAAACCGAGGCTGGAAAACAGCGGCGTCTCGGCGTAACCGAACTTCAGGTTTTCAACCTCGAGTGCGCGGCGGTGCAGCGCCTTCTCGGGCTCGAAGCGGATGTAGGGATTCTGCCGTGAGCTGGGCTTGAAGTCCTCGATCTTGATCTTGTCGATCATCTTCATGCGGCTGGTGGCCTGGCGCGCCTTCGACTTGTTGGCCGAGAAGCGGCGCACGAATTCCTGCAGTTCGGCGACCTTGTCCTTGGCACGCGCATTCGCCGCGGCCTGACGCGCCTTCGCTTCGCTGGACGCCAGCATGTAGTCGTCGTAGTTGCCCGGGTAGACCTTGATGGTGCCGAAGTCCAGATCGGCCATATGGGTACAGACCTGATTCAGGAAATGGCGGTCGTGCGAGATGACGATGATGGTGGCGTTGCTCTCGTTCAGCACGTTTTCCAGCCAGCGGATGGTGTGGATGTCGAGGTTGTTGGTCGGTTCGTCGAGCAGCAGGATGTCGGGGCTGGAGAACAGCGCCTGCGTCAGCAGCACGCGCAGCTTGAAGCCCGGCGCGATCTCGCTCATGGTGCCGTTGTGCTGTTCGGTGGGGATGCCGACGCCGAGCAGCAACTGGCCGGCGCGCGCCTCGGCGTCGTAGCCGCCCATCTCGCCGAACCGCGCTTCGAGTTCGGCGGCGTGCAGGTAGTCTTCTTCGGTAGCCGAAGGATTCATGTAGATGGCGTCCTTCTCCTGCATCACGCGCCACATCTCGACGTGCCCCTGCATCACCACATCGAGCACCCGCTGGTCTTCGTAGGCAAACTGGTCCTGCCGCAGCCAGGCCATGCGCTCGCCGGGGTCGAGCGAGACGTTGCCGGCGGTCGGCTCCAGCTCGCCGGCGAGGATTTTCATGAAGGTGGATTTGCCGCAGCCGTTGGCGCCGATCAGGCCATAGCGGTTGCCGTCGCCGAACTTGACGTTGACGTTCTCGAACAGGGGTTTGGCGGCAAATTGCAGGGTGATGCTGGAAGCGGTGAGCACGGAAGCGTTCCTGGGATACGGGAAAAACCCGGCATTTTACCACCCCGTGGTCCGCGGCCCGGGTGGCGCCGCATTGGGCGTGTTCAGGTTTTGCCCTGGACCGCGGGATGGTTGGCGATGGGGCGGTCGAGGAAATAGCCCTGTACCAGGTCGACGCCGAACTGGCGCAGCAACGCGAGGGTGGGGCCATCCTCGACATATTCCGCGACGACGGACTTGCCGAGGCCCAGCGCGACGCGGACCATGGCCTGGACGAATACCTGGTTGTCGGGGTCGCTGGGCAGATCGCGGATGAAGATCCCGTCGATCTTGATGGTATCGACGTGCAGATGCTTGAGGTAGGCGAATGAGGCGAAGCCGACGCCGAAATCGTCGAGGCAGACGCCGCAGCCGAGCTGGCGCAGCGCCTCGATCATGCGCTGCGCATCGTGCAGATCGGACACCGCCGCGGTTTCCGTGATCTCGATGATCAGGCGACTGGGGTTGACGCCGCTCTGGCGCAGTTCGTCGCCGATGTATTGCGGCAGGCCGGGTTCGGACAGCGAACGCCCCGACAGATTGAGCGCGATCGAGGGGATGGCGGGGTTGTCGGCCAGCCGGCGCAGCGTCTCGTGGATCACCCAGCGATCGATGTCGAGGATGCGGCCGCTTTTCTCGGCGACCTGGATGAAATGTCCAGGCATGATGAGCTGGTCGGGATTGCGCTCGTCGACCATGCGGATGAGCGCTTCCAGGTGGGACAAGGTTCCGTCTTCCGCCCGGTATACCCCCTGGAAATGCAGCTGGAAGAGGCCCTTGTCGAGCGCGTTGCTGATGCGCTCGCCCCATGACAGGCGGCTGCGCATTTCGCTATCGGCTGCGGAGTCCGCGCGGAATACGCGCCAGGTATTCTTGCCGGCGTCCTTGGCCTGGTACATGGCAATGTCGGCGCGCGCCACCAGGTCGTCGGCATCGGCCGCCTGCCCGGGATAATAGGCGATACCGAGGCTGGTCGTGAGGCGCAGATTCTGCCCTTCGAAACGGAAAGGAATCTGCGCAATGGCGCGCACCACGCGGTCGGCAAGCGCTTCGGCCTCTTTGCCCTGCACCAGCGGCAGCAGGATGGCGAATTCGTCGCCGCCCAGACGCGCCAGAACCTCATTGCGCCGCACCAGCGTGCCGATTTCGCTGGCTACGCGGATCAGCAACGCATCGCCGGTACGGTGGCCATAGCTGTCGTTGATGGTCTTGAATTCGTCGAGGTCGAAAAACATGACCGCGCACTGCACCTGGTGGCGGTCGCTATCGAGCATGGTGCGCGTCAGCTCCTGCTGGAAATGATGACGATTGTAGAGTCCGGTCAGCGCATCGCGTTCGGCCAGATACACCAGCTGTTCGGCCGTCTGGCGCTCGCGGGTGATGTCCTCGTAAATCCACAGATGGCCGATGAAGCGGTCTTCACGGTCGCGTACCAGGTAATCAAGTTCGGTGATGACGCGGCCGTCGGTCATCTGGATTTCGTAGCTGTCGGACAGTTCGCGCGTTTCCAGTACCGACAGCAGGTGTCTGGAAAAATGGTCGGGACGTGCCAGTACCGACGTCGATTTGGTGAGTACCTCGTTCACCGGCAGGCCGATCAGGGGACTCTCCTCGTCAATCATCCACATGCGGGTGAATGCCGGGTTGTGGTAAATCACCCGGCCGTCTTCGGCGACGAAGAGGATGCCGAGACTCATCGCCGACAGCAGCGACACCAGCCGGGCCCGCTCCTGTTCGGTTTCCTTCAGATAGCGGCTTTGCAGGCTTTCCGCCGTGCGCAATTCGTTGATCGCCTGGCGCAGATTGGCCTCGGTCGCCTTGAGATCGTCGATGCTGTGGATGCTGGCGCGGATACCCTGGTACACGCCGCCGTGATCGTGAATCGGTTGCCAGTTCACCACCGCCCAGAAATGACCGCCATCCTTGCGGCATACCCGTAGCGTATAGCCCTGGCCGGAGGTGCCGCGCAAGGCCTGACGCAACTGAAATCCGGCTGCCGTACGGTCTTCCGGATGGATGACGTCGGCCGGGAAATCCATGTGTTGCCCCATGCATTCGGCAACGCTGTGGCCGAGCATGCGCTCGACCGATGGGTTGATCCAGAGCAGCTTGCCTTCGGGCGACAGCCAGAACTCGAGGTCGTGGGTGTAATCGGCGATGGCATGAAAGCGTGCTTCGTTTTCGCGGGCGCGGTCGATGCTGGAACGCACCGACTCGGCCATGCGGTTGAAGGTATCGATCAACTGACCGATCTCGTCTTCGCCTGAGCCGGCCAGCCTGACGTCCATGTCACCTTGCGCCATGCGCTTGCTGGCACGGGTCAGCACGTCGAAACGGCGGATCACGCCGCCGACCGACAGGGCCAGCAGCATGCCGGTCAGCAGCAAGGCGCCTGCGGCAATGAACAGGCTTTGCCGAAGGTAGCGGCTGCGTGCCTGCTGGATGAAGTCGCCCGACATCGCCAGGGCAATGTCGCCATAGTGCTGATCGGCGAACTTGACCGGCATGACCAGGCGAAAATCGGTGTCGGCGCTTTCGGTGCCGGCTTGGTGCACGATGCGCCGGTTGCTGTCGCGCACCTCGATCATTTTCAGGTCGCTTTCACGTTGCAGCGTTTCGGCGATGTCGCGCACGCTGGCGTCATCCTGATGCGAAAGCGGGGTCAGCAGGGCGGCAACCAGGATTTTTCCCATGTCGTGCACCCGGTTCTCGGCCTGCTTCTGCAATTCCGTGCTGGCGAGATGAACGCCGTTGATGATCAGGAACGCCAGCATCAACGCCTCCACGCCCAGGGCGGCGAGGGTGAACTTGTAACGCAGCGAGAGGCGCCCGAACCAGGCCCTCAATGTCTCACCTGCATCGATTTCTCCGCCCGCAGGGCAGGGCGGAAAGCGTGTCATTCGTCGCTGTCCGGCGGATACGCCCGACCAGGGTCTTGAAGTCGCGCGCGCCATGGAGGGCGGCCCGCCGCCGCAGGTGTGTGTGCATCACAGGGGCCAGTGGCCGGTAGATTTCGAAGGTCTGCTGGGCTGTCATATCAGGGGATACACCGAATATGAGAGGGTTCTTCCTGTGGGCGTCAGGAAGCGCGTGGGCGATCGGAACAAGGGCAGGCGTCCCGACAGTATTACAGATTTGAGTGTGCCTGCCCATGCCGGAGGGACGCGCCGCATGGATGGACGCGCGACCGCGTCGGCACGGCCCGATGCGCGGGGGGATGCGGCGATGGATTCGAGCGCGAGAGCGCAGTCAATCCGTGTGCTGGAAAAATGGCTGCCAGCGCACCCCGCCGCCTACAGTTTTTTCTGCAGGACCTTGGATCTCCGCTTGTAGTTGTAGAGTGCCTGCTTGCTCTGTGGCAGATGATCGGGGCTGCTATCGACAAAGCCGCGCTCCTCGAACCAGTGTTCGGTGCGGGTGGTCAACACGAACAGTTGCTTGAAGCCCGCTTTTTTTCCCCGCTTTTCGGCTTCGGCCAGCAGCCGGTCACCGAATCCGCGTCCGCGAAATTCGCTGGAGACGACCAGGCAGGCGAGCTCGGCCGCCTGCTCTTCGGGGAAAGGATAGAGCGCGACGCAGCCCGCAATGACATTGTCGGATTCAAGTACCAGGAAACGCTCGATTTCCATTTCCAGCCGTTCGCGCGATCGCCACACCAGAATGCCATCGCGTTCCAGCGGCTCGATCAGTCCGAGGATGCCGCCGACGTCGTCGATGGTGGCGGCACGCAAGGTTTCCAGCGGCGCCGGGGTGATGAGGGTGCCGACGCCCTCGCGGGTGAACAGCTCGGACAGCAGCGCGCCGTCGCGGTGGCGGCTGATGAAATGTGCGCGCTTGACGCCCTGCGTGCAGGCAGTGATCGTGCAGGGCAGATAGTAGGTCACGTCCTCGGGCAGTTTCCTGGTCCTGCCGTGGCCTGCTTGCTCCAGTATCTGCCGCGCCTCGTTGACGGTGAGCGTGTTGTGGATCGCACGGCCCTTGGCCGGTACGCCTTCGGTATCAATCAGGAAAATCAACTTGTCGGCGGCCAGTTCGACCGCGGCCTGCGTCGCGACATCTTCCAGACTGAGGTTGAAAATCTCGCCGGTCGGCGAATAACCAATGGGGGAGAGCAGCACGATGTCGTGCTGGTCCAGCCGTCTGCGAATGGCGGCAGCGTCGATTTTGCGGACTTCGCCGGTATGCAGCAGATCTTCCCCTTCGATCACGCCGATGGGCTTGGCGGTGACGAAATTGCCCGAGGCCACCCGGATGTCGGCGCCCGCCATGGGGGTGTTGGCGATTCCCAGCGACAGCAGCGCCTCGATCTCGACCCGGACCGTGCCGGCCGCCTCCTTGACGCAGGCCAGCGCGGCGTCGTCGGTCACGCGCAGACCGTTGACATAGCGGATGGCCGCACCGTTTTCGATCAGGCGCGCCTCGACCTGCGGCCGTACACCGTGCACCAGCACCAGCCGGACCCCCAGGCTGTTCAGCAGGTTGACATCGTGCGCCAGCTGCACAAATCCCCCGTCCGCCACCAGCTCGCCGCCAAATGCGATGACAAAGGTCTTGCCGCGAAAACCATGGATATACGGCGCGGCCGAGCGGAACCAGTGGACGAAGTGGGTAGTGTCTTTCAATGACATGGCCGGGAGCGAGGGATTTTCAGGGTGAAGGATACAGAAAACCATGCAAAACTGGATGACGCCGCTTTTCCCGCACGAAAATAATGGGAATAAATCAGCCTGGTCTTGCGTCATTGAAAGAGATGACTACATTACTAACCGTCATTCACCCTTTCAACGACCGAAGGAGACAAAATGAAGCTGACGAACACATGGATGGGCGCCCTCCTGGGCGCTGCGCTGACGATGGGCGCGCTGACGTTGCCGATTGCCGCCCAGGCCGCGGACAAGGAAAAGCTGGTGGTCCAGGTCAGCGAGGCCAATCCCGCCACCTGGAATCTGGCGCTGAACAATATCAAGAACATTCAGAAGGATCTGGGCAAGGACAATGTCGAGCTCGAACTCGTGGCATACGGCCCCGGCATCGCCATGCTCAAGGCCGAATCGGAAGTGTCCAACCGCATCGACGAGGCGGTTGACTCGGGTGTCCATGTGATGGCGTGCGAAAACACCATGCACGGCCAGAAACTCGGCAAGGCCGACATGAACGCCAGGATCGGCTACGTCAAGTCTGGCGTGGTGGAAATTCTCCAACGCCAGGAGCAGGGATATGCCTACCTGCGTCCATGACCGGATGCGGAGTTGAAAAACCGGGCACCGGGCGGCTGCCCGGTTTTTTTAGGCCGGGACCCGCCTAAAAGTCCCCCCATAGCGTTTGCATGGCAGCCAGCGCGGCCAAGGCTGCGGTTTCGGTGCGCAGCACGCGCGGCCCCAGTCGGACCGGAACGGCACCTGCCGCATGCAGCGCAGCGGTTTCATCCGCCTCGAACCCCCCCTCAGGCCCGGCTATCAGCCAATCCTGGATGGCGGGTGAGGGCAGATCGGCCAGTCGCGTGGCGGCCGTCGGGGACAAAAACAACAGGCGCCCGGCCTCATGCCGCCCCAACCAGTTGGCCAGCGTCAGCGGCGCCGCCACGGTGGGCACCCGGTTGCGGCCGCACTGTTCGCAGGCGCTCGTCACGACGCCTTGCCAGTGCGCTACCCGTTTGTCGGCGCGTTCACCCGCCAGTTTGACCACGCTGCGTCTGGCGGAGATCGGCTGGATCGCCGCCACGCCCAGTTCGACCGCCTTCTGCAAGGTGTAGTCCATGCGTTCGCCGCTCGAGATGCCCTGCGCCAGCATCACGCGCAGGCGCGACTCGCGTTCGATCCCGGCAAACCCCGTGACCCTGACGGCCACCTCGTCCTTCTGGGCGTGTTCGATGCGCGCGGCATATTCGCCGCCCTGGCCGTTGAACAGGGTAATGGCATCGTCCGCCGTCAGCCGCAGCGCACGCACGGCATGGCGCGCGGGACCGGCCGGCAGATTGAAACGGGCACCCGCTGCAAGCGGCTGGTCGAGGTAGAAACGTGGCGGCGACATCTTGGTATTATGCCGACGTTGTCCAGTGATTTTACGGAGCGCGACATGGTTTCTCTCACTACCCCGGTATGCGACTTTGGCTGGAAGGCCCCCGGTTTCAGCCTGCCCGGCGTCGACGGCAGGATGTGGACGCTGAGCGACGCGATGGGTCCGAACGGCCTGCTGGTGATGTTCATCTGCAACCATTGCCCCTATGTGAAGGCGATCCGTCCACGTCTGGTGCGCGATCTGGCCGAGCTCGAAGCGCACGGCATCCGTGCCATCGCCATCATGTCGAACGATCCGGCCGAGTACGCCGAGGATTCGTTCGACAACATGAAAAAAGTGGCCGCCGAATTCAGCTTTCCGTTCCCTTATGTGATCGACGAGAGCCAGGACGTGGCAAGAGCCTATGGCGCGGTCTGCACCCCCGATTTTTTCGGCTTCAACCGCGATTTCGAACTGCAGTATCGCGGCCGCTTCGACGAATCGCGCAAGGAGACCGCGCCCGAGGGCGTGCGGCGCGACCTGTTCGAGGCGATGAAGGCGGTCGCAGCGACCCAACGTGGACCTGCGGAGCAGATTCCCAGCATGGGCTGCTCGATCAAGTGGAAGGAAGCGTGACATGGCCGACCGCCGCCAGCACTGGGAAAGCGTATATCGCGACAAGGCGGCGGATCAGGTTGGCTGGTTCCAGCCGCACGCTGTGTCGTCCCTGCGCCTGATCCAGGACAAGGCGGGCAAGGATGCGCACATCATCGACGTCGGCGGTGGCGCGTCGGTCCTGGTGGACGATCTGCTCGATGCCGGGTATCGCAATCTGACCGTACTCGATCTTGTCGAATCGGCGCTGGCGGCCAGCCGTGCACGGCTCGGCGTGCGCGCGCAAGCCGTGCAATGGATCGCCGCCGATATCACCCGGGCCGATCTGCCGGCGGCACGCTACGACGTCTGGCATGACCGGGCCGTGTTCCATTTCCTGACCGATCCCGCGGATCGTGCGCGCTATGTGGCGCAGGTGCTGGCCAGCGTCAAACATGGCGGATATGTCATCGTGGCGGCATTCGGCCTGGCCGGGCCGCTGCAATGTTCGGGACTGGAGGTGGTGCGCTATACCCCCGATGCGCTACACGCCGAATTCGGCGCGCCATTCCGCCTGATCAGGCACGAAACCGAAATCCACCACACGCCCACGGGCGGGGAGCAGGAATTTGTCTACTGCTATTGCGTGCGGGTCTGACCATGCTTGAACAGGTCGAGGCCTTGGTTCGCAAGGTTGCGCGGGATGAGGTGACGCCGCGCTTTCTCAAGGTGGCGTCCTGCCACAAGGCCGACGGCAGCCTGTTCACCGAGGCCGATGCGGCCACCCAGGCCGCGCTGGAAGCTGCGCTGCCCCGGATTCGCAAGGTGCCGGTGCTGGGCGAGGAAATGACCGAGCGGCAACAGCGTGACGCCTGGGAAGCCGGCCGCGAAGGACTGTGGTGCGTCGATCCGATCGACGGAACCTCCAATTTCGTCGCGGGCGTACCCTATTTCGCCGTGTCGGTGGCGTATCTCTACAAGGGCGAACGCCAGCTCGGCGTGGTATACGATCCGATTGCCGATGAAATGTTTACTGCGGAACGTGGCGGCGGCGCGCACCTGAACGGCATTCCATTGCCCCTGCGTGCGCCGGCCACGGAATTGCGGCGTGCGCTCGCCGGCGTCGAGATGAAGCGCATCGACCGTGCGCTCGCTGGCCGCCTGGCCTCATGGCCGCCGTATGCTTCGCAACGCAATTTTGGCGCGTCCACGCTGGACTGGTGCTATACCGCCGCCGGCCGTTTCGACATCTATGTGCACGGCGGACAGAAACTATGGGATTACGCCGCCGGCGCGTTGATCCTGGAAGAGGCGGGTGGGCGCCTGGCCAGCCTGTCGGGTGGTTTCGACATCGCCAACGTATGGGAGCGTTCCGTCGTCGCCTCCGCCAGCCCCGAACTGTTCGAACTGTGGCGCGACTGGCTGAAGGCCGCGGGCGCATAAGCCGCCGTGTCGGGTAAATAAAAAGATTTTTAGGGATTGAATTATGAGTCGGCGCTTGAGCTTGCCGGCTTAAGTCCTTGTCGCAATGTCTCTTTCAACCGGTTTTAGGGTCGCTTGCGAAAGCCGGCCCTGCTGACGGATAATCAAGGTTTTTGCGTATTCTACCCAAGCTGTCTGTACACGGCTTTCCCGGGTGGGGATGCGACCGTTATTTTACTTAGCAGAAGGGAACGCAATGCCAACCCGTAACGACCTGGCCAACGCCATCCGCGCGCTCGCGATGGATGCCGTCGAAAAAGCCAAATCCGGCCACCCCGGCGCCCCCATGGGCATGGCGGAAATCGCCGAAACGCTGTGGAACCACCACATGCGCCACAACCCCGCCAATCCCAAGTGGGCGGATCGCGACCGCTTCGTGCTGTCGAACGGCCATGGCTCGATGCTGATCTATGCCCTGCTGCACCTGACCGGCTACGCCCTGTCGATGGACGACCTGAAGCAGTTCCGCCAGTTGCATTCCAAGACCCCGGGCCACCCCGAATACGGCTACGCGCCCGGTATCGAAACCACTACCGGCCCGCTCGGCCAGGGCATCACCAACGCCGTCGGCATGGCGATGGCGGAAAAAGTGCTCGCCCACGAATTCAACAAGCCCGATCACGCCATCGTCGATCACCATACCTATGTGTTCATGGGCGACGGCTGCATGATGGAAGGCATCTCGCACGAAGCCTGCGCGCTCGCCGGCACCTGGAAGCTGAACAAGCTGATCGCCTTCTGGGACGACAACGGCATCTCGATCGACGGCCACATCGAACACTGGTACACCGACGACACCGCCAAGCGCTTTGAAGCCTACGGCTGGAACGTCATCGCCGGCGTCGACGGCCATGACGTGGTGGCGCTCGAAGCCGCCATCCAGAAAGCCAAGGCCAGCGCCGACAAGCCGACGCTGATCTGCTGCAAGACCGTCATCGGCAAGGGCTCGCCCAACAAGGCCGGCACCCACGACGTGCACGGCGCCGCGCTCGGCCACGACGAAGTCGAGGCGACTCGCAAGAACATGGGCTGGAACCACCCCGCGTTCGAAGTGCCCGCCGACATCTACGCCGGCTGGGACGCCAAGACCAAGGGCCAGGGGCTGGAAACCCTGTGGAACAACAAGTTCGCCGAATACAGGAAGGCCTATCCGGCCGAAGGCGCCGAATTCGAGCGCCGCATGAAGGGCGAGCTGCCCGCCAACTGGAAGGCGCACGTCGCCGAGAAGCTGGCCGCGATCAACGCCAAGGCCGAGACCGTCGCCACCCGCAAGGCGAGCCAGATCGCGATCAACGCGCTGGCCTCCGCGCTGCCCGAGTTCCTCGGCGGCTCGGCCGACCTCACCGGCTCCAACCTGACCAACTGGGAAGGCTGCCATCCGGTGCGCCACGGCAATCCCGGCAACTACATCAGCTACGGCGTGCGTGAATTCGGCATGGCCGCGATCATGAACGGCATGGCGCTGCACGGCGGCGTGCTGCCGTTCGGCGGCACCTTCCTGATGTTCTCCGAATACTCGCGCAACGCCATCCGCATGGCCGCGCTGATGAAGCAGCGCGTGATCCACGTGTTCACGCACGATTCGATCGGCCTCGGTGAAGACGGCCCGACCCACCAGCCGGTCGAGCAGACCGCGACCCTGCGCATGATCCCCAACATCGACGTCTGGCGTCCGTGCGACACCGTCGAAACCATGGTCGGCTGGGCGCACTCGGTCGAGCGCCGCGACGGCCCGACCTGCCACATCCTCTCGCGCCAGAACCTGCCGTTCATGGCGCGCGACGCCGCCACGATGGCCAGCATCGCCAAGGGCGGCTACGTGCTGAAAGACGCCGCGGGCGCCAAGGCCGTCATCATCGCCACCGGCTCCGAAGTCGAACTCGCCGTCAAGGCACAGGAAGCGCTCGCCGCCGAAGGCATCGCGGTGCGCGTGGTGTCGATGCCGTCGACCAACACCTTCGACCGCCAGGACGCCGCCTACAAGGCCGGCGTGCTGCCGAAAGGCCTGCCGCGCGTGGCGGTGGAGGCCGGCGTCACCGACTTCTGGCGCAAGTACGTGGGACTGGAAGGTGCCGTCGTCGGCATCGACAGCTTCGGCGAATCGGCCCCGGCGCCGGCGCTGTTCAAGCACTTCGGCATTACCACCGAGGCCGTCGTGGCCGCGGTCAAGGGTGTTCTGTAATTTCAGGGGTCAGGATTCAGGGATCAGGATTCAGGGGATGAGCGGGCTGCGCCCGCGCTTCAAAAGAATCGCGGCCTTTGGCCGCTCATTCCCTAACCCCTGAATCCCGACCCCTGACCCCTAAAAAAGATTTTCAACCTTACTGGAGACTGACACATGGCAATCAAAGTTGGCATCAACGGTTTTGGCCGCATCGGCCGCATGGCTTTCCGCGCAATCGCCAAGGACTTCAAGGACATCGAAGTGGTCGCGATCAACGACCTGCTCGACCCCGAGTACCTGGCCTACATGCTGAAATACGATTCCGTGCACGGCAATTTCAACGGTGACATTTCGGTCGAGGGCAACAACCTCATCGTCAACGGCAAGAAGATCCGCCTGACCGCCGAGCGCGAGCCCGCCAACCTGAAGTGGAACGAAGTCGGCGCCGACATCGTGATCGAGTGCACCGGCTTCTTCCTGACCAAGGAAACCTGCCAGAAGCACCTCGACGCGGGCGCCAAGAAAGTGGTGCAGTCGGCGCCGTCGAAGGACGACACCCCGATGTTCGTGTACGGCGTGAACCACGAGAAGTACGCCGACGAAGCCATCGTCTCGGCCGCTTCGTGCACCACCAACTGCCTGGCGCCGGTCGCCAAGGTGCTGAACGACAACTGGGGCATCAAGCGCGGCCTGATGAGCACCGTGCACGCCGCCACCGCCACCCAGAAGACCGTCGATGGCCCGTCGATGAAAGACTGGCGCGGCGGCCGCGGCATCCTGGAAAACATCATCCCGTCCTCGACCGGCGCCGCCAAGGCCGTCGGCGTGGTGCTGCCCGAACTGAAGGGCAAGCTGACCGGCATGGCGTTCCGCGTTCCGACCTCCGACGTGTCGGTGGTCGACCTCACCGTCGAGCTGAACAAGCCGGCCAAGTACGCCGACATCTGCGCCGCGATGAAGAAGGCCGCGCAAGACAAGGCCGGCATCGGTGCCACCCTGGCCTACACCGATGAGAAGGTCGTTTCGACCGACTTCCGCGGCAACCCCTACTCGTCGATCTTCGACGCCGAAGCCGGCATCGCGCTCGACGACACCTTCGTCAAGGTCGTCGCCTGGTACGACAACGAGTACGGCTACACCTGCAACATGCTGCGCTTCGTGCGGCACGTGGCGAAGTAAGGGGGCAGGATTCAGGGATCAGGATTCAGGGAATGTGCGGGCGCAGCCCGCGCGCTAATCAGGGGCGGGCCTTCGGCCGCACATCCCCTGACCCCTGAATCCCGACCCCTGACCCCTTCAGCAGTGAGCCTTAAGGCCTGGCGCGGCCCCCAAACCCGCGCCAACCCTTAAACCTTACCTATCAGGAGACACACACCATGGCATTCATCCGCGTCACCGATCTCGATCTGGCAGGCAAACGCGTGTTCATCCGCGCCGACCTGAACGTCCCGGTCAAGGACGGCAAGGTCACCTCCGACGCCCGCATCACCGCGTCGATGCGCACCATCGAGCACTGCCTCAAAGCGGGCGCCAAGGTGATGGTCACGTCCCATCTCGGCCGTCCGACCGAGGGCGAATTCAAGGAAGAGGATTCGTTGAAGCCGGTGGTCGATGTCATCGCGCAGAAACTCGGCAAGAACGTGCGCCTGATCCGCGAATGGACCCACGGCGGCTTCGAGGTCGCCGACGGCGAACTGGTGGTGCTGGAAAACTGCCGCGTCAACAAGGGCGAGAAAAAGAACGTCGACGACACCGCAAAGAAATATGCCGCGCTGTGCGACGTGTTCGTGATGGACGCCTTTGGCACCGCGCATCGCGCCCAGGCCTCGACCCACGGCATTGCCCGGTTCGCGCCGACTGCGGCCGCCGGTCTGCTGCTGACCGAGGAACTCGAAGCGCTCGACAAGGCGCTGGCCAATCCGGCGCGGCCGATGGTCGCCATCGTCGGCGGCAGCAAGGTCTCGACCAAGCTGACCGTGCTGGAAGCGCTGGCCGAGAAATGCGAGCAGTTGGTGGTTGGTGGCGGCATCGCCAACACCTTCCTCAAGGCCACCGGCCGCAACGTCGGCAAGTCGCTGTGCGAAGACGACCTGGTGCCGACCGCCCAGGCGCTGATCGAAAAGATGAGCGCGCGCGGCGCGACCATCCCGATCGCCGTGGACGTGGTCTGCGGCAAGAAATTCGACGCGAACGAACCCGCTGTGCTGAAGGATTCTGATGACGTCGCCGACGACGACATGATTTTCGACATCGGCCCGAAGAGCGCGCAGGAACTCGCCGACATCATCATGAAGGCCGGCACCGTGGTGTGGAACGGCCCGGTCGGCGTGTTCGAGTTCGATCAGTTCGGCGAAGGCACCAAGACCATCGCCATGGCGATCGCCAATACCAATGCGTTCACGCTGGCGGGCGGCGGCGACACCATCGCCGCGATCCAGAAATACGATATCTACGACAAGGTCAGCTACATTTCGACCGCTGGCGGCGCCTTCCTTGAATATCTCGAAGGCAAGGTGCTGCCCGCCGTGGCGATTCTGGAGGAGCGGGCGCAGTAAGGGGTTAGGGGCTAGGAGATAGGGATTAGGGGAGGTTGTGCGGGCTTCGCCCGCGCATTTGAAAATGGCGCGGCCCCGGCCGCACCTCCCCTAAATCCTAACCCCTAGATCCTGGTCCTTGAGCCATTCCACCACACACCCATACTCCCCAAATGATCCGCAGAACCAAAATCGTCGCCACCCTCGGCCCCGCCTGTTCCGATCCCAAAATCCTGGACCGCATGATGGAAGCCGGGCTGGATGTCGTGCGCCTCAATTTTTCCCATGGGGTGGCGCAGGACCATATCGACCGCGCCGAACTGGTGCGCTCGCTGGCGCGCGCGCGCGGCCGGGCGGTCGGCGTGCTGGTCGATCTGCAGGGTCCGAAAATCCGCATCGGCAAGTTCAAGGACGGCAAGATCGAGCTGACCAAGGGCGATACCTTCATCCTCGATGCCGCCTGTGCGCTGGGCGACCAGACCCGCGTCGGCCTCGACTACAAGGAATTGCCGAACGACGTGAAACGCGGCGTCACCCTGCTGCTGGACGACGGCCGCATCGAATTCTGGGTCGAAGAGGTCAAGGACGCGGAAATCGTCTGCAAGGTGGTGCAGGGCGGCGTGCTGTCCAACAACAAGGGCATCAACCGCAAGGGCGGTGGACTGTCGGCGGCCGCCCTGACCGAAAAGGACATCGAGGACATCAGGACCGCTGCGGCACTCAATGCGGACTACCTGGCGGTGTCGTTTCCGCGTTCCGGCGCCGACATGCGCCAGGCGCGCGAACTGCTGCGCGCCGCCGGAGGAAAAAGCCAGCTGGTCGCCAAGATCGAGCGCTCCGAGGCCATCGAACACCTGGAAGAAATCCTCGAGGCGTCCGATGCCATCATGGTGGCGCGCGGCGACCTCGGCGTGGAAGTCGGCGATGCCGCGGTGCCGGCCCTGCAGAAGCGCATGATCCGCATGGCGATCGAGCGCAACAAGGTCGTCATCACCGCGACGCAGATGATGGAGTCGATGATCTCCAGCCCGATCCCCACCCGTGCCGAAGTGTCCGACGTCGCCAATGCGGTGCTCGACGGCACCGACGCGGTGATGCTGTCGGCCGAAACGGCGGCGGGCCAGTTTCCGGTCGCGGCGGTGCAGGCGATGGATCGCGTCTGCCTGGAAGCGGAAAAGGAAGCCGAGACGGTCTTTTCCGGCGCGCGACTCGACCACAGCTTCCTGCGCCCCGACGAGGCCATCGCGATGTCGTCCGTGTTCACCTCGGTCCACCTCAACATCAAGGCGATCGCCGCGCTCACCGAATCGGGCAATACCTGCCTGTGGATGAGCCGGCTATCCACCCGGGTGCCGATCTACGCCTTGACACCGCGGGTCGAAACCCGTAGAAAAGTCACTCTTTTCCGCGGCGTCTACCCCATCAACCTGAAAACCGCCAGCAAGGAGCGCGATGTCCTGCTGGCCGAAGCCGAGGAAGAACTGCGGCGGCGCGGTGCGGTGCGCGACGGCGACCTGATCCTCTTGACCATCGGTGAACCCATCGGCCAGTCGGGCGGCACGAATACCATGAAAATCGTCCGCGTGGGCGGATCGAAAAAATCCTGATTCCGAAACCAGCTTGCTGCACATTTTTAACCTAGGAGACTGTAAATGGCCCTGATTTCCCTTCGTCAATTGCTCGACCATGCCGCCGAGAACGGCTATGGCCTGCCCGCGTTCAACGTCAACAACATGGAGCAGGTGCATGCCATCATGCAGGCCGCCGCCGCCGTGGATTCCCCGGTGATCCTGCAGGGTTCCGCCGGTGCGCGTTCCTACGCCGGCGAGCCCTTCCTGCGCCACCTGATCCTGGCCGCGATCGAGATGTACCCGCAGATTCCCGTCTGCATGCACCAGGATCACGGCGCCAGCCCCTCCATTTGTTTCCGCTCCATCCAGTCCGGCTTCAGCTCGGTGATGATGGACGGTTCGCTGAAGGAAGACGGCAAGACCCCGGCTTCCTACGAATACAACGTCGAAACGACCCGCAAGGTGTCCGAACTGGCGCACGCCTGCGGCGTCTCCGTCGAAGGTGAGCTGGGCTGCCTCGGCTCGCTCGAGACCGGCAAGGCCGGCGAGGAAGACGGCCATGGCGCCGAAGGCACGCTGGACCACTCCATGCTGCTGACCGACCCCGACGAAGCCGCCGATTTCGTGACCAAGACCCACGTCGACGCCCTGGCCATCGCCATCGGCACCAGCCATGGCGCTTACAAGTTCACCCAGAAGCCCACCGGCAAGGTGCTGCGCATCGACCGCGTCAAGGAAATCCACGCCCGCATCCCCAACGTCCACCTGGTCATGCACGGCTCCTCGTCGGTGCCGGAAGACTGGCTCGCCATCATCAACAGCTACGGCGGCGACATGGGCCAGACCTACGGCGTGCCGGTCGAGGAAATCGTCGAAGGCATCAAGAACGGCGTGCGCAAGGTCAACATCGACACCGACCTGCGCATGGCCTCCACCGGCGCCATTCGCAAGCACCTGGCCGAAAACAAGGCCAACTTCGACCCGCGCAAATTCCTCAAGGAAGCGACCAAGGGCATGAGCGACATCTGCAAGGCGCGTTACGAAGCCTTCGGCGCCGCCGGCCAGGCCAGCAAGATCAAGAAGGTCTTCAACCTGGAAGAGATGCAGAAGCGCTACGACAAGGGCGAACTGGATCCGAAGGTCAACTGATCGCCGGCTTGCCGGAACCGGATGTTGAACTGAAACGGGACGCCACGGCGTCCCCAGACTGCTGACAAAGCCCCCACAAGCTGGGGGCTTTGTGTTTGAATCGTGGTCATGCTCAAACCGCCTGCCCCGCACCAGCACCGGCTGGAAATGGTCACCCTCGAAGAGCTGGTTCCGCCGGATCACCTGCTTCGTCTGATCGACCGCCACATCCCCTTCGACTTCATCCGCGACGCCACCCGGCATCTGTACTGCGCCGACAACGGCCGTCCCGCCGTCGATCCCGTACAGTTGTTCAAGATGCTCTTCATCGGCTACCTCTTCGGCATCCGTTCCGAGCGCCAGCTGGTGCGTGAGATCCAGGTCAACGTCGCCTACCGCTGGTTCCTCGGCCTGTCGCTCACCGACCGCGTCATCGACGCCTCCACCTTCTCGCAGAACCGCCGGCGCCGCTTTGCCGGCAGCGACATCGAACAGACCATCTTCGACCGCATCGTCGAGACTGCCATCGAACACGGCCTCATCGGCGGCCGCGTCTTCTACAGCGACAGCACCCACCTCAAAGCCAGCGCCAACAAGAACCGGCATGACGTCCACCGGGTCGAGCAGACCCCTGCAGCCTATCTCGCCGAACTGGAGTCCGCGATCGAAGCCGACCGTGTCGAGCACGGCAAGCCGCCCCTGCCGCCAGCAAGTGGGGAGCCGCCGACCAAGGACATCAAGCTCAGCCGCACCGACGTGGACGCCGGCTACATGGTCAGGGACGGCAAGCCCACCGGCTTCTTCTACCTCGACCACCGCACCGTCGACAGCCAGCATGCGCTGATTACCGACATCCACGTCACCCCCGCCAACATTCATGACAGCGTGCCTTACCTCGACCGGCTCGACCGCATGCGGCAACGCTTCGGCTTTGACGTCGGCGCGGTCGGGCTCGACGCCGGCTACTTCACCCCGGCCATCTGCAAGGGACTCGTAGAGCGGGATATCTACGGCGTCATCGGCTACCGCCGCCCGAACCATCGCGCGGGCTATTTCTACAAACGCGACTATGTCTACGACCGGAAGCAGGATTCCTATATCTGTCCCAATGGCCAGTGTCTCCGATACCGTACGACCAACCGCCAGGGCTACCGGGAATATGCCTCGACACCAGGCCAGTGTGCAGGTTGCCCGATGAAGGGGCAATGCACGCAGAGCGCCAACGGGGTCAAGGTCGTCATTCGTCATGTGTGGGAGGACCACAAGGAAGCGGTCGACGCCCACCGTCTGACGGAGACGGGGAAACGTCTGTACAAGCGCCGCAAGGAGACGGTGGAGCGCAGCTTCGCGGATGCGAAGGAGTTGCACGGGCATCGCTATGCCCGCTTCCGCGGGGTGGCGAAGGTGCGAGCCCAGGCCTTGCTGGCCGGTGCCTGTCAGAACATGAAGAAGATGGCGCGCCTGCTGGCGCGGGCGGCGGCCCACCTTTTATACGCCTGCAACCAGTCAAGACGACGATCGGACGGTTTCAGCGCCGCCTGGGCACATTCGCAGATGAATTCATGCTTCGCTTAGCGTTTCAGCACGCCTGAACCGAATCCAACAAAAACAAAACCCCGACTTCGGAAAAAGACGGGGTTTGTCAGCAGCCTGAGCGGCCGACCGGCCGCTTTTTTTTATTCCGCGCGGATGAAATGCTCGCGATAGTATTTCATCTCGTCGATGGATTCATAGATGTCGGCCAGCGCCTCGTGCCGGTTGGATTTCTTGAAGGCCTCGGAGAGTCCGGGACGCCAGCGCTTGGCCAGTTCCTTCAAAGTGCTGACGTCCAGGTTGCGGTAGTGGAAGAACGCTTCCAGTTGCGGCATGTAGCGTGCCATGAAGCGGCGGTCCTGGCAGATCGAGTTGCCGCACATCGGCGAGGTGCGGGCGGGCACGTGCTGTTTCACGAATTCCAGTATCTGTGCCTCGACCTCGGCTTCGTTCAGCTGCGAGGCCTTGACGCGGTCGATCAGTCCGGATTTTCCATGTGTGCCCTTGTTCCAGCTGTCCATGGCATTCATCACCTCGTCGGGCTGGTGCACCACCAGCACCGGGCCCTCGGCCACGGTATTGAGATCGGCGTCGGTGACGACGATGGCGAGCTCGATAATGCGGTCGGTGTCGGGCGACAGGCCGGTCATTTCCATATCGAGCCAGAGCAGATGCGTGGGGTTCAGGGCCATCTCAAGGTTCCTTCGAAAAACAGGCGGTCATTTTCGCATACGATGCG
>Ga0209916_1001195_pt1 | contig 25378 bp, 16 predicted proteins | sample ThiBio_1000_plan_FD_183956 | JGI IMG/M metagenome (GOLD analysis project Ga0209916, IMG submission 183956) | Wastewater bioreactor microbial communities from Cape Town, South Africa - Thiocy_solids_2 (SPAdes) | ecosystem: Engineered > Bioreactor > Thiocyanate-remediating > Anaerobic-Aerobic ... | reverse complement strand
CCGCGTGCGCGATCAGGCCCGGCGCCTCGGCGTCGCCGACGCAGCGCACGCTGCGGATGCCGGCATCCGTCCATGCCGCCTCGCGCTGCTGCAGTTCCTGGTACAGCGCATCGTCGGGCAGGCGCGCGGTGACGGTGACCACGGCGTCGCAGGCCAGCTCGCGCTGGCGGTGGGTCCACACGTCCTCGACGGTGAGCGTGCCGCCGTCGTAGCCGACGATGTCGTGCGACACCAGCGCCTCGATGCCGAGCTCGGCCATGCGCTTGCGGACATGGCGGTAATCCAGCGTGTTCAGCGTCCATGGCGCCAGGCTGTCCTCGGGCGTCAGGTGGATCACCTCGCTGCCGCGCAGGCGCAGCAGCTCGGCCGCCACGCTGGCGTGGTAGTAGCCGTCGTCGTCGAATACCACCACGCGGCCTTGCGGAACGCGGCCGTCGATCAGGTCGTCGACGGTGAACACGCGCGGATTGCCCGCGAAGCCGGGCAGGGCAAAGCCGTGGCTGCGCCCGCAGCCGTCGTGGCGCCAGTGGCAGCCGGTGGCCAGCACCACGTGCTCGGCGCCGAAGTCCAGCACGTCCTGCGCGCTCAAGGCCGAATCGAGATAGACGGCCACGTTCGCCAGCTTGTGGATCTGGCCCACCCGCCAGTCGCGCACGCGTGCCCATTCGGCCAGGCCCGGCAGGCGCGCCTCACGGGTCACGCGGCCGCCCAGCTCCCTGCGCGCTTCGGCCAGGCTCACCTCGTAGCCGCGCTGGCCCAGCGCGCGCGCGGCTTCCAGTCCGGCCGGGCCGGCGCCGACCACCAGCACGCGCGCCGCCGTGCGTGCCGGCGCGATGCGTTCCGGGTGCCAGCCCTTGCGCCATTCCTCGCCCATGGTCGGGTTCTGCGTGCAGCGGATCGGCGAGATGGTCATGTCGCCGGAGACGCAGACGTTGCAGCCGATGCATTCGCGGATGTCGTCGACGCGGCCCTCCTCGATCTTCCTCGGCAGGAACGGGTCGGCGATCGACGGGCGCGCGCAGCCGATCAGGTCCAGCACGCCGCGCTTGAGCTGCGACACCATGGTGTCCGGCGAGGTGAAGCGGCCCACGCCGACCACCGGCTTGCTGGTGGCCTGCTTCACGAACGCGATGAACGATTCCTGCGCGCCTTCGCCGGCGAAGCGCGAGGGCACCGAGTCGTTGTACCAGGCGGCGAGGTTCACGTCCCACAGGTCGGGCAGCTCGGCCAGCATGCCCACGATCTCCTGCGCCTCGGCCAGCTCCACGCCGCCGGGACCGAGTCCTTCCTCGACCGCAAAGCGCAGTGCCACCGCGCAGGTGTCGCCGACCGCCTCCTTCGTGTCCTGCAGCACCTCGCGCAGCAGGCGCACGCGGTTCTCCAGCGAACCGCCGTATTCGTCGCTGCGCTGGTTGCGCCGGCGCTGCAGGAAGTGCATCGCCAGCGACAGGTCGTGCGCGGCGTAGACGTAGATGATGTCCATGCCGGCGCGCTTGCCGCGGACTGCCGCCTCGCGGTGCCAGCGCCGGTACTCGCGGATGTCGTGCTTCGTCATCGCCCGCGCCTGGTGCGGGTAGCCGTACTTGGTCGGCTGCGCCGACGGCGCGATCAGCACCTCGCGCGAATACAGGTTGGAGGCGGTCGGACCGTTGTGCGACAGCTCCAGCGCCGCCAGCGCGCCGTGCGCGTGCACCTGGTCGCACATCAGCGCCAGCGCGGGGATGTCGCGGTCGTCCCACAGCCGCGCCTCGACGTAGGGCGTGAGGTCGCCGCTGGGGTGGATCTCGCATTCCTCGGTGGAGACCACCGCCCAGCCGCCGGCGGCCTTCATCTCGCGCATGGCCGCGTGCGCCAGCGGCATCGCGTGGCCCATGCCGTTGCAATGCGGCACCTGGAAGAAGCGGTTCTTCGCGGTGACCGGGCCGATCTGCACCGGTTCGAACAGGATGTCGTAGCGCGGATCTCTCATTCCGGAATGACCTCGGCGGGCGGCCCGTTCCGGCGGCGCAGGCGCATGAGCGCGTACAGCGGCAGGCCCGCGGCGATCAGCCCCAGCGCGTACACGAACGGCTCATGGCCGATGCCGATGAAGGCGAAGACCACGAACAGTACGCAGGCGACGGCGATGAGCAGCACCCGCGGCGAGGCGCAGGCCGCGGTGCGCCGCCGCCACAGCACGATCAGCGCGAGCGCGCAGCACAGGTAGAGCGGCAGGTTGGCCGCGGTCACCACCCGGGTGAGGAAGGTGAATGCCGCCACCAGCGACTTGCTGTAGCTCATGCCGACCATCGCCGAGGCAAGCGCGCCGGTCACCAGCAGCGCCACCGCCGGCGCGCCGTGGCGGTTGTTGCGTGCCAGCACTGCCGGCAGCACGCCGCTGCACGCCATGGTGCGGGTCAGCTCGCCGGCGAGCAGGGTCCAGCCGTTGAGCGCGCCCAGCCCGCTGATCACCACGAACAATGCCAGCCAGCGCCCGGAGCCGGCGGCGGCGAAGCGGTCCATCAGCAGCGCGAACGGCGCGTTCGCTTCGGCCAGCTCCGCCTGGCGGATCAGCAGCAGCGGCACCGCCGAGACGACGATGTAGACGACTGCGGTGAGCACGGTGCCGGTCATGGTCGAGCGCGGGATGGTGCGCGCGGGGTCGTCCACCCGCGCCGCCGGCACGCTGGCCGACTCGATGCCGAGCATCGCGAACAGCGCGATGGTCGCGGCCGCAGTCACGCCGCCCAGGGTGATCGGCGTGGTCGGCGGGTGCGCGGCGTAGCTCGCCGGCGCGGTCAGCAGCAGCCAGCCGCCGAGCAGCGCGATGGCCAGCATCGGCAGCAGCTTCAGCGCAGTGGTGACGATCTGCACGCCGCCGCCGGTGCGCACGCCGAACAGGTTGATCGCCACCACCGCCCACAGCAGGCCCAGCGCGAACGCCGCCGGCGGCAGCGCGCCCAGCGGCGGGAACACCACCGCCATGTAGCCGACCACGCCGGTGGCGAGCGCGGCGTTGGTGAGCCACAGCGACACCCAGTACGCCCACAGCGCCAGGTACGCCAGCGGCTCGCCCAGGGTCTGGCGGATGTAGCCGTACGGCCCGCCGGCGTCGGGCAGCGCATGGGCCAGGTGCGAGAACACGCGGGCCAGCGCCAGGCAGCCGGCCAGCACGATGACCCAGCCGATCAGCGCGTTGAAGCCGAACGGCGCCAGCGACGCCGGCAGCACGAAGATGCCCATGCCGATGACGTTGCCGACGACCAGCGCGGTGCAGGTCCAGAAGCCGATCTTGTTGCCGTCGTGCATGCTGGGTCAGTTCGAGGGGCGCGGCCGGCCGCGACGGTTCGTGCTCATGCGGATTCGCCGGCGGGACCAGCGTAGGCCGCGCGCAGCAGGTTCTGGAAATGCCAGACGCCGCCCTCGCGCTTCGGGTTCAGCCGGCCGGGCACGTAGTGGCCGGAGGCCAGGCCCAACTGCACCGCCTCGCAGATCGCGATGTCCTCGTGCTGCACCTCGTCGCTGAAACCCTGGTCGGCGGCGATGCGCGCCTGCGCAGCCTCGTCCTGCGCGTAGTAGTAGTCGAACACCACGCGGCAGCGGCCCGGCCCCAGCGGCAGGATGCGGTTGGTCTGCATGCGCCCCGGCATGATGTTGAGCATCACGTTGGGGTAGACGAAGTAGTAGAACGCCTCGCCGTCGCCGTAGATGTCGGCGCTGTTGCGCAGCGGCGAGGACTGCAGCGAGTGCCACGGGAACAGCTCGGTGTCGTAGGCGCGGTAGTCGAGCACCCGCGACAGGCCCGGGTGCACGTGCGGCAGGTGGTAGCCCTCGAGGAAGTTGTCGACGTAGACCTTCCAGTTGCAGTCGATGTCATAGTTGTCGCGGCGCAGGTAGCGCATCGCCGACAGGTCGATCGGCGCAATGCGCTCGGCGATGCCGCCGTAGACCCCCTCGAACGCCGGCACCTCCGGGTCGAGCGCCACGAACACCAGGCCCTGCCATTCGTGCACGCGCAGCGGCGGCAGGCGGATGTCCTCGACCTTGAAATCACAGGCGTCCTGCATCTCCGGCGCGCTGCGCAGCTGGCCCTCCAGCGTGTAGGTCCAGCCGTGGTACTTGCAGTGCAGGGCGCGTGCGCCCTTGCCGTCGCACAGCGCCAGCGGCCCGGCGCGGTGGCGGCAGACGTTCGGAAAGGCGCGCAGTACGCTGTCGGTGCCGCGCACCAGCAGAAGCGGTACGCCGGCGACCTGCTCCACCGCGTGGTCGCCGGGCTCGGCCAACTGCCCCTGGTGGGCCACCAGCTGCCAGCTGCGCGCGAACACCGCGCGCTGCTCCATCGCCAGCATCGCCTCGCCGGCGTAATAGCGGGCGGGCAAGGCGTGCGCGCGCTTGAGTTCCTCGACCACGGTGTCGTCAGGCATGGGTGGATTCATTCCCCGGGTGAGTGGACGCGACACAGCCGTGTTCTGGAGCTTCCGTGTCCCGCCTGCCGTTGCGCGCCCGCAATGGTGTTTGTCAATCCAGCCTAGCGCCTCCGACGAAGCGGAGGCAACCGGTGACGCCGTGCGGCGTAATCTGCCGGCGCCCACTATCTACCGGTCGGAATCGGTTGTAGATTGCGACGATTCCCGCGAGGAGCCGCAGCCGTCCATGTCACGCGCCGTACCTCGGCTGTGCCGCCGCCCGAGACTCGACCCTCGCGGGCGGGGTGCACCGTTGCAGCGGAGACAGTCGTGACGGGCGCGCAGGCCGTCGGCACGCTGGACCAGGCGCTGGCCCACGCGGTACACCTGCTGGAGCGAAACCCGGCGCTGGCCATCGAACAGCTCGACGAGATACTGCAGGCGGTCCCGGGCCATCCGGTGGCCTTGCACTTGCTGGCCGCCGCGCGCTCGCTGCAAGGGGATACGCAGGGCGCGCTCGACCTGCTGGTGCCCCTGGCGCAGGCCCAGCCGACGTGGGCCATGGTCCATGTCGACCTGGGGCTGGCCTTCGGCCGCTGCGGGCGCGGGCAGGAAGCGATCCAGGCGCTGCGCCGCGCGGTGGCGCTGAAGCCCGACCTGCCGCAGGCGTGGCGCGCGCTTGGCGACCACCTGATGGCGGCCGGCGAGCAGGCGGCGGCGGATGCGGCGTACGCCAGCCACGTGCGCTACTCCACCCGCGACCCGCGCCTGCTGGCCGCCGCCGTCGCCCTGGTCGAGAACCGCATCCCCGAGGCCGAGGCGCGGCTGCGCGAGCACCTGAAGCAGGCGCCGACCGACGTGGCGGCGATCCGCATGTTCGCCGAGGTCGCTGCCCGGCTGGGCCGCAACGAGGACGCCCTGCACCTGCTCGAACGCTGCCTGGAGCTGGCGCCGAGCTTCCAGGAGGCGCGCCGCAACTACGCGCTGGTCCTGCATCGCAGCAACCAGCCGGAGCAGGCGCTGGTGCAGATCGAGCGCCTGCTGGCGGCCGATCCGGGGCACCTGGGCTGCCGCAATCTCAAGGCGGTGGTGCTGTGCCGGGTCGGCGACTACGAGTCGGCCATCGGCATCTATGCCGATCTGCTGGAACACTACCCGCGCAATGCGAAGGTATGGGTGAGCTATGGGCATGCGCTGAAAACCGCCGGGTATACCGAGCGCGCCATCGCCGCGTATCGCCGCAGCCTGGAGCTCGAACCGTCGTTCGGCGAGGTCTGGTGGAGCCTGGCCAACCTGAAGACCTTCCGTTTCAGTACCGACGAGCTGGCCGCGATGCGCGGGCAGCTGGCGCGCGCGGACCTGGCCGAGGACGACCGCCTGCACCTGGAGTTCGCCGTCGGCAAGGCATGGGAAGACGCCGGCGAGTACGAGACGTCGTTCCGGCATTATGCGCGGGGCAACGCGATCCGCCGCGCGCAGGTGCACTACAGCGCCGACGACACCAGTGCGCGGGTGCGCTACATCCGCGAACACTACACGCGCGAGTTCTTCGCCGCGCGCGCCGGCGCCGGCAGCCCGGCGCCCGACCCGGTCTTCGTGGTCGGCCTGCCGCGCGCCGGCTCCACCCTGATCGAGCAGATCCTGTCCAGCCACAGCCAGGTCGAGGGCACGATGGAGCTGCCCGAGGTCACCTCGATCGCGCGCCTGCTGCGCCTGCAGGGCGACGCCGACGAGGCGATGCCCTACCACGGTGCACTGGCGGCGTTGGACGCCGACGCGCTGCGCGCGCTCGGCGAGCGCTATCTCGCGCACACCCGGATCCAGCGCAAGACCGCGGCGCCGCTGTTCATCGACAAGATGCCGAACAACTTCATGCACCTCGGCCTGATCCACCTGATGCTGCCGAACGCGAAGATCATCGACGCGCGCCGGCACCCGCTGGCCTGCGGCTTCTCGGCCTTCAAGCAGCACTTCGCGCGCGGCCAGGGCTTCAGCTACGACCTCGGCGACATCGGGCGCTACTACCGCGATTACGTGGCGCTGATGGCGCATTTCGACGCCGTGCTGCCGGGGCGCGTGCACCGCGTGGTGTACGAACGCATGGTCGAGGACACCGAGGGCGAGGTGCGTCGCCTGCTGGATTATTGCGGCCTGCCGTTCGAGGTGTCGTGCCTGCGGTTCTTCCAGAATCCGCGGGCGGTGCGCACGGCCAGTTCGGAACAGGTGCGCCAGCCGATCTACCGCGAGGGGGTGGATCACTGGCGCCATTACGCCGCATGGTTGGGGCCGCTAGCGTCGGCGCTGGGACCGGTGCTGGAGAGCTACCCCGACGTACCGGTATGGGAGTGATGGCTGAATCCGATGGATTGTCGTGGACTTTCGAGGGGAGGGGCTTATGCACACGAGTAGATTCAAAAAGACCGCGGGAACGCGGCGGATCAGGCTGGCCAGGTTGCCGCTCGCCGCGGCGATCTGCGTGGCCATGGCCGCACCGGCCTTCGCCCAGGATGCCGGGCAGGCCGAGACGCCGAGCACGGCGCCCGCGGCGAAACCGAAGACCACTACGCTGAGCGTGGTGAACGTGACCGCGCAGAAGCGCACCGAGAACCTGCAGAAGGTGCCGATCAGCATCGGCGTGCTGGAGACCGACCAGCTCGAGGCGCTGCACGTGCAGAACTTCAACGACTACGTGAAGTACCTGCCCAGCGTCACCTTCCAGCAGGGCGGCGGCGGCATCGCCACCGGTCCCGGCTTCGCCACCATCTACATGCGCGGCGTGGCCAGCGGCGGCAATACCAACCATTCCGGATCGCAACCGAGCGTCGGCGTGTACCTCGACGACCAGCCGGTCACCACGATCCAGGGCCCGCTCGACATCCACATGTACGACATCGCCCGCATCGAGGTGCTGGCCGGGCCGCAAGGCACGCTGTACGGCGCCAGCGCCGAGGCGGGCGCGCTGCGCATCATCACCAACAAGCCGGATCCCAGCGGCTTTGCGGCGAACTACACCCTCGGCGTGAACAAGGTGGCGCACGGCGGCGTCGGCTTCACCGCCGAAGGCATGCTCAACCTGCCGATCAGCAAGAACGCGGCGGTGCGCCTGGTCGGCTGGCGCGAGCACGATGCCGGCTACATCGACAACAAGCCCGGCTCGCGCACCTTCCCGGTGTCCGGCATCACCGTCAGCAATGCCGACGGCTGCACGCCGGGCCCGCTGCTGGAGTGCTTCGGGCACGCGCGCAAGCACTACAACGACGTCAACACCAACGGCGCGCGCGCGGCGCTGAAGGTCGATCTCGACGACAACTGGTCGATCAGCCCGACCCTGATGGGGCAGCAGACCATCTCGCACGGCACCTTCGCCAGCGATCCGGTGGTCGGCGACCTGGCGGTCACCCACTTCTATCCCGAGCGCGTCAACGACCGCTGGTGGCAGGGCGCACTGACCGTGCAGGGCAAGATCGGCAACTTCGACCTCACCTATGCCTACGCGCACCTCAAGCGCAACCAGGAGGAGGCGACCGACTACAACGACTACTCCTTCTGGTACGACACCCTGCTGTCCTACGGTGCCTACATCACCGACAACAGCGGCGCGTTGATCAACCCGTCCGAGTTCATCAGCGACCGCGACCACTACACCATCAGCAGCCACGAACTGCGTATCGTCTCGCCCAGCGAGGACCGCCTGCGGCTCACTGCCGGCGCGTTCTGGCAGAAGCAGAAGCACGACATCATGCAGGACTACCAGATCAACAACCTGGCCACCGACCTGTCGGTCGCCGGCTGGCCCAACACGATCTGGCTGACCCGGCAGATGCGCTACGACTACGACAAGGCCGTGTTCGGCGAGTTGTCCTACGACATCATCCCCGACACGCTCACCGCGACCGTCGGCGGGCGCTACTTCCGCACCGCCAACCAGCTGTATGGTTTCTACGGTTTCAGCAAGGGCTTTTCGCCGAACTCGAGCTATGGCGAGGCAGGCTGCATCTCGAGCCAGCCGTTCCTCGACGCGCCGTGTCTGGTGTTCGACAAGCGCGTGCGGCAGAGCGGCTCGCTGGGCAAGGTCAACCTGACCTGGAACATCTCGCCCAGCAAGATGATCTACGCCACGCGCTCCGAGGGCTTCCGCCCGGGCGGCGTCAACCGTGCCGGCCAGTTGCCGCCCTACCAGGCGGATTTCCTGACCAACCTGGAACTGGGCTGGAAGACCTCGTGGTTCGACAACCGGTTGTCGTTCAACGGCGCGGTGTTCCGCGAGAACTGGAACGACTTCCAGTTCAACATCCTCGGCGCCAACGGCCTTACCCAGATCAAGAACGCCAACTCCGCGCGCATCGACGGTCTGGAGTCGCAGCTGGTCTGGCAGGCCAGCTACAACCTCAACCTCAGCGCCGGCATCGCGCTGTACGACGCCAAGCTGACCGCCAACTACTGCGGCTTCACCGACGCCAACGGCAACGCGGTCACCTATTGCCCGCCCGGCTCGATCAATCAGTCCACCGGTGACGTGGTGGACGGGCCACTGGCGCCGAAGGGTACGCGATTGCCGATCACGCCCCGCTTCAAAGGCAACCTGGTGGCGCGCTACACCTTCAGCCTGGGTGGCAACGACGCCTTCGTGCAGGGCGCCCTGGTGCACGTGGGGCGGCGCACCACCGACCTGCGTCTGCTCGAGCGCAGCCTGCTCGGCGACCTGCCGGCGTACAACTCCGTGGACCTTTCCGCCGGCGTGCAGCACGGCAGCTGGTCGCTGGATGCCTACGTCGACAACGTGTTCGACAAGCGAGCGTCGTTGTACAAGTTCACCGAGTGCGGCGTGACGGTCTGCGCGGCCCATGGTGCGGACGCGCAGTATCCCGAAGGTCAGGTGTACACCGGCTTCAGCGTGCCGCGCACGTTCGGCATCCGCTTCAAGCAGGAGTTCTAGACCAGGGGAGTTTCTTCGCCAAGCCCAGGACGGCCACGCAAGGCCCCGGTGCGAACCGGGGCCTTGCGCTTTTCCGGGGCGGTATCCGCCTGGCCGGGGGCGTGTTCGTCCGGTTGTCCGTGCGGTGTCCGCGGACACTTCGCCGCGGCCGTTGGTTTGCGCCAAGCCATTGAAAGTCATTGGGTTGTCGCGCCGTTTGCCGTGTGGCACGCGGATTGCAATGACCGCTGTGCAACCGCGCTGTCCGCGGTCAGGAACGGCATGATGATCCGCGACACTTCCGCACAAGACCGACTGGTCGAGGTCAAACCCAACCGCAAGCGCCGGCTGGTCCTGCTGGGCGCCGGCGTGCTCGTGCTGGCGCTGCTGGCCTGGCTGGCGCCGGGCGTCGGCCGGCTGTTCTCGGCGTCCGAATCGGTCAGCAGCTCGCGGCTGGCCTTCGCCACCGTCGAACGCGGCCCGTTCGTGCGCGACATCGCCGCCGAGGGCAAGGTGGTGGCCGCGGTCAGCCCCACCTTGTACGCGACTTCCGGCGGCGCAGTGACGCTGAAGGTGCATGCCGGCGACACGGTGAAGGTGGGCCAGGTGCTGGCCACCATCGTCAGCCCCGAGCTGACCAACAAGCTGGCGCAGGAACAGAGCAACGCCGACGCGATGGAAGTGGAATACCGGCGCGCGCAGATCGACGCGCGCAAGCAGCGCTCCGCGCTGCAGGAAACCTACGACAACGCCACCATCGACCAGACCACCGCCGAGCGCAACCTCGATCGCTACCAGAAGGCGTATGCCAAGGGCGCGGTGTCCAACATGGACGTGGACAAGGCCAAGGACGCGCTGGACAAGGCGAAGATCGCCACCGCGCACGCCAGGGCCAACCTGGGCCTGGACAACGACAGCCTCAACTTCGACATCCAGTCGAAGAAGCTCGCGCACGAGCGCCAGTTGCTGCTGGTCAAGGACCTGCAGCGCCAGGTCGACGACCTCAACGTGAAATCGCCGGTGGACGGCCAGGTCGGCCAGCTGTTCATCGCCGAACGCGCCACCGTGGCCAAGGACGCGCAGCTGCTCAGCGTGATCGACCTGTCCGCGCTGCAGGTGGAGATGCAGGTGCCGGAAAGCTTCGCCCGCGACCTCGGCATCGGCATGGCCGGCGAGATCAGCGGCAACGGCCACACCTGGAAGGGCCTGGTCAGCGCGATCTCGCCGGAAGTGGTCAACGGCCAGGTCGCCGCGCGGCTGCGCTTCGAGGGCGACACGCCCAAGCAGCTGCGGCAGAACCAGCGCCTGTCGGTGCGCGTGCTGCTGGACAAACGCGACAACGTGCTGACTGTGCAGCGCGGCTCGTTCGTCGATGAATCCGGCGGCAGCTACGCCTACCTGGTGAAGGACGGCATCGCCAAGAAAACCCCGATCCGCGTCGGCGCCTCCAGCATCGACAAGGTGGAGATCCTCGACGGCCTGAAGGAAGGCGACCGCATCGTGATCTCCGGCACCGACAGCTTCAAGGGCGCGGCCACGGTCGCGATCAGCAACTGACGATTTTCTCCCTCCCCTGCGTGCAGGGGAGGGAGCCGAGACACCACCACCAAAGGACGCAACCATGCTGAAGATGACCCACCTGTCCAAGGTCTACCGCACCGAAGTGGTGGAGACCTACGCGCTGCGCGATTTCAACATCGACGTGAAGGAGGGCGAGTTCGTCGCCGTCACCGGCCCGTCCGGTTCGGGCAAGACCACCTTCCTGACCATCGCCGGCCTGCTGGAAACCTTCTCCGGCGGCGAGTACCACCTGGACGGCATCGAGGTGAGCAACCTCAACGACAACGCCCGCTCGAAGATCCGCAACGAGAAGATCGGCTTCATCTTCCAGGCGTTCAACCTGATTCCCGACCTCAACGTGTTCGACAACATCGAGGTGCCGCTGCGCTACCGCGGCATGAAGGCGGCCGAGCGCAAGCAGCGCATCATGGATTCGCTGGAGCGCGTCGGCCTGGCCTCGCGCGCCAAGCACTACCCGGCCGAACTTTCCGGCGGCCAGCAGCAGCGCGTGGCGATCGCCCGCGCGCTGGCAGGCAGTCCGCGCCTGCTGCTGGCGGACGAACCGACCGGCAACCTGGACACCCAGATGGCGCGCGGCGTGATGGAGCTGCTGGAGGACATCCACCGCGAAGGCGCCACCATCGTGATGGTCACCCACGATCCGGAACTGGCCGCGCGTGCCCAGCGCAACGTGCACATCATCGATGGCCAGGTGGTCGACCTGTCCGAGGATCCGCGTTTCCACACCGTGCATGTCGCGGAAGAAGCCCATGGCTGAGGGGCCGAAGTTCGGGCGCGAGGGCGGCGCATGCGCCAGAGCCATGGCTCGCGCGCCCGCCGCTTTTCCGCATCGCGGATCCCGTCCCCCGACTCCCGGACGCTGAGCATGCTTGCCTACTACCTCCAACTCGGCCTGCGCAGCCTGCGGCGCAACCCCGCGCTCACCACCTTGATGGTGATGGCGATCGGCTTCGGCGTGGCCGCGTCGATGATCACCTGGTCGGTGTTCCGCGCAGTGTCGGGCAATCCGATCCCCGGCAAGTCCGCGCAGTTGTTCACGCCGCAGGTGGACGGCTGGGGGCCGCAGCAGAACCTGAAGGGCGAACCGGCCGAAGCGCTGGGCTACGTCGACGCGATGGCGCTGCTGCGCGCGCATCAGGCCAAGCGCCAGACCCTGCTGTATCCGCTGCGGCTCTCGGTGATACCGCAGGGCAGTCGCGAGCTGCCGCTGAACGCCGACGGCTACGCCGTCACCGCGGATTTCTTCGCCATGTTCGAGGTGCCGTTCCGCTACGGCGGAGGCTGGAGCGCGCAGGACGACGAGGCGCGGGGCAGCGAGGTGGTCATCAGCAGCAAGCTCAACCAGAAGCTGTTCGGCGGCGCCGACAGCGTGGGCCGCACGATCGGCCTGGGCGGTCATGACTTCCGCATCGTGGGCGTCGTCAGCCACTGGAATCCGCGCCCGCGCTTCTACGACCTGTTCAGCACCAGCGGCTTCGCCGACGAGCCGGACATCTACATGGTGTTCAATCGTGCGCTGGACCTGCAGATGCGCACGGGCGGGCGCAACAGTTGCCGCGGCTCGATCAGCTACACGAGCTGGCAGGGCTACCTGCAGAGTAACTGCGTGTGGGTCACGCCGTGGGTGGAGCTGGACAGCCCCGCCGACGTCGCCCGCTACCGCCGTTTCCTGGAGAACTATGCCGCCGACCAGCAACGCGCCGGCCGTTTCGGCTGGGCCGCCAACGTGCGCCTGCGCGACGTGATGCAGTGGCTCGACTACGAGCACGTGGTGCCGCCGGAAAGCCGCATTGCGCTGGTGGTGGCGCTGGGCTTCTTCCTGATCTGCCTGGTCAACACCATCGGCCTGCTGCTGGCCAAGTTCATGCGCCGCGCCGGCGAGATCGGCGTGCGCCGCGCGCTGGGCGCCACGCGGCGCGAGATCTACACGCAATACCTGGTCGAGGCCGGCACGGTGGGCCTTGCCGGCGGCGTGCTCGGGCTGCTGTTCACCGCGCTGGGCGTGTCCGGCGTGGGCATCCTGTTCCAGCCGGAGATCGCCAGGCTGGCGCGGCTCGACCTCTCGCTGGTGGGGTTGACCTTCGTGGTGGCGATCCTCGCCACCGTGGCGGCGGCGTTCTACCCGGCGTGGCGCGCGGCGCACGTGCAACCCGCCTGGCAACTGAAGTCGAGCTGAGGAGCGCGCCATGCATATCCAGATCAGGCCCATCCTCGCCGCACTGCGCCGGCACAAGGCAGGCACCTTGCTGATTGCGCTGCAGATCGCGTTGACGCTGGCCATCGTGTGCAACGCGCTGTTCATCATCCACCAGCGGCTGGCCAACCTGTCCGCGGCGAGCGGCGTGGACGAAGCCAACGTGTTCGTCATCGCCAACATGTGGGCCGACCTCGACCGCTCGACGGAACAGGTCGATGCGCAGGTGCGCGCCGACCTGCTCGCGCTGCGCCAGCTGCCGGCCGTGCGCAACGCCACGCCGGCCAGCGGCTATCCGCTCAGGGGCGGCGGCTGGGACAACTTCATCACCATGACGCCCGAGCAGGTCAAGCCGACCACGGATGCGGCGGTGTACACCGGCGACGAGCATTTCCTCGACTCGCTGGGCCTGAAGCTCGTCGCCGGGCGCAATTTCCGCCCCGACGAGGTGATGGTGATGGGCACCCAGCAGGCCGTCCATCCGCCGACGGCGATCGTGAGCCAGGCGCTGGCCGACCGCCTGTTCCCCGACGGCAACGCGCTGGGCAAGAGTTTCTACGCGATGGGCGCAGCGCCAAGCACCATCGTCGGCATCGTCGACCCGCTGCACCGGCAGGGCGTGGACCAATGGAGCAACGGCTATGCCGGGCAGGCGCTGATCTGGCCGATGCGCGCGGATGACGAGCGTGGCATCTACTACATCGTGCGCGCCAAACCCGGCCAGCTGGCCGACGCGATGCGCGAGGCGCCCAAGGCGCTGTACGCGCAAAACCGCCTGCGCATCATCGACCCGGCGGACGGCATCCAGGACTACGCCACCATCCGCCACAAGGTCTACGACCGCGACCGCGGCATGGCGATCCTGATGGGCATCATCAGCGTGGTGCTGCTGGCGATCACCGCCGCCGGCATCGTCGGCCTCACCAGCTTCTGGGTCGGCCAGCGCCGCAAGCAGATCGGCGTGCGTCGTGCGCTGGGCGCGCGCCAGCGCGACATCCTCGCCTACTTCCTCACCGAGAACTTCCTGATCAGCGCGCTGGGCGTGTTGCTGGGCGCCGTGCTGGCGGTCGCCTTCAACCTGTGGGCGGTGACCCGTTTCGAGATGGATCGCATGTCGATGGCCTACGTGGGCGTCGGCGTGGCGGTGCTGCTGCTGCTCGGCCAGGGCGCGGTGCTGGCGCCGGCGTTGCGCGCGTCGCGCGTGCCGCCGGTGGAGGCAACGCGTTCGGTGTGATGAGGCAGGGAATAGGGAATAGAGAGTCGGGAATGGCAAAAGCATGCTTGCCCTGGCCCCGAAGCTCGCACCGATTCCCCACGCCCGATTCCCTATTCCCCATTCCCCATTTCCCAGAGGAATAACCATGTTCAGCTACTACCTCGAATTGGCCTTGCGCAGCCTGAAACGCAGTCCCGGCCTGACCGCGCTGATGGTGCTGGCGATCGGCTTCGGCGTGGCCGCGTCGATGACCAGCTGGTCGGTGTTCCGGGCGGTGTCGGGCGACCCGATCCCGTGGAAGTCGTCGCGGCTGTTCGTGCCGCAGATCGACAACTGGGGTCCGAACGGGCGCAGCAGCGACGGCGAGCCGCCGAACGCCATGAGCTATACCGACGCGATGGCGCTGATGCGCGACCACCGCGCGAAGCGGCAGTCGGCGATGTACCAGATCTCGCCGTCGGTGGTGCCGGCCGAGGCCGGCAAGCATCCGCTCAACGTCAGCGGCCACGCGGTCTACGGCGAGTTCTTCCCGATGCTGGACGTGCCGTTCAAGTACGGCAGCGGCTGGAGCGCGAGCGACGACGAGGGCCGTGCGCAGGTGGTGGTGATCAGCAGCAAGCTCAACCAGAAGCTGTTCGGCGGGGAGAGCAGCGTGGGCCGCAGCGTCAACATCGAGGGCAAGGATTACCGCGTGGTCGGCGTGCTCGACGAGTGGAACCCGCAGCCGCGCTTCTACGACGTGGTCAACACCGGCGGCTTCTCGGTCAACGGCGACGACGTGTTCCTGCCGTTCCCCACCGCCATCCAGGCGGACCTGTCCAACGACGGCAACACCAACTGCAACGCGGTGCCGAAGGAGTCGGGCTTCGTCGGCCTGCAGCATTCGGAGTGCGTGTGGATCGCCTTCATGGCCGAGCTGGACGCCGGTGCGGAAGCCGCCTATCGCGATTACCTGGAAGGTTACGCGCGCGACCAGCAGCGGGCCGGGCGTTTCGCCTGGGTGCCGAACGGCCGCCTGCGCGACCTGCGCGCGTGGCTGGACAACCAGCATGTGGTGCCCAGCGACACCAAGGTCTCGCTGCTGGTGGCGCTGGGCCTGCTGCTGGTGTGCCTGGTGAACACGGTGGGCCTGCTGCTGGCGAAGTTCCTGCGCCGCAGCAGCGAGATCGGCGTGCGTCGGGCGCTGGGCGCGCCGCGCGCAGCGATCTACGCGCAGTTCATCACCGAGGCCGGCATCGTCGGCCTGGCCGGCGGCGTGCTGGGCCTGCTGCTCACCGGGGTGGGCGTGGCCAGCGTTGGCTGGGTATTGCCCAAGGACATCGCCGCGCTGGCGCGGCTGGACGTCTCGCTGCTGCTGCTGACCCTGCTTGTGGCCGTGATCGCCACGGTGCTGGCCGGCCTGTATCCCACCTTCCGTGCTTCGCGCGTGCAGCCCGCCTGGCAGCTGAAGAGCAATTGAGGAGCATGACCATGAAACTGCACCCCATCCTCGCCGCGCTGCGCAAGCACAAGGCCGGCACCGTGCTGATCGCGCTGCAGATCGCGCTTACGCTGGCGATCGTGTGCAACGCCGTGTTCATCATCGGCCAGCGCATCGAACGGCTGAACCGGCCCACCGGGCTGGACGAGAGCAACCTGTTCCTGGTCAGCCAGCAGTGGGTGGGCGCACCCAGCGCCGACACGCCCGACGGCGTGGAGAAACTCGACGCGATGCAGCGCGAGGATCTTGCCGCGCTGCGCCAGCTGCCGGACGTGGCGTCGGTGGCGCCGATCAACTCGATACCGCTGCTCAATTCCTCCTGGACCGGTTCGGTGTCGCTCAAGCCGGGCGCCCAGCTGGGCGGCAAGGGCAATACCCGCACGGCTTACTACTTCACCGACGAGCAGGCGCTGGCCACGCTGGGGCTGCGTCTGGTGGCCGGCCGCGCCTTCACGGCCGGCGACGTGCAGCACCAGGGCTTTCGCGACCAGCGCGAGCGCCCGGTCGCCATCATCACCAGCCAGCTGGCGGACAAGCTGTTCCCGCAGGGCAACGCGGTCGGCAAGGTGATGTACACCGACGGCAGCAGCGCGCCCACCACCATCATCGGCGTGGTGGAACGCCTGCAGATTCCAGCCAGCAGCAGCTGGGGCAACGACTTCGTGTGGAATTCGACGCTGATCCCGACCCGGCTGGACGGGAACTTCGCGCGCTACGCGGTGCGCACCAAGCCGGGCCGGCTGGAGGCGGCGATGCGCGCGGTGGCGCCGACGCTGTACAAGGTGAACCCGCTGCGCGTGCTCGACGACGACAGCGTGCGTCCGTTCGGCGAGATCCGCGCCAAGGCCTACCAGGCCGACCGCGGCATGGCGATCCTGATGGGCGTGGTGGCGCTGATCCTGCTTTGCGTCACCGCCGCCGGCATCGTCGGCCTGACCAGCTTCTGGGTCGGCCAGCGCCATCGGCAGATCGGCGTGCGCCGTGCGCTGGGCGCGCGCAGGGTCGACATCCTGCACTACTTCCAGATCGAGAACCTGCTGATCGCCGGCGCCGGCGTGGTGGTCGGCGTGCTGCTGGCGGTGGGCCTGAACCTGTGGCTGATGAGCCATTACGAGATGAGCCGCATCCCGCTGGCTTACGTGCTGACCGGCGTGCTGGCGATGCTGGCGATCGGCCAGGCGGCGGTGTTCGTGCCGGCGCGGCGCGCGTCCAACGTGCCGCCGGTGGAAGCGACGCGGGCGGCGTGATGAGGGCCGGGATTCGGGATTGGGGGTTCGGGATTCGCAAAGGCGAAAGCCCGCGTCGTTGCGGCCCTTCCGGATCCCGAATCCCCGATCCTGAATCCCGTCTCTGGAGCAGACCATGATGTTCGGCTACTACCTCGACCTCGCCCTACGCAGCCTCAGGCGCAACCGGGCGCTCACTGCACTGATGGTGCTGGCGATCGCGCTGGGCATCGGCGCCAGCATGACCACGCTGACCGTGCTGCACGTGCTGTCGGGCGATCCGCTGCCGGGCAAGAGCGGATCGCTGTATTACCCGCAACTCGATCCGCAGGACATGGACGGCTACAAGCCGCAGGATGAACCGCCGGCGCAGGTCGGCTGGATCGACGGCATGGCCCTGCTGCATGCCAAACGGGCCCGCTACCAGGCCCTGATGACCGGCGGCGCGGTGCCGATCCAGCCGGCGCAGTCCGCGATCGAGCCGTTCTTCGAGAACGCGCGCTACACCTCCGCCGACTTCTTCCCGATGTTCGACGTGCCGTTTCTCTACGGACGTGGCTGGAATGCGGCCGACGACGAAGCCGGTGCGCGCGTGGCGGTGCTCACCCGCGAACTCAACGACAAGTTGTTCGGCGGCAAGGACAGCACCGGGCAGACCCTGCGCATGGACGACGTGGCGTTCCGCATCGTCGGCGTGCTCGACAGCTGGCGGCCGACGCCGCATTTCTACGACCTCATGACCGGCAGCTATTCCGCCGACGAGGGCGTGTTCGTGCCGCTGACCACGGCGACGGACTTGAAGTTCGCCCACAACGGTTCGACCGACTGCTGGGGCAAGGGCTTCAGCGACAACATGAAGACCGCCACCTGCACCTGGCTGCAGTTCTGGGTGCAGCTGGACACGCCGGCCGAGACGGCCGCCTACCGGGAATACCTGCTGAACTATTCGCGCGAGCAGCAGGCGCTGGGCCGCTTCCAGCGACCGCCCAATGTTCGCCTGCGCGATGTGATGGGCTGGCTGGACTACAACAAGGTGGTGCCCAGCGACGTGCGCCTGCAGGTGTGGCTGGCATTCGGCTTCCTGCTGGTGTGCCTGGTCAACACGGTCGGGCTGATGCTGGCCAAGTTCCTGCGCCGCGCGGCCGAACTCGGCGTGCGGCGCGCGCTGGGCGCTTCGCGCCGGTCGCTGTTCGCGCAACTGCTGGTCGAGGCCGGGGCGGTCGGCCTGGTCGGCGGTACCGGCGGCCTGCTGCTGGCGCTGGCCGGCCTGTGGCTGGTGCGCCGGCAACCCTCGGATTACGCCGCACTGGCGCACCTGGACCTGCCGATGCTGCTGGCGACGTTCGCCTTTGCCGTAGCGGCCACCCTGCTGGCCGGCCTGCTGCCCGCGTGGCGAGCCTGCCTGATCCCGCCTGCGCTGCAACTGAAGAGCAATTAGGGCGCTATCCCTGCGCGTGGAAGCGGCCATCCATGGCCGCCCTTCTCAAGAAAACCGGCTCCGGCCGGAGTGCGAGGCATCATCGTGGAACTGCGACCCATACTCTCGACCCTGCGTCGACACCGGATTCCCGCGCTGTTGCTGGTGCTGGAGATTGCGCTGACCTGCGCCATCGTCTGCAACGCCGTGTTCCTGATCAGCCAGCGCCTGCAGCGCACCCAGATGGCCAGCGGCGTGGCCGAGAGCGAGCTGGTGCAGATCCAGCTGGCCGCCATCGGCAAGCCGGTCGATGCCAAGGCACGCGCGCAGGAGGACCTGGCCTTGCTGCGGCAGCTTCCCGGCGTGACCGCCGCGGCGCTGGTCAGCCAGGTGCCGTTCACCAACAGTTCCTCGAATACCGGCATCAAGCTCGACCCGGCGCAGAAGTTGCCCACGCTCAACGCCACCATGTACATGGGCGAGGGGCTGATCGGAACCTACGGCGTCCGGCTGGTGGCGGGGCGCGATTTCCAGGCCGACGAGTACCTGGACTTCGACGCCATGAAAAGCGACCCCAACCTGCAGAGCAAGGTGGGCTCGGTCATCGTCACGCAGGCGCTGGGCGAACGCCTGTGGCCGGGCCAGAGCCCGCTGGGCAAGAACATCTATCTCGGCGAGACCTCGGTACGGGTGATCGGCGTGGTGCAGGCGCTGATCCGGCCCTCGCTGTTCATGGGCGACAACGCGGCGCAGTGGACCATGATCTTCCCGCTGCGCATGAGCGCCGCCAGCGCCTCGCGCTACGTGTTGCGTACGGCGTCCGGGCAGCGTGAAGCCGTGCTGGAAGGCGCAGCCAAGGCGCTGCGCAAGGCCGACCCGCATCGCATCATCCTCGAAAAGAAGACGCTGGACGACATCCGCAGCGAGTTCTTCCAGAACGACCGCGCCATGGCCGGCATCCTGGTCGGCGTGATCATCGCGCTGCTGGTGGTCACCGCGCTGGGCATCGTCGGGCTGGCCAGCTTCTGGGTGGCCCAGCGGCGCCGCACCATCGGCGTGCGCCGCGCGCTGGGCGCCACCCGCCGCAACATCCTCAACTATTTCCAGACCGAGAACTTCCTGCTCGCCACGATCGGCATCGCGCTGGGCATGGTGCTGGCCTACGGCATCAACCTGTTCCTGATGGCCCACTACGAGCTGCCGCGGTTGCCGGCCATCTATTTCCCGGTCGGCGCGGTGGTGCTGTGGCTGATCGGACAGGCGGCGGTGCTCGGCCCGGCGCTGCGCGCCGCGGCGGTGCCGCCGGTGGTGGCGACGCGGAGCGTGTGATGAAGCTTTTCCCCTCTCCCTCCAGGAGAGGGTGCCCGACGGGCGGGAGAGGGTACGGGCGGAGCGAAGCATGGCGCGCTGGCCGAACCCTCTCCCCCAACCCCTCCCCCGGTGGGGGAGGGGAGTTCAACCACGGAGACATGGGATGCTCGGTTACTACCTCGATCTGGCCCTGCGCAGCCTGAAGCGCAACAAGGTGCTCACCGCGCTGATGGTGCTGGCCATCGCCGTGGGCATCGGCGCCAGCATGACCACGCTGACGGTGATGCACCTGCTGTCCGGCGACCCGCTGCCGGGCAAGAGCGCGCATCTGTTCTACGCGCAGGTGGATGCGGCGCCCGATGCGAAGAAGCGCGAGCCGTACGACGTGCTGGACTACCAGTCGGCGATGGACCTGTGGAGCGCGAAGCGCGCCGACCGGCAGACGCTGATCGCGGACAGCCAGATCAAGGTGCACGCGCCGCAGGCGAACCAGCCGCCGCTGATGCTGATGATGCTGTCCACCACTGCGGACTTCTTCCCGATGTTCGACGTGCCGTTCCAGTACGGCCGCGGCTGGAGTGCCGAGGACGACGCGACGCGCGCGCGCGTCGCGGTGATCTCGGCCGACCTCAACGACAAGCTGTTCGGCGGCACCGACAGCACCGGCCGCAGCCTGCGCCTGCGCGACAGCGACGTGCGCATCGTCGGCGTGCTCAAGCCGTGGCGCCCGTCGCCGCAGTTCTACAACGTGGCCGGTGGCCGTTTCTCCGAGGGCCAGACGGCGAGCTTCTACACCAAGCCGGAGGACGTGTTCACGCCGCTGGCCAGCGGGCTGGAAATCAACGGCGACAATTTCCAGCCGTTCACCTGCTGGGGCCGGCCGAGCATGCCGCTGCATCTGCAGAGCGCCCCTTGTGTATGGATCGGGCTCTGGGTGCAGTTGGACGACGCGGCCAGGGTCGCCGGCTATCGCCGCTTCCTCGAAGACTATGTCGCGCAGCAGAAGGCGCTGGGCCGCATCACCCGAAGCGACACGCGCCTGCGCGACCTGATGCAGTGGCTGGATTTCAACGGCGTGGTGCCGCGCGACGTGCGCCTGCAGACCTGGCTGGCATTCGCCTTCCTGGCGATCTGCCTGTTCAACACCGTTGGCCTGCTGCTGGCGAAATTCCTGCGCCGCAGCGGCGAGATCGGCGTGCGCCGCGCGCTCGGGGCCAGCCGTGCGGCGGTGTTCGCGCAATGCCTGACCGAGGCGGGGATGATCGGGCTGATCGGTGGCGTGGCCGGCTGGCTGCTCACTCTCGCCGGCCTGTGGCTGGTGCGTCGGCAACCCACGCCGTATGCCGACATGGTGCACCTGGATCCGGGCATGTTCCTTGCCACTTTCGCGTTGGCCGTCGCCACCAGCCTGCTGGCCGGCCTGCTGCCGGCGATGCTGGCAGCCCGGGTGGCGCCGGCGTTGCAGTTGAAGACTTTGTGAGGGCACCGGATATGCAGATTCAACCGATTCTCGCCGCGCTGCGCCGCCATCGCCTTGCCACTGCGCTGATCGCGCTGGAGATCGCGCTGGCCTGCGCGGTGCTCTGCAACGCCTGCTTCCTCATCGCCAACCGGCTTGCGCAGATGCAGGTCAACAGCGGGGTCGACGAAGCCGCCTTGGCAACGCTCCACCTGACCGGCTACGAGGCCGGACAGGCGGTGGATCTCAATGCGCGCGTGCAGGCCGGGCTGGGCCGCATCGCCGGCGTGCAGTCGGTCAGCGTGATCAATGCGGTACCGTTCGGCGAGCATGCGGGCACCGCCGGCATCACACTCGATGCCGCCGGCAAGCACTTCGGCGGGGTGGTGGATTTCTACGTCGGGGGGCCCGGCAGCTTCAAGGCGCTGGGCCTGCAACTGGTAGCAGGCGGCGAGCCGCAGGCCGACGACTACCGGCCGCTGAACGACTTCATCCCCGACGAGGCCACGGTATGGGTGACCCGTGCCCTGGCCGGGCACCTGTGGCCGGACGCGGATCCGCTGGGCAAGGAGTTCTGGATGGGCAAGTCGCACTTTCGGGTGGGCGGCGTGCTCGCTCACCTGGTGCGGCCCAGCGGCGGCGAAGGCGGGCCCGACACCGTCGAGTGGTCGGTATTCGTGCCGGCCCAGCCTGGCGCAAGCCTGGCCGGCACTTATCTGCTGCGCGCCGACCCGCGGGAGCTGCCGCGCGTGCTGCGCGACGCGCGTGCCGCGATGACGAAGATCGCCCCGGATGCGGTGGTCGACACCCTCGGCAGCCAGACCATCAGCGACCTGCGCCAGGACTACTTCCGCCCGGACCGCGCCATGGCCGGCATGCTGGTCGGCGTGATCGCCGCACTGCTGCTGGTGACGGCGCTGGGCATCGTCGGCCTGGCCAGTTTCTGGGTGGCGCAGCGGCGCAAGCAGATCGGCATCCGCCGTGCGATCGGGGCCACCCGCAGTGACATCCTGCATTACTTCCAGACCGAGAATTTCCTGATCGTCAGCGGCGGCATCGTGCTGGGCATGGTGCTGGCCTATGCACTCAACCTGATGCTGATGACGCAGTACGAGCTGCCGCGCCTGCCGCTGTACTACCTGCCGGTCGGTGCGCTGGCGCTGTGGGCGCTGGGTCAGCTGGCGGTGCTCGGCCCTGCGCTGCGCGCGGCGGCGGTGCCGCCGGTAGTGGCGACACGATCGGCGTGATGTGGACGATTCTCCTCGAACGTGTTTCGGGGGATGCTGGATCAGGGGGCGCATGGAATGTTTGGTTATTACATCGATCTCGCGCTGCGCAGCTTCAGGCGCAACAAGGCGCTGACTGCGCTGATGGTGCTGGCCATCGGGCTGGGCATCGGCGCCAGCATGACCACGCTGACTGTGATGCGCCTGCTTTCGGGTGACCCGCTGCCGGAGCGGAGCGGCAGGCTGTTCTACCCGCAGGTGGATCCGAAGCCTGCGGAACCGCACGAGCTTCCCGGGCAGATGACGTATATCGACGCGATGAACCTGTGGCGGGCACAGCGTGCCGATCGTCAGGCCATCATGGTGGGATCGAACGTGAAGGTGAAGGCAGCGGAAACCGGCGCGAAGCCGATGGGGCTGCATACCTTGGCGACGACGGCGGATTTCTTCCCGATGTTCGGTGTGCCGTTCATCCATGGCGGTCCGTGGACTGCAGCCGATGACGCGGGCAAGGCCAGGGTCGCAGTGCTTTCGCGCAGTGCCTATGAGCGACTCTTTCGCGGCCGCGACGGAATCGGCCAGCCGATCCGCCTGGGCCGGTGGGCTTTTCGCGTCGTCGGGGTGATCGAGGACTGGCGGCCCGCACCGCATTTCTACGACCTGGATCGCGAGGCCTATGGCCAGGGCGACGATGTCTTCATTCCGTTCCTGACCTCGCGCGACCTGGCCGAGCTCGGCATCACGGGCTACAGCCTGGACTGCTACGGCAATACCACCGACGACATCCACCTGGAGAATCAGCCCTGCCTGTGGCTGAAATTCTGGGTCGAGCTGGACAGTCCGGCCAAGGTTCATGCGTACCGCCGGTTCCTGGACAACTATTCGCATGAGCAGCAGGCGCAGGGTCGATTCACCTATGCCGGCGTGCCGCACGTGGCCTTGCCCGGCATGATGCAGTGGCTGGACCAGAACGGAGTAGTGCCGGCGGACGCGCGCCTCAAGGCATGGATCGCGTTCGGCTTCCTGCTGGTGTGCCTGATGAACACCACGGGACTGCTGCTGGCCAAGTTCCTGCAGCGCGGCGCCGAGATCAGCGTACGCCGCGCGTTGGGTGCGTCGCGTCGGCAGGTGTTCTTCCAATGCCTGGTGGAAGCCGCCATGGTGGGCGTGGCCGGTGGCGTCCTCGGGCTCGTGCTGGCCGGCGCGGGCCTATGGGGCATTCGCCAGACGCCGGCGGATTACGCCGATCTGGCGCATCTCGACGCGACGATGTTCGCGACCACATTCGTGCTGTCGATCGCGGCCAGCTTCGTCGCTGGTTTGCTGCCGGCGTGGCGCGCCTGCCACATCGCCCCTGCCATCCAGCTCAAGACCCTCTGAGGCACACGCATGCAACTGCGCCATGTTCTTGCAGCACTGCCCCGGCACAAGCTGATTTGCCTTCTCGTCGTGGTCGAGATCGCGGTGGCCTTCGCGATCCTTTGCAACGCGATCTTCGTCATCCGTGAGCGCGTGGGGCAGATGCAGATCGATACCGGCATCGCCGAGAACCGGTTGATCTATGTCCACAACGATGGCGTCGGCGAAGAAAGCCATGCGCCGCTGGTCGAGCGCAACCTGCTGGCGTTGCGTGGTTTGGCGGGGGTGGAGTCGGCCGTGGCGATGTTTCCACTGCCGTTGGAAAACACGTCGATCAATTTCCGTCCGTGGCTGACCCCGGACATGAAGCTGCGCGGCCCGGCCGTCGGCATGTTTGTCGGTACGCCGGGTTATCTGGACACGCTGGGACTGAGGATCGTGCAGGGGCGGGACTTCAACGACGCGGAGTACGACGGCATGGACCAGACCTTGAAGACGTTGTCGCCGGCGGTGATCGTCACCCGGGACCTCGCCGACAAACTGTGGCCCGGGCAGAACCCGATCGGGAAGAAGTTCTGGCGCAGTCCGAGCCGTGGCTACACCGTGGTCGGCGTGGTCGAGCGGCTGGTGCGTGGCTATCTGCGCAAGGACTTCGTGCCGGAGTATTCGGCGATGTTCCCGGTCAAGCCGGTTTCTTTCGTGTCCGCGCTCTATGTGATGCGGGTGGCGCCGTCCGATCGCGACAGGCTGGTGCGCGAGTCCTCGGAGCTGTTGCTGAAGCTCAATCCGGACATGCTGATCGATGCCAAAGGCAGTTACGCCGACATGCGCGCGGATTATTTTCGCCAGGACACGTCGCTGGTCTGGCTCTTGGCCCTGGTCTGCCTGGCGATGCTGCTGGTGACCGCGCTTGGCATCGCTGGTCTGGCGAACTTCTGGGTACAGCAGCGCCGCCGCAGCATCGGTATCCGCCGCGCCATTGGCGCCACCCGCGGCGACATCCTGCACTATTTCCAGACCGAAAATTTCCTGATCGTCAGCTTCGGCATCGCGCTGGGCATGGCGCTGGCGTTCGCGCTGAACCTGCTGCTGATGCAGCACTACGAGCTGCCGCGCCTGCCGCTGTACTACCTGCCGGTCGGTGCGCTGGCGCTGTGGGTGCTGGGTCAGCTGGCCGTGCTCGGCCCTGCGCTGCGCGCGGCGGCGGTGCCGCCGGTAGTGGCGACGCGATCGGCGTGAGGCCGTGCTGTCTGGCACAGGAGAAAGTCCGGTGCGACGTCCACAATCGCCATGACCCATCTGGAGAAGAAACCCATGAAGATCCTGTCGCTGCTGATCTGCACCAGCCTGCTCGGCCCGGCCGCCCTCGCTTCGCCGGCTCCGACGGCTCCGGCGGCGCAGCTGGCGACGGCGGACGTGGCCACGCGGGTGAAGGCGCTGAATGCCCTGCTGGCCGAGCAGTGGCAGCACACGCTGGAGAACTCGCCGGAGTTCGCCACCATCCTCGGCGACCTGCGCTACAACGACCGCTGGAGCGACGCCTCGCTCGAACACGCGAGGGCCGAATACAAGGTCAACCAGGATTTCCTGCGCCGTTTCGAGGCGATCG
>Ga0209916_1001193_pt1 | contig 25436 bp, 28 predicted proteins | sample ThiBio_1000_plan_FD_183956 | JGI IMG/M metagenome (GOLD analysis project Ga0209916, IMG submission 183956) | Wastewater bioreactor microbial communities from Cape Town, South Africa - Thiocy_solids_2 (SPAdes) | ecosystem: Engineered > Bioreactor > Thiocyanate-remediating > Anaerobic-Aerobic ... | reverse complement strand
GGGTGAGGGTCGTCGCATTTCGGGATACGCTCTGGGCTTGCGTCATGCCGACCCGACGCTCCCCGCGAAGCGCGACGACCCTCACCCGCCGCTGCGCGGCTGCCCTCTCCCGGTGGGAGAGGGGACATCGGACGCTTGCCTATCCTTCCCAGATTCCGAGTCGAAAAGTTGTGGCCATACCTATGCCTTGAGGGAGAAGGTGGCCGAAGGCCGGATGAGGGGTGGGACCACCAAAAGCCATGGGATCGAAACCAAGGGGAAAGCCGATGCCCGCGGAGGTTGGATCATCGCCCGGCCCGCGGAAGTCCGCCGTCGCGAAAAAGACCTTGGCGGCGGCGTTCATTTGTCTTTGGAACGCTCCCGCCTGCTACTTGATCTATTGGATGGCCCACGACATGGCTCGCCGGCGCCCGATCGGGGACTTCGGCCGATGGTTGGAATCTTCGGAGGCGACGGAGCGATTCGTGATGGATTGGGTGGCGGTCAACTGCGTGGCCACGATGGTCTTCGCGATCGTCGCGTGCTTCTCGCCACGACTCCAACGCTTGGTCTGGGGAAAGGAGGGGCCGGAGGCGAGAGAACGGATGACCGGGTTCGTCGGGGTGTTGACCGCGATCCTTTTAGGCTTGTTGCTGAATCGATATCTCTCATGAGTTCGCGGCGGCCCGGTTCGCGCGGGGCCCCGGCCCGGCCGCGTCGGGTCGCGATTTCGCCCGCGAGGGCTGGCGTCGGGCCGGCTCGCGAGCGATCATCGTTGGCATGGCCATTCGCTCGAACCACTACGAGGCGGCGTTCGAGGCTTACGTCCGGCGGCTGCGCGTCCCTTGCGTGGCGGTCGACGAGGCCAAGCGGGCGATTTTCGGCGACGGAGGGGTGAAGAACCCCGACTTCTTGTTGTATCCTCGATTCGCGGAGAACCTCGTCGTCGAAGTGAAGGGGAAGCGGGCGCGCGACCGTCGGGGGCGGCGCGACTGGGAGAACTGGGTGACGACCGACGACCTCGACGGCCTAGTCCGCTGGGGCGAGCTATTCGGCCCCGGCTTCCGGCCGATCCTGGCCTTCGCCTACGCCGAGGCGCTCCCGGAGTTCGGACTCCCCCGTCACGACGGGGCCTTCGAGTTCCGCGGGCTGGCCTATCGCTTCTGGGCGGTGGGACTGGACGATTACCTCGCCCACCTGCGGTCGCGAGGCCCGGCCTGGAAGGCCGTGGCGATGGCCCGCCGGGCGTTCCGCCGCCGCGTCCGTCCGCTTTCCGAATGGCTGCCGATGCTCGTGGAATCCCCCAAACGCCCCCAACCCGTCAAGGAACGCGAACGATGAACGCGAATCGACGTCGATGGATCCGCGGGGCCGCCGCCGGGGCGCTGGCCCTCGGCCTGGGCCTCGCCGCCGCCCCTGGCGTCGCCAGGGCGCAGGAAGACGCCGGCGGCGGCGAGGAAGGCGAGGGCCGATCGCTCGACGGCTACTTCGTCACCGGCATCCTGGCCGCCCTGGCCGTCTTCATCGTCGGCAAGAGCGCCCGGCGCTAACGCGAGGTGGGGATGGCGGCGATCGATTGGGGGGCGATTCGAGCGGCCGAGTTCCCCGTGGCCGACGCCTGGGCGTACTTCGACCATGCCGCGGTCGCTCCGATCCCGAACCGCGCCGCCCTCGCGATCGCGCGCTGGGCCGGGAACCAGGCGGTCAACGGCGCGACCGAATGGCCGGTCTGGGGCGGTCGGATCGGGACGCTTCGCGAGGACCTGGCCACCTGGATCGGGGCCGAGCCGGCGGAGATCGCCTTCGTCGCCAACACGACCCACGGCATCGGCCTGGTCGCCGAGGGCTTCCCCTGGCGCCCCGGCGACAACGTCGTCGTCCCGGCCGACGAATACCCCTCCAACGTCTACCCCTGGATGAACCTGACCGACCGCGGCGTCGAGACGCGATTGGTCCCGTCGCGCGACGACCGGATCCTGATCGACGACGTTCGCGACGCGATGGACGACCGCACCCGCGTGCTGGCCGTCAGCCACGTCGAGTTCGCCACCGGCTTCCGCAACGACCTGGACGCGCTGGGGACGCTTTGCCGCGAGCGCGGGGTCGCGCTTTGCCTGGATGCCATCCAGGGGGTCGGGCCGTTCGTGCTGGACGTGAAAAAGACGCCGGTGGACTTCGCCGCGGCCGACTCGCACAAGTGGCTGCTCGGGCCGGAGGGGGCGGGGTTTTTGTACGTCCGCCGCGAGTGGATCGAGCGGTTGCGGCCGATCGGGGTGGGCTGGAACAGCGTCGTCGGCTCGTTCGCCGCCGGGGGCCTGGACTTCACCCTCAAGCCCGACGCCAGGCGCTGGGAGGGGGGCTCGTGGAACATGCCGGGGCTTCAGGGCTTCGCCGCGAGCATGACCCTGCTGCGCGAGATCGGCCGCGAGGCGTTCTCGGCGCGGCTGCTGGAGCGGGCCGATGCGGTTCGCGAGACGGTCGCCGCGGCCGGCTGGCGGGTCGTGGGGCCGTCGGCGCCGCATGAGCGGTCGGCGATCGTCACGGCGGCGGCCGACGGCGTGGACCCCGACGCGGCCGTCGGAATCTTGCGATCCCGCCGGGTGGTCGCCTCGCGCCGTCGGGGGCGGTTGCGGCTGAGCCCCCACGTCTACACCGATTCGAGCGATCTGCTCCGTCTTCACGACGCCCTCGTCGTCGCCCTCGGGGGCGACGACGCCCCTGGAAAGGTCCTCTGATGCGCCCGCGCGAACTCCCCGGCAACCCGCATCGGACGGCCGTCTTCGCCGGCACGTTCGACCCCATCTCGCTGGGACACCTGGACGTGATCCGCCGCGGCCGGCTCTTGTTCGACCATCTGGTCGTCGGCATCGGCGTGCATCCGAGCAAGGCGTCGCTGTTCTCCGTCGAGGAGCGGGTGGCGCTGGTGGAGCGGGTGGTGGAGCCTTTCGACAACGTCTCGGTGGAGGCGTTCGAGGAGTTGACGGTCCATTACGTCCGCCGAATCGGCGCGCGGGTGATCCTCCGCGGCCTGCGGACCTTGACCGACATGGAATACGAGTTCGGCATGACGCTGACGAACCAGAAACTGGACCCCGGCGTCGAGACGGTCTTCCTGATGGCCGACGGCCAGTATTCGCACGTCTCAAGCTCGCTGGTGCGTCAGGTCGCCCGCTTCGGCGGCGCCGACGCGCTGAAGCCGTTCGTCCCCGAGGCGGTCGTCGAGCCGATCATCGCCAAGGTCCGCGGCTCCGGTCCAGGGGAGCGTTACGTCGACTACGACAAGGGCGCGACCTCTCCCAAGACCCCGCGGCCGTGACCCTCAGTAGATCTCCGCGAGTTCGCCGTTGTGCCGTTTGACGTAAAAGCAAGTCGCCGCGCCTTCCGGCCGCGAGTTGCGCTCGACTCTCTGTTCGCGCAGGTCGGGGAGGTCGTCGGGGTAACCGAGCCATCTCTTAAGCAATTCCATCGCCTTGGCGTCCGGGCGGGCGGCCTGCTTCACCAGGATGACCATGGTATCCAGCATTTGTTTCCGATACTGGATCGCGTTCTCTCGATTCATCCCCGTAATATCGATGATGTCGGTCCCAAGCCGAGTCAAGGCGATCGCCTTGCCATCGTCGTCGAATTCATAATGACGGCCGTATGCCTCCTCGCAGGGCCCTGGGAGCGTCCTCGTGGATTTGACGCGGTTGCAGCGCGGGCAGCAGTACGCGAGGTTCGCATAATCGGCCGCGCGTGCCGGGGCTACCGACTTCGGCGTCAGGTGGTCGATATGAAACGCGGCGGCCCCGTCCTGATACCACTTCTCCCTGAACTTGCAGAAGACGCATCGGAATTCGTACTCGTCCCGCAGCCACGGCTTGTACTTGCGATAGTCGCCATACACGGGGAAATGCCTCAAGACGTGCTTCTCCATTGGAAGCGGAAAGAGACGCTCGACGTTCACGGGCGGCCGGCCTCCGCGTCGATTCGAGCCTGAATCTCACTGACCTCGGCTTCCAGCGCCGCCAAGGCGTCGAATGGAAGGGGTATTACGGCGTCTAGTTCGTCGAACACTTCGTCTTGAAGGCGGGCCAATTCAGCTTCTTCGGCGGCGGTGAGGCCGGCCGCGGATCTCTTCCCGATCAACTCGACCCGACGGTCGTTCTTTCGTTCCCAGGCTTGCGACATGACGGCCTCGGGTTGGTCGGGTTCGGCCGTCCGTGACGATGCTCCGTCGGGGCGTTCATTGACGATGGTGTAACCGATCGTTTTCGGAGTCGCCCGAGTCGGGGGGGCGGAAACGGGATGCGGCACCGTCCTATAGGGGGATCCCGGGAGGTTCTCGACGAACGTGGGAAAGCGCGGAGCGATCGTCCTGCGACTCCGAATCGAGTCGTCCGTCACCCTCGCCTCGTAAACGGCCGCCGGAGGCGCGTTCATCACTGGACCTCCCGCTTCTCCAAGAACACGCGCCTCATCGATCCGACGGGACCGACGCGAAGGCGAGGCTTTGGCGTCTGAGGGACGTCGTTGATCGTGACGTGGAACTCGTAAGTTCCGGGTTCGGCAACCTCCACGTTCGGTATCTGGATCACCAAGCCCAACTCGATCGGCGATGAGGGGCCGAGGCTTGACGGATCGAAGGGTAAGAGTTCGTGAGTGTCGCTCGTCCCAAGGACCTCTCCCGTCTCCGGTTGGACCACGGAACCGACGATCGCGTATCTTCGCCCGCAATTCTCCGGCGTCAGTTCGATTTTGACGGCCGCCAGCACCGAGGGAATCAGGCAGGGGAAATCCGCGGTTTCTATCTTGTCGAAGTCGCCCCCGATCATGTTCAACGTCGAGTCCGCCGTGAACTCGGCGTACTTGGCCAGGATCACATATCGAATATTCATCGCCCGCCCCCGTGGCCGAGGGGGTGATCGCCAGGTTGAGATCCCGGACGTCCTCGGCGTGATCGCGTTCTCCCGTCTGTGGGTACGCGATCAAGCCTACGCCCGCGATCGATCCCGATCAACGGGAGGTCCGCCGTGTTTCCCAATACCAAAGAGACGATCGCGGGAAAGCCGCCTGAAATTTCAGGAAACCGTCGAGTGTCGGTTTTTTCGGGCGGACGACGGCCGCGGCCCGTCGACCGGACGCATCCCGCCGGGGGCGCGGGTCAGTCCCACTCGCGGGGGATGAACAGGTCGCGGGACCACTGGCGGACGCCGAGGTCGCGGGCGTGGAGGGCTTGCTGGAGTTGGCGGACGGTCTTCCAGGCGCGGTCGAAGCCGCTGTAGGTCAGCCAGCCGGAGAAGCCGTCCTCGCCGACGAAGCTTCGCGAGGAGACGGCGCGGGTGGCCAGGACCAGGTGGTCGAAGACCTCGCCGACCGCGGCCAGGATCGCGGCCTCCTCGTCCGGGTCGATCGAAAGCGGTCCGGAGGAGCGGTCGGGCCAGGCGACGTTGACCGAGCAGCTTAAGAAGCGGTCGTCGTCAGACGACTTTTGATCGAGCCAGAGGTAGGACGCCTCGTCCCAGAGGTAGCGGACGCAGAGCAGTTCCACCGCCAGGCGGCGGGCGGGGGGGACGTCCTTGTCGACGATCCCGGCGTGGACCGTCTCGCTCTTGGGCTCGAACCGGGAGCGTCGGCCGCGGGGGGGGACGTCGGCCGAGGCGGCCGACGCCGCGGGGCGCGGCGCGTCGGCGGCGGCGGCCCGCATGACGCGGTTGGTGCTTAACAGCTCATACGACTGGGCGAGGATCCGGAAGGCCCAGTCCTCGCCGCCGGCGTCGGGATGGTACTTCTTGGACTTGGCGCGATAGGCGTCGCGGATCTGCTGGAGCGAGGCGTCGCCGGCGACGCCCAGCACGGCGTAGGGGTCGATGTCGAGGCTGAATGAGGGCACCGCGTCGCGTCCTCTCGTCCGGGGGAATGATCGCCCCGGATTTTGGAGAGGGGATCGATGGAAACGGTCTTTCCCCCTCGCGGGGGGAGACGAACCGCGAAGCGGACAGATAAGGAGGGACGTCCCGCCGAGGATCCGGGCTCGCAGCCAGGCCCCGTCCATCGATTGGAGCGAGGCCGCTCCGAACGTCCATGGCGGACTTGCTCGCCCACCCCTCATCCGGCCCTTCGGGCCACCTTCTCCCTCAAGGGGAGAAGGCCGTTGCGATCGCGTCCCCTCCAAAAAATCCGTGACGGCCGGGGTGTTTGGGATCCGCGCGGCTCATTCGTCGTCGCCGCGGCCCTCGGCCAGGCGGCTTCGGAGGAACGAGGCCCGCGCGACGTTCCGTTCCTCAACTCCTAGCTCGCCGCCGTGGAGTTTTTGCAGGAACGCGGGCTGGGTCTGGATGAAAAGCTCGTTGACCGTGGCGATGGACAGGTCGTCGATGAGCCCCAGGTTGATCCCCAGGCGGACGCTGGAGAGCAAGAGCATGGTCTCCTCGCTGGAGATGGTCTGGGCGGTCTTGAGCACGCCGTAGGCCCGCGAGACCTGGTCGTGGAGGTGCTGGCGGCGGCCGGTGACCAGGTCCTGGCGGGCCTGGCGCTCGAACTGGAGGATCTGGGGGACGACGTCGGTGAGCATCCGAATGATCTCCTCCTCGCTCTTGCCGAGCGTCTGGTGGTTGGAGATCTGGTAGAAGTCGCCGAACGCCTGCGAGCCCTCGCCGTGGAGGCCGCGGACGGCCAGGTTGATCTTCTGCAGGGCGCGGAAGACCTTGTCGATCCCCTTGCCGGCGACGATCCCCGGCAGGTGGACCATCACGCCGACCCGGATCCCGGTGCCGACGTTGGTGGGGCAGGCGGTCAGATAGCCCAGCGACGAGCTGTAGGCGTAGGCGACGTTCTCCTCCAGGCGGTCGTCCAGGTCGTCGATCGCCTCCCAGACCTCGGGGAGGCGGAAGCCGGAGAGCATGTACTGGATCCGGAGGTGGTCCTCCTCGTTGACCATGATCGAGACGTTTTCCTTGGGGGTCACGGCGACGCCCCGGGGTCCCTCGCCGCCGGCCAGCTCGCTGGAGACGATCTGGCGCTCGACCAGGAACTGGCGGTCGAGGTTCGACATGGCGTTGACGTCGAAGTAGACCGCGTCGAGCTCGGCCGCCTCGACGGCGGCCTTGACCTGGGACTCGACCCCCAGTTTCTCGCCGCGGCTGGCGCGGTTGGAGAAGGGAAAGTCGGCCAGGTTGCGCGCCAGCCGGATCCGCGAGCACATCACGATGTCGCTTTCCGGTCCGGTGCCGCGGAGCCATTCGCCGGAGGTCCTGGTCATGTCGTCCAGAGTCATGCGTGGGGTTCCTTGGGGCGAAGCTGGTCGCGGAGGCGGGCGGCTTCCTCGTAGTCCTCGCGGGCGACGGCCTGGCGGAGCCGCGCGCGCAGCCGGAGCCGGTCGGCCGCGCCGGGACGGCTGCGGGCCCGCTTGCCGACGTGGCGGGAGGCCCCGTGGAACCGCAGGAGCATCGGCATGAGCCCCGTGCGGAAGACCTCGTAGTCGCGGGGGCATCCCAGACGTCCGCCGGCGCGGAAGTCGACGTAGCGGAGGCGGCAGTCGGGACAGCTCGACTCCGCCAACTCCCCCACCAGCTCGCCGACGTGCTTGGCGATCAGCGCCCCCAGCACCGCGTCGAGCCCCAGATCCGGCGGAGAGTCGGGGGGGGCCAATCCGGCCTCGCGGGCGCAGGAGGCGCAGAGATGACGTTCCCGACGCCTGCCGTCGACCAGTTCGGTCAGGTGGACGACGGCCTCGTCCTGGCATCGTTGACACGTCATCGCCGCTCCCGCCTTCGTCTCGGTCCCGCGATCCCGCCCGGGAGGGCGGTCACGCTTGCTCTCGCTCGATCCTCTTGATTTTGTCACGGAGTTGGGCGGCGGCCTCGTAATCCTCGGCGGCGACGGCGCGCTTCAGTTCGTTGCGGATCTGGATCAGGGTCGTCTGTTGCTGGGTGTTGCGGGGCGCCCGGCGGGGGACCTTGCCGGAGTGGCGGGTCTCGCCGTGGACGCTCTCCAAAAGCGGCATCAACTCGTCGCGGAAGACCTCGTAGTCGTAGGGGCAGCCGAGCCGGCCGGTGTTGCGGAACTCCAAAAACGTGATCTGGCAGACCGGGCAGACCTGCTTGTCGGCGGCGGTCGACTCGCGCATCGCCGCGCCCCCCGCGCCGGGGATCCCGGCCAGCTTCTTGGCCAGCTCGCTGATCGGCGAGGCCTCCACCACCTCCTCGGCCGGCGCGAGGTGCTGGCGGGCGTGCTCGTCGCAGAAGTGGAACTCCTCGTGCCGCCCCTTGGCGACGATGTCGGTGATGTGGAAGGTGGCCGGCTTGGCGCACTTCTGACATTTCATGGGACGTTCCTCCGCCAGCCCCTCGAGACTGGCGACGGGCCGCGGCCCGGCGGACCCGACGGGCGCGGATCCCATTGCGGGCGCGTGACGCCCTCGCGATCTCGGTTCGACTTCTCGCCGCGTTTTTATTCTAATTCAGCCCTCCGGGGTGTCAAGCAACCGCGCCGCGCCGAACCGCCGCGCGGAGGGCTCGCCCAGAGGGGGGAGGCGCCATGAAGCCGTCGAGTTCCATCGTCCGCCGGACGGCGGCCGTCGCGACGATCGCGGTCGTCGCCGCCATCGTCCTGGGAATGTACGCCCAGGTCCTGGTCAACCGCCGCCGCGCGCGGCTTCACGACGCGGCGCGCCACGCTCGCCGCGAGGCGGAGGAACGGAAGAACCTCGACGTCGCCGAGCGGATCGGACGGGGAGAGTTGGAAACCTCGAACCGGGCCTCGACGCGGAAGATAGAGGAGGCGGCGCGGCTTCGGATCCCCTATCACGTCGCGCGGAAGCAGGCGTGCCTCCGAGCCGCCGCCCGGCCCTGGGAGTCGCTGTCGCCCGACCCGGGGGAGCCGGGGGAACACCTGATTTGGGAGGCGATGACGGCCTTCGACGACGACTTCTTCAGGCTTCCGAGCGGGCCCGCCTGGCCGCCCGACGTTTCAAGCGAGAGCTTCTGGCTTCCCAACGCGCTTTAGCCGTCGCGCGGCGCTTGTCGGATCTCGCATGCGACGCCCGCGAGCCGGCGCCGAACGACCTTCTCCCCTTGAGGGAGAAGGTGGCCGAAGGCCGGATGAGGGGTGGGCGAATCCAGAAGCCTTCGGAGTTCGAAGCCGTCCCCCAAGCCGGAGCTTCCGCCGAAACGCGACGCCGGTCGACCCCTCATCCGGCCCTTCGGGCCACCTTCTCCCTCAAGGGGAGAAGGCGACGACCGCCGCGGCTCGCTCGCGCTCGCCGGGCCCGACGCCGCTCCGCTCGCGTCACGCTTCGGGAAGGAACTCCAAAAGCGCCTCGGCGCTCATGAAGCCGCCGCGGTCGAGGACCTCGCCGTCGGCGTCGATCAAGACCAGGGCCGGGATTCCCCGCACCTTGTAGCGCGGGGCCAACTCCTCGTTCTTCTGCTCGTCGATGTCGACCAGCACCGGGACGACGCGATCGGCCAGCGCCTTCTGGACGGCCTCCCTGGGGAAGACGCTTCGGTTCATCACCTGGCAGGGGGGGCACCACTCGGCGGTGAACCGCAGCAGGATCGGCTTCTTTTGCTTTGCCGCGATCTCGCGAGCCTTCTTGAAGTCCGTCCGCCAGACCGGCTCGGCGTCCTTGGCGGGGGATGAGACGCGGGCGGGGCCCGGCTTCGGCGACGCCGCCGGGGCGTCGCCGTCGCCGCGGGTCGCGCCGGCCACGCCGGCCAGCACCGCCATCACGCCGAACGTCAGAAGGGTCGGAAGCCAACCGACGGAGGGCCTCCCGGAGCGAGGGCCTGCCATGAGAAGGAACTCCTTGCGGCCGAGGCCGCTCGAGGATGAAGCGGATGAGGCGGGGCGGGGTCGTCGGGCGCCTCGGCGGCGGGCGCGGACGCGCCCAGGCCGCCGGCGGCCGACGAGACGTTGGTTGGAAGGCGTTCCGCGGGCGGAACGTGGGCATGTACGTCCCGTTCGGCCCGCTGGTTCGCGTCGCGCCCCCTCCCGTCGATGATTCGGCGACGGGGCCGGTTCGCGGCCGTCATCGAGAGGCTTCTTCAAGCTTGTCCAGGATTTGCGAGCGCATGCGAAGCCCCGGACGGTCGACGCGGCGGACGTCCAGGCCGAAGTTCGAGTGGATGGGCGAGTGTCGCTCCAGGTATTTCTCGACCGCGTCGTGGGTCGTCGCGCCAAGCATTTCCAGATTCTTGCAATCTTGAACGCGGTGGATGTTTCCGTTCGGCGCGCCCTTGCGATCGCCGGCGGCCAGGGTGTACGTCACGTCGTCCTTGAGCGGCGCGCCGGCGACGAAGAGGTCGCGAAGCCGCGGCTCGCCGGAGGCGTCGCGGTCGAAGTCGACCGTCATGCCGGACGGCCGGGCGAGCCAGCCTCCGTGGAGATTCTTGGGGTCGTCGGCCAGGGTGTTTTGAAGCTCGCGCTCCCAGTACCGGCGAAGCTGGGCGCCGGTCGCCTCGCCGCGCTTCAGTTCCAGGGGGATCGGCAGCCAGTTCCACAGATCGGCGACGGTGATCGGGCCGGGGGCCGTCGGCGGGGAGAAGCGGTAGCCGTTGCTCAGGCCGATCTCGGTCCCGGCCGCCTCGCGGACGGCGTCGGCGATCACCTGGTCGAGCGTGCTGTTGAGCACCCCGTCGCGCGCCAGCCAGTCGTCGGTTCGGCCGATGACCCGGTTCATCCGCTCGCGGTGGGGCGCGAGCGCGGTCTCGACGACCTTCTTGACCTCCGGGTCTTCCGGGAACAGTTCGGGACGCAGCTCGATCAGCCGCCAGGAGCGGTCGACGATCTCGCCGTCCGCGCCGACCTGGAGGTCGAGCACGCCGACGAACGAGGCGAACGACCCGGCCTCCACGACCCAGACGTCGCCGCGGATGATCGGCTCGTAGGTTCGCTCGTGGGTGTCGGCCGAGAGGATGACGTCCACCCCCCGGATCTCGTCGGCCATGGCGATCGACTTGGGCAGGCCGACGTGCGTCACCAGGACGACCAGGTCCACGCGCTGTTTCTCGCGAAGCTCGGCGATGTACCTCGGCAGGGCGTCCTCGCCGTCGAGCGCCAGCCCCTTGGAGAGATGCGGCGGTTGGCGATGGGGAACCTCGGGGTCGGTGAAGCCGACGAAGCCGATTCGAACGCCGTTGACCTCCTTGACGATGTACGGCTCGTGGATCAGTTCGCCGGTTCGCTCGTCGCGGACGTTGGCGGCGATCATCGGATGCTTGAAGCCGGCGACCGCCTTGTTCCAGGCGTCCGCGCCGTAGGCGACGAACCAGTTGCCGGGGATGGCGAAGTCCAGTCCCAGGGCGTTCATGGGCTCGACGACCGACTGGCCCTTGGTCCAGGCGGCGGGGCCGGAGCCCTGGATGGTGTCGCCGCCGTCGATGAAGACGGTCTCGCCGGGGCGCTCCGCTCGGAGGCGGTTGAAGACGGTCGCCACCCGGGCCAGCCCGCCGACGTCCTTGACGTACTCCTCGGCGCCGGCGCTCCAGAACAGCTCCGGATGCGGTTCGATCTGGGCGTGGACGTCGTTGATGAACGCGAGCGAGACCCGCCGGGGCGTCGGTTCGTCCGCCGCCATGACCGGAACGGCCACGACGAAGGCCAGACCCGCCGCGAGCGCGTGGAACGAGCGCATGAAATCCTCCTGGATTCGTCGATGGGAAAGCATGAATGACAGGGCCGCGCGACGCGCCGACGTCTTTCAAGCCGCGGCGACGCTCGCCTTCTCCCCTTGAGGGAGAAGGTGGCCCGAAGGGCCGGATGAGGGGTCGACCGGCGTTGTGTCTCGGCGTAAGCCATGGTCCGGAAACGCCTTCGAATCCGATGGCTTTTGGTCCCGCCCACCCCTCATCCGGCCTTCGGCCACCTTCTCCCTCAAGGGGAGAAGGCATATTTATAAGCGCCCGCGCTTGATCGTTTTCGGCCGACGCCCGAGCCTTCGCCAAGCTCAGGCCGAGCGCTGGGTGTCGGACGCCTTGCCGGGCCTGGGGGGGACGTCCACGTCGTGGCCGGCGGCCAGCCAGGCGCCGAAGGAGCCGGGGACGTTGGAGACCTTGAAGCCCTCGCGCTTCAACAGGCTCGCGGCGATGCTGGCGCGGTAGCCGCTGCCGCAGAAAGCGGCGACGGGCCTGGAGCGGTCCAGCTCCTTCGCCTTCCCGGGGATCTCCGGCAGGAACATGTAGCGGGCGCCGGGGACGTGGCCCTGGTCCCACTCGGAGGGCTGGCGGACGTCCAGCAGCGTCAGGTCGCCCGTCTTCATCCGCTCGTTCAACTCGTGGACGGACATCTGGGGGGTGGCCTCGAAGTCCTTGCCGGCCATGATCCAGGAGTCGATGCCGCCGTCGAGGACGCCGGCGAAGTCGGTCAGGCCGACCCGGACCAGCCAGGCGACGACGTTTTCGACCTTCCCCTCCTTGGGGACGATCAGGGCGATCGGCCGCTCGGGGTCCAACAGCCACCCGCCCCACATCGAGACCGTCGGCGAGTAGCCGATGTTGATCGCGCCCTTGATATGCCCGCCGCCGAAGGCCATCACGTCGCGCGTGTCCAGAAGCTGGACCTTCTCGTCGGCGACGAGCGCCTCGAACTCCCTCGCCTTCATCGGCCTGGGGACCGGCAACTTGCCGAGGACCTCGGGGCCCCGGGCGTTGACCTTCTTCATCCGGGGCCAGTAGTAGGGGACCGGGGGCTGTCGGAACAGCAGGTCGTCGATGAAGGCGGTCTCGTCGTGGAACTGCAAGGCGGGGTTGCTTTCGCGCTCGACGCCGAGCGTCGGAACGCCGTCGCGGGCGACGATCCCCGCGCCGCAGGGGGAGCCGGGGCCGTGCGCCGGGTGGATCGGCAGGGCGTCGGGGAGGGCCTTGAACGCGGTTTGCAGCGACTCGTACAAGAGATGCGACAGCCGGTCGGTGTTCTCCACCCCCATCAGGTCGGGGCGGCCGACGGCGCCGGCGAAGAGGAAGTCGCCGGTGAAAAGCGCCCACGCCTGGTCGGCGCGGCCCTGGGCGGTGGCGAGGTACGCCATGTGCTCCGGGGTGTGCCCCGGCGCGTGGATCGCCTTGAGGACCACGCCGCCGATCTTCAGTTCGTCGCCGTGGCGGATCGGCTCGACGGGGAAGCCGTACTTCGCGTCCCCCTCGACGCTGGCGTAATACTTCGCGCCCGTCCGATCGGCCAGTTCCCGGCCGCCGGATACGAAGTCGGCGTGGATGTGGGTGTCGACGGCGTGGGTGATCGCCAGCCGGTGCTTCTTGGCCAGTTCGACGTAGACGTTGACGTCCCGCCTGGGGTCGATCACGACCGCCTTGCCCGAAAGCGCGTCGCCGATGAAATAGGAGTAGTGGGCGATGCCGCCGGACTCGATCGTCTCGAAGATCAGCCCCGCCGGCCTCTCCGCCGCGGCGACGTCCTCCGCGCCCTCGGCGCGCCTGACGGCCGCGGTGGCGGGGAGGAAGGCCGCGCCCAGACCCAGGGCGCGGGCGTGATCCAGGAATTCGCGTCGCGTGGTCATTTCTTCGTCTCCTTGAGCGATGGCCCGCGGTCACGAGGGCGGGCGTCCTCCTTCCCTTGCTTGTCTTCGGTCGCCGCGCCCTGCTCGCCTCGAATCAGCGGCAGGCCCTCGGCGAGCCAGTCCACGACCCCCGCCCGCAACCGTCGCGCCGGCAAGCCCCGCGCGTTGAGCGCCTGGACGCCCTCGCGGGCCATGAGGCACCAGGGGCCTCGACAGTAGGCGACCAGCCGCTCCCAACGCCTCAGTGGCGCCAGGTCGGCCTCGGCCAGCTTGGCGGCGGGGTACGACCGCGCCCCGGGGATGTGGCCGGCGTCGAATTCGGCGGTCGGCCTAAGATCGACCAGCGCCATCCGGTCTCCGGCGACGTCCTCGGCCAACTCCTTGAGGCTGGCGACCCGCAGCAGGTGGGGGTCGTCCGCGTCGCCACGAACCGCCTCTCGAAGCTCCGGCAGGACCGCCTCGGCGACGCGCCGCATGGCCACGAGCAGGTCGAAGATCTCCACGGCCTCCACCCGACACCAGTGCTCCCGGCCCCGCTTCTCCTCCACGACCATCCCCGCCGCCCGCAACACCTTCAAGTGCGCGCTGGTCGCCGCGACGCTCTCGCCCAACTCCTCGGCAAGCTCGCTCACTCGCCAGGGCCGTTGGGCCAGGAGGTTCAAGGCCCGCAGCCGAACCCGGCTCGACATCGCCCGCCCGATCCGGGCCATCTGGTCGTGGTGAATTCGCTTCATGACCCCAGTATAGGGGAGTCGATCAAATAGTCAAACGGACTATTGATTATTTGAGGTTCGTCGCCCGCGTTCGGCGCGGCTTGTCGCGGCGGGCGTGGGTTGTTAACGTGTGTGTGGACACGATTTGCCGATCGTCGCGGACAACTGGGGAACCATGAAGGCGATCTTCCCCCCTTGCGGGGGAAGACAGACCGCGCAGCGGCCGGATGAGGGGGACGACGCGCCAGACGACCGTCGGAATTCGCGGAAGCCCTCCGGAAAGCCCTGGACGTCGAAGGCGTTTGGGCCCGCCCCCCCTCATCCGGCCCTTCGGGCCACCTTCCCCCGCGAGGGGGGAAGGCCGTTGCGCTCGCCCTCCCAAAGTCCGTGACGGTCGGCGATTTGCGACTCGGCCTCAAGGGGTTCGCCGCCGGTCATGAGCATGCACCGACCTTCGTTTGGGGACTTCGCCGCTTACGCCGGCTCGGCGGCTCGCGTGCCGGTCTATCGCCAGCTCGTCGCCGACGACCTCACGCCGGTCTCGGCGTTTCGGCGGATCGAGCGCGGGGCGCCGTCGTTTCTGTTCGAGAGCGTCGTGGGCGGGGAGAAGGTGGGGCGGTACAGCTTCCTCGGCTCCGAGCCGTTCCTGCGGTTCGAGGCCCGCGGCGACCGGGTGACGGTCTTCGAGCCCGGCAAGCCCGGCTCGGAGCGGCGGTTCCAGGCGGCCGACCCGTTCGTCGAGCTTGAGAAGCTGATCGACGCCAACCGCGCGGCGCACGTTCCGGGGCTGCCGCGGTTCACCGGCGGCGCGGTCGGCTACGCGGCGTATGACGCCGTCCGCTACACCGAGCGGCTGCCGAGCGCGCCTCCCGATGATCGCGGGCTCCCCGACCTGTCGTTCTCGTTCTTCGATCGGATGGTCCTGTTCGACCATATCCGCAAGACGGTGCTGGTCGTCGCGCAGGCGAAGGTCGAGCCCGGCGGCGATCCGAGGGCGGCCTACGACGCCGCATGCGCCCGGATCGACGAGTTGGTCGAGCGGTTGGGGAAGCCGTCGGAGCCGCTGCCGCTTCGGGACATCGACCCCTCCGGGCCGATCGCGCGGGTTCCGAAATCGAATTTCACCCGCGAGGAATATGAAAACGTCGTCAGGCGTTGCCAGGAGTACATCAAGGCGGGCGATATCTTCCAGGTGGTCCCCTCGCAACGGTTCGAGGTCAAGACGACCGCGAAGCCGTTCGACGTCTACCGAGTGCTTCGGGTGGTGAACCCCAGCCCGTTCCTCTTCTACCTGACCTTCGACGACTTCCAGTTGATCGGCAGCTCGCCGGAGATCCTGGTGCGGGTGGAGGACGGCGTGGTGACGATCCGCCCGGTGGCGGGAACGCGCCGGCGGGGCAAGGACGACGCCGAGGACCAGGCGCTGGCCGCGGAGTTGCTGGCCGATCCCAAGGAGCGGGCCGAGCACATCATGCTGGTCGACCTGGGCCGCAACGACGTGGGAAGGGTGGCCGAGTACGATTCGGTGGTTCTTTCCGACGTGATGAAGGTGGAGCGATACTCCCACGTCATGCACATCACGTCGAACGTCTCGGGGAAGCTGAAACCCGGCAAGACGACGTTCGACGCCCTCCGCGCCGGCTTGCCGGCCGGCACGGTCTCCGGCGCGCCCAAGATCCGGGCGATGGAGGTCATCGACGAGATGGAGCCGACCCGGCGCGGGCCCTACGCCGGCGCGGTCGGCTACATCGACTTCACCGGCAACATGGACACCTGCATCGCGCTTCGGACCCTGGTGATGCGCGGCGACGTCGCCCACGTCCAGGCCGGCGGCGGCGTCGTCTACGACAGCGTTCCCGCCGACGAATACCAGGAGACCGTCAACAAGGCCGGCGGCCTGCTCAAGGCCGTCGAGATCGCCGAAACCCAGCTTTGATCGTCGCGAACCCGCCCGCCCCGCCGCGCGTCTTGAAGGGGACGCGACGCGCCCACCGAGTTCGCGATCCAATCCCAAATCCTCCCTTCTCCCCTTGAGGAAGAAGGCGGGGATCGCCGCGATCATTGAACCGGGAGACGCTCCCATGGCCGATCCGATCCGCTTCTACTCCGTGAGCGACGAGTTCGGCTGCTTCTCCAACTTCTCGCCCCATCCGATTTGGCTGAAGAAAAAGACCTGGCCCACAAGCGAGCATTACTTCCAGGCCCAGAAGTTCGCCGGAACTCCCGACGAGGAGGAAGTGCGGAAAGCAAGGTCGCCAATGATCGCCGCGCGGATGGGTCGCGACCGCAAGCGACCGCTCCGCAAGGACTGGGAGAGCGTCAAGGACGCGATCATGCGCGCGGCGGTCGTCGCCAAGTTCGCCCAGCACGCCGACATCCGCGCCATTCTGCTGGAAACCGGCGACGCCGGGATCGTCGAGCACACCGAGAACGACGACTACTGGGGCGACGGCGGCGATGGAAGCGGCAAGAACCGGCTCGGGCAAATCCTGATGAGCGCGCGCGAGGAACTCCGCCGGTCGCCGCCGGGTTGATCCGCCCGCGGCGAACCCGGAAGACCCGGCGCGGGTCCGTCCCGCGGAGGCGAGCCGTGAACCACAATCGCAAACGCCGCGAGACCGAGGCCAGGGAGCGACGGCGGCGGGAGCAGGCGCTCAAGAACGCCGCGGTCGTCGACGCCTCGGCCTTCTCCCCGACGTACTGGTGCTTTCCGCCGGACTTCATCCAGCGCGGGTACTATCTGGACGTCCCCTTCACCTGCGCCTCGTGCGGCGCGGAGGAAGTTTGGACCGCCGCCCAGCAGAAGTGGTGGTACGAGGTCGCCGGAGGATCGGTCCACTCCACGGCCAAGCTCTGCCGGCCCTGCCGCCGCGACGCGCGCCAGCACAAGGGGAAAGCGGACCCGCTCGGCTATCATCATCGCTGGCTCCTGGCGATCCGTGACGCGCTCCAGCCCGACCTGCTCGCCGACGGCTGGCGGATCGTCGCGGGCGGCGAGCCGTCGCCGTCGTTGCTGAGCTACATTCGCGACGACGTGCTCATTCGATTTCAGTTCGAATGCGACCTGAGGCTCCAGCGGCGCGTCGGTCGCGACGGATCGTTCGAGGATCGGGCGCGGACGCGCGGCGGACGCTACTTCTGGGACGGCGTCCCGGCCGAGATGCGGCGGCGGCTCGACGCCTTCCTCGCCGACGCTCGGAGCGAGTTGGGGTTGGCGCCGGCTCAATCCCGAGACGGCGCGACGACGTAGGCCAGCCGGTGCAAGGCCGCGGCCAGCCGGGTCCTGACGGAGTCGACGCCGCGGCGGACGCGGCGGGCGACCTGCTCGGACTCATCCAGAAACCGGATCGGAGGGACGGAGTCGTCGGGCGTCCGATAGGCGTGGACGGCCGCTCGCGACGCCCGCGCCAGGCGATCGGCGACGCGGTCGACCTCGGCGATTCGCCCCGGTCGCGAAAGCCGCCACGCCAGGACCGCGCAGGCGGCCGAGGCGAGGAGCATCAGCGCGCCGAGCCTCGTCCCGATCAAGAGGCCCGCGACGCCGAACGAGGCCAGCGCCCCGGCCGCCACGGCCAGGGTCGACGCGCTTGTGGACGCGAGCCCCAGGGCCCGCGGGGATGTCGTGGTCATGGATCGTCTCCCGGGAAGTTTCCAACCGTCGCGGATCTCGATGCCGACGGTCTTCCCCCCTCGCGGGGGAAGACAGACCGCTCGGCGGTCAGATGAGGGGGAGGACAAGCGACGAGCCGTCGTCATTCGCGGAGGCCCGTCCCGCGAACGCGGGATTCCAACGGCCGTCTGGCTCGTCCCCCCTCATCCGGCCCTTCGGGCCACCTTCCCCCACGAGGGGGGAAGGCCGTTCCAGCGGCATTCGCCACGAAGGTCATTCGTCCTCGGCCGACGATTCTTGGATCGCCGCCCCCTGCTCCCCGTCGAAAGGGCCCTGCTTGACCTCCCGCAGCAGGTACGTCGGCTTGCCCTGGGACTCGTAGTACGTCCGCATGATCAGCTCCGACTGGATCCCCAGGAGGATGCTCAGGCAGCCGGCCAGGAACAGCATCACCGCCAGCGAGGGGAGCGGCGTCTCCACGAACGTCTTGTTGGGCAGGTCGGCCGACCAGAAGAGGGCCGGCCAGGGGAAGACGTACTTGAAGTAGACCATCGCCGCGACGCAGAAGACGCCCCCCGCGAACGACCACAGCCCGAACCGGCCGTAGAAGTGGATCGGCCGCTGGGAGTACTTCTGGAGGAACCTGATCAGGATCAGGTCGAGCACCACGTTGAACGTTCGACCCAATCCGTACTTGGTCTTGCCGGCGGTTCGCGGGCGATGGTTGACCACCTGCTCGGTGACTTTCGCCCCTTGCCAGGCGGCGAAGATCGGGATGAAGCGGTGCATCTCGCCGTAGAGCCGGACCCCCGCCAGCACCCGTCGGCGATACGCCTTGAGCGTGCAGCCGTAATCGTGCAGCGGAATCCCCGACAGCCGCGCGACCAACATATTAGCGATTTTCGACGGGATCTTGCGGTTGAGCAGCGCGTCCCGGCGGTCCTTCCGCCAGCCGGAGACGACGTCGTAACCCTCGTCGAGCGTCGCCAGCAGTTTGGGGATGTCGGCCGGATCGTTCTGGCGGTCGCCGTCGATGGGGACCAGGACTTCGCCGCGCGCCAGGTCGAGCGCCGCGGAAAGCGCCGCGGTCTGGCCGCGGTTGGTCCAGAGGAACGCGACCCGGACGTGTTCCGGGTCGCGGGCCTGGATCGCCTCCAGCCTGGCGGCGGTGCCGTCGGTGGAGCCGTCGTCGGCGAAGATCAACTCGTACCGCCGCCCCGACGGCCGCAAGGCGGCGTCAAGCTCCTGAAACAACGGTTCGACGTTGTCGACCTCGTTGAAGACCGGGACCAGGACCGACAGGTCGATCGGGCCGTCCTGGTCCGGCGGCGGGGGGGTCGTCATGCGCCGGACTCGCCGTCCTGGCTCTTGCCGATGACGAACTGTTCCAGGAACCGCCGGCTGATGATGAGCGACTCCTTGCGGGTCTGGAGCGTCCCCTCGTGGGCGCGGTCCTCGACCTCGACGGCCAGGTCGCCCTTGTAGCCGGCGTCGGCGAGCGTTCCCAGGTACGCGCCCCACCGGACGTCCCCCTGTCCCGGCAGCTTGGGGGAGTGCCAGGAGTTGGGGTAGGCGAAGACGCCCAGGTCGTTCAGCTTGGCGACGTCGATCCGGACGTCCTTGGCGTGGGCGTGGTGGATCCGGTCCTTGAACTCGATCAAGGGGGCGACGTGGTCCATGTGTTGCAGGACCAGGTGCGACGGGTCGTAGTTGAGCCCGAAGTTGGGGCTCGGAATATCGGCGAACATCCGCCGCCAGACGGCCGGGGAGACGGCCAGGTTCTTGCCGCCGGGCCATTCGTCCTTGCCGAAGGACATCGGGCAGTTCTCGACGCCGACCTTCACGTTCTTCGTGTCGGCGTGGTCGATGATCGGCCGCCAGACTTCCAAAAACCGCGGCCAGTTGTCATCGATGGTCTTCGTATAATCGCGGCCGACGAAGGTGGTCATCCGGCCGACCCCCAGCGCCGCGGCCAGGTCGATGCAGCGGCCGATGTGCTCTTGCCCGGCCCTGGCCTCGGCGAGATCCGGCGACAGCGCGTTGGGGTAGTAGCCGACGCTGGAGATCGCCACCCCGTATTTCTCGCACAGGTCGAGCGTCGCCTTGATCGCGCCCGCCGACAGGTCGGTGGGGTCCAGGTGGGAGACCCCGGCGTAGCGCCGCTCGGCCTTGCCCGGCGGCCAGGCCATCATCTCCACGCTGGCGAACCCCGCCTCCGCGGCGAAGCTCAACACCTCCTCCAACGACAGCTCCGGCAGGATCGCCGACACGAATCCTAGTCGCATGATCGAACGCCTCTGCAAGATCGACGAATCGCGGATCGACCCGCCCAGCCTACCGCGCCGTCGCGGGGGAATCATCCATCCGGAGGCCGACCGTGGTATGATGCGGTTGATTCCCAGAGTCGAGGCGTCCATGTCTCCCGACATCCGCTACGCGATCATCCTGTATTGGAGCCGCGACGACGAGGCGTTCATCGCCGAAGTCCCGGAACTACCGGGCTGCGCCGCCGACGGCGCGACGTATGGCGAGGCCCTGGCGAACGCCGAGACCGTCGTCCGGGAGTGGATCGAGACCGCCCGGGAACTCGGCCGTCCCATCCCCGCGCCGCGCGGCCGGCTGACGTCCGCGTAATCCACCGTTTCAACCGCGGTCCCGGAGCGATCCCACGATGAACCCCGCGACGCTTGCGAACCTGGTGGCGCTGGTCCATTTCGCCTGGGTGGCGTTTTTGGTGCTGGGGCTGGCGGCGATCCTGTTGGGGATCGCGCTGCGGTGGGAGTGGGTGCGGAACAAGTGGTTCCGACTGATCCATCTGGGGATGATCGGCTACGTCGTCGGCGAGTCGCTTCTGGGGGTGGCGTGTCCGCTGACGGTCTGGGAACACCAGTTGCGCCAGCGCGCCGGGCAACGAACGCTGGAGGGGGACTTCATCGCCGGTTGGGTCCACCGGCTGATGTTCTTCCAGGCCGAGCCGTGGGTCTTCACGACGGCCTACGTCGCCTTCGGCGCGGCGGTGCTGGCGACGCTGGTCCTCGCCCCGCCGCGGTGGCGGGGGCGGGGCGAGAGTGTCGACCAGCGCCATGAACAGGCCCGAAGCGCGAGCGAGTGAATCCCTCTCCGAGCCGGCGCGGATTCTGGTTCAGGCCGCTCTCGTGGAAAACCACCGCGAGCGAGTGTGACTCCCCCCTTCTCCCCTCGTGGGAGAAGGTGCCCCGAAGGGGCGGATGAGGGGGGCGCGACCAAAAGCCGCGAACTTCAAAGTCATGGCCGGACGAGACGTGCGACGCCGATCGACCCCTCATCCGGCCTTCGGCCACCTTCTCCCACAAGGGGAGAAGGGATGATTGGCGTCACCCGTCGTTTAGGTTTTCGACGGAGCGGGTTCAGACCGTTTCGTCGCCGTGACGGATGATTCGGCCCTCCTGAAGGAAGACGACGGTCTGGGCGATGCCGGTGGCGTGGTCGGCGATCCGTTCCAGGTTGCGGGCGGAGCTGAGCACCAACAGCCAGCCGTCGAGCCGAGCGGGGTCGGCCGCGGCCAGGGCCTTGAGCTCGCGGCGGACGTCGCGGTAGGCGTCGTCGATCTTCTGGTCGTCGGCGATCACCTGGCGGGCGGCGGCGGAGTCGCCCCTGGTCAAGACCCCCTGCGCGGCCCGGACGTGTTCCAGGACCGCGCCGGCCAGGTCCTTGATGCCGTCGGGGACGACGATCTCGGGATGCTTGCGAACGAGCTTGCGCGCGCGACGGGCCACCCGCAGGGACAGATCGGCGATCCGCTCCCAGTCGCGGTTGACCTTCAGCACCGTGGCCATCCGCCGCAGGTCGGTGGCGACCGGCTCGAAGAGGGCGAGGATCCGCAGGGCCTCCTGCTCGATCTCGACCTCCCGGCGGTCGGAATCCTCCTCCTGCTCCTTGATCTCCGCGACCAGTTCGACGCGGCCCTCGCGAACGGCCAGGACGCATTTCTCCAACGAATCGACGACCGACTCCCCCAGGGCGAGCAGATCGTTCCAAACCGCTTCCAGGGCGCGGAGGGAGTGCCGCGACAGCCCCCCCATCGCGTAACCTCCCTCGTTCGGTCGGGTCAAGCCCATCGGTAGGGACTCCAATCTTCAAGACGGTCTGGATGACGGCGAGGGACGAGACGGATCCCGCGTCGACGGCGGTCGACGCGATTCATTGTTTCCCGAGCGACGAAGGGGTTCAAGGCCGCGGTCCCCGGACGCCGGCCTAGGCGTTGCAGAACGGCTTGAGGGCCTTGCGCATGGAGACGGCGTCGGGATAGCGCCTCTCGGGGTCGCGGGAGAGGCACTTGGCGATGACCGCGGCCAGGCCGTCGGGGACGTCGGGGCGACGCTCCCGGATCGGGATGGGGTGGTCCTCAAGCAACATCTTGATGAGGTCGCCGCCGCCGTCCTCGGGCTCGTCGTAGATGTACTTGGCGGTCAGGAGGAAGTAGAGGGTCGCGGCGGTGGCGTAGAGGTCGGCCTGGGGCCGGACGGCCTTGAAGTCGGTCATCTGCTCCGGGGGCATGAACGGGATCGTCCCGCGCATCTCGCCGGAGAAGGTCAACCCGGAGAGGCCGACGCCGCGGAAGCTCTTGGCCAGGCCGAAGTCCGAGATCTTGGCGATCGAGCCCTCCGGCGTCTGGCCGATGAGGATGTTCTCCGGCTTGACGTCGCGATGCACGAAGCCGCGGCGGTGGGCCTCGGCCAGCCCCTTCAAGATCTGGCAGACCAGCCGGCAGGCCTGATGGGTGGGGTAGCGGCCGGGGTCCAACTTGGCCAGGGCCTCCAGGTTGGATCCCTGGACGAACTCCATGGCGAACCAGAACTGACCGCGCGACGTCCCCTGCTCGTACCACTCCACGATGTTGGGGTGGCGGAGCTGGCTGATGACCGACATCTCGCGCTGGAAGCGGTCGATGGCGGCCTTGGTGGTGGCCGTCTCGGGCATGATGAGCTTGAGCGCCACCATCTGGCCGCCGGCGTTGTGGCGGGCCTGGTAGACGACCCCCATCGCGCCTCGGCCCAACTCGCGGAGGATGGTGTAGTGGGGGACCGGCTGGGGGAGTCCGGCGGCCTCGGTCCGGCAGCCGACGCACCACCACTCGACCGGCTCGTTGGGGTCGGCGCCGACCACGTTGTTGACCGTCAGCCCCATCGGGGCCGACGCGCCGCAGCCGGCGCAGACGATCGGCTCGCGGGTGGGGATGACGATGCTGGAGGAGGGGGGCGGGGACACGACGGTTCGGGTGTCGACCGTGACGCGGAATCGGCTGGCCCCCGCGGCGATCACGTCCCCGGAGACCAGCCGCGCCCGCGCGACCCGCTCGTCGTTGACGAACGTCCCGTTGGTGCTGTCGAGGTCGCGCAGCTCGCACCGCGGCGGGTTGACCTCGATCAGGAAGTGATCGCGCGAAAGCGCCGCGTCGTTGATCGGACACTGGACGAACTGCGAGCGCCCCACGATGAACGTCTCGCGACGGTCCAGCGTGAAGGTCCGCCCCTCGCGGGGGCCCTTGAGGACTTCCAGGATCACTCGCATGGCGGCTTTCCGTGGGCTCGGCCCGACGTCGCCTCGCTCCGACCGCGGCGCGGCGGCGTCGATTCGAGCGGCTTCCCCGGCGGCGCGCGACCGCCCCCCGTTCAATAGTATCCCCACGTCCATCGTGGCGGACGCGGCCCCGCGATTTTGTCAACCCAGACAAGCATCCACCGTCGGCCGGCGGGCGGGCGGACGGGTCAGGGGCCGACCGCCGTCGCCGGCGATTCCGACGGCCCGAGGTTGAAGCTCATGATGATCCCCTCGGCCTGATCGCGAAACGCGACGTGGGGGTCGCGGACGGTCATGGCCGTGACCACCAGGGTCTCGTCGCGGGTGAACTGGACGACGTAATAATCCGCGTAGATCCGACCGCTCCGCACGGCCGCCTGCTCGTCCGCCGGCTTCAGCGCCGCCTCCAGGCGGTAGACCCGGCGGTTCAGCGGCGCCCAGACGTCGTCCTTGAGCCAGCCGGAGTCCCCCATCAGGATCTCCTGGCCCTGCTCCCGCCAGGTTTGGACCAGCTTTCGCTTATGCTCCGTCGGGTCGGCGGCCAGCTTGTCCTTGGCGGGATCGCCGGTCTTGGGGACCAGGCCCAGCGAGACCACGTCGTTGCCCTCCAGCCGGCGATCGGCCAGGTCGACGCCGCCGTCGGGATGGACGCTGGCGATCCGCAACGACTGGGGGTGTTCCAGGTGGAACCGGCCCCGGGGGTCGTCGTAGGTGATCCAGGTGTGGGCCGGGTCGTCGGGGGGTTCGTCGGGGGCGATCAGGGGGAGCGCGGCCTCGGGGCCCAGTTCCGACGGTCGCGCCCGGCGGGCGAGGACCAGCTCGCGGGATTGGATCTGGTTCAGGCGGCCGGTCTCGTCGTCGGGCAGGGGGGTGGTGACGGTCTCGGCCATCCGGATCTCGGAGATCCAGCCCTCGGCGGCGATCGCCGGGCGGGCGCGGGGCGGCTGGCCGGGCTTCGGCCTGGCGTCCTCGCCGGGGAGGTCGAAGGCGAAGGCGACCCGGACGTTGAGCCCCACGTCGCCGCCCTCGAGCAAGAGCGTCCCCTTGATCGCGAACTCGGCGGTCATCGCCGACGACCCGGCCTCCGCGGCGCGGACGTCCAGGAGCTCGGCGGTCACGTCGTACTCCTCCTCAAGCGGCATGGCGCCCAGGAGGATCGCCGTCGCGGTCCGCGGCGCCGGCCACTGGTCGCCGACTCGCCGCGGCGAGGCCGGCAGCAGGGTCGCCAGTTGGGGGAGGAACGGGTTGGAGACGATCCGGTCGAATTCCAACTGGCGGATCTTCCGGCCCTCGCTGAGGTTGTACAGTTCGACCGGCTGGCCGGGCTGGATCCGGTACCAGAACGTCAACTGCTCCAGGAACCTCGGGTTTTGAAACGGCCGGTGGCTCTTCAGCGTCGTCGACAGCTTCGCGCGGTCGTAGCGGCGGACGACGTCGCTGGCCGCCTGGGTCGGCGTGGTCTTCACCGCCCGCTCGGTGTAGATCGTCTGGACGACGGCCTCGTTGACGTCCGGCGCCCCCCGGGCCTTCTCCGTCGTGAACTTGATCTTCTCGCGCGAGCCCACCTGATACTGCGAAAGCCACGCCGGATGCGCGGCGTCGGGGGTGGCCGAGTACCGTTCGGTGAACTGGTACCAAAGGCTCAACGGTTGGGTCTCGCCGGCCGTCGGGACCTCCGCCGCCTCGGCGGCCGGGGGGGCGCCGTCGTCCAGGGACGGAAGCGGCGTCTGCGCCCGCGACGCCGTCGCGAGCGTCGTCAGCGCGGCCCAGGCCGTCCACGCCGCCGCCTTCCGCCGCCATCCCGCCTCGTCCCGTCCGTTGGGCGTTCGGCCCCGCCTGCCACTCATGTCGACGCGCCTTCCCGATTTGAGGACCCAGGGTGTTTTTCGAGGGTCTTGCCCCGATTCCACCATAGTCCGCCGGCGCGTCCAAGGAAAACCCCGAGTCCGGCCTCGACTTCGGTGGGCGTCTTGAAAGTTGGTGGAATTTTTGTCCAGATGGAGGGTGACCGCGTTTATCGAGGAAAATCCCGATTTCGGAACAGGAGTCCATCCAATGCCGGCCCACCCCTCGCCGTCTCCAAAAT
>Ga0209916_1001192_pt1 | contig 25459 bp, 15 predicted proteins | sample ThiBio_1000_plan_FD_183956 | JGI IMG/M metagenome (GOLD analysis project Ga0209916, IMG submission 183956) | Wastewater bioreactor microbial communities from Cape Town, South Africa - Thiocy_solids_2 (SPAdes) | ecosystem: Engineered > Bioreactor > Thiocyanate-remediating > Anaerobic-Aerobic ... | reverse complement strand
CGAGGTCGGTGATGATCGCCGCGGCGTCTTGGTTGGTGCCGCCGGGGTAGGCGTGGCAGTACGGGTTGCTGGGTTCGGCGGGGGTGTCGATCCGCAGGGTGCGTAGGCACCAGGCGCCGGTGCAGGCGGTGCCGTGGGTGTTGATGAAGGTGCGGACCTGGTCGACGGTCATGGCGTGGGTGTTGTAGAACACCGCGTCGGAGATGATGTTCCCCGCATCGAAACCACCAGCCACCACGGACGGATCGGAATCAGCGGGGGTTGGGCAATCGACCGGTGCTGGATCGAGCTCGAACGGCCGCACTGAGCCGTAGTACTCGTGCGTTAAGTCTCCAGCCAGCTGCCGCCAGGGCCGGAACAGGCCGGCGTCGCCGGTTTGTTGGATCTGTTCGGCGATCTGCCAGTCCGGCCGGTGGTCGGTTTGGTATCCGGGGTCGTGGTCGACTAGCTGTTGGTAGAACATCCGGGTGGCGCCGACCGGGTCGGTGCGGTCGTAGTCGGTGTAGGCGCCGCTGGTCGGGTCGGCTAGTTGTTGGAACAGTCCCACGTATGGTCCGGATACCTGCCAGGGCAGCAGTGAGGATTCGAGCATCGCGGTGGCCAACGCGATGCGCACTCCCCGGGCCGTGATCCCCATCGCCTTACCCACCGCGATCACCAGCTCCGCCGAGCGGGCCTGCTCACCCGACAGGTAGACGCCGGCGTAACTCCCCGCGGCGACGACCGGATCCAGAGTGGGTGCCGAAGCAGTGCAGTCGACCGATGATGTGGCGGAAGCCGCCGGCGCCGTAGCCGCCGAGGCTGACCCGGCTCCGATCGAGAGTGATAGCACCGCAGCCGCTATGGCGCTCGTCGCGACGCCTACGGCTCGCGAGATCGCACCACGCCGGCGGCGCGCCGGCCCGTCGACGGTCATTGCCTTTGTGATCGTCACAGATCCGTTGCCCTCTCGTCCGCTGCCGCCACCCGCCGCGCGGCTCTGTGTTGCGGGTGGCGGGTTGCACGGTGCGACGCGCCCTGCCACCACACGGTTCCCGCCGATCGAGCGGTCGACGTGGCTGCGCGAGCACATACTCCGAAGGTCGACCAATCCGAGTGTCCTGTCGTACCCCTGTTCTAACGTGGTAGGTATGGGAACGGGGACAGCGCTGTTGGAGCGGTGGCAGGCCGTGTCCGGGTGCGCGGACGCCCTACGTGATCTGCACACCGTGTTGTTCCAGTGCGGCAGCGGCGAGTTGGCTGGTTTGGCCGGAGATCTGGCCGAGCTGCGGGCGCTGTGCGCCGCTGGCCTGGTCGGCGTGATCGCGGAAGCGGAGTCCCGGGGGGTGATCGAGGCCTCGCAGCACGCCAACGCGGCGGGGTGGGTCTCGGACGCGGCGTGGCACTCCCGCCGGGAAGCGGCCACCCTGGCCCAGACCGCGGCGGTGCTGGCCCGCCCGGACCTGGCATCGGTCGCCGGTGCGGTCCAGCATGTGGATGTGGACCCGGGCACCGCGGTGGTCGTCGCTGCGGAGTACGACAAGCTCGCCCCGGACCTGCTCGAGCAGGCCAAGCCGGTGGTGCTGGGGCAGTTCCTCACCGTCGGTGCCGGCCACAGACCCGCCGGGGTCCGCCGGCTTAAGCAGGAGATCCTGGCCCGCTACGGCGAGCAGGGCGAGTTCAACGAACACCAGCAGCGCTGCCGCCGGCAGATCGACCTGTCCCCCGGCCGAGAGACCACGCCGGGGGTCTGGGGCTACCACCTCACCCTGGACAATGAGGGCCGCGCCACGTTGGAGGCGGCGATCGGGCCGCTGTCCGCATCCCAACCAGACCCCGATTCCGGGCGGCGGGACATGCGGCCGGTGGGGCGGCGCCGCGGCGAGGCGCTCATCGCCGCGTTGGGCCGGTCCAACACCGGCGCCGGGCACGCGCCGACCACACCCAAGGCCACCCTGATGCTCACCATCGGCTTCGACGACCTCGCCGCCCAGCTCGGCGCCGCCACCACGGTCGGCTCCCGGGCCGCCGGCACGCTTCTCGGCCCCGCCACGGTGCGGAAGTGGGCGTGTGATGCGGGGATCATCCCCGTCGTCCTTGGAAAGGACGGGGAGATCCTGGACCAGGGCCGGGAGCAGCGGCTGTTCACCGTCGGCCAGGTCCGATCCCTGTGGCTCCGCGACCGGCACTGCACCTTCGATGGCTGCACCATCCCCGCCGCGTGGTGCGACGCGCACCACCTGGTGCACTGGGCCGACGGCGGGCCCACCGACCTGACCAACGCAGCGCTGCTATGCCCCAGGCACCACACCATCGTGCACCGCGACCGCCTCGCCGGCACCCTCACCAGCACCGGCGCCATCTGGGACAGCCGGCCCGGCTCCTACCATCCGCGACCACCGACCCAGCCGCCGCCAACACGATGCCAGCCGCCGCCGCCGCAGCCATTGCCGCCTGCACCGGCTCCGGCGCCCCGACTGCGGACCACCATCAGCCGGCAGTGAGCTGGCCTGACCCTGCGATCGGAAACACGCAGCGCCTCCGGCTCGACTGCTCGGCCGGCAGTGAGCTGGCCTGACCCTGCGATCGGAAACATGCAGCGCCTCCGGCTGGACTGCTCGGCTGGCAGTGAGCTGCGCCCCCTGCGGCAGTCGCGTCGCCCCCCAGCAGCCGTGGCCAGCCCGGCGACCACACCCCGACCACAGGAGTAAGTTGGATGGCTCGTCATCGGCGGGGCGCCCCGCCGCACCGCCCGTCCCGGAGGCCTTACAGGTGCAGACCGCCAGTCCCGCCATGCAGACCGAACAGCAGCATCTGGACCTGCTGTACCGGTTGTTGGACGCCCAGCGTCGCCGCACTCAGAGCATGAAGGATGCGGCGATGTACGAGAACGACGGAACCCCCGCAGGGCTGTTTAACCGCGACGCGCTGCAGTTCCGCTACGCGCAGGAGCTGGCGGTGCTGGCCGCCGCCGAGGACAAGCTGTGCTTCGGTCGGCTGGACACAGACGATGGAGGCAGCATCCACATCGGTCGCCTCGGCCTGGCCGACGACAGCGTCGTCCGGCGGCAGGTACTGATGGATTGGCGGGCCCCGCTGGCCGCGCCGTTCTACACGGCCACCGCGCTGGAACCCCAGGGTGTGGTGCGCCGCCGCCACCTGCGTACCGCCAAGCGCAAGGTGCTGTCCGTCTCCGACGAGTTCCTGCAGGCTAGCGACGAGATTGCTGACGCAGCAAGCGATTCGGATGCCGACCTGGGGGTGGGCGGCGACTCCGCCCTGCTGGAGGCGCTCAATGCGCCGCGCACCGGGCGGATGGGCGACATTATCGAGACCATCCAGGCCGAACAGGACGCGATCATCCGCGCCGACCGCAACGGCGTGCTGGTGGTGCAGGGTGGACCGGGCACCGGCAAGACGGTGGTGGCGCTGCATCGCGCGGCCTATCTGCTGTACACGCACCGGGAGCGCCTGGGGTCACACGGGGTCCTGGTGATCGGGCCGAGCCGCACGTTCCTGGGCTATATCGGGCAGGTGCTGCCGTCGTTGGGCGAGACCTCGGTCGTGCTCGCCACCATTGGGACGCTGCTGCCCGGGATCGTCGCCACCGCGGTCGACGATCCGGAGGTCGCCCGGCTCAAGGGCCAGCTGACGATGGCGACCGTGGTCGACAACGCCGTGCTGGACCGGCAACGCATGCCGCGGCGGGTACGGACGGTGTCCTACGACCGTGGCACCGTCCGGCTGGAGCCGTCCCTGCTGCGGCGGGCGCAGCGCCGCGCCTGGGCGACTCGACGGCCGCACAACCGGGCGCGCGCGGCGTTCGTCCGATCGGTGATCGAGGGCCTGGCCCGGCAGGTCGCCCGACGGCCAGGGGTGCGCCAGCTCGACCCCGATGCGGTACAGCCGGACCTGGCCGAGATCAGCCGAGACCTGGCCGGCGACACCAGGATTCAGGCGGCACTCGCCGACCTGTGGCCGCCGATCACTCCGCAGGCGCTGGTCGGGGAGCTGCTGGCGGACCCGCGGCGACTGGCCGTTGCGGCACCCCGGCTGCGCGCCGAACAACGCCGGCTGCTGCTGCGCCCGGCGGGCAGCCCCTTCACCGTGTCCGACGTGCCACTGCTGGACGAGGCCGCCGAACTGCTCGGCGAGATCGGCCAGCAGGAGCGTGCTCGCCGTGCCGCACTGGCCGAGGAACTTGCCTACGCACAGGACACCCTGCAGGCGCTGGGCAGCGACCAGGCCGCCGAGAACGACTCCGGCATCGGGTTCACCCTGAGCATGCTGCAGGCCGAGGACCTGGTGCAGCTGCACGACACCGACGGACCCGCCGGACAGACCGCCGACCGAGCCGCGGCGGACCGCGAGTGGACCTACGGGCACGTGGTGGTCGACGAGGCGCAGGAGCTGTCCCCGATGGCGTGGCGCTCGGTGTTCCGCCGCTGCCCGCTCAAGTCGATGACGGTGGTCGGCGACGTCGCGCAGACCTCCGACGCGGCAGGCAGTTCCAGCTGGGCATCGGCGCTGAACCCACACGCCCAGGACCGGTGGCGGCGGGCAGAGCTGACCGTCAACTACCGCACCCCGGCGGAGATCATGACGCTCGCGGCTCCGGTCCTGGCGGCAATCGCACCCGCGCTGGAGCCCCCATCGTCGGTGCGGAAGACCGGGCAGCGGCCGTGGGTCATGGCAGTTGCCGCCGCCGACGTGGCGATGGCGGCCGCCGACGCGGCGGCGGAGGCGGCCCTGGAGATGAGCGCCGGGCAGGTGGCCGTACTGCACGGCGGTGACGATGCCGCCGGGGCGGAGCTGCTCGCGGCGGTCCGGGGCCCCGTCCCGGACGCGGCCGGCGAGGCTGGCCCGGGCCGGCGGGTGGTAGTGCTGGCGGTACGGGAGGCCAAGGGCCTGGAGTTCGACCGCGTCATCTTGGTGGAGCCGGCGCGGATCGCCGCTGACGGCCGGCACGGGCTGGGCGACCTCTATGTGGCGATGACCAGGGCCACCCAGCAGCTGGGCATCGTGCACTCCCAGCCGCTGCCCGACGTGCTCGACCCGGCGCTGCTCCAGCGTCGTTAGCCGGCCTCGGCCCGCGCATCACCACATCGCCGATGCGACGATGTGGTGGCGACACAGAACCGTCCGGGATGCGTCGGCATCAGAGCCGACATGACAGTGACGCAGCGAGGTATCGCCGGGCCTTCCGGCCGCCTCTCTATTCCCGTGCTCAGCAGAGTCGACGGTCCCGGATGCGCACAGGCCGGCCGCGCCCCAGTAACGCCCCCGCTCCGCGCCACCACCGTGGGCAGCGGTGCGCGGTCCGCTCCGCGCGCTCCCCGCGGTGGGGTTGTGCCCACCCCCGATTCGGTGTGTGCCCCGACTGACTTGTCACCGATTCCCGGGCAGCGTGGAAGCATGACCATCAGCGCGGCCACCCGCCCGTCCGTCCCGCTGCCTGCGCCCCGGGATCGCGCGCCGCGAGACCCGGCGCCGCGAGGGCGCGGGGCCCGTGACGAGGCGCCGCAGATCGCTTCGTCGCGCACATCGTTGCCGGTGCTGGCTCGTCGCATCGTCACCGCCATCCGCGCCACGCCGCTGGCCTGCGCGGTGGTGCTGGCCGTGCTGGCGGCCGGCGCCGTCACCGGCACGCTGGTCCACGCCGCCGCGAACGACGCCGCACCCGTCAAGGACCTGGCCTACGGGCTGCCCGCCCTGGCCGACGGTCGATGGTTCTCGCTGCTGGGCGGGGCGCTGCTGGTGCCCCGGCCCGCCCTGTATCCGGTGGTCGCGGTGCTGCTCGCGGTGGCCGTCGGCTTCCTGGAGCGGCGCGTCGGGACCGCCCGGACCACGGTAGTGCTGGTCGGAACCCAGCTGGCCGGTGCGTTGGGAGCGGCGGGCCTGCTCGCGCTGGCGGCGGCCATGCCGTGGCCGTGGGCGCACACCCTGGCGCTGCAGACCGACACCGGGCTGTCCGCCGGCGCGGTGGGCGTGCTCGCCGCCGGATCGGCATTGGCGTCCCCGGTCTGGCGTGCTCGACTGCGCTGGATCGTCGGCGGGTACCTCGCGGTGATGCTGCTCCGGTCCGGCCTGCTGTGGGATCTGGAGCACGCGATCGCCTACGTTGCCGGTCTGGCGGTGGGCCCGGCGCTGCGCACCGCCGCGGCGAGCCGGGCTCCGCGCGCCACCGGCTCCCACCGACCATCGGGGATTTCCGCTCCTCCTGGCACGCCATCCGGACCCGGCGCGCCGCGAGTGCCACGGCTGCTGCGGATCCGCGGGGCGGTCGCCCTGCTGGTACTGCTGATGCCGGTCAGCAGCTTGGTGCTGGCCCACTATCCGGGCTACGGCGGCCTTTTCGGAGCCGGAACGGTGCAGCCGGCGCCGCCCGTGCTGCCCGCTCTGGTGCAACTGGGCATCGCGCTGGTGATCGCCAAGGTGCTGCGCCGCGGCCTGCCTGGCGCGTGGTGGGCGGCGGTGGTGTTCTGCGTGGTGCCGCTGGGCCGCGGACTGGCCCAGCTCGCCATGACCTGGCCCGACCTGGGGTGGACGACCGCCGCCGAGCGCCCGGGCGAGCTGCTGGGCTGGGCGGTCATGCTGGCGGTGCTGGTGGGGTGCCGGCGCTGCTGGCCGCGCCGGCTGCCGGCCGCGGTGCTGCGCCGGTACCTGCCGCGGCTGCTGGCCGCGACCGCGGTGTTCGCGGGTGCCTGGTGGCTGCTGCTCACGCTGGCGGGACCCCAGTTCGGTGTTCATCCGCACGAGCGCGGACGAGTGGTGCTGAGCACCGTCACCTTCGGCGGCTCCGCGCCGTCGGAGTTCCCGTGGGTGCGCTTCGCCGAGGGCCTGTCCGGCTGGATCTGGGCGGCGACCCTGGTCGCGCTGCTGCTGCCGATGGTGCTCAGCGTCCGGGAGGACCACCGGCCGGATGCTGCGGCGGACGCCCGGCTGGCCGAACTGGTGCGCACGCACGGCGGCGGATCCTTGGGTTGGCAACGGACCTGGCCGGGGTTTGCCAGCTGGACCACCCGCGCCGGTGACGTGGCGCTGAGCTACCGGATCGTCTCCGGGGTCGCCCTGGTGCTGGGTGATCCGGTCGGGCCGACCACTCGCTGGACCGGGGCGGTGGCCGAGTTCCGCCGGTTCTGCCTGCGCGCCGGATGGACGGTCTGCTGGTACGCCGTCACCCCCGCCTTCGCCGAGCACTGCGGCGACGGCTGGCACCTCACCCAGGTCGGTGAGGACGCCGTGTTGGACCTGCGGGACCTGGAGTTCCGCGGGAAGTCCTGGCAGGACGTGCGCACCGCCCGCAACCATGCCGCCCGGGACGGCATCCGCATGCAACAGGTCAGCATCGCCGACGCGCCCGCGGACCTGCTGGCCCAGATCGCCGAGGTATCCCGGGGGTGGACCCGGTCGAAACCGTTGCCGGAGATGGGTTTCACCCTTGGCACGGTCGAACACGCCCGCGACCCGCAAATGCGCACGCACATCGCCATTGACGAGATCGGCACCGTGCATGGCGTCACCACCTGGCTCCCGGTGCACTCCGACGGGCGGGTGGTGGGCTGGACACTGGACGTGATGCGCCGCCGGCTCGGTGGCTTTCGCCCGGTGATCGAGTTCCTGATCGCCGAGAGCGCCCTGGCGTTTCGGGCCGAGGGCTGCCAGATGCTCAGCCTGTCGGTGGCCCCGCTGGCCCGCTGCGCGGCGGCCGACGGCGATCGGGGCCGGACGCCGGCCGGCGGCCGCGATGCCCCAGCGCTCACTGGTCGGCTGGACGCGGTGCTGGACAAGGCATCCCGCCTGCTCGAGCCCGCGTACGGCTTTCGTTCACTGCTGGAATTCAAGCGGAAGTTCCACCCTGCGTTCAGCCCGGTGTATCTGGGCTACGCCGACGAGATGGACCTCTCGCAGATCACCGTCGCCATCGGCAAGGCGTACCTGCCGCACCTGACGATCCGGCAGGCAGGCCGGGTGCTGCGCACCCTGTGTCGGTCGCGTCGAACGGAGCGGGCGGTGGCGCAGGCCGAGCCGGTCACGCCGTTCCGACGGGATCTGGAGCGGGCTTGCGACCGGTTGCTGCGCGCGCCCGATGTCGCAGCCGCACAACGGTGACGACGGCGGCGATCACCAGCACCGCGGCGCCGAGAACGACCCATCGCCAGCCGTCGGTCAGGTGCAACCATCCGGCGATGGCGGCCAGGCCAACGGTGGCATAGACGGCGGCCCAGGCCAGACAGCCCGGCACCATTGCCAGCGTGTACCGGCCCCACCGCATCCGGGTCAGCCCGGCGGCGGCGTTGACGGCGGTCTGGAATCCGATGGTCAGGAACGAGAGGGTGACCACCGGCAGGCCCCACTTGTTCATCGCGTCGATGGCGCGCGTCAGCCGCGGGCCGCGCAGCCACTCGGCCAGCCGGGTGTGCAGGGCACCGGTGATCACGCCCCGCCCCGCCCAGTAGGTGGCCTGGGCGCGCAGCAGCACGATGCCGAACAGTACGGCGAAGGTGATCAGGAATGGCCGGCCCTCCAGCCATGCGGGCACTCGGACCTCCTCGCGGTGACGACCGGCTGCTGCGAGCGGTCATGCGCACGGGCGCCGCGGGAATCAAGTGGTGACGGCGCCACGCCCAGTGTAGTGGCGTGGCCGATTCCCGGCCGCCCGTCGCTCATCGCGACAGGGTGGCCGCCGGGGCTGGTAGCCCCCAGCCTGGTCGGCTGGAATCCTCAGCCCTTCAGCCCGGTGGACGCCAGACCGTCGATCACCCGCCGCTGCAGCACGATGAACATGATCAACACCGGCGCCATCGCCATCAGGCTCGCCGCCATCAGCACCGGGTAGTCGATCTGATGGTTCCCGGACAACGTGGCCAGCCCGGCGGCCAGCGGCATCTGATCGGCCCGAGTGGACACCACCAGCGGCCACAGCAGCAGGTTCCAGGAGAACAGGATCGTGGTGATGGCCAGCACGCTGACGGCCGGACCGACCAGTGGCACCATCACGCTGCCGAAGATGCGCAGCGGTCCGGCGCCGTCCAGCCGGGCGGCCTCCTCAAGCTCCACCGGCAGGTTCACGAACGCGGTGCGCATCAGGAAGGTACCGAACGCGCTGAACAGGCCGGGGGCGACGATGCCCGCCAGGGTGTTGAGCCAGCCCAGCGACTGCACGATCTGGTACTGCGAGAGCAGGTAAACCTGTGACGGGATGAGCAGGATGGACAGCACCACGCCGAATAGGAACACCCGGCCGTGGAATCGCATGCGGGCGAACGCGTATCCGGCGAACGTGCATAGCACGATCTGCACGACGGTCTGAATGATCGTCATCAGGAGCGATACCCGGAGCTGGCTGAAGAACGGCAACAGCCGGAACACGTTGGCGAAGTTGTCCCACTGCAGCTGCGCCGGCCAAAAGGTCGGCGGAACGGACTGCACCTCCGCCTGGGTGGACAGCGACATCACGATCTGCCACAGGAACGGGAACGCCATCACGAACCCGCCCACGCCGAGCACCACGTGGATCCACCACAGGCTGCCGTCTCGCGGCGTCCCGGCTCGGGTGGGTGGCTTGCGTGCAGCAGAAACGTCAGCCATCTCGACGGTGCTCACTGGTGCACCCACCTTCGCTGCATCCGGAACTGCGCCAGGGTGATCAGCCCGATCAGCACGAAGATCACCATTGCCACTGCGGCCGCCAGGCCCTTGTCGTTCTGCACGAAACCGGACGAGTAGAAGTAGAAGACCACCGACATCGATTGCGGCAGCACGGGGTTGCTGCTGCCCAGCAGGGCATACAGCAGGTCGAACAGCTGGAAGCTGCCGATCGTGGTGACGACGAGCACGAAGAAGATGCTGGGCGAGAGCATCGGCACCGTCACGGATCGGAACTGGCGCCACCGGGAGGCACCATCCACGCGCGCGGCGTCGTAGAGCTCGCGCGGGATGGCCTTGAGTCCCGCGCCCAGGATGATCATCGAGAACCCGAGCGAGGACCACAGCCCGACGATCGAGACCGCCAGCAGCGCGAAACCGGGGGTGGCGATCCAGTACGGCCCGTCGATGCCGACCAGCGACATCGCCCAGTTCAGCACGCCGAAATCGCCATTGAAGATGATGCGCCAGACCAGCGCGATCGCGGCCGGCATCGCGATGTACGGCAGGAAGAACAGCACCCGGTAGAACTGCGTGAAGCGCAACCCAGGTGTCTCCAGCAGCCAGGCGAGCACGACGGCAATCGGCACGCCCAGCAGCACGATCAGCGTGTAGATCGCGGTGTTCAGCAGCGACCGGTAGAACTCCGGATCGGCGAACATGGCGGCGTAGTTGGAGATCCCGGTAAAGCTGGCGCCCCCGAAGGCGCCCCACTTGGTGAACGAGAACCACAACGTCTGCAGGATCGGCCAGATGTAGAACACCCCGACGCCGACCAGCAGTGGCCCGGTGAACAGCCACGGCCACAGACCGTCGGTGCGCCGCCGGGCACCGACCCGGCCACGGCTGCTGTTGCTGGCTCGGCCACCCCGACGACCCGGCCGGCCGGGGATGTCACTGCGGGTCCCGCCGGCCCGGGCGGTGACGGTGTCCGCCCGGGCCGCGTCCATGGCCATCTCGTCACTCCTTGGCCAGCGCCTGGTTCATCTCGCCTGCCAACTGCCCCAGCACGTCCGCGACCGGCTTCGCACCGGAGAACGCATCGGGCAAGAGCTTGGCCTCCAACGCATTCCACGCCGCGGTGTTCTTGGAGATGGGCAGCGGCTTGGCGTATGCGAGCTCGTCGAGGAACACCTGCAGATCGGCCGACGGCATCGACTTCACGAACCCCTGCTGGGTGCCGTTGAACGCCGGGATCACCGCGCCCATGTCACCCTGTTGCTGCTGCGCCGGCTGGCTGGCCAGGTACGCCTGCAGGGCCTGCGCCGCCTGCTTGTTCTTGCTGCCGGCGGCCACCACGTTCGCCACGCCATGGATCACCGTGGCCTGCACCTTGCCCTTGGGCAGCGGCACCACGGTGACGTCCTTCTCGATCTTGCTGCCGATCAGCGCTGCCCGGAACCAGTCCCCGCCCTGATACATCGCGAGTTTGCCGGACAGGAACCACTGGTCCGCGCCGGTCTCGGTCAGCTGTGCCATGGTGGGTGAGGCGCCGGAGGACATCAGGTCCGTCCAGAACTGAATGCCGGCCTTGGCTTCCGGGGAGTCGTAGCCGGAGGTCTTGCCGTCCGGCGAGATCACCTGGCCACCTGCCTGGAAGATGGTGTCGTAGTAGGTGGTCTGGCCGTCCATACCGGCCGCTGCGCCATACGCGCCGTCCGCCTTGAGCTTCTGCGAGAGCTCCTTGCCGGTGCGCTGGAAGTCCTCCCAGGTCCAGTCGGGTTTCGGCAGCGCCACACCCGCCTTGGCGAACAGCGCCTTGTTCACCCACACGGCGACGGTGTCGAAGTCCTTTGGCACCCCGTACTGCACGCCGTCCAGGGAGTACATCGCGTCCAGCGCCTGCGGGTAGTTCGCGGGGTCGATCGCCCCCGAGGAGACCTGTGAGGTGATCGGCTCGATCTTCCCGTTCGAGGCGTACAGCTGGAAGTTGGGACCGTTCATCCAGAACAGGTCCGGCAGCGTGCCGCTGGAGGCCTCCGTCTGCAGCTTGGTCCAGTAGGTGCCCCAGGGCGTGACGTCGACGTTGACGGTGACGTTCGGGTAGGCCTTGTTGAACCCCTTCAGGTTCGCCTTGATGGCGGCGACCTGGTTCTGATCCCACACCGCGTAGGTGAGGGTGGCCTTCAGGCTCGGGTCGGCTGCGGGAGGCGCCTGCGACGACGTATTGCTCGAGGGACTCTCGGACTCCGACGACCCGGCCGGCCCCGTGTCGGTGGTGGACGATCCACCATCGGCCGAGGACCCCTGGCTGGGGATGCTTGCCCCGCTGGACGAGCTGCTTCCGGACGGGGCGGTTCCGGACGGACTGCCGGCACCCGCCCCGGTGGACGAGCACCCCGCCACCAAGGCGGCAGCGGCCAGCGCCACTCCGGCGGCTAGGATGAACTTACGCATCGTCTTCTCCTTTCAACGCGGATCGAGGGTGATGTGGCCCGGGTCGGCCGATGTCAGCGGCCGACCCGGGCGTCGTACTTCCTGATGGATGTGAGTTCGCTTCCAGTCCAATGGCGATCGCCGGATCTACCGGCGTGACCGCGATGGGCACCGAGCCCGAGCGAAGCGATTCGGTCGCCGCGATTCCGGCGGCGACGGCCTGCCGGGAGGCAATCGGGGACGTCACCGTCGGGCCACCATGGGTGACGAAGTCCAGGAACTCGGTGACGGTGCGCTCGTCGGCGTCGTCGTGGCCAGCCGCGTCGCCCGCGATGGGGTATTCCGCGTCGCCCTCCGGCCGGTAGACGACGCGGCGGTTCCATACCCGCACCACGCCGCCGGCGGAATCGCCAAAGTTCTCCAGCCGCCCCGCGGTGCCGATGACGGTGTAGTTGCGCCAGTAGTCGGGCGTGAAATGACACTGCTGGTAGGAGGCCAGCACGCCATTGTCCAAGCTCATCAGCATCATCGAGAGGTCCTCGACATCGACCACCGGGTTCAGGCCGGTCTGCTGCAGCGGCGGCCAGTGATCCAGCGAGAACCATTCCGGCATCAGCTGTCCGGAGTGGCCGCGTCGGTCCGAGATCTGCCCGTAGACGGCCAGTGTCCCCATTCCGGTGACTATTCTGGTGTAGCCGCCCGCCAGCCAGTGGATCACGTCGATGTCGTGTGCGCCCTTTTGCAGCAGCAGCCCGGTGGATCGGGACCGGTCGGCGTGCCAGTCCTTGAAATAGTAGTCGCCGCCGTTGCCCACGAAATGCCGGCACCAGACGGCCTTCACCTCGCCGATCTCACCGCGCTCGATGATTGCGCGCATGGTGCGCACCACCGACATGTGCCGCATGTTGTGGCCGACGTACAGCGGTGTCCCGGTGCTGGCGGCGGCATCCAGGATCGCGTCCGCATCGGCCAGGGTGATGGCGATCGGCTTTTCCAGGTACACCGGGATGCCGGCCCGCAGCAGGTCGACCGCGACGACGCCGTGCGTGTCGTCCGGGGAGGTGACGAATGCCGCCTGCACGTCGTCGCGACCGGTGATCAGGGCGCGATGGTCGGGGTACTCGGCGATGCCCGGCCCGAACATCACCCGGGCCCGGGCGAGGCCGGCCGGGTCCGGGTCGGCAACGGCGACCACCTGCCCGCGACCGGATTGCACGGCGTGCCGCACCAGTGACGCGCGCGCGCCGACCCCGATGACGGCCAGCCGCAACAAGGGTGCGGCGGGTGCCGGCGGTCCGGCCTGCCCGGCGCCGCCGGAGGCTGCCGCCGCAGTGCGTGCTGCCGGGTCGGAGGGCGTCCTCGTCTCCGAAGGACCGGTCGCGTCGATGTGCTCGGTCATGCCGCCGTCCCCCGGGTCAGGGAGCGCAGGCCGGGGACGTCGATCGCGGGCTCCGGGACGCCCGCCGTGCCGTACAGCCGCACCGACGCGACGCCGAAGGCATGCACCAGGGTGCCCAGCGCCACCGACTCGGCACCGAACTCGGACGCCACGATCGAGGGAATCGCCGGAACGGGAATCTCCCGATTGACGGCCTCGCGCAACGGATCGAGCAGCACCCCGCCGGCCCGGGACAGGCCGCCGCCCACCACGATCAGGTCGGGATCGATGGCCATGGCGACGATGGCGACGCCCCGGGCCAGGCCGGCGGCGAACCGCGCGACCTCGTCCCGCGCGGCCGGATCGCCCTGGGCGGCCAGATGGAAGACCTCCTCGCCGGAGCCGGCGGTGCTCCACTTGAGCTGGTCGCGCTCGCTGTCCACCGCGGTGGAGAAGGCGATCCCACCCATCTCACCCGCCGCGCTGTGATGGCCGCGGCGCAGCCTGCCGCCAAGGATCAGCCCCATCGACACCCGGTGCCCGGCGAACAAGTAGACGACGTCGTCGGCCAGGCGCGCGGCGCCGAGCCGGTGCTCGGCCAGTGCTGCCATCCGGATGTCGTTCTCCATGCCGACCGGGCAGCCGTACTCCCGTTGCAGGCGGCCGACCACGTCGACGCCCTCCCAGTCCGGCAGGTTCCGCGACACGATCAGCCGGCCGTTGGGGCCGACCATGCCGGTCACCGCAATGCCCATGCCGGCCAGGTCCGAGACCGGCACCCGGGCATGGCCCAGGCAGCGATTGATGACTCGCGTCACCGCAGCCATCCGCTCCGGCCCGACAGCGGTGTCGCCGGTCGGTTCGTCGCACCACGCGCTGATGCTGCCACCGAGGTCACAGACCACCACTCGGACCCGGTGCGCGCCGACGTCCACCGCCGCGACATGCCTCGCGCCCGGCCGGAAGTCGTAGACCCGCGCCGGGCGGCCCATGCCGCGGCCGCCGGAGGTCAACTCGGACAGCGCGGAGACCAACCCGCGGCGCACCATCGCCTCCAGCCCGGCCTCCACCGTCGGCCGCGACAACCCCGTGCGCCCGGCCAGGTCGGCGACCGTGGCTGGGCCGTGGTCTCGCAGGGCCACGGCGCAGGCGGCGGCGTTCCGATCGCGCCCGCCGAGGGGCCCGGTTGCCGGGGGTAGTTCCACAGTCGCCACGAGTCCTCGCCGCACTTCACTCATCTGCGCCAGCGCAGATACAACGATGTCCAGTTTCGTAACTATGGGATGCAACCTATGGGGCTTCAGTTGGGGATGTCAAGAGACAATGCAGTCGGGTTTGATAGAAAACAAGGACGCCCGCACGGCGGCCCTGGATACGGCATACCGGGATTGCGTGGTGGATCGAGCCGCTGGGCTCTGCGTGGTCGCTCGGCATCGGCTCGCCGGGGTGCGCTCGGCTGCCGGCCTCGGGCGCGAAGTCTGCACTCGACCGCCCGGGCCGGCGGTCGGATGGCGCTGGCGCGGACGGCTTGCAGTGGATCGCCGTTAGCGGGTCAGCGTCAGTAGATAGCCATTAGCGGACCGCCGTCAGTGGGAGCCGTCGACCGGGACGGCGGCGGCCGCGCCGGCCGGGTGCAGAAACAGCAACGTGCCGGTGACGGATTGTCCGGTCGCGGCGCGCAGCGCGCGGGCGTAGGCCTGGATCTGCGGCCGGTAGTAGGCGGCCCGACTGGGAAGCGCGGCGGCGGGCACCGCGTCGGTCTTGTAGTCGACGATCACCAGCGTGCCGTCGTCGTCGCGGTAGAGCAGGTCGACGATACCCTCCAGCACCGTGCCGTCGGCCAGGGTTGTCGCCACCCAGGTCTCGCGCCAGTGCGGCCGCGCGGCGGCGTGAGCTACCACCGGTGACGCGAGCGCCGACCGTGCGAGATCGGTGACGGTGCCAGCGAATTCGACCACGCCCTCGGCCAGGCATTGCGCCGCGACCGACCCGGTCAGCGCCGCCGCAGCCGGGGTGTTGTCCGCCGGCGCTCCGGCCGCCAGGTCTGCGGTCTGCAGGACCGCGTGCACCGCCCGGCCGATCGCCGTGCCGTAGCGACCCTTGGTCCAGGGCGGCAGCTCTAGATCGCGGACTCCCTTGGCGGCACCAGCGGTGACCTCGTCGGGTAGCGCGAATCGGGCCGCATCACCACCGTCGCCGGATTCGGCCGTACCGGCCGGGGTACGAACGAAGGCGCCGTCGGCCGGCCCGTACACCACCACCGGATCGGTGCCCTCCAGCCCGGAGGCACTCTGAGCGGCATGTCGCTGGCTGGCGTGCCGGCTCGCGGTGACACCCGCCAGCCAGGCGTCCCAGTCCGGTGGCGCCGTCACCGCCGGTACTCGCGCGCCCACCCCGGGCGCCGCGTCGTCACCGGCCCAGGCGATGCCTCCGGGTGCGTCGGATGCGCCGGCCTCGGCGAGCAACTGCGCATTGGTGCGGGTGGTCGCCCCCTTGCCAACCGGCTTGCGGTGCAGCGACACCACCAGGTGATCTCGCGCGCGGGTGGCCGCGACATACAGCAACCGGCGCCGCTCCAGCGCATCCATCTGCTCGTCCACCGGCTGGACGGCCGCGAAGTCGTTGGTCTGCAGGTATTTCGTCAGCCGGATCGCGAACCCGCCACCGGCCGGCCACAGCACCTGCACGCCGCGCCTGTTCTGCGCCTGGGCGCTCATCCCGGACAGCACCACCATCGGGAACTCCAGCCCCTTGGCACCGTGGATGGTCATGATGCGCACCGCGTCCACGTCGGTCTCCGGCAGGATGGCCTCCGCGACCCGGGAGGTCTCGTCGGCCTGCCGCGCCGCCCACGCCAGGTAGCCGCGCAGGCCTCCGCGCTCGGTCTCCGACCACGCACGCGCCTGATCGACGACGAACCGCAGTCGCCGCCAGGAGTCTCGGGCCGCGGCCACACCCACCGTCGCGGTGGCGACCTCCAGCATTCGCCGGTCCTCCACCAGCGCGCCCAGCACCTCGCTGGGGGTGAGCCAGCGTGCTCGGCGCTGCAGGCGCTGCAGGTAGTCCATGGCCAGCCCGACCGGCGTGCCGGCCAGCGAGTCCGGGACCGGCGCCTGGATGGAAAACGAGCCGCCGCCGCAGCGCCACGCCCACAGATCGTCGTCGCCGCAGCCGAACAGCGGGGAGCGCAGCGCCGTGACGCAGGACAGCAGGTCGGTCGGGTCGGCCAGCACCCGGGCTGCCGCCATCAGGTCACGCACCTCCTGCTCGGTGTAGACGAGCGAGCTGGACTCGGCCCGGTAGCCCACGCCGGCGTCGTCCAGCGCCGCCTGCAGGAACGGCAGCGAGGTGCGGGAGGGCACCAAGATCGCGATGTCCGCGGCGGTGAGCGCTCGCCACTCCCGGGTGTCGCGGTCCTGCACCGTCCACGGCTGCGCCAGCGCATGCAGGATGACGGCGGCGACGTCGGCGGCCTCCCGGTGGCGCAGCTCGGTGGCGTCCGGCTTGTCGGGGTGCTCGTCGACGCCCAGCAGGGTCACCGCCGGACCCGTACCGCCGGACGGTCGTTGCGGCGCCAGCGCCTGATAGGCCGGCTGCGCGTCCGGCTCGGGCCGGATGAGCCGGCCGAACACGTCGTTGACCCAACCGAGCACCGCGGCGACGCTGCGGAAGTTGCTGGTTAGCGCGACCGGTTCGCCGAGATGCTGCTGGGCTTGCAGGTAGGTGGCGATGTTGGCGCGCCGGAACCGGTAGATGGACTGTTTGGGGTCGCCCACCACGAACAGCGAACCCGGCGGCACCCGCACGTCCCGCCAGTCGGGAGCGGTCGCGTCGGCGCCGCCGGCGATCCGGACGGCCAGCTCGATCTGGATGGGGTCGGTGTCCTGGAACTCGTCCAGCAGCAACACCTGGAACCGGCGTTGCAAGGCGGCGCGCACGGCGGCGCCGGTGGCATCCGGAGCGGTGAGCAACCGGCGTGCCAGCACCAGCAGGTCGTGGAATTCCAGCCGGCCCTCCGCAGCCCGGTCGTCGGCATCGCGTAGTACCCGTTCGGCGATCCAGTACGCGAGCGGTCGCAGGGTGGCCTCCGCGAAGGCGCCGGCCAGTGCCGCCGCCTGGTGCTGCCAGTCCGTGCATTCCAGCTTGAGGTCGGCGAGGTCGGGCCAATTTCCCTTGCGTCCGTAGCTCCACTTCAACTCGGCGGCACCCAACAGCGCCGCGTGTTGTTCGGCCGGGTCCCGGGCGGCGCGGGCCAGCGACGCCCAGTCGCGCAGCGCCGCGAGCTTGTCCAGGAAGAGGTCGGCCGGGTCGGAGCACTCGTCGGCGCGGGCCGCCAGCCGTTCGGCGCCGGCGATCAGCTCGGCCGGGTCGGGCAGGGTGACGGCCGGCGGTCCGCCGGGCAACACCCGCTCGGTGATCAGATCCCAGTTGGCGCCGAACGCGCGGGCCAGCGAGCGCAGGTCGTCGGTCTTGACACCGGCGGTCAGCGCCAGCAGCAGCGGCTCGGACAGTTCGGGGTCATCCAGCAGCTCGCGTTGCAGCACCGACCACCGCTCGTCGAACGCGACCGACGAGGCGACCTCGTCCAGCACCTGCACCTGTGGCGGCAGGCCGGCCTCGATGGGGTGCAGCGACAGGATGCGCTGGGCGAAGGCGTGCAGCGTGCCGATGGCGGCCGAGTCCAGGTCGTCCAGCGCCCGCGCTGCCGCCTCGGTGGCCGGCGCGTGCTCGCCGGCCTCGCGGCGGGCTTGTCGCCAGCGCCGCTCGAACGCCGAGCGCAGCCGGTCGCGCAGTTCGGCTCCGGCCTTCTCGGTGAAGGTGACGGCGGCGATCCGGGACAGCGGGACCTGGTCGCGCAACACCAGGGTGGTGACGCGGTCCACCAAGGACCGCGTCTTACCGGAGCCGGCGCCGGCCTCGACGAACAGCGTGGATGCGGTGTCCTCGGTGATCCGGTCGCGTGCGGCGGCGTCCGGCAGTGCGGGGGTGCTCGGATTGGTCATGTGCGTCCTCCGCGAGCCCCGTCACCGCCGTGATCCTTACCGTCGTGACCGTCGCCGCCGGACGCTGCACGATTGGTCTCCGCAGAGCCGGCATCGTCACCGTCGTCATGGTCGTCGGAATCCGGGTCGATCAGCGCCACCAGCTCGGCCAGCACCGGGTCGGATCGCTTGCGTTCCCAGCGACGCCGCACCGAGCGGTGTCCGACGCCGTCCGGGTTGCAGTACGGGCACTGCACCCAGGCGAAATCGTCGACCTCCGGTGCCTTGGCCGGGAACAGTCCCGCGGAGATCGACCCGACCAGGGTGCGCAGGGTGTCGGCGTAGACGGTCTCGACCTCGTCGGTCAGTGGCAGCGGCACCCGCTCGCCGCGGTTACGCCGCACGAACCAGTACTGGGCGCGAACCTCGGTGCCGCCCAACAGCTGTCTCGCGGCATGCGCATACACCGGCAGCTGCAACCGGGTGCCGCCCGCCACTGGATCCTGCTCCGAGATGGCCTGGTAGCCGCGGGAACTGCCGGTCTTGATGTCCGTCACCAGCAGCGTGCCGGATCGCGTGCGGTCCACCTTGTCGGCGCTGCCGACCATCAGCACCCGGCCGCCGTCGGGCAGCGGGATCGCCACCGGTTCGGCGCCATCCTTGCCGAAGGTCAGTTCGCTGGCCACCACCGCGGCGTCCAGCTCGGCTCGCCAGGTGTTGTCGTCGTCCAGCATGGCGTGCAGGTCGTCCAGGATGCGGCGCCGTTCCTGCTGCCAGAGCCGGGGGTGACCGGTCGCCCCGCTGCGCTGGTATTCCTGCGCGAGGTCGCCGGCGATGTGCAGCAGCAGGTCTCGCTGCGCACCGGTCCATGGCTCGCCGTAGCTCGGGAGGTCGTCGCCGCAGCGACGCACCAGCTCGTCCATGCTGCGGTGAATCAGGTTGCCGATGTCCAGCGGGCTGATCGTGATGGTCTGCTCTGGCTGTTGCAGCGGCTCCACGCGGAGCATCCGGTGCACGAAATAGGCGTGCGGGCAGGTCGCGTACGACTCCAGCGCGGTCGGGGAGATGCGTCGGATGCCGCCGGCCAGGTCGGGCAGATCGACTGCCCCGGCGAGGTTGCCGTCGAACCGGGTGAATTCGTCCACCGAGCGGCCGCGGTTCATGGCGAGCCCGGCGGCGATCACGGCGTCGGTGCCGGCAGCGGGGGCGGCGCCGATGTGGGCTGCCGTGCCCGGGGGCCACCCGTCGGCCGCCACCGCCCGGATCCGCCACTCCTGCTCGGTCGCCGGCTCGGGGGTGCGCAGCAGCGCCGCGGCGTGCGACGGCTCACCGGCTATGCCCGGCGCGGTGGCCGACTCCCACTCCGTGGCGGCCAGTTCGGTATCGCCGGCGAGCTCGCGCACCGTGGGCAGCAGCCAGCGAGTGGGCAGCCTGGTGGTGCTGCGCCGCAGGTCGCCGCGCGGGAAAGATGCCGTCACCGAGGGGGCAGCAAGCAAGGCGGCCAGCAGGTGGCGCTGGCCGGCATCCAGCCGGTCGCGGGTTCGCGGCAGTGCCTCGCCAGTGACCTCACGGACCTCGTCCGGCAGCAGCGGATCGGGGTGCATCCGGCCGGGGTAGAGATCCTCGGCCAGACCCAGCACCAGCACCTCGTCGGCATCCAGGCCGACCGCCGCGGACAGCGGCGCGACGAACACGCCATCGCCGAACTGGCCGACCCGGGGTAGCGCGGATTCCAGTGTCAGCGCGAGGGTCTCGCGCAGCGTCGGCAGGCTGGTGACGGGTTCCAGGGCGGCCAGGCCGGCCAGGCCGGACAACGCCTGCTCGACGGCAACGGCGGCGTACAGCTCGGCGGCGGGCAGCCCGGCGAAGCCCTCCTCGCCGCGATACAGGGTGTGCAGCAATCGCAGCGCCCACGCCGATAGCTCTCCCCAGTCGGCCAGTGCGGCGCCTTCGTCCAGCAGCGCTCGCAGCCCGATCGCGAAGTCCCGCAGCCCGGTAGACGAGTCGATCTGCCGCTCAGCGCCGTCGATGCGGCCGGGACTCGGGTCGTCCGAGGCATTCTCGGCATCGATCAACGTGCGCTGGGCGTCCGCGTAGGCGTCCAGCCGGACCGTCCAGTCGTCGCCGCCGACCACACCTGCCAGCCGGGAGGTCCGTTCCCAGCGGGACAGTGGGATCCGCTCGCCATCGGCGTCGCGAGTCGGTGCCTCGGCCAGCGCCCGAAATAGCTCGGCGCGGGGCAGATCGGTGCCCGCGAGTTCCAGGATGGCCAGCAGCCCGCGGGCGATAGCGCGCTCCGCAACCGGCACGGTCCCCGGGCCGTTGACGGTGATGCCGGCCTGGGCGAACTGCTCGTGCAACGCCCGCGCATACGGCACCTGAGCGGCATAGAGGACGGCGATCCGATGGGCCGGAGTGCTGGTCAGGGTCGCCATCACCTGTCGCACGGCACCGCGCACCTCGGCGTCGGAGTCGGAGGCATGCCGGAGCCGGGTCGCGGTAGGCGGCCGAGGCGACAGGGTGGGCTCCGGAAGACCCAGCCGGCGCAGGGTGCGCAGTACCGCGGCGTCGGCGCGCTGCACCCCGGTCAGCCCCACCACCACGGCGGTCGGTGCGTGCGCGGCGATGGCGCGGGCGAACCGGGACTGGGCCAGCGTCAGTTCCTGCGGCAGATAGAGGACCACCGTCCCCCACTCGGCGGCGTTGCCAAGGGCCTGGCCCGCATCGGAGCCGCCCGGCAGGGCGCCGGCAGCCGCGAGCAGCAGATCCGTGCCGTCGTAGCACCGCTGATGCACGGCGGCTCGTACTCGACGGTGCAGCGCTACCAGATCGGCGCCCAGCGGTCCGGAGCCGGCAATGCGATCCAATGCCGATGAGGCCCCGGCAGCGGTACTCCCGTCGACCGGATCGCCGGCGGGGTCCAGATCCCGCAGCTCGCGGTGCGCTCGAGCGAGCGCGCGGATGGTGGCGGGATGGTCGGCGACCGGCGCGAACAGCCCCGGGTTGTGGGCCAGCGCGGTGCGCCAGGCGGCGGCCACCAGCGGCGCGGTGGCCGGCTTGGCAGGCGAGAGCAGCGGCGCGGCAACCTGTTCGGCCAGGCGATCGAGGGTGGTGACGGCGAGGCCGGCCACGCCGGCTCGGCCGCCGATGCCCGAAGCAAGGTGGCGGCGCGCGACAATGCCCGCGACCGTGTTCGGGGCCACGATGGTGACCGGTGCCAGAGGATCGGCCGCCTTGGCATCGGCCACGACCGCCGACAGCGCGTCGAGCGCGGCGCGGCCGTAGCCGCAGGCGTGCGCGGTGGCGTGAGTGTCCGGCATCCTCGTCACCCCCTCGCTCGTCACCCGCACCGTATCGTCACCCGCCGACAGCGCCCCGGCTCGCGGGGCATACGGGTCGTCTCGTAGCGGTGACGGAGCCCGCGGGGCTGGTCACCATCCGAGAGTTGTGCGAACATGTGTTCGTGAACGAGATGGCTACGGCCAGCATCCTGCACGCAGACCTGGACGCGTTCTTCGCATCGGTGGAGCAGCGCGACGATCCGTCCCTGCGCGGTCGGCCGGTGATCGTGGGCGGCGGAGTGGTGCTGGCGGCCAGCTACCCGGCCAAGGCCCGCGGAGTGCGCACCGCGATGGGCGGTCGGCAGGCGCTGCGGCTGTGCCCGGAGGCCGTCGTCGTGCCACCGCGCTTCGCCGCCTATGTGGAGGCCAGCAGGGCAGTATTCGACGTGTTCGCCCGCACTACACCGCTGGTGGAAGGGGTGTCGATCGACGAGGCGTTCCTCGACGTGGGCGGGCTGCGCCGGCTGGTGGGCAGCCCGGTACAGATCGCGACCCGACTGCGGGCGGCGGTGTCGCAGGAGGTCGGCCTGGCCATCACCGTCGGGATAGGGCGGACCAAGTTCGTGGCGAAGATGGCCAGTCGGGCCGCGAAACCCGATGGCATGCTGGAGGTTCCACCGGACCGGGAGCGAGAGTTCCTGTACCCGATGGCGGTGGAGCGGCTCTGGGGTGTCGGGCCGGCCACGGCGCAGCGACTGCACGAGATCGGCGTCGCCACCGTCGCGGACCTGGCCGATATGCCGGTGCCGACGCTGATTTCGTTGCTGGGCAGGGCGTCCGGGCATCACCTGCACGCGCTGGCGCACGGGCAGGATCCGCGGCCGGTGCGGCCCGGCGTGCGCCGCCGATCCATCGGGTCGCAGCGGGCGTTGGGGCGGGGCAGACACTCCCCGGCGGACATCGACGCGGCCCTGCTGCAACTGGTCGAGCGGGTGACGCGGCGGATGCGCGGCGCCGAACGGGAGGGCCGGACGGTGACGCTGCGGCTGCGATTCGACGACTTCACCCGGTGCACCCGCTCGAAGACGCTGGCCGACCGGACGGCCAGTACCGAGCTGATTCTCGGTGCTGCGCAACGACTGTTGGACGGATCGTGGGCCATGATTCGGGCCAGGGGGATCACCCTGCTGGGGGTATCGGTGTCCGGGTTCGACGCCGGGGATGCGGTGCAGATGGAGCTGCCGTTCCCGGGGCACGAGCGCGCATCGCTGGACGGTGCGGTCGATGCGGTGCGCGACCGATATGGATCCACGGCGGTGACGAGAGCCGTGTTGCTGGGCCGGGATCCGGGCCTGGCGATGCCGCACCTGCCGGATTGAGCGGGGCCGGGGGGATGTGGGGTGCGCACGTGTGAACACTGGAGGTCGCGGCCCTGCGGGCACTCTGGAGCTCTGGCAGCCCCTCTTCAACTCGATATGCACTAACGCGCACGGTGGTACGATGAACGTGCAGAAAGGGGATTGTGGGCATGACAGCGAGCACCAGGGCACTTGCCCGCCACGGCGTCACTATCACCGACACTGAGCTGGCCGACGAGCTGTCCCGGGCGCTGGAGGTGCTCCCCGGCGCGGCGGGATCGGACACTCTGACCGGTCACGAGGCTGTGTTTCTGGCTGCCCACGGCGGTGGGAACGCCGCACGCCTGATTGCCGAGTTCGATCCCGCCGAGGTGCACCGACAGCAGGCGATGGCCGCGGCCGACGCCACGGCCCGGCTGCTGCGTGGCCTGCTGACCCGGGAAGCCGCCGCCGAGTTGTTGGGTGTGGACTCGACCGGTGTGTCCCGCCGGATCCAGGACGGCAGGCTGTGGGCGCTGCCGCGCCGTGGCCGGCGCATCCCGTCCTGGCAGATTCAGAGCGGTCAGTTGCTGCCCGGCCTGTCGACCGTGGTCGCAGCGATCCCGACCGACGCGCACCCGCTCAGTGTCGAGGGCATGATGACTACTCCGCAGGACGACCTGGGCGGCGACACTCCCATTGCGTTCCTGCTCTCCGGTGGCAGCCCGGAGTTGGTGGCAGAGCTGATCGGCGAACTGGACCGGTGGTAGGCCGCCCGAAGAACCCGCAGCGGCCATCCAACCAGCTCACCCGTCTCGACAGCGATGTCGTCACCGATACCACCGTGCTGTGGCGTATCCACCGGGTCGGCGGGCCGCACGCCTTACCGTGGAACGGTTTCCGAGCGTTCGGCCCGCTGCACACCGCGCGCTTCGACCCGCATCCGCTGCCGGTCGGATCGCACGCCGGATTCGGAGTCATCTACGCGGGCCACGACATGGCCACCTGTGTTGCCGAGGTGTTTCAGGGTTCCCGGGCTGTTCATGCCGCTCCCGGTATGCAGCTGGCCGCGTGGGAGCCCGTCCGGCCACTGCGGCTGCTGGACCTCACCGGCGGCTGGGCGTTGCGCAACGGTGCCGCGCACTCGCTGTTTGCCGCACCGAGGGCCACATGCCGCGCATGGTCGCGGGCCATCCATCAGGCATGGACCGACGTCGATGGACTGCTGTCGCCTTCGACGATGACCGGCCGGACGGTCGTGACCCTGTTCGAGAGATCCGTGGGCTCGATCCCGCCACGGCCGCAGTTCGCGCGGCCGCTGACGAACCCGTACGTGTGGCGTGTGATTGCAGATGCCGCAAGCGAAGTCGGATACGGCATCCACTAGCAGCGGCCGGGCCCATCCATTGGCGATAGGGACCCTATAGCGCGTTTGGCCGCCAGGAAAGCGGTGTGTGCCGGTACGGGTCGGCGCCGGTGACGAGAGCCGTGTTGCTGGGCCGAGAACCGGGCCCGGCAATGCCGTAGCTGCCGGATTGATGTGTCGTTGGAACCAGCAGGCCCGGCCCAGTGCGGCCTGCTACTCGCCGGCCTGTTCGTCGGGGGCCGCGACAACGACGACACTTCGGTCGGTGATGCGATCCTGCTCGAATAAGAAATATCGCGCGTTAGGTACGACAGGGGTATTGTCTACGCAATGTTCACGCCAGTGGGATCTGACAGGCCATCGAGTAACGTTCGAACGCGCCATGCACGCTCGCGGCCGACGCTGATTAGGTTGGCGGCGCTCGTCGTGGCGATAGCGATGCTCGCCCAGCCCCCGGTTGCATCGGCGACAGATGCCACACCCGTTGCACACCGGCCTCTTGCTGCTTCCGACTGCGCCGGAGGCGAATTCTGGGACGTTCCCGCCGATACGCAGTTCTGCGCGGAGATTACTTGGTTGGCGTCGACCGGCGTGACGCGCGGCTATCCGGACGCCGGACAGGATCTCCCGGGCTTTCACCCACGCGCTGTGCTGACCAGGCAGGCCATGGCCGCCTTCCTTCGTCGATTCGCGCTCTCGGGTACAGATGACCCAAGGTGTACCGGCAGGATTCGCCTGTTCACGGATGTTCGAGCCGGTGGATTTTGCGGACCCATCGAATGGTCTGCAGGGGCGGGGATTGCCGAGGGGAGGGCCAACGGAACATTCGGTCCCGTTGCGGTAGTGACTCGGCAGTCCATGGCTGCATTCCTCTTTCGGCTCACTCATCGGAATGGAACGGAACCAGCGCCCTGCATCGCGCAGCGGTTCTGGGATGTGCCGGCCGGGTCCGCCTTCTGTGGCGAGATCGCCTGGCTCGCCGAAACCCTCTCTGTCAACCTTGCTTGAGACACCTCGGATGGCTTTGATTACTGAGCTGTTGAGGGCGAGTTACGGAGCGAGGTTTCATGTCGGATGCTGCACCCGATGCGCCGGTCGCGCATGCTGTCGGG
>Ga0209916_1001188_pt1 | contig 25576 bp, 17 predicted proteins | sample ThiBio_1000_plan_FD_183956 | JGI IMG/M metagenome (GOLD analysis project Ga0209916, IMG submission 183956) | Wastewater bioreactor microbial communities from Cape Town, South Africa - Thiocy_solids_2 (SPAdes) | ecosystem: Engineered > Bioreactor > Thiocyanate-remediating > Anaerobic-Aerobic ... | reverse complement strand
AGACAGGTGAGAACGAACAAGCATTGAGAAAAATCCTGGATATGACCAGGCTAATTAGTATCGTTATTTTGGTGATACACTTCTATTATTATTGCTATGCCGCTTTTCTGCAATGGGGATTGAGCAGTACTTTCAGCGACCGGATTTTGGGCAACATTTACAGAACAGGGCTGTTCAGCTACTTTACTAAAAGCAAGTTGATTTCATTAGGCTTTTTGATGATTTCCTTGTTAGGAGCAAAAGGTCGTAAAGACGAAAAACTAAACCATAAAACAGCCTTTGCCTATATAATTACCGGCTTGTTATTGTATTTCTTCAGCTATCTATCCCTGTTGCTAAAATTGCCTGTACAGGAAAAGACGTTGGTTTATATCTTCATTACTTCAATTGGCTTTTTACTGGTGCTGTCAGGCGGCACATTGCTTTCCCGTATCATTAAAAGCAAGCTCAATAACAAGGACATTTTCAACAAAGAAAACGAAACGTTTCCGCAGGAAGAACGCCTCTTGGAAAATGAATATTCCATCAACCTTCCTACACGGTATCAATTAAAAAATAAAGTGCGAAACAGTTGGATTAATATCATCAATCCTTTTCGTGCTGTGATGGTGTTGGGAACACCTGGGTCAGGTAAATCCTATTTTGTCATCAGACACATTATTACACAGCATATCCGTAAGGGATTTACCATGTTCGTGTATGATTTTAAGTTTGACGACCTTTCAAAAATCGCTTACAATACCTGGCTGAAAAACAAGCACAGATACCCAAAGCCGCCGGCTTTTTATGTTATCAATTTTGACGACCTAACAAGGAGCCACAGATGCAACCCATTAGAGCCGTCAGCCATGACAGACATTACTGATGCTGCTGAATCAGCACGTACTATTTTGATGGGATTGAACCGGGAATGGATTAAGCGGCAGGGTGATTTTTTCGTAGAAAGTCCTATCAATTTTCTGTCTGCGGTAATATGGTATTTAAGGAAGTATAAAGACGGTGAATTTTGCACCTTACCACACGTTATAGAGTTGATGCAAGTGGACTATGACAGCCTGTTTACCTTGCTACGAACAGAAAAAGAAATTGAAGTATTAATTAATCCATTTGTGAATGCTTATTTGAACGATGTGATGGAACAGTTGGAAGGCCAGATAGCATCTGCTAAGGTAGCAATGGCAAGGCTCTCATCACCGCAATTGTACTATGTTTTATCCGGCAATGATTTCAATTTGGACATCAATAATCCGGACGACCCAAAGATTGTTTGCATGGGCAATAATCCGCAAAAAATACAGATTTACGGAGCAGTGCTTTCACTGTATGTAACTCGCCTTGTTAAACAAGTAAATAAAAAAGGAAAACTAAAAAGCAGTTTGGTGTTTGACGAGTTTCCCACTATCTATTTGAATAATATGGACAGTCTTATAGCCACAGCAAGGAGCAACAAAGTTTCCACCTGCTTAGGCATCCAGGATTTTAGCCAGCTTCGTAAAGATTATGGCCGGGAGCAGGCAGACGTAATCATGAATATTACCGGAAATATTGTAAGCGGCCAGGTTACAGGCGATACCGCCAAACAACTTTCCGAGCGCTTCGGAAAAATTATGCAGGACAGGGAAAGCTATTCAATCAACAGCGGCGATACCTCTATCAGTCGCTCTAAGCAACTGGAAGCCGCTATACCTCCCTCAAAAATATCGGCGTTAAGTTCAGGCGAGTTTGTGGGCATGGTAGCCGACGACCCTAATAATAAGATAGACCTGAAAGCCTTCCATTGTGAGATTATCAATGACCAGGAAGCACTAAAAAGAGAAGAAGAAAACTATAAGAATATAGAGGTTATCCGAAAACTGGATAACAGTATGGTACAGCGTAATTATTTCCAGATAAAGCAGGATATACAGGACATTATTCAGTCAGAAATGGAAAGGTTGCTTAATGATCCGGGATTAGCTCATTTGGTGATTAAGAAAGGGTAATTTACTGTATCCTCCTTTTATTTTATCACTTTTATTTTCTGCAACCAGTTCTTTATTTCTTTTTCCGCCTTCACTTTTTTTTCATCTTTCATTACAAAGAAAATTCCGTCTCTTTCTATACCACCTTTGGTAGAAAAGCCTTCCAATATTTTACTGTTCGGGCAAAGTTTTTTTAAGGTTTCAAAACCGCTGCCTACGCCATAACCTGCGTGTGTGTTGAATGGAATTACAGTTTTCCCACTTAAATCATATTCATGCAAAAAGCTTTTCATTGGCGGCGGCAACTGCATATCCCAGGTTGGAAAACCAATAAATACAATATCGTATTTCTCCATACTGTCAATCTTTGTTTTAAGTGGCGGTAAAAACCCGGTTTCATTTTCTTTAGCTACCTGATCTACAATTGACTTATAATTTTCAGGATAAGGTTTTTCTAATTCAAGTGCTATCAATTTTCCGCCCACATTCTTCTGTATTATTTCAGCAATTGCCTTTGTATTATTGGTCCTTGACAAATACACAATTAAAATGTTTTCTTTATTCACATTTTTACTGGTTTTATTTTGTGACTTTGATGAACAGGACATCAGCCCGAAGAATGCCGTGAACAGTAAGGTGAAAGTCCATTTAGATTTCATGATTTTTGAACGTATTAATTAACCCGCAGGTTTTTCATTTACAAAGATTTCATATAAGAAACTAGCCGCGTCACTTCTTCTTTCGTGAGCCGGCTTTCGTAGCTTGGCATGACGGGCATATATCCTTCAACGATTTTCGCGTTTGCTTTTAGGATAGATTCACGGAGATAAGCTTCGTCGGCTGTAACTGTATGACCGCCTTGCAGATTCACTTTGCTTCCGTAAAGACCAAACAGTGAAGGACCGGTGGAAGCCGGTGTATTCCGGTCAACAGTGTGGCATGAAGCGCATTCCATCCGGCGAAAGAGCGCTGCTCCGGTAAGTGAGGAAGTGGCCGCGGTATCGGCAGAAGCTACGCTGGTAGTTTCCGCTGCTGTCTCACGCTTGGCGTTAGCCGCCGTTGACTTTTTTCCGGTATAAACCACGCGCCAGATTCGTCCCTTTTTATAATCGGAAATATAGAGCGCTCCGTCATGCCCCATAGCCAGGCCCATCGGACGGTATTTCGCTGCGCCGCGGTCAGGTATTGGATTTATCCCTGCGAAACCATCAGCAAAGGTTTCATAATTCCCGGATGGTTTTCCATTTTCGAAAGGTACAAACACAACCTTATAACCTCCCTGTGGGAGTGGGGCGCGGTTCCATGAGCCCATGAAGGCGATGAACGCGCCGTTACGATAGCGTTCGGGAAACTGCTTACTGGTATAGAAAAGCAAATCATTAGGCGCCCAATGGCCGGGAAAACCCATAACTGGCTCTTTGAACTGACCGGCAAATTTACTTTCAGAAATAGTTATTTTACCGTTCCCGCCATATTCCGGTGAAAGCATCAATTTACCTTTTCGTTGGTCGTAATATCCATAAGGCCAGGCAAACCGGTCACCTTCATTTACCTGATACATATCTTCCGCAGGAAGTTCCGCACTTTCCTCTTCCGTATAATAATCCGGCCACAAGGTGTGGAGCTGATCGCGCCCATGCTGCATCACGAAGAGTGCGTTTGCAGTGGTATTCCAGTCAAGGCCAACCACATTCCGCAGGCCAGTGGCATAACGGGCAGCCGCACTAAAAGTTTGGTTGATCTTGTTCGCATCAAAGCGCCAGATGCCGCCATGCTCCTCCAATAACGGGCAGGGAGCTATTCCTGGTGACCCCGGTGTGCGTTCATCTACCTGGCACGCATTCGATGGAGCGCCAACGGCTACGTAGAGGTGACCGCTTTCATCAAAGGTAAATGCCTTGGATCTGTGAGATTGTTGTTCCGGGAAACCACTGACAACCATCTCCGGCTCACCTTTGGGAACGAGTTCACCATCTTTAGGCATAGGCCAGCGATAGACGGCAGTTGTGTTCGATGCCCAGAGGTAACCGTTATGGACGGCTATGCCCGCCTCCCACAAAATACCTTCTTTGGTTTCATTCATGTTTCCAAAGTATTTGATGATGTCTGCCCGATAGTCGCCATTGGTATCACGCAGCGCTACGATGCCACCTTCCTGGCTTCGTGTTTTCATATAGATGTCGCCATTATCTGCAACAACAATGTGCCGGGCGCTGTGGTCGTCTCGCAGACCAAGGCTATCAATTACCACGGTTGCGCAAAACCCTTCGGGCAGCGTAATTCCGCCGTTATCCGGGTCACATATAACCCCGGCGGTAGCGTCTTTCTGTTGGGAACCATTGCATCCGGTTATCAGGGTTATGGCCGAAAGAACCAGAACAGTAAACAAAGACCCGCCTGAATGACGCAGTCGGGCAGGAATATTGCGAATTTTTATTTTGAAATTCATGATGGAGATGTTTGTATTATTCATGGAATAAATATTGAAAAATGGTTTAGTCGAGCGGTATAAATGCAAGGCTGTTGTTCGCGTTCATTGGAATCACCAATTGATTTGTCTTGCTATCATAACACATGGAAGCGGCGCTGGGAATATTTTTAGCAATCAACTCGGCAGGCTTGCCGGGACGAATACGGGACACACCTCCATTAAATACACTGCACACATATTTTGTACCGTCTGGCATGATCACAAGGCCATCACTGCCGGGTTGAGCAGCGGTTTCTGTTTTCAACAATTTACCTTCTTGTGAAAAAGTGAGTACATCGGCATTCCCCGAATTAACAACAACGATATTGCCCTGCGGATCAAAAGCGATACCATTGGGTACGTTTAACGGCGCCCCTTGTACGAAAATAGTTGCTTCACCTGAAGGTGTTACCTTCCAAACCTTCCAGGTATCAGGGTTTGGGTTTGGCTTGCCAAAATCACCTGTCTCTGTGGCGTAAATGGTACCATCTTCCTTTACTTCAATATCATTGATCCAGCCTGCGCCTTCGATTTTAAACTCTCCGACTGGTTCTCCTGTTTTCATACTGAATTTGCGGATAACGGCAACACTCGGATCATCTTTGCCTGTGCCGCCATCGCGGTCTGCCAGATACAAAATGCCTTTCATGATATCACTGCCGAACGGCTCGTTTAATATAAGAGGCGTTGAAAGATTTTTACGTTCATCCGGACGCTGAACGCCAATCCAACGCAGCGTATGTACAGATCCATCGTGGTTGATAAGAGAAACCCAGCCATCGTTAGTTTGCATACTTTGTGGCAACCCGCGATTGGGAACCACTATGAGACCGGTCGCTGCATCATAAGAACAGCTCTCTGCTGAAACGATGCCGCCATAAACTTTTACATTTGAAGTGATTGCTTCAAAACCTCCGTTACTATTGGAAATACCGAGCGGATTACCTACGGAATATGGCTTCGTTTCCTGCGGCTGCTGTGCAAATACAGGAGATGACAGAAAGATAGTACCCATCAGCATGGCAATGCAAAATGCGAAGGGCTTCTGATAATGTTTTGTTTTTTTCATTGCTTTATATTTTTATATTAATATTACTGATTATTATTGTTGCCATCGTTCTTCAGTTTAACCGGCCTGAGCAAATGTGAAAAAGTGAGTTGCCCCATCTTCCATTTCCCATTTTCTTTGATGTAAACCTCGGTCACCATAAAAGCGCTTGTAACTATGCGTCCACCGACTTCTGCCACCAAATCAATATCATTTAAAAGAACTGCGGTGTTGTTGTCATTAAACATATTTACTTTAACTGAGTACACTACGGCTTTCTTATACCATATACCACCGCTCTTAATTGTTTCAAGTTCTGGTTGTTTTCCCCAAGTTCCTCCCATGTGAGTAAACATACATTTGTCATCGAAGAGCACGTTTAAAGAATCTACATTTTTGTCCGCCATCCAATCCTATTTCTTTTTTGAAAGATTGATGATTTCCTGTTGCTCAGGAGTGTTATTTGTGGAAGTCTTAATTGTTTCCGTTGGCGGCTGCTGTGCAAAAGACGATTGCACAATCATTGTTAACAGAAACAGGCCGATAATTTTTGCTTTCATGTGTTGTTAATTTATATGGTTTACAAATGAGAAATTTGATTATGAATTGAAATTTATTTTACGCTATTGTATTCATCATCGGTTACTCTTTCTAACCATTTTATTCCCCTTGATTCAATTCCAATATAAGCAAAGTCGCTGTTCGGCGCTGCCATGTGTGTATGTGCCACGCCTGGTGTACATTTAATAACATCTCCCTTGTGAACGATACGTGCCGGCTTGCCTTTTTCCATATAATAGCCAGTACCTTTCATAATGAGCAAAATTTGTCCCTTCGGATGAATATGCCATCTCAATCTTGAACCGGGAGCGAAGGTGGCCTGCATTAGACTGAAAGGGAAAACACTATCTTCCATACTCAAGCCATTCAGCCAAACCGTTCCTGTGTAATCATCCGTGTTGGGAGCCACGAACCCTTTTGGGAAAATGGAAGTATCTTGTACTCCTGAATTATTGTTCAGGGTTTTGTCGGGCTTTATACTATTATATTCTGCATCAGTTACCCTATTTTTCCAAATCGTTTTTCCTTTTTCAGAAGGAGAAATGGCAACGTAAGCGAACGTACTGTTCGGTGTTGCTCCATGCCAGTGTTCCACTCCAGGTGCGCATTTGATGACATCGCCTTTGTGTACGATTTGAACCGGCTTTCCTTTTTCCTGGTAATAGCCTGTGCCTTCTGTAATCAACAAAATTTGTCCGCCAGGATGAATATGCCAATCCAATTTTGAACCCGGAGCATAGACCGCCTGTGCAATGCCAAATTTAAAAATGCTATCGGGTTTACTTAATTCATTGAGCCAGATGGTTCCGGTGTAATTATCGGTGTTCGTTCCTATTTCACCTTTGGGAAAAACAGATGTTTCCTGCGCGAATGCTGAAGTAGTAAAGGTTGCAGAAAATACAATCAACAGATAAAATGCTTTTTTCATGATTTTTTATTTTGATTTATTTTAAGTTATTTCTTGGCCTCACCCCCAACCCCCTCTCCAAAGGAGAGGGGGCTTAGAACCATCGCCTATTAAGAGTTTGAGGGTAATTTTAAAATTTTATCCTGACCATAACGATTCCAAATATTTCACAGTAAACAAATAAATAATTGCAATTTCTACTTTGTTTTCACATTAGCACATCAGCAAATTAGCTAATCAGCAAATCACAACCCCGTTGTTTTTTCTGTTGCTTCCGGATACCGGTTGCCTTCGATTTTTATTTGCGAAGAGGCTTCTTCAAATTGCTTTAATTCTTCTTTAGAAAATGTAATGCCTGCTGCGCCAATATTTTCTGTTAAGCGATGCAATTTTGTAGTACCGGGAATCGGTACAATCCACGGCTTTTGTGCCAACACCCAGGCTAATGCAATCTGGGCTGTCGTGGCATTTTTTTGTTGGGCAAAATGATTGATTAAATCCAATAAATTCTGGTTGGCTTTACGCGCCTCTTCAGTAAATCTTGGCAATGTATTTCTGAAATCACCTTCCTGGAATTTTGTATTGACATCAATTTTACCTGTGAGGAAACCTTTGCCCAACGGACTGTAAGCGACCAGCCCGATTCCCAATTCCTCAATGGTGGGAATGATTTCTTTTTCATGTTGCCTTGTCCACAACGAATATTCACTTTGTAATGCACTGATTGGTTGCACGGCATGTGCCCGGCGAATAGTTTGTGCACCTGCTTCACTTAAACCAAAATATTTTGCTTTTCCTTCTTTGATTAAATCTTTCACAGTGCCGGCCACCTCTTCAATTGGTACATTCGGGTCCACGCGGTGCTGGTACAATAAATCTATCGTATCCACCCTTAATCTTTTGAGTGAACCTTCCACTGCTTTTCTTATTTGTTCAGGTTTGCTATTGGTTCCCGCCATTTTTCCATCCCGGATATTAAATCCAAATTTGGTGGCAATTACCACTTTGCCCTTGTAAGGTTCCAACGCCTCACCCACTAATTCTTCATTGGTGTAAGGCCCATACACTTCAGCCGTGTCAAAAAAATTAACGCCCTGTTCTACTGCCTGATGAATCAGATTGATGACATCTTTTTTTTCCGGAAACGGATAATAAGAAAAACTCATTCCCATACAACCCAGGCCAATGGCTGAAACTTCAAGCCCCTGATTTCCTAATTTTCTTTTTTGCATGATTTTAATTTTTATAGGGTAAAGGTCATCCTATTTTTTTGCCTGGGAGGTATATGGATTACGGATTTAGATACCAATATTACGGTTGGGGGAAGTTGGCAGACAAAATGAAATTCCCCAACACGCAGTATCTTGCATTTTTAAAAAGAATGATTTTTAATCGATAATGAATCACTTTAACTCCATACGAGAATTACTTAGCACTCTTAACCGAGGGCATAGGTTATTGGCTGAGATGTTTGAGCAGCGAAAGTCGCTTCATTACAGGTTTGAGCTTGCACTTGATTTAATGGACGGAAACGAAGATGTTATTAAACTTCTACTAAGCAAGAACATTATCCGACAAAACGGAAACCTGCTTGAACTTGATGACCAGTTTCTGAAATTCTTTGAGGAAATTTTGGAGGTTAATGAGGAAATAAATACTTCATACATCAATGAAAGTATTCGTCAGGTAAAAGACGAATACATGGCTTACTATTTACAAGCAGCAAGCGACAGCGAGAGATTCAAATATTTGAAAGCGGTGAAATCCGCTTTGCGGAAAATCGGAAGAACAACAATGAGAAACATTGTTGACTTGAACCGCAATATTGACAACGCATTTAAATTAGAAACAAATTATAAAATCAAACTTTCTAAGCTTGAAAATCATAGAGTGAAGATGGAAGCCATTCAGCAAATGATTGTGCAAACAGAAAAATTGCTGAATGAAGAAGCGCTAACATTTTTTAAAACTGCTACCGATGAAGAACTGAAATACATCAAGACAGAATTGATTTTGGAGTTGACGGAATCAAGACACAATCTGATTGAAACCCGAAAGCAAATTATTGAATACATCAATCAGATAAAATATCAAAGCAAGTTCATTGAGAAGTTAAGGAAGTTAAAGTATTTGCGTGACCAGTTTGAAATCAAACACAAAACAAACATCAATGAAGTTTTATCAAACACTCATTCACTTGCGGTTGAAACCAAGACATTCTATTCTCTCAAACTTTCGTTAGAAAAATTGCAGCAAGACGGTGTTTACCAGTTAATAAAAAAGGTAAGCAGTAAATTCAAGTCAGGAATCAATCCGAAGAAAAACGCAGCCGAAAATCTTTCTGAGGATGATTTAAGAAATGAAACAGAAAAGGAAATTCATATCAATTTGCGTCAAGTCAAAAAGAAATTCGCAACATCAGACAAGAATTTATTTGATTTCATTTCAGAGTATCAGTTTCCAAAAGAAGTTTCTTATGACGAGAGAGTTACAATTTATTGCCAAATGATTTCACTTTTTGAATCTGAGTTTGAAGTATCAGAGAATTTTGAGAGACAAGACATTCTTGAATACGCTTTAGTTTATCCGAAATAAAATCAACATGAATGTTCCAAGACAAACAGGAGAAATATTTGAACTACTAAGTAAAGGACAATTCATTTGTTCCAATAGTTCTGACAGCCGCATTTCAAAGTTGTGTGAGATTCTTGACGACAGTGAAAACTTTGAAATGCTCTACGAGCATTTCTACTCTATCAATTTCATTCTTGAAAAGGGAGACGAGTTTTATTACTTCTCACGGAAAGACGAATCAAAAGCTGATTTAGAAAGAAAGTTGGAAACTGCTTGTAAGTGGATTGACATTGTTGACTTCTTTAAAAGTTTTGACAATGCTTTTGCATCGGGCTACAGTTTCTCACCTGCAAAGATTGCCGTTGAAATCAGTGTTCAAGCGGTTTTAAAAAACAAAGCAGATGGATTAAAGGGAATCCTAAAAATGGACGATAAAACTCCTTACCCCGAATTAGTAAATAAAATTGTTGACACACTTTGCAAAGACGGCTTTGCAGAATTGGAAAATGAAATTCTGAAATCTTACAAAGTGCTTTCATCCTTTAAGTATCTTGAAGAACTCATAAACAATATCAACATACCAGACGAAGTTCAACATGAGATACCTGAATAGAATTATTTTCATCAACAGTGCACGAATACGCTATGCCGAGATAAATCTTGATGGCAATGTGCATTTCATAGGCACACAAGGTGTCGGCAAAAGCACATTGCTTAGAGCAATTTTATTCTTCTACAATGCAGACACTGGCGGTTTAGGAATTCCCAAAACGAAATCCAGTTACACCGATTATTATTTCAAAGATTCAAATGCCTACATTATTTATGAAGTGGTTCATGGTGACGAAAAATTTTGTGTTGTTTCCTATAAAACTCAACACAAAGTTTGTTTCAGATTCTTTGATGGAGAATACAATAGAAAATATTTCGTGAGTGAAAAAGGGTTTGTTCCTGATGGTTGGGATGGTATAGCCGAACAACTTGATAAGAGCAAGGTATTTTACACAAAACGAAAAATTGAAGAACACAAAGAATACAGAGACATACTTTACGGAAATCATGACGGGAAGAAAAATGAATTAAAGCGATATTCCATTCTTGAAAGCAAGGATTATCAATACATCCCAAAAACAATTCAGAATGTATTTCTCAATTCAAAGATGGAAGCTGAATTCATCAAGCAAACCATCATTATGTCTTTGGAAAATGATGTCCAAATAAAACTTGATGTTTATGCTCATCACCTGAACGATTTTGAAACTCAACTTTCAGACATCAGAAAATTTAAAACACCATCCGGAACACTTCAAGCAGGCAACCTTTCTAAACTTCACATTGCAATAAAGAATTTAGAGAGAGAAAAAATTCAAATCGCAAAACAGTTGGCTTGGGTAGTAAACAAGAACGAGCAAGAAGAACCCGAACTCACAAAGCGATTGAATAAGCAGAGGGACCATGAAACTGTTTTGACAGGAAAATTATCAAAGTTGAGCAGTGCTTTTAAAACGAAGGAAGATAAAATCAAAGGCGACATTAGGGTTCAAGATGAAAACATAAAAACCGCAAAGCGGTTAACAGATGAATATGAGAAGAAAGGAATCAATCAGATAATTACAAGAGTTGCCAAGAAAGAAACACAGGAAGGGAAACAGAAAAAATTTCTTGATGAAAAGAATCTGCTTACAACACAGTTCAAAGAATTGGAGCAAAAGTTTAAAACATTGCTTGACCAGTTGGAAAACCAATTGAAAGAATTCCTCAACGCAAAAGCTGCTGAGAAGAATAAAATCAATGCGGACTATCTCACTTATCAGCGTGAAACGAAGAAAAGTTTTGATAAACAAATTACAGAGTTAAAGTCCGAACACAAAACTGAAATTGACAACGCCAAGGTAGATTGGGAACATAAAAAGCAAGTAACCAACAATCTGAAAATTGCAAGAGAAGGAATTTTACACAAGAGGTTCTTTGAAAACGAAATAAGAAAGTTAGACAATGAATTGAAATCATATTCTGATGTTATTCAAAAGTCAAGTTCTGAAAATGAAAATTCAACAAGACAAATAGAAACTTTTCAGAAGCATTGGGAACTTGACGAAAAGGAATTGCAAAAAACCTTTGAGAGAGATAAGGAAAAGTTGGATGGACAAATTATAGAAGCAAACAATAAAATTTCCGAAATTAAAACCTACATTGATAACAGCAAAAGTTCATTGTATGGTTGGCTGACGGAGCAATATCCTGATTGGGGAAAAACAATAGGAAAAGTCATTGATGAAAAAAATGTTTTGTTCAACACTTCGCTTTCTCCCAAGCTTATAAACAAGTCCAACAATTTTTATGGAGTTGAAATTGACCTTACTGAAATCAGCAAAACGGTAAAGACTGTTGCTGATTATGAAAAAGAAAAAGTTGAGCACAAAGAAAAAATTGAAAGCATCAGGAGTAATATTTCTGAACTCACTGAAAAATTAGAGAAGGACAAAGAGAATCTGAAAAGAAAGTATCAGCCAAAAATCAAAGAGAGGAAAGATTCAATAAAGGAAAACGAATACGCCATCGGACTAAGCCAGACCAAGAGTGATGAAGCAACTGTAAAGCGGAATAATCTTATTGAGAAAGCAGGAAGTGAAAAGAAAACTCTGCTTGAAAGAACAGAGTTAGCGATTCAGGATGCAATAGCTTTAGAACTGAAAGCAAGGGATGAAGTAACAAGAGTTGAAGAAGAATTAACAAAGTTGATTAAGTCAAAAGAAAATGAGAGAGAGAAGAAAATAAAAACAGAGGGTGAAAGAATAAATCAACTTTTGATAGATATTGAAGCAGAAATAAAAGTTGAGCAGCAGAACAGCAAGACAAGAAAAGACGAAATCAATTCTCAAAAGCAAAAGGAACTTTTAAAGAAAGGTGCAGACACAACACGACTTTCAGAGATTGAGAAAGAATTACAAAAGGTAAATGACGAACTTCAATTCATTGAAGCCAACCGAGACACTGTTTCTGACTACAAGAAAGATAAACGAGAATACATTGATAAAGTTGATGAGTTTAAATATGAGAAACAAAAATTTGACAGACAGTTAGAGCAAGAGGAAAAGAAATTCAAACAACAAAAAGAATCCGTTGACAGTGAACTCAAAATTGTTTTGGATTTAATTGCGAGTTTGGATAAAGAACTAAACTTAATCAAAGACGATAGTGAGGCATTTGACAACTTCAAGCAACTGGATTTTTACAAAACCATTCAGGAATATTTTACAGACACTACTGACGAAAACGAGACAGATAAAAGAGCAAAAGTTTTGATTGATGAAGTCAAAGAAATTCACTACGAAAAACTTCATGGCAGAATTGACGAATTGAGAAAAACTACAACTGACTTCTTAGGCAAGTTCAGCGACAACAATGTTTTCAAGTTTAACAAACAGCTTACTGACGATAAATCATTCCTTGATTTTGCTCAAAACCTTTCAGATTTTATTGACGACAAGAGAATAGACACTATTGAGAAAGAAGTCAATGGGAAATTTGCTCTCATCGTTTCAACCATTGCAACACAGACAAGCGGTTTGGTTTCAAATTCAGGAGAGATTCAGAAAATCATCGGGAAAATAAATGACGATTTTGAAAGGAAAAACTTTGCAGGCGTAATCAAGAAAATTGAACTGAAAGTAGAGGACAGTAAAAATGAAATTGTGCAGTTGCTAATCATGATTAAAAAATACAATGACGAAAATGCAATGGAGTTGGGAACTGCAAATTTGTTTTCAGGAGAAAATCAGGAGAAGAAAAATAAAGATGCAGTTGATTTGCTGAAACAGTTTGCTAAGAAGATTACTGAATTGAAACGGGATTTCATTTCTCTTTCTGATTCATTTGAGTTGAAGTTCAAAATTATTGAGAACGACAATGATTCAGGTTGGGTTGAAAAACTTGCGAATGTTGGTTCAGACGGAACAGATGTTTTGGTTAAAGCCATGTTGAACATTATGCTGCTGAATGTTTTCAAAGAAGGTGCTTCAAAGAAGTTTAAAGATTTTCAATTGCATTGCATGATGGATGAATTCGGGAAACTGCATCCAAATAACTGGCGAGGCATTTTAGAATTTGCGAAAGACAGAAACATTCGCTTGATATGTGGTTCGCCAACTGAGCAAGATGCACTAATCTTTGACCACATTTACACATTCAGCAAAGACGAGAAAAGTATTACAAGAGTTAAACGAATTCTTACACAGTATTCAGAAGAATGATGTTGTCAATTTCAATAGCGGAAAACCTTATCGCAATGCAGAACGGAGAAAAAATTCCTTTCAGCAAAGTGAAACATGAAACTATTTATGCTATGATTGATAACGGAATTTTGAGAAAGCAAATTCTTGGAAGAAGTAAAGCGTTGGTTTATCTCACCAACAAAAACAAACTTGATGCTTATCTGCAAAATCATTTGGGCATTGAGAGTTTAGAAAAGTATATTGAAGGATTGAAGCGAGCAGATTTAACCCGTGGAGAAGCAGTTGACATTTCTTCAAACTCAAAATTGAAAAGTATCAGAACCTTTAAAGGTTTTTTGGTGAATTGCTTTCAACCAGTTGAATGTAAGTTGAACGGCAAACCGTTGACAATTCAACCAAGCGAAGGAACATTCACTTTCGTTTATGACTTTGAGAATTTCTTCCCTACTGACAATATCGTGATAGTTGGAATTGAAAATCCTTCCAACTTCCGACACATTCAGAAGCAGAGAAAATTGTTTAATAACATTCAACCGCTTTTTGTTTCAAGGTATCCGCAGAGCAAAGATTTAATAAAGTGGTTGCAGACAATTCCCAATAACTATTTACACTTTGGTGACTTTGACTTTGCAGGACTGAATATTTACATCAATGAGTTTAAGAAGCACTTACACGACAAAGCAAGTTTTTATTTGCCGACAAACATTGAAGAAAAACTTTCAACGAAAGGCAACCGTGACAATTACAACAACCAGACAATTCAATTTGACAGAACTGAAATCAAAGAAGAAAATGTTTTGACTTTGTTGAAGTTGATAGAGAAATACAAAAAAGGATTGGAACAAGAAATATTCGCGAAATGAAAGCCAATGGTAATGTTCTATAAATTCTCACTTTGTAAAGGTTGGCTGTGCAAATGTCTTCGCATTCCGCCTGCACATTATACACATTACGGATTTATCTACCAATATTACTGATTAGATGAAGGCATTACCTATTTTCGAGCCACTGCAAAAAAGTAGTTGTTTTTTCTTTGCCAATCAATAATTTTTCCGGACAGGAGACAACAAGATTGACCAGAAGCTTTCTGTCAAAGTAATGTTCCACTTCTTTAATGGCGCTAAAATTAATTAGATATTGTCTGTTCAGCCTGAAAAATTGTTCATCAGATAACTGTTTTTGAACCTGGTCCAAAGATTGACTCAGGTAGTATTCTTCACCTTCGAAAGTTTTGATACAAGGCGATGTAAATTTTATATAAATAAAAGCTATCTGCTCTGTTGGTACCGTTAGATATTTATTGTTTTTGAAAACAAGAAAACTTTTTTTCCCTTCATTCAACCCAATTGCTTTTAGTAATTCGTCTAAATTGGATTCAATATTCTGCTGAAAAAAATTTTTAAAATTGGCTACCTTTTCGAAAGCTTCTTGCAGTTCTTTTTCTGAGAAAGGCTTTACTATATAATCAATGCCGTTGGCCTTTATAGCATCCATTGCGTACTCGCCATAAGCGGTGCAAAATATAATTGGGCAATGTATTTTAACCTCTTTAAATATCTCAAAACACAAACCATCTGAAAGCTGAATATCCATAAAGACAAGGTCAGGTTCTTTGTTGTGAGTCAGATAATCAACAGACTTTTCTATACTTTGTATCTGAGCCGTTATTTTGGCTTCGGGCTTTAGTTTCCCTATCAGGCTTGCCAGCGATTTTGCTGCTTTAATTTCATCTTCAATTATGATGATATTCATAAATAACAGGGAGCTTTATGGTAAAAAATGTATCATTGGCAACTACCTCTATCTTTTTATCTAAAAAATGAATGTAGCGATTATTAATGTTTTGAAGTCCTAATCCTGTTGATGATTCTGTCACTTTTTTGGGCTGTAGTTTATTTTCAACTATAATAAAATCTTTTTCAGAATACAATGAAATTTCAGAATACAAAGAAATATGAAGTGGATGGTCCAATGAGACAATATTATGTTTGATACAGTTCTCAATAAGAAGTTGTAAAGTGAACGGAGGTATAAAGGTGGAATAATGCTTTTGGCTGATGTTAATCAAAAGGTCAATTCCTTCTTCAAAACGCGCCTTTAACAAGTACATATAAGCATCAAGGATTTTCAATTCATCAGAAAGCCCGATTAAATCCATTTTACGGCTTTCAAGAGTAAACCGGTAAATGTCAGAAAGCTTCAGTATAAAATTTACGGCCTGCTTATCGTTGCTTTCTACCATATATTTTAAGGTATTCAGACTGTTGAACAAAAAGTGCGGATTCACCTGTTGCTTGAGTAATTCAAATTGCGCCAACAGATTTTCCGATTTTGCCCGTTCCAGTTCTATGCCTACCTGCAGATTCAGATAACTTTGATGAAAGAAATTGATGAACATAAAAAAAGTGAGATAGATTAGTATTCCCTTGACCTCAAGCATCAATACATTGGACCAAAAATCGGGATGCGAAAGCAGATATTGTTGAACGCAAACTAAAACAAACATCAGCATCAATTCAAAAAGCAAACCTTTTATCAATCGCTTAATCAAAAAATTATTATCGCCGGACTTTTGCGAAAAAACGGGTAATGTGCGAATATTATAATACCACACTAAAAGTGTAAATAAAAAGAATAAAGCAGACGTGATAAGCGCTTCATATAGATTAGAACGGATTCCTGCAAATTTGGGAAGAGCAATCAGCACAGCCACAATAAGAGAGCTTAACCAAATTATTTTATTTGAAATCGTGAAGGTTTTTTTTGTCATATTCCGAAGGATGAATGGTTTTATTTTCGAAAAATTTCCGGAACAATTAATTGAAAGTGTGCATTCCAATTTTAAGGCAAAGTTACTCAAGTAACGAAGTACCGAAATAATTATTCGGTAAAACGGACAATATGTGGTTTGGAATGGACATTTGAAGGATTTGCTATTTTCTACCATTCAACTTTTGTATGGCGGAATTAACTTCCCTCTTGTAACGCAAGGTTATAGTTCATGAGTTTAGCGTTCGGTCAACGCTTTTAATTTAAGAAAAGAATGTCACCCGTTCCGGGTTTTAGGGCATTTCAATTTTGATGTTCTATAATAATATCATCCCTTCGGGATTGGAACAAAGATTCGGATGGTATTTTTGTCTTCCAACTTAATAATCATATCACCCTTCCAGGGTTTTAATACCGAAGGGATGACATGATTATAGCTCAAATATAATCCTGCTCACAACCCCGAAGGGGTGACACTAAAATAATGTGGTTCGTAGATGTGAACCACACAGCAGTAAACAAACAAATATCCGCTTTTCATAATTGTTGCCCCTTTCGATTTCGACATGCCTGCTTCAACTACGATTTCGACTAATTGAACAACTTTCGAATCAAATGTTCTTCCCTGCACAGGTAATTTTGTTCCGGTAATTATTTAAGATATGAAAAAGATAACAGGGTTATTGGTTGGTTTGTATATTCTTCCGTCAATCATTTTTGCACAACAGGTACAACAAGAAGGTAACAGCCATGGTGAAACGCAAAATCACCAGGTAACCGGAAGAGTATTGGATGGTACTACTAACAAAGGAATAGGCTTTGCAACGATAGAAGTATTACATGATAAAGATTCAAGTGTTTTAGCCGGTGTACTCTCAAAAGATAATGGCGATTTTACTATTGACGCGATTCCATCAGGAAGATTTATCCTGCGCATTAATTATATTAGCCTCACTACGGTTTATCATTCCTTCATTCTCACATCAAAAGATTTAGGCGTGGACATTGGTAATTTCAAGCTCTATTCCAATGTAGTTGCTCTGCAAGGTGTAACCATAACCGGCGCCGCGCCGGTTTATTCCACGAACTTCGATAAAAAAGTATTTAACGCTTCAAAAAGCCTCGTCAGTTCAGGAGGCGATGCCACGGATGTTTTAAAACAAATACCGTTAGTGAATATAGACATTGATGGCAATGTAACGATTAGAAACGGTACGCCAAAAATTTACATTGATGGCAAACAAACTACATTAACATTGGATCAGATCCCTGCTGAAAGTATTGATAAAGTTGAAGTGATTACCAATCCTTCTGCAAAGTATGATGCAGAGGGATTATCCGGGATCATCAATATTTTGCTGAAGAAAAGTCGAAAACCGGGCATAAACGGTTCGCTGCGTGGAGGTGCAGATACTTATGGCGGTTATAACATTGGCGCTGATCTAAGTGTTTATAAAAATCCATTTAATTTTACGGCGGGCTTCTTCTGGCATCCGCGCAATAAGCCAACCACACAGTCCCTGACGCGCCATAACATTGCAGGAAACAACTGGCTGCAACAAACCGGTGATGGACAACGAACAGGCCACTTTAAGATGGGGCAATTTGGAATTGATTATTTTTTAAATAACAGGAACACCATTTCATTTAATGGACAAGTTGGCCGCGGAGACTATCTGACAACCGGAACAGTCAGAAATAATTTTTTGGATGACTTCCTCACTGTAGATTCCGGCACCGACAGGAACACTGCTAACAGAAGCTTTTTTCTTTTCCATTCCGGAGACCTCAGCTATAAACATACTTTTAAAAAAGAAGGGCAAAACCTGTCTGTAGATTTTAATTTGCAAAATTATTCTGATGGTATTAATGGAAATTTTCAAACGCAGTTTTTCGATAAAAACGGTACTCTCAAACCGGGTGCTTTCCTGCAAACCAATACCACCAATGGAAAAAACAGTTATTTTACAGCACAGGTGGATTATGTAAATCCGTTTACAAAAAAATCAAAACTGGAAACCGGATTGAAAACCACGCATCGCGACTATAGCAGTGCCTATAATGTTTTTGACCTGGATTCAAGCGGTTATGTTTTTAATAATTACCTGTCCAGCGATTATACTTTCAATGAAAATATTTATGCTGCTTATGCACAGTTTTCCAGTCAATGGAATAAATTAGGTTACGAATTGGGCTTGCGGGCAGAACAGTATAGTTATAATGGCGCCATCCCCGGTAAATCGCTTGTGTTCGAACCAACAAGTGATAAGCCCGGTTTGTTTCCCAGCGCTTTTCTTACTTATAAATTCAATGACAAGAACCAATTGCAGGTGAATTACAGCAGGCGGGTGGATAGGCCCGATTTCAGGCAACTGATTCCTTATATTGATTTTACTGATCCGCAAAACCTAACCAAAGGGAATCCTGATTTAAAACCTCAATACACCAACTCATTTGAATTATCATACAAAAAAAATTTCAGTAAAGGCAGCAACTTCATGACCACTTTTTATTTCAGGAATATCGCTGATGAGATTACTAATTATACAGAGCCTTTCAATAATTCCAGGGATACGCTGATTAGTTATTCCATCAACGCGAATACCAATAATTCTTATGGTGCGGAATTTACCTTGTATTCCCCGATAGTAAAATGGTGGAATATTACCGCTAATGTGAACCTGTTTCAATCCAATATTTCTGCAAATATCAACTCTGTATCGTTTGCTAACAGTAAACTCAATTGGTTTGCAAAGATCAATTCGAATATGAAATTACCGTCTCATTTCAGTGTGCAAATAGATGCAAATTACAATTCACCTATAGCAATCCCACAGGGAACTATGGCTCAATTTGGTTATGTAAATCTTAGTTTGAAAAAAGATTTTCTGAAAAAGAAAAATGCTTCAGTTACCCTTATTCTTTTAGATGCTTTTAACACGCTTGAAAAAGAGACCAACACGCAGACCCCGAATGTATATACCCAAAGAAGTATCGAAAAAAAAGCATCCCGTTTTTTGAGACTTAATTTCACCTACAATTTTGGGAAAGAGAATTTCCAGATATTCCATCGCAAAGGAAATAAATCAAATCAGCAAATTGAACAGGATTTGGCGCCTGAAAAGGAATAAGTAATCATCATTACAGGTGCAAGCAGTGGAATGGGAGAAGTCGCTGCAAAGCATCTTTCTGAACTCAGCGCTACTGTAAATTTCTTCGTATTTTTCGCCTGGATGTTATATCAATTACGGATATATCTACCATTACCGCTGTTTTTCCGGTTAATCATTATCTTGACAGTCAGCAATTCAATTTCTGCAGGTTAATTTTCGAACCACAGTAAAGCAACATTTATTGATGATTTTGATTCAGGGTTTCTTGCTTAAATTCCTTAATTTGTTCTTCTTATATTTATTAAATTGTATGATAGATAATATTGGATTTATAACCACCTATAAAACGAAACAGTGAAGTTGGAATCCGTCCAACTTGAAAGAAATATTTACGTGTTCAACGATTATGAGTATGAATGAAATTGAAATATATAAAACGCCCGATGGCGGTACAGAGGTTGAAGTGAAATTCGAAAAAGAAACGGTTTGGTTAAACCAGGCTCAGATAGCAGAATTGTTTCAAAGAGACCGGACGGTGATTACAAAGCACATCAATAACGCTTTTAAGGAGGGGGAATTGGATGAAAAACTGGTTAGTGCAAATTTTGCACATACCACAAAACATGGCGCTGTAAAAGGGAAAACCCAGCAGTCGGAGGTGAAATACTATAATCTTGATGTTATCATATCCGTTGGGTATCGCGTAAAATCCAAACGGGGCACACAATTCAGGCAGTGGGCAACTCAGAAATTAAAGGAGATTTTGCTACAAGGATACTCACTTAATGAAAAAAAACTGAAACAACTGTTGCATAATTTGCAACAGTTGGAAGTAGCCGTAAAAACAATTCAGGCTGCCAGTAGTTCAGAAGGGCTCCAACTTCCGGAAGCAAAAGGCCTCCTGGAAATTCTGGGCAACTACACCAAAAGCTTTATCCTGCTTAACCAATATGACGGTCATAATTTACCAGTTGGAAAACTAAATGAAAACATCACTTACGAGATAAAGTACGAAGAAGCAAAAGCGGCTATCACAGAATTGAAGAAACAATTAGTAGCAAAAAAAGAAGCCGCTGCAATTTTTGGCAATGAAAAAGATGAAGGATTTAAAAGTTCATTACAAAGCATTATACAACCGTTTGGCGGGCAATATGTGTATCCAACCATTGAAGAACAAGCGGCGCACCTGCTTTACTTCGTCATTAAAAATCATTCTTTCACAGATGGCAACAAGAGAATCGGTTCATTTCTTTTTGTATGGTTTTTAGAAAAGAATAAGCACCGGTTCAAGAATGAATTGAAGCATGAACCCGCCTGAGCAATTAAGTAATATTTCCTATTACTTAAGCAACATCCCGGCTGCCTTCTCCATCACGTCCAATCTTGCTTTCCTCGGATCAGGTTCACCTACTGCCGAGCCATTGGGTTTAATATCGAGAATCTCATTTTTTTTAGGGTCGTAAACGGGCCATTCAGGCAGTCCCTTTCCATTAGGATTTCCGGTTTTCGCAAAATTTGCCCAATAGGTGTTCATCATCCTGGCAACGCTGCTGTTTTTAGGGGCAATTATGGATCCATTCCGGCTTCTGAGATTGTCGAAAACATAACCGATTTCGGATCCATGTGCTGCACCAAACCTCATCCATTGTTGTGCCGAAGGGGAAACATAAGAAAATAGATATATGTAGGCAGGTTCGCCGCTTGCAACAAATGCCCTCGCAGTGAACCTGGCAGGCTCCGCCCAAACTCTGTCCGTATTTACCAGTGTTAATATTTTAGCAAACTCAACACTATCGCCCGCATCATACACTTTTTTTGCTTCGTCTTTCATGCTTCCAAAAAGATTGAATAATTCATCTTTTGAACGTGCATTTACGAAGCCGGCCGGTACTTCTGCACTGTTATTGCCAATGATGATTGAAACTTCATTTTCTCTTCCGGCATTATATGCACTTTGTGCCGTTTCTACAACCAGTTTACCGTCTAAAATAGGACCGGAATAAATAGGTGCACCGCCCTGACCATCAGTTTCCTGGCCTCCATCAACAATTTGCACTACGCTTAAAGCTCGAAGCTTTGCCAATGCGGCTGCATCCGTTCCTTCAATTCCATGCTTTCTTGCGAAGTTTACACCAATTGTTTCCGCAGAGACAGGGTAATACGAATCCGCATTTTCTTTATTGATTGGACGACCGGTTAAAACTCCATCACGACCACCCCCAGATTCAATTATTGCCTTTTGAAACAAACCTTTAGCAGAAGGAATGGTAATGAGTGACTGCACCGAAACGCCACCAGCAGATTCTCCAAAAATGGTAATGTTATTTGGGTCGCCTCCAAATGCATTGATATTCTTTTGCACCCATTGAAGAGCGGCAATCTGGTCCATGTAAGCATAATTGCCTTTGGGTTCTTCCGGGTGTTCTTTACTTAAAGCAGGAAATGCGAAGAAACCGAGCCGTCCAAGCCGGTAGTTAAAAGTTACCAGGATGACGCCTTGTTTAGCAAATTGCACACCAGAAAAGTCAGGCTGGGAGCCACTTCCAAATACAAAAGCACCGCCGTGAATCCATACCATAACCGGCAACTTCGAATTAGCTGAAGCGCTGGCAGGTTGCCATAAATTGAGGAACAAACAATCTTCGGAAGAACCTGTTGCAATCGAATCTCTTTGTCTAAAGTTTGCCTGCGCACATTCTGTGCAGAAGTTAGTTGCATCACGAACTCCCGTCCATGCTTTTACAGGCTGGGGCGGCCGCCAACGATATTCACCTACTGGCGCAGCAGCGTAGGGAATTCCCTTGAAGCTGGTAACGCTTCCTTCAGTAACGCCTCGAACGTCACCGGAAATAGTGTGAACAATTGGTTCCCCGGTAGAATTATTTTGCTGAGCTTGCAAACAATAAGCAATGAACAACGTAAATCCAAATACTAATTTTTTCATGGTGCAAGCTTTATCTGTTATTATTATTTAGAAGTGCAAATTTTTTAATTACCTGATGTGATAAAGGTCTTTACATTTTGCTGCCTGGATGTTATACAGATTCCGGTTTTCTCTACCAATATTGCTGATGTGGGAGCATTCATCAATGAAGGAAGAATTAAAATGGTAATTTTGAAATAGATAAAATATAGCGCCATGGATAACATGAGAAGGTTTGAAACGATCAATGATTACAACGTATTCAACAACAATGAAACATTACATCCGCTGGTGAGTGTTGTTGACTTATCGAAAGCAAATCCCCGCTCTGGTTCGCGGATGTATTTTGGGTTTTATACGATCTTTTTAAAAGATGTAAAATGTGGCGATTTAGTTTATGGCCGCCATACTTATGATTACCAGGAAGGCACATTGGTTTTTCTTGCACCAGGCCAGGTTGCTGGTGTTAACAGCAATGGAGAAACCTACCAACCAAAAGGGTATGCGCTGATTTTTCATCCGGATCTGATTCATGGCACTTCACTTGGAAAACATATACAGGATTACACATTCTTTAGTTATCAATTCAATGAAGCACTTCATTTATCAGAACGTGAGAGAAAAATTGTTTTGGATTGTTTTTCAAAAATTGCGTATGAATTGGAACATGCTATTGATAACCATAGCAAAAGATTGATAGTATCTAACATTGAGCTTTTCCTCGAATATTGCACTCGTTTTTACGACCGCCAGTTTATTACCCGCGATACGGTCCTGAAAGGAATTTTAGAAAAGTTCGAAAATTTATTGAATGAATATTTCCTGTCAGACAAACCACAGGCAATTGGCTTGCCTTCTGTAGCTTATTGTGCAGGTGAATTGAATTTATCTGCAAGTTATTTTGGCGACCTGGTAAAAAAAGAAACCGGCAAAACCGCGCAGGAATATATACAAGCAAAAGTGATTGATGTCGCGAAAGAAAGAATATTTGATTACAATAAGTCGGTTAGTGAAATTGCATACGAATTAGGTTTTAAATATCCGCAGCATTTTACACGTTTGTTTAAGCAACGGGTAGGGGAATCGCCGAATGAATACCGAAGCTCCCAAAATTAACAGTTATATTCTTTTAGAAAGTCACACTGAAGTAATATGAAGCAGTGAAACACTATAACGTAGCTAAGTTTTTATCTATTATAATATTTAGCCGAAGATTTTTTCTTCGGTTTTTTTATTTTTTAAGGCATGTCCCTTCGGGCCGGGTCATTTCAGGGTACGCTTCGCTTCCGTCCCGATTGCTTCGCGACCGGCTCGTTTCCTCGCCGCCTTCCATCCCCCTCATGCTTCCCTGTAAAAGTTACTAAAAAGCTCGATGAGCTAAAATGACAACCAGCCTGCTTTGGCATTTTCCAATCGAAACGGATAAAAAGGCAGCTAATTTATTGCGGGCAAAGCAAATTGGAAAACCAAAAGACTACGGCATAATGGCTTTGCTCGTTCCTCACAAATCCACCCTTCGGAACTTATTCCGTTTCCTTTTGGTTTTCCGCTTTTCCCGCACTTTTTATCTGCTTTCTTTTTTTCCGTTTTTTCTTTTGGAAAAATGCTCTTTCGGGCAGGCGGCGTGAAAAAGACAAACTAAAATAAATGGTTTAACAATTAAAATCAAACGACATGAACATCATTGGCAGACTAACGAGGGATGCACAAATCAGCACCCTGCCGAGCGACAAACAAGTGGTTAATTTTTCCGTAGCGGTGAACGACAGCTACCGAAACAAACAAGGCGAACGAGTGGATCGCACCGAGTATTTCAACTGCGCCTACTGGATTTCAACGAATGTAGTTAAGATACTCACCAAAGGTGCATTGGTTGAACTTATCGGCAGAGTAAGCGCAAAGGCTTGGATAGGTAACGATCGAAAGGCACACGCAGCACTCAATTTTCATACATCACAAATCAAATTGTATGGAGGTAGTAAACGGTCTGAAACCGTAGCAGGTGGTAACAGAAACAACTCCGCAGCAACTGCTAACAATGGCACAGACGATTTGCCTTTTTAATCATTCATTTTTCATTTATCAACTTATAAAATTTTTCAATCATGGCACAAAATCTTAATTATAACGAACGTACCGGCAAATACAGTTTCTTTAGCGTACAACAAAAAGCATGGCACAACTTGGGGCAAATAGTAGAGCAATATCCCACCAGCGCCGAAGCCATCAAATATGCAGGATTGGACTTCGAGGTTATCAAATCTCCCTTATATACTCGTGGCACAGGTATCAACATAGGCGATGATGGCGAAATAAATGAAGGCGGTAACATTCTACTGCCTGACAACTTCGCAACCATGCGAACCGATACCAATCAGGTTTTTGGGGTAGTTGGCAAGGATTATCAAATCGTTCAGAACAAAGATGCTTTTGCTTTTTTTGATGCGATTGTAGGTGGTGGCGATGGCATTCTATACGAAACCGCAGGTGCATTAGGTAACGGAGAACGGGTATTTATTACGGCTAAACTTCCCGACTACATCCGTGTGGGCGATGGTGATGACGTTACAGAGAAATACATCTTTCTGACAACCTCTCACGATGGCACGGGAAGCATTACTGCCGCCTTTACGCCTGTGCGCATTGTTTGCCAAAATACGCTTAATGCAGCACTTTCAAATATGTCAAACGTGGTTCGCATACGCCATACTTCGGGTGCAAAGCAGCGCCTTGAAAATGCTCATAAAGTAATGGGACTTACTAATCAGTTAAGTATCCAACTGGAGGGAATATTCAACCAATGGACAAAGGTCCGCATCTGTGATGAAGATGTAAAGAAACTTATTCAATTGGCGCTTTGTCCTAACAAGGAAACATTGGATGCACTTAAAAAAGGTGCAGATGATGAACTGTCAACCGTGTTCAAAAATACAGTGGAAGATGCCTTTGCCTACGGAATGATAGCAGATACCCAACAGATGAATACAACCAAAGGAACAGTATTCGGCGCATACA
>Ga0209916_1001186_pt1 | contig 25627 bp, 23 predicted proteins | sample ThiBio_1000_plan_FD_183956 | JGI IMG/M metagenome (GOLD analysis project Ga0209916, IMG submission 183956) | Wastewater bioreactor microbial communities from Cape Town, South Africa - Thiocy_solids_2 (SPAdes) | ecosystem: Engineered > Bioreactor > Thiocyanate-remediating > Anaerobic-Aerobic ... | reverse complement strand
GCGGCGGGAATACAACGAGGAGCGACCCAAGAAGGTGTTGGGCGGGCTGACACCTGCCGCCTACGCGAAGCAGTTAAAGTAACTCTGGACTCTAAACCGACCCGCTACTCAAAGCGGGGGGACGTCGTTTACGCCGTCAAGTGTTACGCGCCTTACAGTACGAGTATTGGTGATGGCGCTCCGGTTAAGCACCCTGGATTTTGCGATTGGACTTGGTATGACGACGGCGGTGGCGGTGGCGGTGGCGGTGGCGGTGGCGGTGGCGGTGGCAATATCGGCCCGGGTGGCGGCGGCTCTCCACATACCCCCAGCAACACGCAAAGTACCGTTAACCAGAACAACAGCAAGAACCCGAAATCGCCCTGCGACAAAACAACCACAACAAGTGTGGTCACTGCCTCCGACCCCATCGATACGAGTTCAGGTAGCAAAATAGAAAAAGTCACCGATTTCGCCGAACCCGGCGAAATGGGCCTGACCTTTGAAAGGTATTACAACTCCCGTTTTTCCTGCGCTGGATCCAACGCTCCATGCACGACAAACGTGGGAACGTGGACCACTAATCTGGATTACAAACTGGATGTCATCTGTTACTACCAGAGTACGGGAGGTAATCCGGATCGTCCCATTCGTTGCGGGCCGGTGACCTTTACACGACCCGATGGATCCAGTCTGAATTTCGTATCCACGACGGCCTTCTTCGGGACGACGAACGGAGCCCCGAATCCCGGGCCCTTCTCTCCCGTGGGTACCGCCACGTTGACTAACAATGGCAACAGCACCTACACCTTGCGCGATGAGGGTGCCCAAGCGCTGACCTTCGACAGCCAGGGCAATCTGCTTTCGATCAAAGACCCTTCGGGCATCGGCTGGACGCTGACCCATCCCGACGGCAACACCACTATCGTAACGCACACCAAAGGAACGTCATTCAAGGTCGCCTTGGTCGCTGGATCGGGTGGAACATACGGGTCAGCCAAGCAGATCGATGTGACCGATCCCGCCGGTGGCGTGTACGTTTACCAGTCGACCGTCGGGGTATGGGACAGCTTCACGAACCCCGTCAGTCACCTTGGTGTCGTCAGCTCCGAAACGCTCCCTGGTTCGCCAAGCACCACCGTTTCGTATAAATATCTGCCGGACAATTCCGCCACCGGTTTGTACGCTCAATTGAGCGAGGTCGACTACAACGGCGTAGCCCACGACGTCACCACCTACGACAGTGCCGGCCGCGCCAATTTGTCCAGCATGGCCGATGGCACCCAGAAAACCACGATCGTTTACGGCGGCAACGGCATAGGCCCGACGGCGACGGTGACCAATCCTCTGGGGCATGTCGCGGTGTATCAGTACAACAGCAGCCAGTTGTTGCTGTCGGTGACGGGGACGGGCAATGTTGCCTTGCATTGTGACGCTTCGTTTGCCCAGAACACCTACGACGCCAACGGCAATCTGGCGACCTCCGCCGACAACAACGGCAATACCACCCAGTACGTCTACGCGGCCACTGGCCTGCTGCAGCAGAAGACCGAGGCAGCAGGAACGGCATCACAGCGCACAACGGATTTTACGTGGGATACCACGGCAGGCACGGATCGGCCGTTAACGATCAAAGTCGAGGGGCTGTCCGAAACCGACTTCACCTACGACAGCAATAACAGGCTGGCCTCGCAGACGCTGAAGAACCTCACGGCAATCGGAACGCAGCCGGCGCTTACAACCACCTATGCCTATACGTATTACGCCAACGGCATGCTCAAAACCCGTTCCGTGACCCACCCCTCGTTGAATGGGAGCAACAAGGACGTTTATACGTACGACACTCTCGGCAACCTTGCCACGGTCGCCGACGCGCTGGGGCATACCACGACTTTCAGTAATTACACCCTGTTGGGCCTACCCGGCCAGGTCAGCGGCCCTAACGGTGATGTAACCAACTATAACTATGACGCGCGTGGCCGGATCACCAGCATCATCCGGCATCCCAACGGCGTGGTGGCGACGTGGGCCTACAACTATGACGGATTCGGGCTGCCGCTGGCGTGACAACTCCCGACAACTCGGTATCCAGCATCACCCGCAATGCCTACATGCAGATCACTAGCGCTACGCTCAACGACAAGGATGGCACGTCCACCGAAAGCTTTGCCTACGACGCGAACGGCGATGTTGTCACGCATACGGTTGCGAGAGGTGGCGACATCGGCGCCGAGGAAACGGCGAGCTACGATGGGCTGGGCCGCCTGTACCAGCGGCAAGGCATGCATGGGCAAACCCTCACGTATGCCTACGACAAGAACGACAATGTAGTGTCGGTGACCGATGCGCTCAGCCATGCCACTACGTATCAATACGATGCACTGAATCGTGTGACCCAGTCGATCGACCCGAACGGTGGCATCACCAAGTACACCTACGACCTCGGCGATCATGTCATCACGGTCACTGATCCTCGCAACTTGGTCACCACGTATGCTTACGACGGTCTCGGGCAACTCTGGAACCAGTCCAGTCCCGACACGGGCACCACGACTTTTGCCTACGATATCTATGGCCGCCGTACGAGCCTGACGCGGGCCGATGGAGTCCAAACGATCTATGGTTATGACACGCTCAACCGCCCCATCAGCATCAGTGCTGGTGGTCTAACACAGAGCGCCACCTACGATAGCTGCACGCACGGTATCGGCCGGCCATGCGGCATGAGTGATGCTAACGGCACCACGTCATACACCTACACACCGGAGGGCTGGATCACGGGTCGCAGCTTCTCAATCGGTGGCACCAGTTACGCGTTAGGCTACAGCTACGACAATGTGGGTCACGTGGTGAGCGTGGTGTACCCCGACGGCAACAACGCCACATACAGCTATACCAACGGGGCGGTGTCGGGCGTCACCTTCACGGCAGGGGGTACCTCGGCCAGCGCGGTCAGTGCGGTGACCTACCGGCCCGGCGGTACGGCGATGGCGTCGTGGACCTCCAGCAACGGCCTCACCAACACCCTGGCTTACGACAGCGATGGCCGGCTAGGTAGCATCAACGTGCCCGGCGTGCAGAATCTGGCTTTCACCTACGATGCGGCGAACCGGATCACGCAGATCGCCAACGGCCTCGATGGTTCGATGACCGAAACCCTCGGCTACGATGCGATGAGCCATCTCACCACGGAAACTTCCGGCGCCGATAACGAGAGCTACACCTACGATGCCGCCGGTAACCGCACTCACCAAGTGGTCAACAGCAACACGACCACTTATACCATGGCAGCCACGAGCAACCGTTTGGCCACCCTGTCGGGCACGTGGAATACCACATGGGGCTACGACGCCGAGGGCGCCATCACGACGGCCAACGGTACCACGGTGTACCAGTACGACCCGTTCCACCGTCTGGTCAATGCGAACGGGACGAGCTATGTGATCGGTCCGGAAGGTCAGCGCTTTCGCAAGATGAGTGCGTCGGGAGTCACCACGTATTTTGCGCCCGATCGAAGCGGGACGTTGCTGGCCGAGAACCAGAGCGGGACGTGGATGGATTACGTGTGGTTGAACGGGCGGCTGGTAGCGGCGATCGTCAATGGCGGGATGTATCCGGTGCATGCCGATCAGACCGGGCGACCGATCGCGGTGACCGACCCGAACACTCGCGCTGTCGTGTGGCAGGCACACGGCCTTCCCTTCACGAGTCAGGTCACGACCAACGTGTGGCGAACCTTCAACCTCGGGTTCCCCGGCCAGTATCAGGACGCCGAGAGCGGGATGTGGCAGAACGGGGAGCGGGACTACAATCCTTACATCGGGCGCTACGTCGAGAGCGATCCGATCGGGTTGGCAGGTGGGATCAATACTTATGCCTATGCCGGCGGAAATCCGCTGAATGGCATTGACCCGTATGGACTGTGGACATTCCAAATTGGCTTTAATTTTGGCTATAACTTCAGCCTATTTGGGTATGGTTTTTCGGGAGCGGCTGGCTTTGGTGCCGCAATTGATGGCCATGGCGACATAGCTCCCTATGGGTACTTGGGAGGTGGTACGGCCGTCGGAACACCTGGAGGCTTCGCAACTGTTGGAGTCGCCGATTCAAATGCCGACACTATCTGCGGCCTGAAAGGTGGATTCAATAACCAGAGTCTAAACCTTGGTGCTGAGGCCGACGTCAACATAGACCACTTCAACGGCACGGATCTCAACGGACAAAGAATTGACGGCGGAGGCTTTTCGCTTGGAGCCGGACTCGGTGCGGGAGTATCTGCCGGCTACACCTACACGGGACTGGGAGCAGTTGGGCACCTTTGGTAATATGTACATTAAAATTTTTCGAATCACGAGTACGCTATTGCTAGCTGGTGGACTGGCCTTATTTCTCTACTTTGGCCATCTATCCTATATTTATGCGGTACACGGGGCTAGCATAAGAGATGTTTTCCATGTTGTTCCATTAAGCTGGCATGGGGATGTTTCGTGGATTACAGAGAAACAAAGTAAAAGGCTAAAAATTCTTTTGTTCATGTCGATCGGAATATTTTTATGCGGAGTTATTATGGATATAGTAGGGAGGCTTTTAATAAAGTATTCAAAGTCACCTTAGGGAACTCTGATTTTGCCCTGCGGTCGAACCCCGACCTGAGGATGAATCGTGCGCAATGACGCCCAACCAGACGGGTCTTGACACGTCGCCAAGCTCAGCTGATCGGGCGCCGTCTATACCCTCTCGAACATGTGCATGCTTCGACAGCGAAGCAAAATCAGATTTCCCTGACCGACAGCCTCTGCGGATCCGGGCCCCGTGAGCGCTGCTGACAGGCGGCAAGATCGGTGAGCGAATAGCCTGGCACATATCCGTATCGACCAAGCCACCGACCCTGAGACGCGATCCCTTGAATATCGTCGATCTTGAGGAGCAGCTCGACCGGCAGCTGCAAAGGCCACGCGTCACGGATTTGGACGCCGTGCGCAAGGCCGCCACGGCTTGGTCCCTGGCCGTTTGGTCCCTTGCCGAGTCGGCCGGCCCGCCGATCCTCACCGCGATCGAGATCGAGCACGCCTTCGTAGTTGCGAGCCAACCGGTATTCGTCTTCGGTGTTCACCGAAGTGGCACGACGCTGGTACGCGACCTGCTCGACCACCACCCTGCGCTCTCCGTGCTCCCTGCCGAAGGCACCATGCTCACGAATTTCGTGTGGCACCTGAAGCGACTGAGGGCAGATGACTGGCAGCGATTCCTCGGTTGCGAATGGTTGCGCAGGCTTGCCAACCCCATCAACCAGCAGCCCTACTGGCTGCTCGGCCGCTCGTCGGCAGAAGGCTCGCCGTACGTTGAATTTGCACGTGCCCTGCTGGCTTGGTGGCCGCTGGTCGAAACGCGGCTCGGACCGCGTACAACGTCCTGGCCGCTGGTCGCGATCGCGCTTGCCTACGCACATTGCACGGCAGGGTTCCGCACCGCGTCGCCCTTGCAGCGATGGGTCGAGAAAACACCCACCAACGAGCGCTTCCTGGCGCGCCTGATGGCGGAATTTCCCCAGGCAAAACTGCTCCACGTCGTCCGCCATCCTTACGCGGTCTACGCATCAAGCCGTCAGGCCACGCGGAATTCCGGTCGTCCCCTGAGCGACGAAAGCCGGGTCCTGCACCAAATGCGCTTGTCGTACCACGAGGCGGCAAGTCGTTCGGTTCGACCAGCTTCAGGCTCGTACTTGCTCATTCGCTACGAGGATCTTCTGGAGGACACGACAGGCAGTGTCCATCGAATGGCTTCCTTCCTCGGGCTCCAGGCACTGCCCGTCATGATGCAACCGACCGCGAACGGCATTCCCACTCCGAGCAACAGTTCTTTTGACAGCAACGGAGTGGCAGGACAATTGAACCGTCGGTCTGCGAATGATGCGTCCAGTGCGCTGACACAACGTGATCGTGAGCGATTGAGCGCGATGGTGGCCGACGACGCCGGAAAGCTGAGCTACCCGCTGGCGCCTCTGCCTGCGTTGCGTCGAAACCTGTTGCGGATGCTGATACAAGCCGGCTGGGTGGCTTACCGTTTCAGGGCACGCTGGACCCGGCTTCTTTCCTCACACCCGAGGCGACACGAACTCTAGAGTCTTCCATCTTGTCGCTGCCGGGATGAGGCAGCTCCGCAGGAAGTGAAAGTCCCGCCGCCGCAAATTGACCGCCCACAAGAGATCGGAACCGCTATGCGCCAGCGGCAGCCGACTCGTCCGTGCTGCAACCGGCGTCGCAACTACGTGGTCTTGTTTTTTTGCCGTATTGGAGCCCATGGATTCCGTCGGCCCCGGCCCCGCAGCGCCCTTCATCCGCCCGCGGCAACCAATCGCAGATACAGCGTCTCGAACGCGCGCGCCGTGTGATCGGCGTCTTCGCGGATCGCCCGGCATTGCGCGGCAGCAGCCAATTGAAGCCGCAGCGCCTCGTCCGCCAGCACGCGGCTGATCGCGCTGGCCAGCGCAGCCCAGTCGCCGACCGGCACGGCCAATGCGGCCGCCGGCGTCCACTCCGCCAGGTGGCCGACCGCGGTGCCGACCGTGGGTACGCCGGCCACCGCCGCTTCGAGCAGCACCAGCGGACCGGCTTCGTGCAGCGAGGACAGCACCAGCAGGTCGGCCGCGGCCATCAGCGGGCGCAGTTCGCGCTGAGTCTTGAAGCCGTGGAAGCGCACCTGCTCCTGCAACCCGAGCCGGCAGGCGAGGCGTTCCATTTCGCCGTGCAGCGTGTCCACGCCGACGATGTCCATGCGGAAGGCCAGCCCCGCCCTGGCCAGCGCGGCCAGCGCGCGCAGCAGGGTCGGCTGGTCCTTCACCCGGTTGAGGCTGGCCACGTGGATCAGTCGCGCCGGCCCCGCGCCGCGCCCGTGCGGCGCCAGCGGCGGCCAGTCGCGCAGGTCGACGCCCAGCGGCACGCGCCGCGCCTTGAGGCCGAGCGCGGCCAGCGCGTCGATGATCGGCGTGCTGGCCGCGGTGATCGCGTCGGCGCCGCGCAACACCACCGCTTCGCGCAGCCGCCCTTTCAACTTGAGCCGGCCGCCATAGCCGATCGCGTGCAGCGCCACCAGCTCGCCGCCGGCGACGTGCACCAGGCTCGGCCGCCGCAGCGATTTCGCCGCGGCCACCGCCACCAGGCTGCACGAGCCGGAGAAGATCGCCTGCACCAGGTCGAACGGCGCGCGACGGTGTTCGGCACGGATCGCCGCGATCGCGCGCAGCCGCGTCCAGCCCTCGCCGATGTTGTGCACGGTGGCGCCGGCCAGTTCCCAGCAGCCCGCGGCTGCCTCCTGCTGCAGCGCGAACACGTGCACCTCATGCATGCGCGTCAGCCGCCCGATCAACGTCAGCAGCACCGGGATCACGCGGAACTCGCCGCTGCGGTCGACGCCGCCCGGCACCACCAGCGCGAGTTTCATCCCGGCCCCCACACCCGGTCGACGCGCAGCTGCGCATAGGCATCGGCCCAGCGCCGGCCCAGCGCGGCGAACGACAGCGTGGCCTCGAAGTGCGCGCGCACCCGTGCCGGTGACGGCCGCGCTGCCGCCATCGCCACCAGCGCCTCGGCCAGCGCCGCCGCGTCGCCGCAAGGCCACAGGCGGCCGAGGCGGCCCTCGTCGGTCAGCGCGCGGAACGCGGGGATGTCGGTGACCACCGGCGCCACGCCGCAGGCCAGCGCCTCCATCAGCGAATAGCCGCAGCCCTCGGCATGGCTGCCGGCGACGAACAGGTCCGCCGCGCGCATCAGCGTCTCGACCCGCGCGTGCGCGACCTTGCCGAGCAGATGCACGCGTCCGGTCAGTCGCGGATCGTGCGCGATGCGCTGGCGCACCGCGTCGAGCAACGGCGCCTTGCCGAACACGCACCACAGCTGCAGGCCGGGCAGGCGCTGTACGGCCTGGGCCACGCCGTCGAGAACCGCCAGCGGGTCCTTGTTGGCGTTCAGGTGGCCGACCCACAGCACGCAGGGCTCGCCGTGCAGGCCGGTTTCGGCGCGCGCGCGGGCACGGTCGCCCGGCGTGAAACGACTGCTGGATTCGGGAATCGCGAACAGCCGCGTGCGCGGCGCGAACAGGCCGGCGCGGGTGAACGGCTGCGCCATCTCGGCGGCGGTGAAGGCGATGCCCGCGGCCGACCCGTACCAGCGCCGCCACCACGGCCGCCGCCAGCGGCGCGGCGGGCGATCGGCGTGGTCCTGGATCACGATCGGCAGATGCGGCAGGCGGCGCGCCAGCGCGAACGCGTCCGCGGCGAAGCCCAGGCTGTGCACGTGCAGCACGTCGGGCCGCAGCTCGCCCAGCACGTCGGCGAGATGCCGCGTGCGTCGCACGCCGGGCAGCGCGACGAAGCGATAGTCGATGCCGTTGCGCAGCACCCGCTCGGGCCGCGCCGCCAGCTGGATCACCGACACGCGGGTGCCGGCGCTGGCCGTCGCCTCGGCCACGTCGGCCAGCGTGGGCCACTGCTCGAACACGTCGGCCGCGGCGAAGTTCGCCGGCACGGGCAGGAAGTTGATCTGCGCCACGTGCATGGCCGGCCTCCGCGCCTACAGGCCCGACACCTGCGGCATGCGCAGGCGCACCAGCCGGTTCGCCAGCTGCAGTTCCCACGGCCGGTCGTAGCGGCGGAAGCGGTAGCGCCAGCCGGCCAGCGCGCTCAGGTTGCGCTTGGCCCACGGCGGCGCGCGCAGGTCCTGCACGGTGGGGTAGCGGCAGCGCAGCACGGTGACGAAGTCGTTGATGCGCTGGCGCAGCTTGTCGCTGAGCCACGGCGCGTCGACGTGGCAGGCGTAGTGCACCCAGCGCGGCTCGGTCCATTCGTCCGGCGTGCGCGGGAACACCACCGGCGCGCCGTCGAGGTCGCGCAGCGGCGCGCCCGGTCGCTTGCGGCGGTCCTGCTCGTGGCGGCTGTGCTCCGGCAGCGGCGTGTAGACGTAGATGACGATCTCGGTCTGCGGGTTGATCCGCTTCAGCTCGCGGATGAACTCGAAGGTGCGCTCGGTTTCTTCCTCGGTGTTTTCCGGCGGCGCCACCATGAACGACAGCTCGGGGATCACCCCGTAGCGACGGCACTGCTCGACCACCGCCAGGGTCTGGTCCGGCCGCGTGCCCTTGCGGATGTCGTGCAGCATCTGGTCGCTGGGCGACTCGGCGCCGATGTAGGCCATGCGCAGCCGGCTCTTGCGCACCAGCTCCCACGAGCGCTCGGACAGGTTCAGCAGCGCGTCGGCACGGGCGAAGCACCACCACGGCAGTTCGAAGCGGGCCATCACCTCGAGCAGCGGCACCATGTCCGCCTCGCGGTCGAAGAAGTTGTGGTCGAAGTACTGCACCGAGTCGGCGCCCAGCGTGTGCTTGAGGTAGCCGAGCTCGCGCTCCAGCCGCGCGGCGGCCGGCAGGAAGGTGGCGCCGCCGAACATCGCGGCCACGCCGCAGAAGGTGCAGTGGTAGCGGCAGCCGATCGCCGCCTGGTGCGCCACGGTGCGCTGGCCGAGGTAGGTGCGCGCCAGGTAGCGGCGCGGATCGCCGAGCTTGTCGTACGGCAGCAGCCCCGCGGGGTCGTGGCGCACGATGCGGCGGGCCGGATTGTGCACCACCGTGCCGGCGTTTTTCCAGGACAGCCCGGCGATCTGCTCCAGCGCCGGGCCGCCGTGGCCGCTCAGCGTGGCGACCAGCTCCGACAAGGTGTCCTCGCCCTGCGCGCGCACCGCGTAGTCGACATAGGGTGCGGCCAGCGTGGCGTCGGTGTGCAGGGTCGGAAAGTAGCCGCCCCAGACGATCGGCAGCGCCGGCCAACGTGCGCGGATCGCCTGCGACACGGCGATCGCCGGCGCCACCTGCGGCCCGCCCATCACGCCGATGCCGACCGCGTCGTAGCGCTCGCGTTCGATCGCGCGCAGGGCGTCGGCGACGAAGTCGCGGTCCACGTTGCCGTCGATGATGCGGCTCTCGCCGTTGCGGTCCAGCGCCGCGGCCAGGTGCAGCAGCGCCAGCGGGAAGCGCGCGCTGTGGCGCGAGGTGATGGTGGGATTGATCAGCAGCGTGCGCGGAGCGGTCATGGCAGGGCCTGCAGGCAAGCGGCGTCAGGGCGCCCGGCGCAGCTGGAACACCAGCGCGACGGGCACCTCCAGCGCCATGCGGTCGAAATGCGCGCCGGCGGGGATGTCGGCGGGGTCGAGCATGGGTTCCAGCACGCGCTCGATGTGCAGCCCGAGCGCGGCGCAGGCGGCGTGCCAGTGGCTGTACAGGTGCGGCGTGTGGCGCACGGCGTAGCGCTGGCCGCCGGCCTTGAAGTCGCGCCGCCAGCCGAGCGCGTGGCCGATCGGGTGCACGTCGCTCAACAGCAGCGTGCCGCCGGGGCGGGTCACCCGGCGCAGCTCGGCCAGCGACTGCGCCAGGTCATCGAGGTGCCCGACGACCAGCCCGCACACGCTCAGGTCCGCCTGCGCATCCGGCAGCGGCAATGCCGCCAGGTTGCCCTGCACCAGCGTGATCGGCACGCCGGTGTGCAGCGCGCTCAGTTCCGCCTCGGCGCGCTTGAGCATGGGCGACGACAGATCCACCCCGGTCACCCGCGCCGCGCCGCGGCGCAGCGCATGCAGCATGTAGCGCCCGCTGCCGCAGCCGGCGTCGAGCACCGTCTGGCCGCGCAGGCTGGCGGGCATCAGCGCGAGCAGCGCGCGCTGCTCGGCCTGCATCACCGGATTGTGCGCGCGCGCCGGATAGCCGGGCGCCCACAACGCATAGGCCGCGCGTGGTTCGAGCACGGGCTGGCCGGTCATGGGCCGCACCTGGCTTCGGCAGCGGCGTCGCGCGCGCGTTCGGAACGCGCGGCGACGCGTTCGAGTCCGGGCTCGAGCGCGAGCAGCGCCGGCTCGGCCAGCGCCGCGGCCAGCAGCTTCGGCTTGCCGTCCAGCGTCACCGGCACCGCGTCGACGCCGGCGGCGGCGAACCAGTCGGCGAAATCCGGATCGGCGATGCGCGGCACGCCGTCGCGCACCACCGCGCGCAGGTCGCCGCGGCGGATGCCGGCCAGGCTGGCGGCCGCCTCGCCGCCGCGGTCCTCGACGATCACCAGGTCCGCCCGCGCACCTGGCGCGAGGTGGCCGCGCGCGGGCAGGCGCAGGATGCGCGCGGCCGCGCTGGTGGCCAGCTCCAGCGCCTGCACGGGGCGAAGTTCGCCGCGCTCGACCACCCCATGCATCTCGTCGAGCAGGTCGCGTGCGCCGCTGAGCCGCGAGTCGCTGCCCAGCGCGAGGCGTCCGGCCGCGTGCAGCCGGCGCGGGTCGAGCGAGCGCCCGAGCAGGGCGTGGTTGCTGGTCGGGCACCACACCACCGCCGCGCCGGCGGCGATCACCCGCTCGACGTCGCGTTCGCGCAGGCCCACGCCGTGCACCAGCACGCTGTTCGCCGCGAGACAGCCCAGTTGATCCAGCTGCGCGAGTTCCGCCTGCGCGGTGGCGTCGGTGCCCTCGGCCAGGTGGATCAGCCACGGGCGATCGGCCGGCGTGGCGGCAAAGCTTTCCTGCAGCGGCGGCCCGTAGCCGGGCCAGCCCGGTGCGTAGCTCCAGCCGTAGTCGCGCAGCAGCGCCACCGGAAAATCCAGCGCGTCCAGCGCCGCGTGCCAGGGGTCGTGATGCGCCACGCAGGTGGCGCCGGCGAGCAGGTTCTTCAGCGCGCCGTGGCGCAGCCGCAGCGCCTTCGGCAGCTGCAGCGCGGCGGCCACCGCCGGTTCGGCGAAGTGCGCCTGGAACGCCGCGATCCAGGCGTAGCTGTTGGGGAACGGTGCGCCGTGGCGCAGCGGCGGCACGGCGTTGACGTGCAGGTGCTCGTGCGCGTTGAGCAGGCCGGGGAAGATCAGGTGGTCGCGCAGGTCGATCCGCCAGGCGCGCGCGGCCAGCGAGGCGCCGATGCGCCCGGCGCGGATCGGCAGCGGCGCGCGCGAGGTTCCGGCCGGCGTGACCGTCGCCGCGCGGCACAGGCTGACATCCAGCGCGGCCTGCAGCACGTCCATCGCTCAGCGCCGCCGCATCACGATCAGGAAGTGGTCGCCCATGTCGCGCAGCAGCGGCAGCGCGCCAAAGCGGTCGTCGAGCCAGGCCAGGCGTTCGCACCCGCGGCGATGGCGGCGGCAGAAATCCACCAGGTAGGGCGGCGGCAGGAACAGGCCCAGCGCACGGTAGCCGGCCAGCGTGAAGTGCGCGGCGAACGCGCGGTAGAACTCGCGCGGCAGGTAGTAGCGGGTCCAGATCGTGTGGCGATTCATGCCCACCGGCGTGGCGCCGCGCGCGGCGCGCACGCCGGCGCGGCGGAAGCGGCCGCGCAGCGCGTAGTGGCCCAGTTCCCACGGGCAGATCCGGCCCATCACCGAGAACACCAGGCGGCCGCCGGGGCGCAGCAGGCGCGCGCACTCGGCCGCCACACCGGCGAGGTCCGACACGCAGTTCAGCGGGCCGAAGTTGGAGTAGATGCCGTCGAACGCGTCGTCGAGCCGGTCCAGCTGCTGGATACCGAGGTGGATGGCGCGCACCTGCGGCGACAGGTTCGCCGCCGCCGCGCGCGCCCGGGTGCGCTCGACCATCCGCGGCGACCAGTCGCTGGCGACGAGCTGGTGGCCGCGACGGGCGAACTCGACCGCGTCGATGCCGGTGCCGCAGCCGAGGTCGAGCAGGCGCGCGGGCGCCGGAAACTCGTCGCGCACGGTGTCCCACAAGGTGAGGCGCATGCGCTGGATCAGCTCGTTGTTGCCGCGCGGGCCGTCGTAGTCCGCGGCGACGCTGTCGAAGGCGTGCTGCGTGTCGAGCAGTTGCGCGTCGTCCGGCATCATGCCGGCGTCTTCGAGTTCGTGCTGCCCGTTCATGTCCATCCGCGTCCCGCCGCCCCGCTTGCCCTGGCGGTGAGTGCCGGCCGCAGCCGCTTTGGTTGAAGGCCTCCGCTCACGCCCGCGAACGCCGCGCCACGTCCCGCGCCAGCGCCGCGGAGGCGCCCAGGAACAGCGCCAGCAGCAGGCCGAGGCCATAGGTCAGCTCGGGGTTTGGAAAGGCCTGCTTCTCCGGCACGTAGGCCGGCCACACCATCGAGGTGTCGTAGGTATAGGCCGGTCCGAGGCGCTCGAGCAGATCGTTGCGCTGCTGGGTCAGGCTGCGCACCTCCTCGTTCTTGTTGGCCAGCAGCAGGCTGGCCAGCACCGGGTTCGCCAGGTCCCTGGCGCCGGCCGCGCGCGCGTTGCCCGGCTCGGCCGCCTGCTGGTAGCGGGCGCGGTCGGCCTCGGTGGCGCGCAGGTCGGCTTCCAGCCGCGCCAGCCGTGCGTGCGCCGCCTGCAACGGCGCCTCCTCCAGTTCGCGGTGGACCGCGCGCAGCTGCGCCACCGTGGCCGCGGCGAGCGCGCCGGCCTGCTCGCGCGAGTAGGCGCGCACGGTCAGCTTGACCAGCGAGCCGGCGTAGAGCATCGGCTCCAGCTTCAGGCTGCGGCGGTACAGCCGCGCCACCGGCGAGGTTTTCGCATAACCGGCGCTGGCCAGCACCTGGTTCTGGAACGGCACCAGCTGCAGCCGCTCGGTGACCCGCTGCAGCGGCTCCACCTTCGGGTCCTGCCCGGTCGGCACCGAGCCGACCTGCGCGATCTGGATCCACGCGGTCGCTTCCCACTGGCGCTTCGCCAGGTGCGCGAAGGCATACGTGCAGGCCAGGGTCAGCACCAGCACCAGCACGAACCACAGCCACTGGCGGGTGAAGATGCGCCACAGGTCGATCAGGTAGATTTCATCGCGTTCCATGGTTTGCCACTCGCTGCGTGGAAGGTGGGAAGGCCGGCGCGCGCCGGTTCGGCAGCCAGCTGGCGATGACCGGCAGCAGCAGGCAGATGCCGATGAAGCCGGCGTTGGTCCAGGTGAACGCCTGCGGCGCGAACGGCGACATCACGCCGACGTAGGCCATGCGCAGGAACATCAGCAGGGAGAACAGCGGCACCGCCGGACGCAGCCGCTGCACGCTCCACAGCAACAGCGCGTACAGCGCGAACACCGACAGCGCGGCGCCCACCGGGCCGAACGCCATCAGGAACGGGAAGAACTCGGTGCCCACGTTGATGTTCGACGCATCCAGCGGGATGCCGGTGCCGGCGGTCGCCACCGAGCCGTGCAGCGGCACCAGCTGGTTGATCAGGAAATCGGGGTTGCGGTAGCCCTTGGCCAGGATCGCGCTGAAGTTGTAGGGCCCCGCGGTGGCATACAGCAGCAGCCATTTGAGGCCTTGCGGCGCGGCGTGGTAGGCCGCGCTGAACGGCAGCGTGACGCCCTCCAGCGGTCCCGAGCGCAGCATGCCGAGCATCGAGAAGATGCTGCCGCCGACGAACGCCAGGCCCAGCAGGGTCTTCCACGGCAGCGGCCGCGCCTCGTCGCGGCGCAGCACCAGCACCAGCGCGAACGAGAAGAAGGTGGCGAACAGCCGGTTGCGGTCGATCACCAGCACCGGAAACACGAAGCCGATCGCGATCAGCGCGAGGCGCAGCCGCCGGCTGCGCGTGCACAGCAAGCCGATCGGCGGCAGCACCCAGCACATGTCCGACACGTGCCGCACGTGCGCGCGGCCGCCGTCCATCACCGCATAGGCCGAGGGCTTGTCGAGCAGCGGGATCGGGAACAGCGTGAGGTCGAGCACGCAGGCCAGCACGATCAGCGCGGCCAGGGCCAGCGCGAGGAAGGCCTCGCGGGTACCGGCGTAGTGACGCGCGCGGAACCGCGCAAACGCCGGCAGCCGCACGCCCGCCTGCACGTCGAACAGGAGGATCACCGCGGCGAGCAGGGCCAGCAGCAGCAGGCCCTGCAGGTAGTCGACGGAAAGATCGTAGGTGAACCAGGTCAGCGCGCAGGCGAACAGCAGCGGCAGGCTGAGCCAGCTGGAGGGAAGCCGCAGCAGCCGCTTCATGGCAGCCCCGCGTGGGGCGCCGGCGATGGCCGGGTGCGCGCCGCCAGCACCAGCGACAGGTAGGCCGCCACGTGCGCCAGCAGCGGGCCCGGGCGGCGCTGCAGGTAGGCGATCTTGGCGTCGATGTAGTGCGACTGCGCGCGCAGCAGGGTGCGGTACGGCTCGTCGAACAGGCCGGCGCGGCGCAATGCGATGTGCCGCGATTCGGCGAGGTTGCCCAGCCGCGTCTCCAGGTGCCGGGTGCGGCTCAGGTTCGCGCCGTGCATGCGGTAGGCGCACACGCTGACGTCGATGAAGCCGAGCGCGTCGCGCGCGGCCAGGCGCAGGAACAGGTCCCAGTCCTCGATGCGCAGCCCCTCGCTCCAGCGGTCGACGGTATCCAGCGCGTTCTTGCGGATCAGCGCCACCGGCCCGCCCACCGCCCACTGCCGGATCACCGCGCGGCGGATGCCGTCGTCGGAGCGGTACAGGCTCTTGTCGGCGCCGTGCAGGTCGCACATGCCGCTGTCGTGCAGCTTGCGGTCGTGCTGGTCGACCACGATCGAATCGCCGATCACCGCGCCCTTGCCCGGGTGCTCCTGCAGGTAGCGCACCTGGGCGGCGAGCCCGCCGGGCAGCAGGTAGTCGTCGCTGGCGCCAGGGCGCAGGAATTCGCCATTGGCGCGCGCCGCCAGCTCGTTGAGGGTGGCGGCGATGCCGCGGTTCTCGCGCTGCACGTACTCGATCGGGATGTCCATGCAGTGCGTCGCCACCCAGTCGGCGATGAGCGCGCCGGTGCGGTCGGTCGAGCCGTCGTCGATGACGATCAGCTCCTTGGTCGGGTACGGGTCTTCCAGCACGCTGTCCAGGCTGCGCCGCACGAAGCGCTCGTGGTTGAACGCCGGAATCAGCACCGAGACCAGCGGCGGCGCGGCGCTTGCAGCTACGTCGGACGCCATCGTCACAGCCCTCCCAGGTAGCGCCGCACGACCAGCAGGTTGAAGGCGAGGTAGGCGAGGTAGTTGGCGGCGAAGGCGTACATCGCGCCGACTAGGCCGAAGTGCGCGGTGAACACGTAGACCAGCGCCAGGTAGCTGGCCGCGAACACGCACTCGGAGATCACGAACAGCCGCGTCATGGCCTTGGCCAGCATCACGTACGAAACGATGAAGGCGGCGATCTTGATGACGTCGCCGACCAGCTGCGGCGCGTACAGCGCATTGGCCGGCGCGAAGTCCGCGCTGAACAGCCAGCGCGTCAGCGGCTCGCGCAGCAGGTACACCGAGGCGGCCAGCACCGTCACCACCGGCAGCACGCAGCGGTACGCGCGGCGCAGCTCGGCCTTCAGCGCGTCGCGCCCCTGCAGCGAGGACAGCCGGGGCAGGTAGTAGATGTTGATGGCCGCGGTGAGGAACAGCAGGTAGGCATCCGAGACCTTGCCCACCGCCTGCCAGTAGCCGACCTGCTGCCAGCCCAGCTCCAGCGCGAGGTGGTCGCGCACCGCGATGTTCACCAGCGGCGAGACCAGCGCGGCGGTGAGCGTCATCAGCGAGAACGCGGCGAGCCGCCAGCTCATCTCGCGGTCGAAGCGCAGCCGCAGCATGCTGCGCCGGAAGTACGGGCTGCGCCACCACGCCGGCAGCCCGACCAGCAGCCACAGCAACTGGCCCAGCACCAGCGCCAGCAGCGCGCCGTACAGGTGCAGCCAGCGCGCCAGCGCGATCACCGTGACGATGCTGAGCAGCGAGCCCAGCACCTGGATCAGCGCCAGCCGGCGCACGTCCATGAAGCCGTTGACCACGGCCAGGATGTAGTTGACCAGCGCAATGCCGAGCTGGGCCACGGCCAGCACGCGGATCAGTCCGGCGTAGGCGACGTCGTCCAGCAGCCATGACGCCAGCGGCCGGCTGAACGCCAGCGCCAGGGCACCCATCAGCAGCGAGGCGCACAGCGCGTACCACAGCGCGGCGGCGAGCAGACGCGCGAGGCGCTGCGGATCCTCGCGGTACTCGGCCACGTACTTCACGATGCCGGCGCTGATGCCACCGCCGGCCAGCACCGCCAGCAGCGACATCAGGCTCATGAACTGGCCCAGCTTGCCCACGCCCTCCGGCCCGGCGAACCACGCCACCAGCTTGACCACCACCAGCGCCGCGAGCAGCCGCGCCGCGGTGGCGAGGCCGGAGTAGAAGCCGGCGCGCGCGATGTTCATGGCGGGCACCGGAACGCCTGGCAGGCGTCGATCACCCGCTGCACCGCCGCATCACTGAGCGTGGGGTCCATCGGCAGGCTCAGCACTTCCTCGTGCAGGCGTTCGGTCAGCGGCAGCCGCAGGTGGTGCAGTTCCGGGTAGGCCGGCTGCCGGTGCGGCGGCACCGGGTAGTGCACCTGGCTGTGGATGCCGTGCGCCAGCAGGTGCCGCTGCAGCGCGTCGCGGCGGGCGCAGCGCAGCACGAACAGGTGCCAGGCGTGGCCCTCCTCGTGCGCCACCTGCGGCAGGTGGAGCTGTGCATGGCGGATGCCGTCGCGGTAGCGGCGCGCCACTGCGCGGCGGCGCGCGACGTCCTCGTCGAGGTGGCGCAGCTTGACCCGCAGCAGCGCCGCCTGGATCTCGTCCAGCCGCGAGTTGACGCCCTGCATCAGGTGGCGGTACTTCACCTCGGCGCCGTAGTTGCGCAGCGCCGCGACCTGCCGCGCCAGCGGCGCGTCGGCGGTCACCACCGCGCCGCCGTCGCCCAGTGCGCCGAGGTTCTTGGCCGGGAAGAAGCTGAAGGCCGCCGCGTCGCCGAACGCACCGGCGCGGCGGCCGTCGCGCGCCGCGCCGTGCGCCTGCGCGGCGTCCTCGATCAGCAGCAGCCGGTGCCGCTTCGCCAGCGCCGCCAGCGCCGGCATGTCGGCCAGCTGGCCGTACAGGTGCACCGCCATGATCGCGCGCGTGCGCGGCCCGATCGCCGCTTCCACGGCGGCCGGATCGAGATTGAAGCTCGCCGGGTCGGGCTCCACCGGCACCGGCCGCAGCCGGTTCGCGCTGACCGCGAGGAAGCTGGCGATGAAGGTGTTGCCCGGCACGATCACCTCGTCGCCCTCCTCCAGCACGCCGAGCTGCCGGTAGCCGCGCAGGATCAGCGCCAGCGCATCCAGCCCGTTGCCCACCCCCAGCGCGTACGGCACGCCGCACCAGGCGGCGAACTCGCGCTCGAACGCCGCCAGTTCTTCGCCCATCACGTACCAGCCCGAATCGATCACCCGCGCCGCCGCCGCCTTCAGCTCGTCGGCGTAACGCGCGTTGATCGCGCCGACGTCGAGGAACGGCACCTCGGCCAGGGCCGCTTCGCTCGCCGCGCCGGCCATCACAGCGGCCACTCGTAGAAGTCGTGCACCACCGCGCGCGCGCCGAAGTACTCCTTCTGCGTGACCAGGCCGCCGTTGAGCACGCGCCCTTCCTGTTCGGTGGAAATGCCGAAGCTGAAGTAGGCGCGGTCGGCGTAGACGCCGCCGATCAGTTCGGCCAGCAGGTAGCTGAGCGCGCCGGCACTCCGGCCCTGCTCCGACACCGCCATGTACTGCGTATGCGCGACCTTGCCGAGGTCGTAGACCAGCACGCCCGCCAGCAGCTCGCCCTCGCGGCGCGCCTCGTGCAGCACCAGCTGCTGCGGGAAGCGCCCCAGCAGCAGGCGCAGTTCCGCCAGGCTGTGCGTGGGCTGCGTGTCGTGCTTGCGCAGCACCTCGCTCAGCAGCGCGTGGAATTCGGCCGGGTCGGCGGCCGGCTGCAGCTCGATGCCGGCCTTGCGCGCCTTGTTGACCGCGCGCTGGCGGCCTTGCGAGAAATGGAACGTCTCGCGCAGCGGGATCGCCGAGGAGAGGTCGCGCCGCGCCAGCCGCGCGCCGAGGCGGTGCAGCGCGTACAGGTCCTCCTCGGCCGGGTAGGCGTGGAAGATGTGCGGCACCGCCTTGTAGATCACCCGCTCCACGCCCAGCGCGCGGTAGTGGCGGGCGATCTGCCCGAACACGCCCAGCGTCGACTCGGCGCGCAGGCCCTGCGTGGTGACCAGCCCGGCATAGGTGAGCCCGGCGTGGCTGGTCACCACGCTGCCCTGCCCGCTGGCCGGGAACACCGCCACCACCTCGCCGTGCCGCTCGACCAGCAGCGACTGGTCGACGAAGCGATCGGCGTGGTAGTCCATGTAGCCGCGCCGGTGCAGCAGGTTGCCGTTGCGCGAACGCCCGACCAGCGCGTCCCAGGCGTGCACGTCGGCGGCGGTGTAGGGCCTAACGCTGCACATCGGCGGCTCCCTGCGCATAGTCGGCGGTGGCCAGGCCGAAGCCGTCCACGCCCATGTCGTTGCCGTTGTAGAACATCAGCAGGCGGTCGCGCTGGCGCAGCAGCGCGGGGTAGCACAGCGTGCGCGAGTCCCAGCCGCGGGCGGACAGCGCGATGCCCAGCATCGCGTCGCGGCGCTCCCACGCGATGCCGTCGTCGCTGGCGGCGACGCCGGGAAAGTAGCCGCCGTGGACGTCGCCGCGGGTGAAGTACATCAGGTAGCGGCTGCCGAAGCGGTACACGCGCGGCCGGCCGATGCGGTATTCGCTGCCGCGCGGGCGCAGGCAGGGCTGGTCGGCGTGCGGGATCGCGGCCAGGTCATCCGTCGCCACGTGGCGGATGTGGTAGCGCGGGAACGGCTGGCCGCCGATGCTTTCCCAGTCGTCGCCCGCCGCGTACCACAGGCGCCAGCGGCCGTGCTCGTACATCGCCGTATGCACCGCGGCGATGGTGCTGCGGCCGGGCGCGCGATCCAGGATCGGGGTGTCCTGCACGCGCTGGAAGCTGTCGCCGCCGTCGCGCGAGATGGCCAGGCCGGTGAAGGCCAGGAACTTGGCCCGGGCCACGCGCTGGAAGCCGACGTAGAACAGGTGCAGGCCGCCCGGCGCGTCGACCAGGTCGCCCAGGATCATGCCGTTGTCGTCGAAGCAGCCGCCGCGGCCGAGCTCGAGCACCGGCTCGGCGCTGACCCGCACGATCGTCGCCGGATCGTCCGCGCGCACGTCGACGTAGCCGATCCGGCTGACTCCGTCGGCGTCGCGAAAGCCTGCGTAGACGCGGATGCGGTCGTCGTCGAGGCGGTACGGCGTGGGAGTGAGCGCCGAGTGGCGCATCCAGCCGCCCACCCCTTGCCGCGCGGTGTCGAAGATCAGCCCTTGCTTGGTCCAGGCGAACATGCGCGCGTCACAGCCTCACGTCGAGGCTGGACTTGCCGGGCAGCGCGCGCGCCGGCGAGCCGACGTAGACCCGGCCCGGTTCGGTGTCGCGGGTGACCAGCGCGCCGGCGCCGATCACGTTGTCGGCGGCCACCTTCACGTGGTCGTTGAAGGTGCTGTTCACCCCCACGAAGCTGCTCTGGCCGATCTCGCAGTAGCCGGAAATGACCGCGTGCGAGGCGACGAACACGTGGTCGTGCACCGCCGTGCGGTGGCCCACATGGTTGCCGCTCCACAGGATGCAGTTGTTGCCGATGCGCACGAACGGCTGCACCACGTTGCCTTCGAAGATGAAGCTGTTCTCGCCCAGCTCGGCGTTGCGCCACACGAAGGCGCGCGAGCTGACGTAGCTGGCGAGCCGGTAGCCGCGGCGCTTCGCGTCGAGGTAGAAGCGCGTGCGCAGGCGGTTGAGCTGGCTGGCCGGGATGGCGACGAACGCGTCGAACGCATCCGGCGGGTAACGTTCTTCCAGCGTCTCGTAGGCCACCACCGGCCGGCCGGCCAGCTGCGGCTGCGCGAGATACTCGCGCTCGACGCTGAAGGCGGCCACGTCGCGGTCGCCGTCGTGCTCGAAGTACTCGCAGGCGATCTGCGCGAACTCGCCCGCGCCGATGAGGACTAGAGGCTTTGGCATGCGGCCAGGCCCTCCGCGTAGACCGGTCCGCGGACCTCGCGCAGGAAGGCGGCGTAGTCGGTGATGTAGTCGGCCGGGTCGTACAGGTGGTCGGCCAGCACCATCAGCACGCAGTCTTCACTGAAGTCGTACAGCTCGCGCCACACCATGCTGCCCAGGTGCAGGCCGTAGGACGGGTCGTCGAGTACCACCTGCACCGGACCGGTGCCGTCGTCCAGCAGGAAGGTGACCGAGCCGCGCACCGCCACCGCCAGCTGGTTGAGATGGCGGTGCGCGTGCCGGCCACGGCGCACGCCGTCGCAAGTGGCGAACAGGTAGTACACGCGCCGGATCACGAACGGCACGTTGCGGTCCTGTTCCAGCGCGATCAGCATGCCGCGGCTATCGCCGTGCTTCTGCAACGGGATGCGTTCGATTTCCATGTTCCGGGCCCGGCAGTGATGTCGAGGGAGGACCGACCTGTCTGGGTGCCGTCCGGCGCGCGAAAGGTTGCGGCGGGAACCTCGCCGGGCGGCAGCGACTCCGATGCCATGCGGACGGCACCGGTGGCGGCCGCGCCGGACTCGCGGCGGCTACCTTGCGACCCTGCATCCATGACATGCTCTGGCCAACGCAGCACGACACACATTTCCCGCGCCTTCCCGCCCGGGTTGGCGCGAACGCCGCCGGCATCCACCCTGGCCGTTTCATCACGCACCGATGGGCTCGAGCTCACTCTGGCAGGCAGCATGGGACCCCGCCGCACCCCCGCTTCCGGTGCGCCGCGGCAGGTACCGCACGCCTGCGGCCGAGGCGCCGGTGACGCGGCCGCAGGCGCATCCCGCGCGGGGTAGCTGGGCCCTGCACGGCGCGTTCGCGCTGCTGCTCGCCGCGGCCGGCCCGGCGCTGCACGCGCAGGTGGCCTTCAACGGTGCGGCCGCGCTCAGCTCGCAACTGGTGGACCGCGGCCAGGCGATGACCCCGGCCACCCCGATCCTGCAAGGCGCCGCCTCCTGGACCTTCCCGGCCGGCTGGTCGCTGGGCCTGTCCGGCAGCACGCGGCTGCGTTCGCCCGGCCGGCTGGTGGCGGCGCTGGCGCAGGCCTCGCGGCACTGGGCGCTGGCCGGCGACTGGCAGATGCAGGCGAACCTGCTTTATTACCGCTACGAAGGCAGCGCGCGCTCGCGCGCCTTCGACCGCGCCGAAACCGGGCTGAGCTGGAGCTGGCGCGACGTGCTTACCGTCGGCGTGTCGGCGATCCACGTGATCGGCGGGCGGAACCGCCTGCGCGGCGCCGCCGACGCCAGCGTGCAGTGGCCGCTGACGCGCGGGTTTTCGCTGTCCGCCGGCGCGGGCATCGCGCAGGCGCCGATCGCGGCCTACGCCAGCTACGGCTATGACCGCCCGGGCCGCTCCGAGTACCCCCGCACCGGCAGCTACCGCCACCGCCCGCCGGCGGACTTCCAGCGCTACGGCCACCTCGGCCTGCTGTGGAGCCACGGCCCCTGGCGGGTGGAAGGCCAGCGCATCCTGGCCGACCCGCACACGCGCCCGTCATGGGGCGGCATCCACGCTTCGCCGTGGGTGCTCACCGTCTCGCGCTCGTTCTGACCCGGAGGCAACCTTTCCGCACCGACGCGGCACCCATCCGGCAACCCGGCACCGTCCCTCGACCCAGGCGAGGATCCCATGCACGACGACGATCTCGACTCCGACGTCACCGACCGCCTGCTGCTGCAGCGCATGGCGAACGGTGATCGTGCCGCCCTGGGCATCCTGTACCGCAGCTACCACGGCCGGCTGTGCCGCTTCCTGGGCCGCCTGACCCGCCGCCCCGAGGTCATCGAGGAAGTCATCAACGACTGCTTCTGGATCGCCTGGCAGAAGGCCGGCAGCTTCCACGGCGACTCGCGCGTCTCCACCTGGCTGATGGGCATCGCCTACCGCAGCGGGCTGAAGACCCTGCGCCAGCATGGCGACGCCCCGGTCGAGGACGATCCCCGGCGCGAGGAGCGCAGCGCCGCCCACGACCTGGACGAGGACCGCGAACTGCGCGACTGGCTGAGCAAGGGGCTCGACCGCCTGTCGGCGGACCAGCGCGTGGTGATCGAGCTGGTCTACGGCGTGGGGCACAGCCTGGACGAGGTGGCCGTGATCATGCAGTGTCCGGTGGGCACGGTGAAGGCGCGCCTGTTCCATGCGCGGGTCAAGCTGCGCAACGTGTTGCCGGGTCTGGCCGGCGAGCCGCCCCAACGCACCGAGGCCATGCCATGACGTTTCCGATGGATTCCGGCAAGGACTGCGTCCGCGCCTGGGAAATGATGCCGTGGGTGCTGCAGGACAGCGCCACGGCGGAACAGGGCGCGTGGCTGGAAGGCCACCTGGCGCAATGCGCGGCCTGCCGGGCGGAGTTCGCCCAGCAGAGCCGCCTGCGGCTGGCGCTGTCGCTGCCGGCGCAGCCGGCGCCCGACGTCGAGGCCGGGCTGGGCCGCCTGCTGCAGCGCCTCGACGCACCCGCGGCGACGCCGGCTCCGGCGCGTGCGCGCGCAGCCGGCTGGCTCAACCGCGCGCTGGTCGCCGCGGTGCTGGTGCAGGCGCTCGGCATCGGCATCCTCGGCGTGAAGCTGTGGTCGGCGGGCAGCGCACCCGCCTATCGCACGCTGAGCGAACCCAGCCAGAGCGCGCCGGCGGGGACGATCCGGGTGGTGCCCGACGCCGGCATGACGCTGGCCGACTGGAACGCGCTGCTGCATGCGCTGCGGCTGCAGGTGGTGGCCGGCCCCAACGACGTCGGCGCCTATACGGTGGCGCCGGCGAGTTCCGCCTCGACCGCGCAGCAGGCGCTGCAGCAGCTGCGCAGCACGCGCGGCATCGTGCTGGCGGAGCCCGTCGCCACGCCATGAAGCGCGGCCTGCCCGTTGTTCTCATGGCGCTCGCGCTGGCCGCGTGCGCGTCCACCCCGCCGCGAGCCGGCGCCGGCCCGGGCAGTACGACGGCCGGCGGCGCGGCCGCGATGGACAGCCAGCGCGACATCATCCTGGCGGTCGCCAACCCGCTGCAGCCGCCGCCGATCCACGCCGGCTCCAGCGTGCTCGGCTACGCCCCGTCGCGCTACTACGGCGCCGGCCAGCAGGCGGCCTCGACCCTGGCCGCGCTGCGCCAGCGCTACGCCTTCCGCGAGCTCGCCGGCTGGCCGATCAAGGCGCTCAAGCTGTACTGCATCGTGCTGCAGCCGCCGCCCGGCACCAGCCGCGACAGCCTGCTGCAGGCGCTCGCCGCGGACCGCCGCGTGCAGCTGGCGCAGCCGCTGCACGACTACGCCGTGTACGCGCAAGCCAGCCCCGGCGAGCATCGGTACAACGACCCCTACGTCGCCCTGCAGCGCGGCTTCGTCGAGACCGAGGCGGCGCGCGCGCATCGCTACAGCGAGGGCCGCGGGGTGCGCGTGGCGGTGGTCGACACCGGCGTCGACCTGACCCACCCCGACCTCGCCGGGCGCATCCACGACGCGCACAACCTGGTCGACGACGACGCCGCGGCGTTCGACCGCGACAGCCACGGCACCGAGGTCGCCGGCGTCATCGCCGCGGTCGGCGACAACCACCTGGGCATCGTCGGCATCGCCCCCCAGGCCGAGCTCAGCGTGTACAAGGCCTGCTGGTACCCGCCCGCGCCGAACGCCGGCGCGCGCTGCAACTCCTTCACCCTGGCCAAGGCGCTGGCCGCGGTCATCGACACCGACGACCGCATCATCAACCTGAGCCTCGGCGGCCCCGCCGACCCGCTGCTCGACCTGCTGCTGGTGCAGATCCTGCAGCAGGGCCGCATCGTGGTCGCCGCGATCCCGCCGGAGGGCGGCATGGCGGGTTTCCCCGACAGCACGCCCGGCGTGCTGCTGGTCAGGGAGAGCGGCCCGTCGGCGGCGCCGCCCGGCGTGCTCAGCGCGCCCGGCCGCGACATCCTGACCACCCAGCCCGGCGGCGGCTACGACTTCACCTCCGGGCCGTCGATGGCCGCGCCGCACGTGAGCGGCATGGCCGCCTTGCTGCTGTCGCTGGCGCCGGGACTGGATGCGCAGGCGATCCGCAACCTGCTGCTGCGCGGCAGCCGGCGCCACGGCGACGTGCTGCAGGTGGACGCCGCCGCCGCGGTGAATGCGCTGCGCCAGGCGCGAGGCACCGCCCGCTGAAGGGGCAGCGCCGGCGCCCCCGGTCGACTTTTACAGCACATTCACCCGGCCGCTTCCACTGTGTACGGACGCACGCGCATCGACCGCGCGGCGGGAGCACCCCATGTCGCCGGAACCGCCAAGCGGCCTGAGCCGGGCCTTCATCGAGCAGCAGCGCCTGCGCCTGCTGACCCTGCGCCGCCAGCTGCTGGGCACCGAGCAGGCAGCGATGGAGCAGCAGCGCGGGTTCCAGCTGGAGCACGGCGACGAGGCCGCGGAAGAAGAGGAGCACGCGCAGGACCTGTCGCAGCGCGAGATCGCGCAGGCGCTGCACGACGTGGACAACCGCCGCCTGGCCAACGTCGAGCGCGCGCTGCAGAAGATCGACGAGGGCAGCTACGGCCGTTCCGACCTCAGCGGCGAGCCGATCCCGCTGGCCCGGCTGCAGACCACCCCCGAGGCCGTGCTCACCGTGCGGGAAGAACGCGCCCGCGAGGCGCGCGGATAACCCATCCACCCAGCATCGAGCCCGCCATGACCCTGCTTGCCGCCGGCGTTACCGCGCCGGAATTCACCCTGCACTCCACCCCCGACCAGAGCGTGGCGCTGAAGGAGTTCCGCGGCCGCAACGTGATCCTGGCGTTCTACCCCGCCGACTGGAGCCCGGTGTGCAGCGACCAGCTGGC
>Ga0209916_1001182_pt1 | contig 25721 bp, 20 predicted proteins | sample ThiBio_1000_plan_FD_183956 | JGI IMG/M metagenome (GOLD analysis project Ga0209916, IMG submission 183956) | Wastewater bioreactor microbial communities from Cape Town, South Africa - Thiocy_solids_2 (SPAdes) | ecosystem: Engineered > Bioreactor > Thiocyanate-remediating > Anaerobic-Aerobic ... | reverse complement strand
CCCAGTGGCCCGACTTCTTCCACAGCGACACGTCCAGCACCTGCGGGCAGCGCACTTCCTGGTAGCCGCTCTTCCGGTACACGCCGCGCATGTACTGCTCGACCTGCTGCCAGATCGCCCAGCCGTTGGGGTGCCAGAACACCATGCCGGGGCTTTCTTCCTGCTGGTGGAACAGGTCGAGCTGCTTGCCGATCTTGCGATGGTCACGCTTCTCGGCTTCCTCCAGCTGGTGCAGCCAGGCCTTGAGGTCCTTGTCGTTGAGCCAGGCGGTGCCGTAGATGCGGCTCAGCATCGCGTTGTTGGAATCGCCGCGCCAGTAGGCGCCGGCCACCTTCATCAGCTTGAAAGAGTGCAGCTTGCCGGTGTTGGGTACGTGCGGGCCGCGGCACAGGTCGGTGAATTCGCCCTGCGAATACAGCGACAGATCTTCATTCGCCGGAATGCCTTCGATGATCTCGGCCTTGTAGCTCTCGCCCAGGCCACGGAAGAACGCCACCGCCTCGTCGCGCGACTTCACGCTGCGCGTCACCGGCAGCTGCTCGTCCACGATCTTGTGCATCTCGGCCTCGATCTTCGGCAAGTCCTCGGGCGTGAATGGGCGCTCGTAGGCAAAGTCGTAATAGAAGCCGTTGTCGATCACCGGACCGATGGTGACCTGCGCGCCCGGGAACAGCCGCTGCACGGCCTGCCCCATCAGGTGCGCGGTGGAGTGGCGCAGGATCTCCAGCGCCTCGGGACTCTTCTCGGTGACGATCTGCACGCTGGCGTCGTGCTCGATCGGGAAGCTGGCGTCGACCAGCTTGCCGTCGACCTTGCCGGCCAGGGTGGCCTTGGCCAGCCCGGCGCCGATCGAGGCGGCCACTTCCTGCACGGTGACGGGGTGGTCGAACGACCTCTTGCTGCCGTCGGGTAGCGTGATTTCAATCATGGGGACTTCTCTGGAAAAGCAAAAAAGGGCGTGACGCCCTTTCTTTGATGACGAAGAAACGAAGGCGTGGCGGCGGTCAGTGGTGGAAGCGGGTAGTTGCCATGTCGCACACTCGGCCGGCGCGCAGCGCGGGCCACCTCAGGTCTCGTGGGTGATGCCGAAACGCTAGTTTAGCCCGGATGGCCTGTCAATCCACGCCCGACGCCACCGTGCCGCCCGGGCCCGACGATACAATGCCGCGGATCTTCCGAGGACACTCCATGCGCATCCTGGTCACCGGCACCGCCGGCTTCATCGGCGCCGCCCTGGCGCAACGCCTGCTGGCGCGTGGCGACATGGTGCATGGCATCGACAACCACAACGCCTACTACGACCCGGCGCTGAAGGAAGCCCGCCTGGCGCGTTTCATCGACCATCCGAACTACACCCACCAGCGCGCCGACCTTGCTGATGCGGGCGAGGTGAGTCACGCGTTCGCCACGTTCAGGCCGCAGCGCGTGGTGAACCTCGCCGCGCAGGCCGGCGTGCGTTATTCGCTGCAGAACCCGCAGGCCTACGTGTCGAGCAACCTGGTCGGCTTCGTCAACATCCTCGAAGGCTGTCGGCACGGCGGCGTGCAGCACCTGGTCTACGCCTCGTCCAGTTCGGTCTACGGCGCCAACCGCAAGCTGCCGTTCGCGGTGGAGGACGCGGTCGACCACCCGGTCAGCCTGTACGCCGCCAGCAAGAAGGCGAACGAGCTGATGGCGCACACCTACAGCCACCTGTACGGCTTGCCCGCCACCGGCCTGCGCTTCTTCACCGTGTATGGGCCATGGGGCCGGCCGGACATGTCGCCGATGCTGTTCGCCGACCGGATCAGCCGCGGCGAGCCGATCGACGTGTTCAATTTCGGTCACCACAGCCGCGACTTCACCTACATCGACGACATCGTCGAAGGCGTGATCCGCACGCTCGACCACCCGGCCGAGCCAGACCCCGCGTATGACGCCGAGCACCCGAATCCCGGCACGTCGAGCGCGCCGTACCGCGTCTACAACCTCGGCAACGACCAACCGGTGCAGCTGCTGCGCTTCATCGAATTGCTGGAACAGCAGCTCGGCCGCAGCGTGGAAAAACGCCTGCTGCCGATGCAGCCCGGCGATGTGCCCGACACCTGGGCCGACGTGTCGGCGCTGCGGCGCGACGTGGGCTACGCGCCGCACACCTCGATCGAGGAAGGCGTGGCGAAGTTCGTGGCGTGGTACCGCGAGTACTTCAACCGCTGAACGCAGGAGCCCGCTCGCAGGCGAGGCCCTTGGGGCGGATTCAAGGAGCATCGCCCGCGAGCGGGCTCCTACAACCATGCACTCAAAACGGCTTGGCCAGCACCAGGAAGATCACCCCCAGCAGCAGCAGCACCGGCAGCTCGTTGAGCCAGCGCAGCGTGCGCGAGGACGGCAGCGTGCCGCCCTTCTCGCTGCGCTTGAGCATGCGCCCGGCCCACACGAAATACGCCAGCAGCACGGCGACCAGGGTCAGCTTGGCGTCGATCCAGTGCATGCCGGCGGCGACGTTCGGCAAGGTCTGCGGAAACACCCGCCAGCCCTGCCACAGCACCAGCCCGAACAGGAAGGCGATGCCGAACATGTTGTGGCCGAACTTGTACAGCCGCCGCCCCATCAGCTGCAGCCGCGCCAGCACCGCCGGTTCCTGCGCCGCCTCGGCCATGTTCACCAGGATCCGCGGCAGGTAGAACACCGTGGCCATCCAGGCGATGACGAACAGCAGGTGCAGGGACTTGATCAGCAGGTAGGTCATGGCGAAACCGCGTGGCCGCTGCGACGCGCAGCGGCCGCGATGATAACGCGCCGTCCCGCCGCTCAATCCCGCGCCGGGCCGATCCGCTCCTGCAGGGCCCGCAGCAGGCGATCCTGCAGCGCCTCGTCGAGCGGCTTATCGTGGCGGTCGGTGAGCTGGAAGAAATCCTCCACCCGTTCGCCGAAGGTGGCGATGCGCGCATCGTGCACGCGCACTCCGGTAGCCAGCATCACCTGCGCCACCGCCGCCAGCAGACCGGGGCGGTCGGCGCCGACCAGGGCCAGCTGGGTGCGGTCGCCGGCGGCGTGGAAGCTGATCTGCGGGGTCATCTGGAAATGCTTCTGGTGGCGCGACAGGCCGCGCTTGCTCGGCTGCACGCCGGCCGACTGCGCCAGCGCACGCTGCAGCCGTTGCTGCAGTTCCTCCGCCCGTGCCGCGCTCACCGGCTGCTGACTGTCCGCATCGAGCAGCAGCAGGGTGTCCAGCGCCATCCCGGTCGGCGAGCTGAGGATGCGCGCCTCCACCACCGAGAAACGCAGGCGGTCCAGTACCGCGGTGATGGTGGCGAACAGGCCGTCGCGGTCGGGCGTGTAGACGAACAGCTCGGTACTGCCGCGCACCGACAGCGGATGCACCGCCACCAGCGGCAGCGCGCCGTGCGCGCGCAGGATCGCCGCGGTCTGCCAGGCGATCTGCTCGGGGCGGTGGCGCAGGAAGCTGAGCTGCGGAAAGTCGGCCCAGATCCGCACGACCTCGGCTTCGGCATACCCCTCATTCAACAGCAGCGCCAGCGCGTACTCGGAACATTCGCGCACGCGTGCGCCGACGTCGCGCGGCAGCTCCACGTCGCTGCGCAGGGCATAGCGCGTGCTGGTGTAGAGATCGGCCAGCAGGCGGTCTTTCCAGCCATTCCACAGCCGCGGACTGGTGCCGATGATGTCGGCGACGGTCAGCAGATACAGCTGGCCGAGCCGTTCGCGATTGCCGACCACCTGCGCAAACCGGTGCACCACGTCCGGGTCGGTGATGTCCTGGCGCTGCGCGGTGGTGCTCATCAGCAGGTGCCAGCGGACCAGCCAGGCCACCTGCTCGACGTCGCCGGGGGGCAGACCCAGCCGGCTGCAGAAGGCGCGCGCATCCTGCTCGCCCAGCACCGAGTGGTCGCCACCGCGGCCCTTGGCGATGTCGTGGAACAGCCCCGCCAGCAGCAGCACTTCCGGCACCGGCAGGCCGGCCCAGATTTCGCAGCCCAGCGGAAATTCGCGCTGCGCCGCCGGGTCGGCAAAGCGCGCCAGGTTGCGCAGCACACGCAAGGTGTGCTCGTCGACCGTGTAGACGTGGAACAGGTCGTACTGCATGCGCCCGAACACCTTGCCGAACGCGGGCAGGATCGCGGCCAGCAGACCGTGCCGGTTCATCCGCCACAACGCCTCCACCGCCGGCGCGCCGCGGCGCAGCAGCCGCAGGAAGGCGGCCAGCACCGCGCCATCGTCGGCCAGCGCATCGCCGTGCGCGGCGGTAGCCTGGTGGATGCGCCGCATGGTGTCGGCGCTGAAACCGACCACGCCGGGCTGGTCCATGCGGGCGATGAAGATTTCCACCAGGGCAGCCGGCCGGCGCATGAACAGTTGCGGGTCGACCGCCGCCAGGCGCTTGCCGTAACGCACGAAGTCGGCGCCCACCGGGGCCGCTTTTTCCGGCGTTTCCAGCATTTCCTCGAAGCGTTCGGCCACCTGCACGCCGAGCCGCTCGACCTGGCTGGCGGCGCGGTAATAGCCCTGCATGAACTGCTCGACGCCCAGGTTCTTCGCGTGCTCGTCCTCGAAGCCCAGCCGCGCGGCCAGCGCGCGCTGATAGTCGAACAGCAATCGCTCCTCGGGGCGCCCGGCCTCCAGGTGCAGCGCGTAGCGGTAGCGGCGCAGCACGGCCTCCGACTGCTCCAGCACGGCCTGCTCGGCGGGGTCGAGCAGGCCTTCGGCCACCAAGTCGGCCAGGTCGTCCGCATGCGCCAGCCGCCGCCCCATCCAGCGCAGCGAGTCGAGCGTGCGCAGGCCGCCGGGCCCGTCCTTGAGGTTCGGTTCGAGGTTGTAGGCGGTATCGTCGTAGCGGGCATGCCTGGCGTCGCGCTCCGCCAGCCGGGCGGCCAGGTACTCGCGCGGCGGCCACAACGCCGGATCGTCGACGATGGCCTGGAGCCGGGCGTCGAACGCCGCGTCGCCGGCCAGCCGGCGCGCATCCAGCAGGCTGGTGAACACGCTGGCGTCCTGCGCGGCCAGCGTGCGGCACTGCGCGGCATCGCGCACCGCATGGCCGACCTTCAGGCCGACATCCCACAGCGTGGCGAAGAATTGCTCCAGCGCGCGCAGGCGTGCCGGTTCCGGCGCCTGCACCAGTGCCAGCAGGTCCACGTCCGAATACGGAAACAGCAGGCCGCGGCCGAAGCCGCCAACGGCGAACAGCGCCGCGCCGGTCACCTCGCCCAGGCAGGCGGTCCACACGTGCGCCACGACGCGCGCCACCGCCTCGCCGCGCCGCCGCGCCAGCGCGCTGGCATCGGCGCCGTCGCGGAACGCGGTGGCCAGCGCGCGATCGACGTCGTCCAGCAGCTGCCGCAAGGCCCGCCGTGCCTCGGCCGAAACGCCGGAGCGCGGCACGGCGGTCGGTAGGCGGGGCAAGGGCGGAAGCACGACGCTCATCGACGGAGCCCGGGATGGCGGAAAAGGATCACCAGTCTGCCACGCCACCTCGGCCGGATGCCGGCTGGTGTCAACGCTGCTCCGGCGAATCCCGAATCCCTACGCCCGGCTTTCAACAGACGAACGTCTGGTCATCCCGGCGCTCAGGCATCCGGCCAGGGCGTGAGGATCTCGAAGCCGTCGTCGGTCACCGCGATTGTGTGTTCCCACTGCGCCGACAGCGAGTGGTCCTTGGTCACCACGGTCCAGCCGTCGGGCAGCTGGCGGGTATGCGGCTTGCCGGCGTTGATCATCGGCTCGATGGTGAAGGTCATGCCCTTCTTCAGCTCGACGCCGATGCCGGGCTTGCCGTAGTGCAGCACCTGCGGCTCGTCGTGGTAGACCTTGCCGATGCCGTGGCCGCAGTACTCGCGCACCACCGAGAAACCGGCCGCCTCGGCATGCTGCTGGATCGCGTGGCCGATGTCGCCCAGCGTGGCGCCCGGGCGCACCGCCTCGATGCCGCGCATCATCGCCTCGAAGGTGGTGTCGACCAGCCGTTTGGCCAGCACCGAAGGGGTGCCGGCGACGTACATGCGGCTGGTGTCGCCATGCCAGCCGTCCTTGATCACGGTGACGTCGAGGTTGACGATGTCGCCGTCCTTGAGCACCTTGCCCTCGTTCGGAATGCCGTGGCAGATCACGTGGTTGACCGAGGTGCACAGGGTCTTCGGAAAACCGTGGTAGCCGACGTTGGCCGGGATCGCCTTCTGCACGTTGACGATGTGCTCGTAGGCGCGCCGGTCCAGCTCCTCGGTGGTGACGCCGGGCTTGACGTACTCCTTGAGCATGGCCAGCACTTCGGCCGCCAGCTTGCCGGCGACGCGCATGCCTTCGAGGTCGGCGGGGGATTTCAGCGTAATAGCCATGGATTCCACTCATATGGCGGCAGAAGCCGGCGGTTCAATGCAAAATCCGTCAGCAACTTGCCGCGCCGCCGGCGCACCGGCTACAATTTCGAAGTTTTGCAGATGGGACAGGACCGTGCTGACGGCCACCCTCCGCAAAGCAAAGCGGGATTGTAACCCTCAGCGGTACAACACCCAAACCAACGCCACACACGCATCGGCACCGCCTTCGGGGTGCCGCGCCTCGCCCACCATCAAAATCGGGCAAGCCGCGGTCGAAGCCGGGGATGCGTGGAGGTCCCAACCCCCGAGCCTGCCACCAGGCTCAACAATCGGAGTTACACCCATGGCACAAGTCACCATGCGCCAGATGCTCGAAGCCGGCGTCCATTTCGGTCACCAGACCCGTTACTGGAACCCGAAGATGGCCCCGTACATCTTCGGCGCCCGCGGCAAGATCCACATCATCAACCTCGAGAAGACCCTGCCGCTGTTCACCGACGCGATGAACTTCCTGTCGGGCCTGGCGCAGAAGCGCGGCACCATCCTGTTCGTCGGCACCAAGCGCTCGGCCCGCGAGCCGCTGGCCGAAGAAGCCGCCCGCGCCGGCATGCCGTTCGTCACCTCGCGCTGGCTCGGCGGCATGCTGACCAACTTCCGCACCGTGAAGCAGTCCGTGTCGCGCCTGAAGGAGCTGGAAGCGGCCGAGACCGACGGCAGCTTCGACAAGCTGGTCAAGCACGAAGTGCTGGCCCGCCGCCGCGAGCGCGAGAAGCTGCAGGCCTCGCTGGGCGGCATCAAGGACATGAACCGCCTGCCCGACGCGCTGTTCGTGATCGACATCGGCCACGAGGACATCGCCGTGCAGGAAGCCAAGAAGCTCGGCATTCCGGTGATCGCGGTGGTCGATACCAATTACAACCCGGAACTGGTCGACTACGCCATCCCGGGCAACGACGACGCGATCCGCGCGATCCAGCTGTACGCCCGCGCCGCCGCCGACTCGATCCTGGAAGGCAAGGCCGCCGCGCCGGCCGCCGCCCAGGGCGACGCCAACGACTTCGTCGAGCTGGACGAGGAAGGCAACCCTGTCGCCAAGGTCGACCGCAAGCCGGCTCCGCGCCGCGACGCCGCCCCGCGCAAGAGCGCCCCGCGCCGCGATGGCGGCCGTGACGGCGGCCACGGCCCGCGCAACGACGGCGCCCCGGCCGCCAAGTAAGCGCGACGACGGCGGCTCGCCGCCGTCGCACCTGCCTGCGACAACCGCGCGGCGGCGTTCCGTCACCGCCGCGCAACCAACGCATTAGAGGATTGACGATGAGCAATATTTCCGCACAACTGGTCAAGGAGCTGCGCGAGCGGTCCGGCGCCGGCATGATGGAATGCAAGAAGGCGCTGGTCGAGAACAACGGCGACATCGAAGCGGCGATGGAATGGCTGCGCAAGTCCGGCCTGGCCAAGGCCGACAAGAAGGCCAGCCGCGTCGCCGCCGAGGGCCGCATCGTGGCCGCCCAGGCGAAGGGCAAGGCCGTACTGGTCGAAATCAACTGCGAGACCGACTTCGTCGCCAAGGACGCCAGCTTCCTGAAGTTCACCGATGCCGTCGCAGACGTCGCGCTGAACTCCGGCGCCGCCGACATCGACGCGCTGAAGGCTGCCGCCTACCCGGGCGCCGCCAACGTGGAGGAGGCCGCCAAGGCGCTGATCGCCACCATCGGCGAGAAGATCGACGTGCGCCGCCTGGCCCGCGTCGAGACTGATGGCCTGATCGGCAGCTACATCCACGGCGGCCGCATCGGCGTGCTGGTGGCGCTCAAGGGCGGCTCCGAGGAACTGGCCAAGGGCATCGCAATGCACGTCGCCGCGATGAACCCGGCCTATGTCCGCGCCGAGGACGTGCCGGCCGACTTCCTGGCCAAGGAAAAGGAAATCGCGCTGGCCGCCATGTCGGACAAGGAAAAGAACAAGCCCGCCGACATCCTGGAGAAGATCGTCTCCGGCAAGGTCCACAAGATCGTCGCCGAGGTCACCCTGCTCGGCCAGCCCTACGTGCTGGACACCGGCGTGAGCGTGGCCGAGGCGCTGAAGAAGGAAGGCGCCGACGTGGTCTCGGTGGCCCGCCTGGCGGTCGGCGAAGGCATCGAGAAGGTGGAAGAGGATTTCGCCGCCGAAGTGATGAAGCAGGCCGGCCTGGCGTAATCGTCATCCCTGACGGGTAGACCAGCCATCCGTGGCTGGACTATTCAGAAAAGCCGACTCTGATCCAACCGGCATCCATGGCCGGACTTTCAGAAAGAGCTGCTGCTTCGAGAAAGGTCGCGGGAAACCGCGGCCTTTTTCGTTTCCCGGGCTTGGGCTGGCCGCTCCCCGCCCTCCGCTCCTCGTCCCAGCCCCGGCTCTCCGCTACAATGCGCCGGTTTGCCCCACACAATCCGGAGACCCCATGAGCGACCAGCCCAAGTACCGCCGCATCCTGCTCAAACTCTCCGGCGAAGCGCTGATGGGCGACGCCGACTACGGCATCGACCCGAAGGTGATCGGCCGGCTCGCCGAGGAGATCATCGAGGTACGCCGCGCCGGCGTGGAGGTGGGCGTGGTGATCGGCGGCGGCAACATCTTCCGCGGTGCCGGGCTCGCCGCGGCCGGCATGGACCGGGTCACCGGCGACCACATGGGCATGCTGGCCACGGTGATGAACGCGCTGGCGATGGCCGACGCGATCGAGAAGCGTGGCGGCTACGCGCGGGTGATGAGCGCGATCCAGATCCACGACGTGGCCGAGGACTACATCCGCCGCCGCGCGATCCGCCACATCGAGAAGGGCCGCATCGCGCTGTTCGCCGCCGGCACCGGCAACCCGTTCTTCACCACCGACTCGGCCGCCGCGCTGCGCGCGGTGGAAATCGAGGCCGACCTGCTGCTGAAGGCGACCAAGGTGGACGGCGTATACACCGCCGACCCGGCGCGCCACGCCGACGCCACCCGCTACGAGCAGCTCACCTACGACGACGTGATCCGGCGCAACCTGCAGGTGATGGACACCGCCGCGATCGCGCTGTGCCGCGACCATGGCATGCCGCTGCGCATTTACGACATGACCGTGCCGGGCAACCTGATGCGGATCATTCGCGGCGAATCGATCGGCACCCTGGTCGACGGCGGCTGACCGCGCCGCAGCAAGCCTCGTCTGCTGCCACTGCTATACTTGAACGTTGCCAGATCCACCGGGAAGCGCCACATGCTCAACGACATCAAGAACGACGCCCAGACCCGCATGGGCAAGAGCATCGAGTCACTCAAGCACGACCTCACCCGCATCCGTACCGGCCGCGCCAGCACGGCGCTGGTGGACGGCATCAAGGTGTCCTACTACGGCTCGGACATGCCGCTGACCCAGGTCGCCTCGGTCTCGCTGTCCGACGCGCGCACGATCATCATCACGCCGTGGGAAAAGAGCATGGTGGCGCCGATCGAGAAGGCGCTGATGGCGTCGGACCTGGGTATCACGCCGACCACCGCCGGCACCGTGATCCGCCTGAACCTGCCCGCACTCACCGAGGAGCGCCGCAAGGAGCTGGCCAAACACGTCGGCCACGAGGGCGAGAACGCCAAGATCGCGATCCGCAACGTGCGCCGCGACGCCCTGCAGCAGGTCAAGGACCTGCTCAAGGAAAAGCTCATCACCGAGGATGAGGACCGCCGCATCGACGACGAGATCCAGAAGCTCACCGATCGCGCGGTGAAGGACGTCGACGCCGTGGTCAAGGCGAAGGAAGAGGAGCTGATGGCGCTTTGACCAGGCCATTGCCCGTCTCCACTTCATGACCAAGGCCAAGGCTCCCCGGGTCCCGCGCCACATCGCCATCGTGATGGATGGCAACGGCCGCTGGGCCAAGGCCCGTCACCGCCCCCGCAGCTTCGGCCACAACGCCGGCCGCAAGGCCGTGCGCGAGACCATCGAGGCGTGCCTGCGCGAAGGCGTGCAGGCGCTGACCCTGTTCGCGTTCTCCAGCGAGAACTGGCAGCGCCCGCAGGAAGAAGTCGGCGCGCTGATGGGCCTGTTCGTGCGCGCGCTGGACAAGGAAGTGGACGAACTGCACGGCCACGGCGTGCGCTTGCGTTTCATCGGCGACCTGGCCAGCTTCGACGACGCCCTGCGCGAACGCATGCAGACGGCGATGGCCCGTACCGCCGGCAACGACCGGCTGCAGGTGAACATCGCGGTGAGCTACGGTGGCCGCTGGGACATCGTGCAGGCCAGCCGCCAGGCCGCCGCCGCGGTGGCTCGCGGCGAGCTGCGCGCGGAAGAGATCGACGAGGCCCGGCTGGGCCAGTGGATGTGCCTGGCCGAGCTGCCGCCGCTGGACCTGTTCATCCGCACCGGCGGCGAATGCCGCATCAGCAACTTCCTGCTGTGGCAGGCCGCGTACGCCGAGCTGTACTTTACCGACACCTTGTGGCCCGATTTCGACCAGGCCTGCCTGCGTCGGGCCATCGAAGACTATGCCCGCCGGGAGCGCCGCTACGGCCGCACCGGCGAGCAGGTCGCCAACGCTTCGTAGAGGATCTCCATGCTGCTTCAGCGCATTCTCACCGCCCTGGTGCTCGCGCCGCTGGCGATCCTGATCATCCTGCTGCCGCCGACCGGAGCCTTCGCGGGCATCGTCGCGCTGGCGTTCCTGGCCGCGCTGTGGGAGTGGGCGCAGCTGAGCGGTCTGCACCATCGCGCATCGCGCGCCGCGCTGCTGGTCGTGGCGGCGGCCGCGTTCGCCCTGCTGTGGCGGGGCCACGCCACCGCGCTGACCCCGCTGCTGCTGGCACTCGGCGTGGCGTGGTGGCTGCTGGCCTGCCTGTGGCTGCGCCACTTCGCGTTCGCCGCGGCGCCCACCCGCGAGAACCTCGCGCTGAAGCTGCTCGCCGGTGCGTTCGTGATCTTCCCGACCTGGGTCGCCCTGGTCGGCATCCATGCCCGTGCACCGCACGGCCACTGGTGGACCCTGCTGGCGCTGGTGATCGTGTGGGCGTCCGACATCGGTGCGTATTTCAGCGGCCGTACCTTCGGCAGGCGCAAGCTGGCGCCGCAGATCAGCCCGGGCAAGACCTGGGCCGGCGCCTATGGCGCGATGCTGGCCGGCGTGCTGGTGGCCGAGGCCGGCGGCTGGCTGCTCGGCGTGCGCGGCGCCGCGCTGCTGGCGCTGGCGTTGCTGGCCACGCTGACGGTGGCGGCGTCGATCGTCGGCGACCTGATCGAGAGCCTGATGAAGCGGCACGCGCAAGTGAAGGATTCGGGCACCCTGTTCCCCGGCCACGGCGGCCTGCTGGACCGGCTGGACAGCGTGTTCGCCGCGCTGCCGGTGTTCGCCGCCGGCCTCGTGCTGCTGGGGCTCGACCAGTGAAGAGCGTCGCCGTCCTCGGCGCCACCGGCTCGATCGGCGGCAGCACGCTCGACGTCATCGCGCGCCACCCCGACCGTTTCCGCGCCAGCGTGCTGACCGCGCACCGCCAGGTCGAGGCGCTGGTGACCCTGTGTGTGCGACACCGGCCGGAGCTGGCGGTGATCGCCGAGCCCTCGCTGGAGGCCGAGCTGGCGCGCCGGCTGGCAGCCGCCGGCGTGCGCTGCGAAGTGGCCAGCGGCCACGCCGCACTGGCCGCGGCGGCCGCCGGCAACCTGTGCGACACGGTGGTCGCCGCGATCGTCGGCGCCGCCGGGCTGGAATCCACCCTGGCCGCCGCGCGCGCCGGCAAGCACCTGCTGCTGGCGAACAAGGAGTCCATCGTGATGGCCGGTCCGCTGCTGCTGGAAGCAGTCGCCACCGGCGGCGGCGCGCTGGTTCCGGTCGATTCCGAACACAACGCAATCTTCCAGTGCCTGCCGGGCGGCCGCCCTGACCTGCGCGGCAGCGGCGTGCGCCGGCTGATCCTGACCGCCTCCGGCGGCCCGTTCCGCGGCTGCTCGCGCGCCGAGTTGGCGGGGATCACGCCGGACCAGGCCTGCAAGCATCCGAACTGGGTGATGGGGCGCAAGATCTCGGTCGACTCGGCCACGCTGATGAACAAGGGCCTGGAGGTGATCGAGGCGCACCACCTGTTCGGCGCGCCGGCCGCGGCGATCGACGTGGTGGTGCATCCGCAGAGCCTGGTGCACTCGATGGTCGAATACGTCGACGGTTCGGTGCTGGCCCAGCTCGGCAACCCCGACATGCGCACCGCGATCGCCCATGCGCTGGCGTGGCCGCAACGGGTCGAGTCCGGCGTGCCCTCGCTGGACCTGGCCGCCTGCGCCCCGCTGCAGTTCGAACCGCCGGACCTGGCCACCTTCCGCTGCCTGGCGCTGGCGTTCCAGGCGCTGCGCGCCGGCGGCGACGCCCCCGCCGTGCTGAACGCCGCCAACGAAGTGGCGGTGGAGGCCTTCCTGGCCGGCACGCTGCCGTTCCTGGCCATCGCCGACGTGGTCGAGGCCGTCCTGGCGGAACTGCCGGCGCAGCCCGTGGTCGATGTTGAAACCCTGCGTGAACGCGACCGCGCGGCCCGGGAGGCGGCCCGCCGCGTTCTGCGCAGTGCTTGCTGATATTCTTGCTTCGATGACTTTTCGCCACGGCATTTGATGACTTCCTTCTTCGGCTCGGTGTTCTGGCTGCTGGTCACGCTCGGCGTGCTGGTGACCTTCCATGAGTTCGGCCACTACTGGGTCGCGCGCCGCTGTGGGGTCAAGGTGCTGCGCTTCTCGGTCGGTTTCGGCAACGCGATCTGGAAGCGTCTCGGCCGCGACGGCACCGAATACCAGATCGCCGCGATCCCGCTGGGCGGCTACGTGAAGATGCTCGACGCGCGCGAGGGCGAGGTCGACCCGGCGCTGCGCGGCCAGGAATTCACGGGCAAGCCGGTGTGGCAGCGCATCGCCATCGTGGCGGCCGGACCGGGCTTCAACCTGATCTTCACCATCGCCGCGTTCTGGCTGATGTTCATGCTGGGCCGGCCGGACGTGGCGCCGGTGGTGACGGCCGCGCCGCAGAGCATTGCCGCCAGCGCCGGCATCCAGCCGGGCGATCGCCTGCTCAGCATCGACGGCCGCGACGTCTCCACCTGGACCGACTCGATGGACGCGCTGGCCAATGCCTTGCTCGGGCGCGCGCCACTGCCGCTCACCGTGCGCGGCACCGACGGCCGCCAGCGCGAACTGGTGTTGCCGCTGGACGAACTGCCGCCGGGGCAGGACGTGGGCCAGTACCTGGGCAAGCTCGGCCTGAAACTGGCGCCGCCGCCGGCGGTCGCCGCCACCGTGATGGCCAAGCAACCGGCCGCGCTGGCCGGCATGCGCGGGGGCGACCGCATCGTCAGCGTCAACGGCCAGCCGGTGGAAGACTTCGTCGCGTTCGGCAAGCTGGTGCAGACTGCGGCAGCCAAGTCGCCGACGCTGACGATCGGCATCGAGCGCGATGGGCAGCCGCTGCGGCTGGCAGTCACCGCCAAGTGGGAATCGCTGGAAGGCCAGCCGCCGAAGTGGGTGCTGGGCGTCGGCGCGCCGCCGGTCGAAGCGGCCACCGTGAGCTACGGTCCGCTGAAGGCGATGGTCGCCTCGCTCGACACCACCTGGCGCAACACCACGCAGACTTTCGGCATGCTCGGCAAGATGCTCACCGGCGAGGCCTCGACGCGCAACCTGTCCGGCGTGATCGGCATAGCCGAGGTGGCCAATGCGTCGGCCGGCATGGGCCTGCCATGGTTCCTGCAGTTCCTCGCGCTGGTGTCGCTGAGCCTGGCGATCCTCAACCTGCTGCCGATCCCGGTCCTGGATGGCGGGCACCTGCTGTATTATCTGGTCGAATTGATCAAGGGCAGCCCGGTCAGCGAACAGGCGATGGTGGTGGGCCAGTACATCGGTCTGGCATTGCTGTTCACCCTGATGGGGCTGGCGTTCTACAACGATATCCACCGCATGCTGCTGTCGTGATGCCGAGGGTCGGCGCGCACGGCATGCCGGCGATACGCCGGTCCGCGGCAGCACGGCGCGGCGAGGCGTCCGCCGGAGCACCGCCGCGGTGGCATGCGGATCCACCTTCGAGGCAGGGCTCGGCCCTGCCTCATGCATTGATCGGGGCGGCCGCGCCGGCCGCTCCATCGAAATAACCCAACGGAATCGACGATGAAGCGTATCGCCGCGCTGATCCTGCTTGCCTCCCTCTCCGCCAATGCGTTCGCGTTCGACCCATTCGTGGTGTCGGACATCCGCATCGACGGCCTCAGCCGGATCTCGGCCGGTACCGTGTACAACTACCTGCCGATCAACAAGGGCGACCAGTTGACCAACGACGGCGCCCAGCGCGCCATCCGCGCGCTGTACCGCACCAAGTTCTTCAGCGACGTGGAGTTCGAGCGCGAAGGCAGCATCCTGGTGATCAAGGTGGTCGAGCGGCCGTCGATCGCCAAGCTGACCCTGCGCGGCAACAAGGACATCAAGACCGACGACCTGAAGAAGGGCCTGAAGGAAATCGGGCTGTCCGAGGGCGAGACGTTCGACCGCCTGGCGCTGGACAACGTGCAGCAGGAACTGATCCGGCAGTACTACAACCGCGGCAAGTACAACGTCTCGGTCGATCCGCACGTGACCCGGCTGGACCGCAACCGCGTCGCCGTCGAGATCGAGATCCGCGAAGGCAAGGCCGCCAAGATCAAGGAACTGAACATCCTCGGCAACCATGCGTTCACCGACAAGCAGATCCGCGAAGGTTTCGAATCGGATACCACCAACTGGATGTCGTGGTACTCGAAGGACGACCAGTACTCGCGCGAGAAGCTCTCCGGCGACCTGGAGAAGCTGCAGTCCTACTACATGGACCGCGGCTATGCCGATTTCGGCGTCGACTCCACCCAGGTGGCGATCGCGCCGGACAAGCGCGCGATGTACATCGACGCCAGCATCAAGGAAGGCGAGATCTACAAGGTCGCCGACGTCAAGCTGCTCGGCGAGCTGATCCTGCCGGAGGCGACCATGCGCCAGCTGGTCTTCATCAAGGCAGGCGAGACCTTCAACCGCGCCGCGGTCGAAGCCAGCAGCAAGGCAATCAAGGCCGTGCTGGCCAACATCGGCTACGCCTACGCCAAGGTCACCCCGATCCCGAAGCTGGACAAGGAAAAGCGCACGGTCGACCTGACCCTGTACGTCGAACCCGGCCAGCGCGTGTACGTGCGGCGGGTGGTGTTCCAGGGCAACACGCGCACCGAAGACGGCGTGCTGCGCCGCGAGATGCGCCAGCTCGAGGGCTCCTGGTACTCGCAGGCGGCGATCGACCGCTCCAAGGTCCGCCTGCAGCGGCTGGGCTATTTCAAGAAGGTCGACGTCGACAAGAAGCTGGTGCCGGGTACCCAGGACAAGGTGGACGTCACGGTCAAGGTCGAGGAACAGTCCGCCGGCAGCATGCAGTTCGGCATCGGCTATTCGCAGTACTCCGGCATCATCCTGAATGCCTCGGTGTCGCAGAACAACCTGTTCGGCAGCGGCGACAGCTTCTCGATCAGCGGCGAGCGCAGTACCTACTACACCCGGCTCGGCCTCAACTATTACAACCCCTACTTGACCGACAGCGGCATCGGCATCGGCTACAGCGCCTCGTACTCGAAGACCGACTACGGCAATACCAATTTCGCGAACTACGCCACCAGCGCGAAGAGTTTCTCCACCTACCTCGGCATTCCGATCAGCGAGACCGACGGCCTGCGCGTGGGCCTGGGCATCAGCAGCAACAAGGTCAACCTGTTCCCGGGCTACAGCCCGCAGGTGCTGATCGACTACCAGAACGAGATCGGCAACAAGACCATCCACACCTGGACCGGCACGCTGGGCTGGAACCACGACACCCGCAATGGCTACTGGGCGCCGACCCGCGGCGGCCTGATCTCCGCCTCGACCGACATCGCCCTGCCCGGCTCGACCGTGCAGTACTGGAAGCTCAGCACCGAGCTCAACCACTACTGGCCGATCGGCAAGGGCTTCGTGCTGTATCTGGATGGCCAGGTCGGCTACGGCAAGACCTACGGCAAGAGCGGCATCACCGATGATGCCTACGATGCCTTGGCGGCGGCCAGCAAGGCCGACAACCCCAGCCAGAGCCACATCATCACCGACATGCGCCAGGACCTGCCGTTCTGGCAGAACTACTACGCCGGCGGCGTGCGCGACGTGCGCGGCTACCAGAACAACACGCTGGGACCGCGGGTCTGCATCGACGGCAGCGCTCCCGGCGCCAACGGCAAGTGCAGCAACGGCGCCTATTACGCGCAGCCCATCGGCGGTGCGTTCAAGGTGCTCGGCACCGCGCAGGTGTTCCTGCCGCTGCCGTTCCTGAAGGACGTCAACACCGCGCGCGTGTCCTGGTTCATGGACGTCGGCAACGTCTACAAGGATTACAAGAGCTTCGATGCTTCCGAGCTGCGCGCATCCACCGGCATCTCGCTGCAGTGGCAGGCGCCGATCGGCCCGCTGATCATCAGCCTCGCCGTACCGTTCCGCTCGAAAGACGCGGACCGCTACTACGAGGAGCGCATCCAGTTCACCTTCGGCAGCCAGTTCTGACCTGATCCGGAGGTCGGGGGACCGAAGAAAGCGCGGCCAGGCCGCGCTTTCTTTTGCCGGCCTGCTTCTGCCGGCTTGGCGCACTGCACGCCGCGGCGCCACCCTCTACAATGGCCGGCAGGTTCCGGAGTTCGCATGAGCGCAATCAACTACACGGTGGCCGAGCTGGCCGAACGGTTCGGCCTCAGCTTCAGCGGCGATGGCGCGCGGGTCATCGACGGCGTCGGCACGCTGGCCAGCGCCGGCCCCAGCCAGTTGAGCTTCCTCTCCAACAGCAAGTACACCGCCCAGCTGGCCGCCGCTCGTGCCGGCGTGGTGGTGCTGCGTGAGGAAAACCTCGCCGACTGCCCGACGGCGGCGCTGATCGCGCGGGATCCGTATGTCGCCTATGCACGCATCGCCGCGCTGTTCGAACGGCTGCCGGCCGCGCCGGCGGGCATCCACCCCAGCGCCGTGGTCGCCGCCGGGGCGCAGGTCAGCGCCAGCGCCAGCATCGGCCCCGGCTGCGTGATCGCGGACGACGCGGTGATCGGCGACGGCGTCGTGCTCGGCCCGCACTGCATCATCGGCGAGGACTGCACGGTCGGCGCACAGTCACGGCTGGTGGCGCGGGTCACCCTGGTCACCCGGGTCACGCTCGGCCAGCGCGTGCTGGTGCATCCCGGCGCGGTGATCGGCTCGGACGGCTTCGGCCTCGCCTTCGACAAGGACCACTGGATCAAGCTGCCGCAGCTCGGCGGGGTGCGCATCGGCGACGACTGCGAGATCGGCGCCAACACCACGATCGACCGCGGTGCACTGGATGACACCGTGCTGGAAGAGGACGTGCGACTGGACAACCAGATCCAGATCGCCCACAACGTGCGCGTCGGCGCGCACACCGCGATGGCCGGCTGTGCCGCGGTGGCCGGCAGTGCGAAGATCGGCCGCTACTGCATGATCGGCGGCAACGCCGGCGTGCTCGGCCATCTCGAACTGGCCGACCGGGTTACCATTACCGCCAAGAGCCTGGTCACGCATTCGATTCGCGAGCCCGGCGAATATTCATCCGGCGTGCCGTTGCAGGACAACCGCCAGTGGCGGAAGAACGCGGCGCGCTTCAAGCATCTGGACGAGTACGCGCGTCGCGTGTCGGCGCTGGAGAAGGACAGCGACAATGAGTGAGCAAGGCGACTTCACGACACTGCCGATCAACGTGGAGCAGATCCAGGAACTGCTGCCGCACCGCTACCCGCTCCTGCTGGTGGACCGCGTGGTCGAGATCGTGCCCGACGTCAGCGTGGTCGCGCTGAAGAACGTGACCATCAACGAGCCGTTCTTCCAGGGCCACTTTCCCGGCCACCCGGTGATGCCCGGCGTGCTGATCATCGAGGCGATGGCGCAGGCCGCCGGCCTGCTGACCCAGCTGAGCCGGCACTTCAAGGGCGACCGGGGCAGCCCGCTGTTCTACCTGGTCAAGGTGGACAACGCGCGCTTCAGCGCGCCGGTGGTGCCCGGCGACCAGTTGCGCTTCGAGGTCAGCCAGAAGCGCCTGGTGCGCGGCATGGGCCTGTTCGCCGCGCGCAGCCTGGTCGATGGCAAGGAAGTGGCCAGCTGCGAACTGATGTGCGCCGCGAGGGCCGGGAAATGATCCACCCCACCGCACTGGTCGACCCCTCCGCCGTCATCGGCAGCAACGTCAGCATCGGCGCCTACAGCGTGGTTGGCGCCGAAGTCGAGATCGGCGACGGCACGGTGGTCGGCCCGCACGTGGTGATCGAAGGCCCCACCCGGATCGGCCGCGACAACCGCATCACCCAGTTCGCCTCGCTCGGCGGCGCGCCGCAAGACAAGAAATGGCAGGGCGAGCGCACCGAGCTGGTGATCGGCGACCGCAACCTGATCCGCGAATTCACCACCCTCAACCGCGGCACCGGCCACGGCGGCGGCGTCACCCGCATCGGCAACGACAACTGGGTGCTCGCCTACGTGCACATCGCGCACGACTGCCAGATCGGCAACAACGTGGTGTTCTCCAACTACTCGGCGCTGGCCGGGCACGTCACCATCGGCGACTGGACGATCCTGTCCGGCTATTCGGGCGTGCACCAGTTCTGCAAGGTCGGCGCGCACGCCTTCATCGGCATGGGCTGCCTGGTCGGCCACGACGTGCCGCCGTTCGTGATGATGGCGAACGAGCAGCAGGGCCGCCCGCGCGGCATCAACAGCGAGGGCCTGAAGCGCCGCGGTTTCGACGCCACCCGCATCGCGGCGATCAAGCGCGCCTACCGCACGCTGTACATGGCCGGCCTGTCGCTGCCCGAGGCGCGCGAGAAGCTGGCCGAGCAGGCGCACGAGAGCGCTGACGTGCGCGCGATGCTGGAGTTCCTCGACCAGAGCGAGCGCGCGCTCGCGCGATAAGCGCATCGCGCTTATCGCGAAATCAAACACGCGCTCTGGCTCTTGCTTCACGAAGGAGACGAAATGCAAAACGCCGACGTCTCCACGCAGCCCCCGCTGATCGCCATCCTCGCCGGCGAGGACTCCGGCGACCAGCTCGGCGCCGACCTGATCGCGGCGCTGCGTCAGCGCTATCCGCAGGTACGCTTCGTCGGCATCGGTGGCGCGCGCATGCAGCGCGAGGGCTTCGACTCCTGGTACGACATCCGCGAGCTGTCGCTGTTCGGCTTCAGCGAGGTAGTCCGCCATCTGCCCCGATTGCTGCGGCTGCGCAAGGCGCTGGTCGCGCGCCTGCTGCGCGAGCGGCCGGCGGTACTGGTCGGCATCGACGCGCCCGACTTCAACCTCGGCGTCGAGCGGCGCCTGAAGCAGGCCGGCGTGCCGACCGTGCATTACGTCAGCCCGTCGGTGTGGGCCTGGCGCGAGCAGCGCGCGGCAAAGATCGGCGAAAGTGCGAACCGCGTGCTGTGCCTGTTTCCGATGGAGCCGGCGATCTACGCGAAGCACGGCGTCGACGCGCGCTTCGTGGGCCATCCGCTGGCCGACCGTTTCGCGCTGGTCGCCGACCGCGTCGGCGCCCGCGACGCCCTGCAGCTGCCGCAGCAGGCGCCGGTGCTGGCGGTGCTGCCCGGCAGCCGGCTGTCCGAGGTCGACCGCCTGGGCCGGGTCTTCATCGACGCGGCGCAGCGGGTAGCCGCCGCGCTGCCGGGGCTGCGCGTGGTGATCCCGGCCGCCAACCCGCAGGCACGCGCCCGGCTTGAGGCGCTGCTCGCCGGCGGGCCGCGCGACGAAAGCGCGCCGCTGCTGCTGGACGGCCACGCGCACCAGGCGATGCTGGCCGCCGACGTGGTGCTGCTGGCCTCCGGCACCGCCACGCTGGAGGCGATGCTGGCCAAGCGGCCGATGGTGGTGGGCTACCGCGTGGCGCCGCTGAGTTACCGCATCGCGCGCATGCTGAAGATGCTGAAGACCGACGTCTATGCGCTGCCGAACATCCTGGCCCGTGCCTGCGGCCTCGGCGACGCCCTGCTGGTGCCCGAGCTGATGCAGGACGACTGCACCGCCGACCGGCTGGCCGCCGCCACGCTCGACCTGTTCACCGACAGCGAGCGGCGCGGCGTCATCGTGGCCGCATTCGAGCAACTGCACCAGGCCCTGCGCGGCGGCCTGCAAGGCCAGGCGGGGGAGCGCGCGGCGGCCGCGGTCGCCGAGCTGATCGACGCGGAACGCCGCGATGGATGAGCAGCCGCCCCGCGCGCTCTGGCCCGAGCCGCCAGGCCCGGACGGCCGGCTGGCGGACGCGGGAAGCATCCGCGTCGCCGGCGTCGACGAGGCCGGCCGCGGGCCGCTGGCCGGCCCGTTGGCGGTGGCCGCGGTGATCCTCGACCCGGCTCGCCCGGTCCGCGGGCTGAACGACTCCAAACAGCTCAGCGAGGCGAAGCGCGAGGCGCTGTATCCGCTGATCATCGAGCGCGCGCTGGCGTACCGCATCGTGCTGATCGAGCGCGATGAGATCGACCGCCTGAACATCCTCCAGGCCACCATGACCGGCATGTGCCGCGCGCTGGCCGGCCTCGTGCCGGCCGCCCACGCGGCGCTGATCGACGGCAATCAACTGCCGCGGGACCTGCCCTGTCCCGGCCGCGCGATCGTCGGCGGCGACGCGCTGGAGCCGGCGATCAGCGCGGCCTCGATCCTGGCCAAGGTCAGCCGCGACCACGTGATGGTGGCGCTCGATGGCGAGTACCCCGGCTACGGTTTCGCCGCGCACAAGGGCTACTCGACGCCGGCGCACCTGGCCGCACTGCAGCGGCTCGGGCCATGCGCGCAACACCGCCGCAGCTTCGCGCCGGTGCGCCTGCTGCTGGACCAGGGACAACTGTTCTGATCGGATGCGCCGGCGCGTGATCGCGCACCGGGTGAGATTGATCGGCATAGGCCATTCGTCTATGCAACTTTTCCCCGATCGGGAGCATCATTGGCATCAAGGAACGCCACCTGCACGGACGCATCCGCAGCAGCGGCGATGTCCAGCCAGTGCCGACCCGCCGACCCGCTGCCACAGGTGCCCCGATGCACCGAGCAGACCACAGGAGTCGTGCCATGATGCCTCCGTCCATCCGCCTATCCACTCCACCGGAGCCGGCCAGCGTGGCCGTGCCCGAGTCGATCCAGGCCGCAGCCGACGGCGCCGATGAGACGCTGCCGTTGCACGCCGACTACAACCTTCGTCCGCTGGTGGTGAGCAGCCTGGAACACTACCTGTTGCCGGTCCGGGAGGACGGCGAACGCTTCCGCATCCGCTGAACCGCACCCGCACCGCCTTCGACAAGGCGGTGCGCGACACCGGCCGGGACATTCCGGTCATGGTGATGCTGCTGCCGGCGGCCACTGCCGCGACGCATGAGCGGCAGGTCCCGGCGAGGCGCCGCGACGCTTCGCGCAAATTGCGCACAAGTCAATCTTGCCGCTGGGCAAGGCGGCGGGTAGCCTGCGGGGACTCACCGCGCAAACCGGCATGACCGTCCGCTATACCCACCTGCACCTGCACAGCGAATATTCGCTGGTCGACTCGACCATCCGCATCAAGGCGCTGGTCGCCGCCTGCGTGCGCGACGGCATTCCGGCCGTGGCGCTGACCGACGACAGCAACATGTTCGCGCTGGTGAAGTTCTACAAGGCCTGCAGCGCCGCCGGCATCAAGCCGATTGGCGGCAGCGACCTGTGGATCGCCGCGCCGGACGACCCGCGCCCGTGGCGGCTCACCTTGCTGTGCCAGCACCGCGACGGCTATCTCAACCTGTCGCGGCTGGTCTCGCGCGCGTGGCAGGAAGGCCAGCACGGCGGCCGCGCGCTGGTCGAAGCCGGCTGGCTCACCGCCGGCGCCAGCAGCGGGCTGATCGCCCTGCTCGGCCGCGAAAGCGAAGTGGGCCGCATCGCGCAGAACCAGGGCGTCGCGGCGGCGCTGGCCAAGCTGCGTCCGCTGGCGCGGCTGTTTCCCGACCGGTTGTATCTGGAGCTGACCCGCTGCGGCCGCGAGGGCGAGGAAAACTGGAACACCGCCGCCCTGGCGCTGGCCGCCGAACTCAACCTGCCGGTGCTGGCCAGCAACGACGTGCGCTTCCTGGCCCGGGACGATTTCGGCGCGCACGAGGCGCGCGTGTGCATCCAGCAAGGCCGCGTGCTGGCCGACCCCAAGCGGCCGCGCGAGTACAGCGAGCAGCAGTACCTGAAGACGCCCGACGAGATGGCCGCGCTGTTCGCGGACATCCCCGAGGCGCTGGAAAACACCGTTGAACTGGCCAGGCGCTGCACCCTGGAGCTGAAATTCGGCACCTACTACCTGCCCGACTTTCCGGTACCCGCGGGCCACGACCTCGACAGCCACATCCGCGAACTCGCACGGCAGGGCCTCAAGCAGCGCCTGGCCAGCGCACCGCTGGCGGCCGGCCACACGCTGGCCGACTACCAGGCGCGGCTGGAGCGCGAGCTGGACGTCATCGTCAAGATGGGCTTTCCCGGCTACTTCCTGATCGTGGCGGACTTCATCAACTGGGGCAAACAGAACGGCATTCCGGTCGGTCCCGGCCGCGGGTCCGGCGCCGGTTCGCTGGTGGCCTGGGCGCTGAAGATCACCGATCTGGACCCGCTGCAGTTCGACCTGCTGTTCGAGCGCTTCCTCAACCCCGAACGCGTGTCGATGCCCGACTTCGACATCGACTTCTGCATGGACCGGCGCGACGAGGTGATCGACTACGTCGCGCGCAAGTACGGCCGCGACCGCGTCAGCCAGATCATCACCTACGGCTCGATGGCGGCCAAGGCGGTGCTGCGCGATTCCGGCCGCGTGCTCGGCTTCGGCTACAACCAGGTCGACCGCATCGCCAAGCTGATCCCGGCGCGGCCGCTCGACCTCACGCTGTCGTGCGCACTGGGCCGCAGCGAGAAGGCGAAGAAGGAACCCGAGCGCGTCGTCAGGGAATTCTGCGAGCTGTACGAGCAGGACGAGGAAGCGCGCGCGCTGATCGACCTGGCGCTGAAGCTGGAAAACCTCACCCGCAACGCCGGCAAGCACGCCGGTGGCGTGGTGATCGCGCCCAGCCCGCTGACCGACTTCGCGCCGCTGTACTGCGAGGCCGGCGGCGGCGGCGTGGTGACCCAATACGACAAGGACGACGTGGAAGCGGTCGGCCTGGTGAAGTTCGACTTCCTCGGCCTGCGCACGCTGACCATCATCGACTGGGCGGTGAAGGCGATCAACGCGCGTCGCGCGAAAACCGGCGAGGCGCCGCTGGACATCTCGGCACTGCCGCTGGACGACCCCAAGTCCTACGAACTGCTGAAGAAGGCGCAGACCGTCGCGGTGTTCCAGCTCGAATCCTCCGGCATGCAGCGCATGCTGAAGGACGCCAAGCCGGACCGCTTCGAGGACATCATCGCGCTGGTGGCGCTGTACCGCCCCGGCCCGATGGACCTGATCCCCAGCTTCATCGCGCGCAAGCACGGCCGCGAGGAAGTGGACTACCCCGACCCGCGCGTCGAGCCGATCCTGAAAGAGACCTACGGCATCATGGTCTACCAGGAGCAGGTGATGCAGATGGCGCAGATCGTGGGCGGCTACACGCTCGGCGGCGCCGACCTGCTGCGCCGCGCGATGGGCAAGAAGAAAGTCGAGGAGATGGTCAAGCACCGCGCGATCTTCCGCGAGGGCGCGGCCAAGGACGGGCTCAGCGGCGAAAAGGCCGACGCCATCTTCGACCTGATGGAGAAGTTCGCCGGCTACGGCTTCAACAAGTCGCACGCGGCCGCCTACGCGCTGGTCTCCTACCAGACCGCCTGGCTGAAGGCGCACTACCCGGCCGAGTTCATGGCCGCCACGATCTCCTCGGACATGGACAACACCGACAAGGTGGTGACCTTCCTCGACGAGTCGCGCGCGATCGGCATTACCGTGCAGCCGCCGGACGTCAACGCCTCGGAATACATGTTCGTGGCGGTGGAGCCGAAGGTCATCCAGTACGGCCTCGGCGCGATCAAGGGCGTCGGCCAGGGCGCGTGCGAGGCGATCGTGGCCGAACGCGCGCACGGCGCCTACGCCGACCTGGCCGATTTCTGCCGCCGCGTGGATCCGGCCAGGCTCAACCGCCGCGTGCTGGAAGCACTGATCCTGTCCGGCGCGCTGGATGCGCTCGCCGCCAACCGCGCCAGCCTGATGCTGCAGCTGCCCGACGCGATCAAGGCCGCCGAGCAGCACCTGCGCGACCGCCAGTCCGGCCAGAACGACATGTTCGGCGCGGCCATGGGCAGTGCCAGCGCCACGCCGGTGCTGGCGATCGAGCTGCCCACCGTGCCGGAGTGGCCGCTGGAACAGAAGCTGCAGGGCGAGCGCGACACGCTGGGGCACTACCTCTCCGGCCACCCCACCGACCCGTGGAAGGACGAACTGGCGCAGCTCTCCACCTGCCCGCTCGGCGAGATCGCCGAGCGCTACCAGCCGCCGAAACCGCGCAAGAACGACCACGACGACGGCAACCGCTTCCGCCGCGGCCCGGATACGCCGTGGACCGTCGCCGGCATGGTCACCGCGGTGCGCAAGCGCGGCGACAGCGACGCCTTCGTGCGGCTGGAAGACGGCAGCGGCATCATCGAGGTGAGCTTCTTCGGCGAGCTGTACCAGCAGATCGCGCCGCTGCTGACCCGCGACGAGATGCTGGTGGTCGAGGGCGGGCTGCGCATCGACGAGTTCTCCGGCGGCGGCTTCCAGCTGCGCGCGCGCAGCGCCATGTCGCTGGCCGACGCCTGCCGCCGCCACGCGCGATTGCTGCAGCTGAAGTTGAACGGCATCGGCCCGGATTTCGTCGGCCAGCTGCAGCATGCCCTGGCCGGCTATCGCGGCGGCCGTGCCAGCGTGACCCTGCATGGCTACCGCAACCAGCAGGCGCAGGCCGACCTCGAACTTGGCGAAGCCTGGCGCGTGGAAGCCATCCCCGACCTGCTGCGCGCCGTGCGCGCCCTGCCCGGCGTGAAAGCCGCACGCCTGCGCCTCGTCAGGCAGCAGGACTGATCCGCTTCGTCCCCGCAGGAGCCCGCTCGCGGGCAATGCTTTTGCTTTTGCGAATCCCGGCCCTCGCCAGACGAACGTCTGGTCATCCCGGCTTTCAAAGCATCCCCCGCGAGCGGGCTCCTTATGTGTCGATTCTGGTCCGCGACTGGACGAGAATCGCCGACTGATCATCGGTGGGAACGGGGTGACGCCGTCGGGCTCCCTTGGCTTTGCGCCAGCGCCGTAGATTCGCGCCCCCGTTCCGTTTTATCTGCCGCAAGCTGCAACGGTATCTTAGGCCCGCCCCCGGCGTGAGCCTGCACGCGTAAGGATCGGCTTGGCGGATCTTCGATGATCG
>Ga0209916_1001180_pt1 | contig 25780 bp, 24 predicted proteins | sample ThiBio_1000_plan_FD_183956 | JGI IMG/M metagenome (GOLD analysis project Ga0209916, IMG submission 183956) | Wastewater bioreactor microbial communities from Cape Town, South Africa - Thiocy_solids_2 (SPAdes) | ecosystem: Engineered > Bioreactor > Thiocyanate-remediating > Anaerobic-Aerobic ... | reverse complement strand
GAGGAAGCCGAAGCGCTCGTAGTTGCGGCGGATCACGTCGAGCATGCGCTGGAACGCGATCTGGTCGAGCGGCAGCAGCTCGAGCACGCCGGGCATGGTGCGGGCCGGGGTAAGCGCCATGGAATCCTCTACTGACGATGGGGGCATTCCGTCGCGCGACACGCCGCACGACGGCAGCCGTCAAGATTAACAGAACGTCGCCGCCCCTCCCGAGCGGGTCGTCGATCGGCGCATCGAACCTGTTGCCAAGCCCCCGATCGACGATTAAGATACGCGGCTTCCCACGGGGTGTAGCTCAGCCTGGTAGAGCGCTACGTTCGGGACGTAGAAGTCGCAGGTTCGAATCCTGTCACCCCGACCAAGCTTTTCAAGCATTTAGGCCACCTTCGCGGTGGCTTTTTTGTGCTCGTTGCCTACAGATTGCCTAAACCGACCTCTTTGTGAGGTGGCTATCGTGCCGGGTTTCGTATGGAGTCACCCGTTCTCATGTCACGTCAGCACGGTGCCCATCGACATTACCCGCGAGCGCGCAACTTGCTTGCAAGCGCTGCAATCACAAATCCCACGCACGCAATGGCAGCAACCCATACGCCGACACCAGCCAGAGTGGTGGCCCATGTCGGCAAAAACGTAGCGTGACCAGTCTGGTGGGTTTGACTCCAAAGGATGGCCGCAGTCAAGGCCGACCAGCCCGCATTGGCTGCATACTCGCGCACATCCTCAGCGGCCCGCTTCCTTGCACGCTCACGTTGGATCGGCGGCTCGGGGGGCGCGCTAGCGCGATGCGTTTCAACTGCCGCCCTTACCACCCCTGGAGTCGTCGCCGAATAGGTGCGTCGCACTCGCTGTGAAAACACCACATACAGCGTGCAGGTGGTGGCAAATAGCACTGCTCGAATGGCCTTCGGCACGTAGTACACAGGCATCTTCATTGCCAAGTCGTGCGGCAGGCCCATCGGGGCGATTAGCAGGCCGATCAGTGGCGCCAGAAGTGCACCTGCCCATATCAGGCCCATCGCCTGCCACCGTGCCGAATTGGTGCGACGTGACGCAAGCAGTTGGCCTGCTGCAAAGTACATGGCTACAGCGATACCCCACGCCAGCCACAGTTGCAGCTTCATGGTGGTCCAGTCGGTGGCAAACTCGGGCCGGATTGAGTCGTTTGCACTGCTGAGCTGCCCGTACAGGGCCAACCCCGTGAGCACGCCGCCGAACTTGAGCAATACGATCAATACGTACAGGAACCCGGCTGGCTTCGGCGAATCGGCCAAGGCGCTCACTGGTGTAGGTGTCCGTGGCACTGCGCCGGCGGCACCATGGACGCCGGCCTCGCGAGGTGCAGACGTGGGGGTCTGCGCACTGGGTGCGCGTGAAACGTCAGATGCAGCGCGGGAATGTCCGTCGACTTCGGGCGCAGCAGTAGCACGATGCATGCGACTTGCCCGGAATGACTCTGCCGCGGACGCGTAGCTGGTGGTCGGCGTATCGGTGCGTCCTGGCTGCATAGCTTGCTGGGACACGGTCTGAGTGGCATGCGCTGGCTCGGGCGCCGCGTCGGTGCCGCCGGCCCGCCGTGCCTGTTCTTCCTCGCGGACAATCCACGCATCGTGTTCCCGCCGCTGCGCCGGGTCGGAAAGCACCTCGTATGCCTGATTGATGATTTTCATGACCCGCTCGCAATGCGCACGGTCATTCGGGTTCCTGTCGGGGTGGTAGCGCTGGGTCAGGCTTTTGTAAGCCGCGCGGATGACCGCCGGGCTTGCGTTTCTCGCGACCTGTAGGTTGTCGTAATGCGTTGTGATCTTCACCATCGACCCCTGTACATTCCGTGTGACGGGCATTGTGACTCATAGTCATCACAAGTCTACACGCAAGGGCATGGCTCACAGGCGCTGCTGGCGATAGCGATTCGAATGCAACAGGTCGCAGTAATGGCGCCACCGAATCACTCCGCAGAGTGATGGCAAGCGAAGCTCGATCAGAGGTGCGGCGCGTACGGCCGCAGCAACCCCGCCGTCGTCACCAAACCCTGTTTCAAGTAGCAATCCAGCAGTTCATCGACGGTCATCGGCGGGTGCATGAGCGAGGCGCGATGGCCGTGCACCGCGGCGATGACTGCCGCAGGGTTGATACCGAAGGTGTGCTCGATGAACTCGTCCGGGTGTTGGGCGGTGATGCCGAGTGGCTCCAGCGTTGCGGCTGGAAAATCCCTGAGATTGAATGTCACGATTGTGCCGGCCTGGCACAGGATCGCGGCAGCCAGAACATGACGGTCATCCGGGTCAGGCAGCGTCAACTGCGCTTCCAGACCTTCGTAGTTGGTGACAAGGCAATCCGGCACGCTGGTATCCATCCGGTCACGCGTACGTTCCAGCTGCTCGCGCGTAAGGTCAGGCCGTTTGGCCAACAGGTTCCGCATCCACTCGTCATGAATGCGTGTTGTCCAGCGCGCGCGAAACAGATCGCTCACAGCCAGATGCATCAGCAAGTCGCGCAGCGGCGCCGGGTACAGCACGCAAGCGTCGTACAACGCGACGAAGTTCGACATCAGTAGAAGCCCTGTTCCTGGGCCTCGCGGGCCAACTCGGTCAGCCGCGCCTTGCTCTCGGCCAGCTGGGCGTCCTTGTAGGCCATGAGGTCGCGAAAGTACACACGCCGGTGTGTGCCCACCATGTGGTGCGCAAGATCGCCACGCTCCAGCAACCCGACTACATACGGACGTGACACGTTGAGAAAGTCAGCCGTCTGTTGCGTGGTGAGCTCGGCGTGGATCGGCACCAGGCTCACCGCGTTGCCGGCCGCCATGTTGTTCAAGATGTCGACCAGCATCCGCAGCGCAACCACCGGGACTTCAATTTCGCCATCACCGTCGATCACCCGCAAGCGCGCCGTCGGGCCACGGCCAATGCACGCAGCAAGCAACCGGCTACTTTCGCGCGCCAGCTTCGATTCCTCGGGGGTGGTTGGGGGGGCGACGAGTTGTTCGTTCATTAGGGCAGACATGGCGGCTTCATCCTTTCCAAGTCTTTTCTTGGGTAAGGCAGCTTATTTCATAACCGAAATAAACGCAATATGCGTAATAAACGAAACGTAACTCCGGCGTGCGACTTTGATGCCTACCCCAAACCGCTTACGCGTATTCCGACATCCCAAGCTGGTCGCTCAGCGTCTTGAGCAACCGTAACAGGGCCCGGTGGGCCGCGTAGCGTTGAGGTCGATCAGGTACTCGTCCACGAACCGAGCCTGCCTAGCAGTCAGCGCGCGCATGGTGACTCCACCGGGTTCAGCCGGTACAGCAGGCAGCCGCTAGGAAGGCGAGTCGACTCACGTTTGGATACCTGCACGCACTCGCTGGCGCTTTTGCTTGGCCGCGACGTCGTCACGGAGTCTGGACGCCATTCCCGGATTGCCCGGTCCATCTCGCGCAGATAGTGCTCACTCGCCATCATGCTTTTCACCTGCTGCTCTGTGTTTGTCTCACTGGTCGAATCCGTTCGGTGATCGAAGTGTCGCGTGCGCCGCGAAGCGGTGCATGCACTTACGTCCGTTGGCCTGCTTTGATCCATACACCCGTTGATCAGCCTTGAACTACCTTGATAGACCTTGATATCACCGACGAGGCTCGTGACGCCTCATGGAGGTCACCAATAGCCAGCGCGCGATAACGCTCCGCATAATTCCGACACGCTTCACGGTGCCGCGCGTACCACGCAGCCGTGAGCCCCGTATGCGGGCGGTACACAAGCCGATAGACGCCAACAACCGCGGGCTTTTCAATGTGGCGCAGAACCGGGATCACGTAGTCGTAGATGTCCAGTGCCTGCGCATAAATTGCCGGGAGCGATATAGCGAACGACAGCAGCGCATCGTAAGCTTCCTGGGCATATTCATCACCTGCGAGCGCGTGAAGCAGCTCGGCATCCGGCGAGTCACCTTCCGCCAGATAGTCCACGCGCTCCAAGAAGCCAAATCGTTCAAACGCGCTCACGCACTCCCAAAACGCAGCCACTTTCCCCTTGCGGTTCTGAAACCGTGCAAATGGTCCAGTTCTGTCGCCATACCTCGTGCCTTTACTGTCTCTAAAACCCCAGACGGTGAATGGGCCGCGTTGGCAGATTCGCTCGCACACGTCATAGGGCTTCCACAGTATTGAACGCGGTAACCCGCCGTCACCCGTCAAGTCATGTACACCGTAGAGCTCGATGAAAACCTGCAAATGTTCGAGATTCTGCGCCTGCCGCAGCCTAGCTATCGGCGGCACCTCGTCACGCGCGCCCATCACCAGCGCGTTCGGCAGCCATAACCAGCGGGCGGAGTCTTCGGGGATGACCAGTTTGCGCCGCCGCAGCTTCCCGCTCGGGGCGACACTGGTGACAATACGTGGGTTTCTGTCCAGTAGCGCCAAAGCGTTATTGGCACGCACCCACGACATGCCGGTGTAGGTGTTGATCGCCTTCGCACTCCACGAAGTCGTGGCGTTGTCGTGCCCGGTACCGCATCCCAGCACCAGCAGTGCCACCGCCGAGTTCAAGCCCAGTTTGCAAGCCTCGTCCCACTGCGGTTTGCCAATCGCGAAGAATTGTCCCTTCATGGCGAGCCCTAGCGATCAACTGCCGACAGCGGGCGTTCGTGCCCTTGCGCCGTTGCGATGGCGGTGTTGACGCGCCGCTCCAGAAGGTCCGCCACCAGTTCACGCGTAGCCTCAGGGTCGAGCCCGGCAATGCGTGCGGCAATGACCTCATCGGCCTCGTGTGCCGGCCAGCCCACGGCCCGCCGGGTGGGATCGGGCGACAACTTGACGGGCGGTGGGACGAAGCCGTCGCGGATGGCGCGGTCCAGCGCCGAGTCGGTCAAGCCCAGGCGGCTGACGAGTTCGGGCCTGCGAATGAGTTGAAGCATCATGTGTCCTCCATCGGGTTCTTGGTGCCTTGACGGCGCCGATGGAGAGAGCTTCGGTTGTGTCCTTCATCATCAGTTGCAATTGCAATGGCCGGCGTTGCAGTTGCAATCAGGTACGGCGACTGTCCATGGCCTCCGGCACCTGTTTCAGGTAGTCCCCGATGGTGCGCTCAGTAAGCGCAATATCGGGCATCATTTTGGTGATACGTCCGCCGGCCTTGTAGGGCCTGGACAGGTCGAAATCGTAACCCTTGGCCAAACCGCCGATGATGCACAGCAATGTTCGACGCTCCCGGGTCGCAAGTGGCTCCTCAGCGGCGTGCGTGGATTCCATCGCGCGAAGGCGTTCATTCTCTTGCTTGAGCTGCTTGACCTCCCTGTGGGCGCCATCCAATTCCGCATCCAACTCTCGTATGCGCTCACCCTGGTAGCGATGTCGCAGCTCACTTGCAGACAACGCCTCCAATGCCATGTGCCGCAAGGCGATTTCCGCATCCATGCCATTTTTCGCTCGCTGCCTTTGCATCACGTCCGAGGTCGGAACGCCTGGCGACGGATGCGTCAGCAACCACTTCGACAAGCCGTGACCTCTAAATTCTTGCTTGAGCAGGTATTCGATCAGTCTGGCCCGTTCGTCCGATTCCATCGCGCGCATCCTCGCATCCCTGTAAGAAGCCGCGCCAGCCCGGCAGGGTGTCCGGGCTTTCGGGGATCAGCCTAGGCGCGGTTGTTCGACAACCTTACAGCGTCAGCGCGGCGAGCGCATCGCGCGCAATGTTTTGCCGCAGCTTGCCGTAATACTTCTCGATCATCGCCACGCTGGTACCGCTCACCTTGGCGAGGTGCGCGATGAACGACAAGCAATTGCGGCAGGACGTAATCGACGAACTGGACTTCGAACCCAGCATCGACTCGGCGGACATCGGCGTGACATGCGAGAACGGCGTGATCACGCTCTCCGGACACGTCCCGAGCTACACGCAGAAGGTCGCCGCCGAACGGGCGGCGTGGCGGGTCAAGGGCGTCAAGGCGATCGCGCAGGAGATCCAGGTGCGCTTCGCCGCCGCCAAGAAGACCAACGACGACGAGATCGCCCGGCGCGCGCTCGACATCCTCGCCTGGAGCTCGCCCACGCCGCACGATGCGGTGCACGTGAAGGTCCAGGACGGCTGGGTCACGCTCAGCGGCGAGGTGCGCTGGAACTATCAGCGCGAGGCGGCCGAAGCCAGCGTGCGGCGCCTGTCGGGCGTGCTCGGGGTGACCAACGCGATTGCGCTGGCGCCGGCGGCGATTCCTGCCGACGTCGAGCAGCGCATCCGGGGCGCGCTGCGCCGCCAGGCCGAAATCGAGGCAGGCCGGATCCGCGTGTCCGTCAGCGACGGCGGCACGGTCAGCATCGAGGGCGACGTCGACAACTGGGAGGAGCGCCGGGCGGTCGAGCGTGCGGTGTGGTCCACACCGGGCGTGCGCATGGTCGAGGATCATCTGCGCATCAGCTGAGCCGGCAGCCGCGCGAGGATCAGCGCCGGCAACGTCGTTACCGGCGCGGCGCCGTCCACGCCGCGCCGCGTCGGGCCGCAGGGCCGCACCCGGCAGCCGCGCCATGCGTCAGCCAAAGCGGCAGGTCAGCACGGCGGCGCCATGGATGCGCCCGTGACGCAGGTCGGCCAGCGCCTCGTTCGCCCGCTCGAGCGGGTACGCGGTGGTGGTGGTCGCCACGCCCGCGCGCGGCACCACGGCGAAGAAGTCCCTCGCATCGCCACGGGTCAGGTTCGCCACCGACAGCAGTTGCCGCTCCTCCCACAGCAGCCGGTAGGGGAACGCCGGGATCGGCGACATGTGGATGCCGCCGCACACGACGCGGCCGCCCTTGCGCACCACCCGCAGGGCCTGCGGTACCAGCGCGCCATCCGGCGCGAACAGGATCGCGGCGTCCAGCCATTGCGGCGGATAGTCGAGGGAACTGCCCGCCCACGCCGCACCCAGCGAGCGCGCAAACGCCTGTCCGCCGGTGTCGCCCGAGCGGGTGAACGCGAACACCCGGCGGCCCTGCCAGCGTGCGATCTGGGCGATGATGTGCGCCGCCGCGCCGAAGCCGTACAGGCCCAGCGCCTCGGCGCCGCCCGCCTTCGCCAGGCAGCGCCAGCCGATCAGGCCCGCGCACAGCAACGGCGCCAGCGCCACCGGGTCGGCGTGACGATCCAGCGGAATGCAGCTGGCCGCTTCGGCGACCACCTGGCTGGCGAATCCGCCCGGGCGCGTGTAGCCGGTGAACTGCGGCGCATCGCACAGGTTCTCGGCGCCGGCCATGCAGTAACGGCACACGCCGCAGACGTGACCCAGCCATGGCACGCCCACCCGCTCGCCGACGGCCGGGGCCGTCACGCCCTCGCCCAGCGCCTCGACGAGGCCGACGATCTCGTGCCCCGGGATGACCGGCGGCGTCACCTGCGGCAGTTCGCCGTCGATCACGTGAAGGTCGGTGCGGCATACCCCGCAGGCCTCGACGCGCAGGCGGACCTCGCCCGCCGCGGGCTGCGGCTCGGGCAGCTCCCGCAAGCTCAATGGCTGCCCGATGGCGGTCAATACCATGGCGAACACGACGGTTCTCCTGCGGCATCATGCATGGCGGCAGCGGTCCCGCAGCAGCGTCCCGCAGCGGTCGACCGCAGGCGTGTCAGAGCCAGCGCGCGAACCAGTCGGCCGCGATGGCCGCCACCTGTTCCAGCGCGCCGGGTTCCTCGAACAAATGGGTGGCGCCCGGCACCACGGTGAGGCTTGCGCCCTGCGGCATCGCCGCCTGGGCCACCCGGTTGAGCTCCAGCACCTGCACGTCGGCGCCGCCCACGATCAGCAGCGTCGGCGCCTGCACGCGCGACAGGCTGGACGCATCGGCCAGATCCGGGCGTCCGCCGCGCGACACCACCGCGTCGACCTCGTCCGGCCGGGCCGCAGCCACCATCAGCGCCGCGGCGGCGCCCGTACTGGCGCCGAACAGACCACGCGGCAGATCGCGCAGGGCGGGCTGCTGCCGCGCCCATTGCACCGCCGCGTCCAGTCGCCGGGCGAGCCGCGGCACGTCGAAGCGCGCCGCCGTGTCGCGGTCCTCCTGCGGCGTGAGCAGATCGAAGAGCAGCGTGGAAAAGCCGCGCCGATTCAGCACGGAGGCGACGTAACGATTGCGCGTGCTGTGCCGGCTGCTGCCGCTGCCGTGCACGAACAGCACCAGGCCACGCGGCGACGACGGCGAGACGAGATCGCCCTCCAGCACCACCTGCCCGGCGGGAATGCGGACCGGTCTTTCCGTCAGCGGAACCGCAGCCCCCTCGCCCACCGGCGCGGCCAGCAGAGCGACCACTTCCTCGTCGGTGACGCTGCCGAAATCGAGGTAATGCGAACCGACCGCATGGAACGGGCGCGGCGTCGCCAGGCAAATGACCTCGTCGGCCAGAGCGGACACGCGCGCCAGGCTGTCCGGCGCCGCCACGGGCACCGCGCAGACCAGTCGCGCCGGCCCCTGCGCGCGAACCGCCTTCAACGCCGCCACCATCGTGGCGCCGGTCGCCAGGCCGTCATCGACCACGATGACCGTTCGCCCGGCAAGCGCCGTCGCGGGCCGGCCGGGGCAGTAACGCGCGCGGCGCTCGCGGATCAGCGCCAGCTCGCGCTGCGCAATGCGCCGGGTGTAGGTGGCGTCGGCGCCGGCCTCGGCGGCGTACTCGTTGAGCAGCACCTCGCCACGCTCGTCCACCGCGCCGATGGCGAACTCGGGATTGCCCGGCGCGCCGAGCTTGCGCACCAGCACCACGTCGAGCTCGCCATCCAGCGCATCGGCGATGACCCGCCCGATCGGCACCGCGCCGCGCGGAATCGCCAGCACCACCGGTCGGGTGCCCCGGTAGTGCGCCAGCGCGTCGGCCAGTTGCCGGCCGGCGTCGTCGCGATCGAGAAACGGTAGTGAGACCATCGGATTGCACTCCTGCGTGCGGCGCCCGGCGACGACGGCCGCACTCGTAACGTACTGTGTGCCATCCGCCGCCACACTTGTTGACCTGCATCAACACGGCGCCCGGTTCCGCTGCCAAGCTGGCGCCGTCGCCATCGTGGCGGCCGCTGCCGCGAGGCGCACATGATCGTCCGCCACCCTCCCCTGCTCGACACCATCCGCGACGCGGCGGTGCCGCTCGAGGGCGGCGATGGCGACTACGACCTGCTGCTGCGCATGGTGGGCGAACGCCCCTTCGTGTTGCTGGGCGAGGCCACCCACGGCACCCACGAGTTCTACGCGATGCGCGAGGAGATCACCCGCCGGCTGATCGGGGAACTCGGCTTCGATGCGGTAGCCGTGGAAGCCGACTGGCCCGACGCCTACCGCCTCAATCGTTACGTCCGCGGCGTCGGCGTCGCCTCGATCGACGACGCGTTCGGCGACTTCCAACGCTTCCCGACCTGGATGTGGCGCAACCACGCGGTACGCGGATTCATCCAGTGGCTGCAAGCCCGCAATGCGCAGCTTCCGGCTGCCGCACGGGCGGGTTTCTACGGCCTGGACCTGTACAGCCTGTACCGCTCCGCCGACGCGGTGATCGACTACCTCGAGGCGGTCGACCCCGACCAGGCGGTGCTCGCCCGCCGGCTCTACGTGGAACTGGACCACGTGCGCGAACCGCAGACCTACGGCTTCGAGGCCGCCAGCGGCCTGCGCCCGCCCTGCCGCGATGCCGCCGCGGCCCTGCTCGTCGACCTGCTGCGCAAGGCGCCGGCGTACCTGGCCGAAGACGGTCCGGCGGCGCAGGACGAGCAGTTCTTTGCCGAGCGCAACGCCTATGTCGTGCTCAATGCCGAGCAGTATTACCGCGCCATGTTCGGCCGCCGCAGCAACACCTGGAACCTGCGCGATGCGCACATGGTGGAGACGCTGTTCGCCCTGCGCCGGCACCTGCGCGCGCAGGGGCGGCAGGGCCGCATCGTGGTGTGGGCGCACAACTCGCACCTGGGCGACGCCCGCGCCACGCAGATGGGCGAGCGCGGCGAATGGAACGTCGGCCAGCTGCTGCGCGAGCAGGCCGGCACCGCGCAGGCCCTGCTGGTGGGTTTCACCACCTATACCGGCCACGTCACCGCCGCGCACGACTGGGACGCGCCGGCCGAACGGCGCTGGGTGCGCCCCGCGCACAAGGACAGCTGCGAGCACCTGTTCTACGCCAGCGGTCTGGACCGCTTCTTCCTGCCGCTGTCCGGCACGCTGGCCGACGAGCTGGCTGCGCCGCTGCTCGAACGGGCCATCGGCGTGGTGTACCGGCCCGAGACGGAGCTGGCCAGCCATTACTTCAGCGCCTCGCTGAGCCGGCAATTCGACGCCTTGTTCCACCTCGACGAGACCAGCGCGGTCGAGCCGCTGGACATCACCGCACACTGGACCCGCCACGAGCCGCCGGACACCTACCCCTCGGGCCTGTAGGCAACGGCGACCGTTTCCGCTTTGCCTCAGCGGGTGGCCGCCTGCGGGGCCAGTGCCGCCAGCCGGTCGAGTTCCGCCTCGACGAAGCCCGCCTGCAGCCGTGCCGGCCGGTTGAACGGGCCGCGCAGGCTCACGCCCATGTAGTCGCGCAGCAGGGCGAAGAACGTCTCGATCGGGTCGAGGCGGTCAAGCTCGCAGCAGTGGCGGTACCAGCGGGTGCCGGCGGCGACGTGGGCCACCTCCTCGCGCAGGATCACTTCCAGGATCGCCGCCGTGCGTTCATCGCCGAGTCCGCGCAACCGCTCGATCATGCCGGGCGTGACGTCCAGCCCGCGCGCTTCCAGCACGCGCGGCACCAGCGCCATCCGCGCGGTGTCGCTGCCGGCCGTCTTCGCAGCCATCTCCCACAGGCCGTCGTGGGCGTCGAAGTCGCCGTAGGCGTGGCCCAGCTCGGCCAGCCGGTCGGACAGCAGCGCGAAGTGGCGCGCCTCGTCATGGGCGCAGCTGGCCCAGTCGCGGTAGTACGCCGTCGGCATGCCGCGGAAGCGGTACACCGCATCCCACGCCAGGTTGATCGCGTTGAATTCGATGTGCGCCACCGCATGCACCAGCGCCGCGCGACCTTCCGCACTGCCCAGCCCGCGCTGCGGCAACTGGCGGGCATCGACCAGCCGCGGCTGCGCCGGGCGGCCGGGCGGCCCGATCGGCTGGGGCGGCGGCGCGGCCGGGTCGGCCTGCAGGTTACCGGCCAGCAAAGCCTGCCACGACTCGCGGGTGAGACGCAGCTTTTCGGCGGGATCGGTGGCGTCGAGACAGGCCCTGGCGGCAGCATGCAAGTCATTCATGGCATTTCCTGCAGGAGCGCACTTGTGCGCTCCTGCATGGACGAGGCAGGGCTCAACCCGCCCGCCGCGCGGCCTTGGCGTCGTCCGAGCGCAGCATCTCGATCTGCGCCAGGTAGCTCTGGTCCAGTCCGGTGACGTACTCGCCGGAGAAGCACGAAGCGTCGAACTGCTTCAGCTCCTCGTTGCCGTCCTGCACTGCCCAGATCAGGTCCTTCAGGTCCTGGTAGACCAGCCAGTCGGCGCCGATCGCCCGCTCGACCTCCTTCTCGGTGCGCCCGGCGGCGACCAGCTCCGAGGCCGACGGCATGTCGATGCCGTACACGTTCGGGTAGCGCACCGGCGGCGCGGCGGAGGCGAAGTAGACGTTCTTCGCGCCGGCGTCGCGGGCCATCTGGATGATCTGCTTCGAGGTGGTGCCGCGCACGATGGAGTCGTCCACCAGCAGCACGTTCTTCTTGCGGAACTCCAGGTCGATCGCGTTGAGCTTGCGGCGCACCGACTTCACCCGCTCGCCCTGCCCCGGCATGATGAAGGTGCGGCCGATGTAGCGGTTCTTGACGAAGCCCTCGCGGAACGGCACGCCGAGCGCGCCGGCCAGCGCGCTGGCGGCGGTGCGCGCGGTGTCGGGGATCGGGATCACCGCGTCGATGCCGTGATCGGGCCGCTCGCGCAGGATCTTCGCGGCCAGCTTCTCGCCCATGCGCAGGCGCGCCTTGTACACCGAGACGTCCTCGATCATCGAATCCGGCCGCGCCAGGTAGACGTACTCGAAGATGCACGGCGTATGCGGCGCGCCCTCGGCGCAGCGACGGGTGTGCAACTGGCCGTCGTCGGTGATGATCACCGCCTCGCCCGGCGCCACGTCGCGGATGCGCTTGAAGCCGAGGATGTCCAGCGCCACCGATTCGGACGCCACCGCGTACTCGCGGCCCTCGCCGTTGACTCGCTCGCCCAGCACCAGCGGCCGGATGCCGTTGGGATCGCGGAACGCGATCAGCCCGTAGCCCAGCAGCAGGGCGAGGCAGGCGTAGCCGCCGCGGGCGCGCGCATGCACGCCGGCGACCGCCTTGAAGATGTGGTCCGGGGTCAGCGCCATCCGGTCCTGGATCTGCAGCTCGTGCGCCAGCACGTTCAGCAGCACCTCGGAATCGGAGTCGGTGTTGATGTGGCGGCGGTCGTCCTGGAACATCTCGCGGCGCAGCGCGTCGGTGTTGACCAGGTTGCCGTTGTGCGCGAAGGCAATGCCGTACGGCGAATTGACGTAGAACGGCTGCGCCTCGGCCGAGCCTTCCGAGCCGGCGGTGGGGTAGCGGCAGTGGCCGATGCCGATGCGCCCGCGCAGGCCGCTCATCGCGGCCTGCCCGAACACGTCGCGCACCAGCCCGTTGCCCTTGTGCAGGCGCAGCCGCGCGCCGTCCACCGTGGCGATGCCGGCCGCGTCCTGGCCGCGGTGCTGCAGCACCGTCAGGCCGTCATAGAGCGCCGATGCCACTTCGGTGGTACCGACGATGCCGATGATTCCGCACATGGTTTGTTGCCTGCTTCAGAGGATGATTCAGAAAGTCCCGGATGGCCCGGCCGTGCCGGCCGCCGCCGGTAACGCCGGATGCCGCGCGCTGGCGGCCGGCGCAGGCGCCTTGCCGGATATGGGGGCTGGCCGCGCGGCCGGCAAGCCGGACCACCGGCCGAGCGTCGCCGGCGGGTGGAGGTATTCGCGCACGCCCGGCGGCACCTGCTGGCCCAGCCAGGCCGCCATGTGCTGGAAGTGCGGCAACAGTACCGACTGCCGCCACCACGGATCGCGCGTGAATGCGGTGAAGCCGACCAGGAACACCAGCACGGTCACCAGCAGCACGCCGCGCGCGAAGCCGAACAGCATGCCCAGCAGCCGGTCGGTGCCGGACAACCCGGTGCTCTCGATCAGCCTGCCGATCACGAAACGCAACAGCGCGCCGAGTATCAGCACGGCGACGAAGCACAACCCGTAGGCCACGATGACCCGCGCCGACGGCAGCTCGATCACGTGCTCCAGCCGTGCCGCCGCGGCGGGACCGAGCATCCACGCCACCCAGAACGCGGCAATCCAGATCGCCAGCGCCAGCACTTCGGAGATCAGGCCGCGCCACAGCCCGACGAAGACTGACAGGGCCAGCACGCCAAGGATGATGTAGTCGGTCCCGTTCATCCGTTCATCCGCCCGGGTTGCGTGCCGGCGCCAGTACGCTCAGGGCACCGGCACGACGTTGCCGTCGATACCGAGCTTCGCCTTGATCTGGTCGTGCACGCGCTGCGCGTCGGCACGCTGGGTCTGCGGGCCGGCCCGCACCCGCCACAAGCGCCGGCCACCGGATTGCACCGAATCGACGAAGCCGTCGAAGCCGTTCGCACGCAGCTTGTCGCGCAGCGCATTCGCATCGGCCTGCTCGCTCATCGCCGCCAGTTGCACGGCCCAGCCGCCCGCCTTGGCGGTGCTCGTGGCCGCAGGCGTCGAAGTCGCCGCCGCGCTGCTTTCGCGGCTGGCGTCCTGTTCGAGCCGGGCCGGCACGCCGGGGATCGACTGGGTGATCTTCAGGCGCGCGGCCTCGGCCGCGGCGCGCGTCTCGAACGGCCCGGCGGTGACCAGGGTGCGCGGCTGGCCGGCCTGGGTGATGGCGTGGCCGCTGACCGGATAACCCAGCGCCCGCACCCGACGTTCCAGGCTGGCGGCGCCGGCCGCACTGGCGTAGGCGCTGAGGTTCAGCGTGTAGTTGCCGCGCGCCGGCGCAGCCGTCGGGGCCGCGGCCACCGGCTTGGGTGGTGGCGCGATCGCCACGGTCTGCGGCTTGGTCGCCAGCGCCTTGGCGGTGTTCGCACTGGTCGGCGTCGGGGTGGTCTGCTGCGGAATCACCGGCTGGCTGGGCGAGGTACCCGAGCCGATGGTCACCGTGGTCGGTTGCGGCGGCTTGCCGGCCTCGGGGTCGGTTTCCACGTCGCGCGGGCGGCTGGAGCCGATGTTCACCGTGGCCAGCCGGTCGCTGGAGGCCGGGGGCGCCGACGGCGACGGTGCGCTGGCGGCGCTGGCGGCGCCCGCCGTGGCGTCCGGCGCCAGGCTCATGGTGCGCGTCTGCAGGTCGCGGTCCGGCGCTGGCGGGATCGCCAGGCTGACCGCCTGGTCGCCGCCCGGGGCCGGCGGGGTACTGGAAAAGAACATCGGCACGAACAGAACCGCCAGCGCGATCAGGACGGCGGCTCCCAGCAGGCGTGTTTTCAAGTTTTCGCTCCAGGGCGGCAAACGCGGTGCGCAACGACGCAATTATACCTGCCCGCGCCGGGCGCCATGGGCCACCCTCAGCCGATGCGTTCAGCGAGCACCGCACTGGCCACGAAGAACGAGCCGAACGCGAGGATGCGCTCGTGCGGCTGCGCGGCGGCGCGTGCCGCCGCCAGCGCGGTGGCCACGTCGGCATGCGCGTCGTAGCGTGCCTGCGGCAGCACCTGGCGCAGCACCGCGGCCAGCGCGGCTACCGGCATGCCGCGCGGGGTGGCCCGCTCCAGCCCGGCCAGGTGCCAATGGTCGATGCGCGGGCCGAGCGCGCCGATCACCCCGGCCACGTCCTTGTCCGCCAGTGCGCCATACACCGCATGCACCCGCGTGGGTGGCTGCGCGTCCAGCCACTCGGCCAGCGCGCGGGCGGCCTGCGGGTTGTGGCCCACATCCACGATCACCGGTGGCTCGCCGCCGATCGACTGCAACCGCGCCGGTACCCGCACCTCATGCAGGCCCGCGCTGACCGCCGCGAAGAAACTGCTGGGCGTGAACGCCTCCAGGCCAAGCGTATGCAACGCGGCGATCGCCGCGGCCGCATTCGCGTACTGCACCGGCGCGGCCAGCGCCGGGTCGGGCAGCTCCATCGCGCTGCCGTCGCGGTGGCGCCAGCGCCAGCCGTCCTGGTGTCGCTCGATGCTGAAATCGATACCGGCCCGCTCGACCCGCGCGCCCCGCTCGGCCAGCGCATCGAGCAGTCCGGCCGGCGGGTCCGGCTCGCCCACGATCGCCGGCCGTCCGGCGCGCGCGATGCCGGCCTTCTCGCGTCCGATGCTGTCGCGGTCGGGGCCCAGCCATTCCATGTGGTCCAGGTCCACCGTGGTGATTACCGCCACGTCGGCGTCGACGATGTTGACCGCATCCAGCCGCCCGCCCAGGCCGACCTCCAGCACCGCCACGTCCAGCGCGGCCCGGGCGAACAGGTCCAGCGCGGCCAGCGCGCCGAACTCGAAATAGGTCAACGGCACGCTGCCGCGCGCCGCCTCGATCCGCTCGAACGAGGCGATCAGTGCGGCGTCATCGGCATCCACGCCGTCGATGCGCACGCGCTCGTTGTATTCCAGCAGATGCGGCGAGGTGAACGCGCCCACGCGCAGGTCGGCGGCTCGCAGCATCGCCTCCAGCAAGGCCACGGTGGACCCCTTGCCGTTGGTGCCGCCGACCGTGATCACCCGTTTCGCCGGCGCCGGCGCCCCCATCCGGCGCCAGACCTCGCGTACCCGATCCAGTCCCAGCTCGATGCTGTGGACGTTGACATGTTCCTGGTACGCCAGCCATTCGGCGAGGGTGCGACTCATGCAGTGACTTCATGCAAACGGGGAGCACAAAGCTTAAAGCATCACCTGAACAAACGAACGAATGAACGTCGCTTGCGCCGCCCGTGGCGGGCACGGCGTCACAGATGCAGCCGGCGCAGCCGCAGCGCGTTGCTCACCACCGACACCGAGCTCAGGCTCATCGCCAGCGCGGCGATCATCGGCGACAGCGTGATGCCGAACCACGGGTACAGCACGCCGGCGGCCAGCGGCACGCCGATCGCGTTGTAGATGAAGGCGAAGAACAGGTTCTGGTGGATGTTGCGCACGGTAGCCTGCGACAGCTTGCGCGCGCGCACGATGGCGCCCAGCTCGCCCTTCACCAGGGTGACCTGGGCGCTTTCCATCGCCACGTCGGTGCCGCTGCCCATCGCGATGCCGATGTCCGCCGCGGCCAGCGCCGGCGCGTCGTTGATGCCGTCGCCGGCCATCGCCACGCGACGGCCTTCGGCACGCAGGGCGTTCACCGCCGCCGCCTTGTCGGCCGGCGACACGTCCGCGTGCACCTCGTCGATGCCCAGCGTGCGCGCCACCGCCTGCGCGGTGGTGGCGTTGTCGCCGGTGAGCATCACGATGCGCAGGCCGGCCGCATGCAGCGCAGCGATCGCCGCGGGCGTGTCCGGCTTGATCCGGTCGGCTACCGCCAGCAAGGCGGCGAGCGCGCCGTCGACGCCCAGGAACATCACCGTGGCGCCCTGCCCGCGCAGCTGCTCGGCGCGCGCCGCGGCGTCCGCGCCGATCGCCACGCCCGCTTCGGCCATCAGCTTCGCGTTGCCCAGCGCCGCGCGGCTGCCATCCACGTTGGCGCCGACGCCGCGGCCGGTGAGCGAACGGAAATCCGTCGCCGCCAGCGTCGGCACGCCTTCGCCGTCCGCCGCCACGACGATCGCCCGCGCCAGCGGGTGCTCGCTCGGTCGCTCCAGCGCCGCGGCCAGCGCCAGCAGCCGTTCGCGCGGCTGGCCGCCCAGGATCACCAGCTCGGCCAGTGCCGGCTTGCCTTCGGTCAGCGTGCCGGTCTTGTCCACCACCAGGGTGTGGATGCCGCGCAGCGTTTCGATCGCGCCGGCGTCCTTGAACAGCACGCCGTGCTGCGCGCCGCGGCCGCTGGCCACCATGATCGAGATCGGCGTGGCCAGGCCCAGCGCGCACGGGCAGGCGATGATCAGCACCGATACCGCCGCGATCAGCGCATGCGCCAGGCGCGGCTCCGGCCCCACCATCGCCCACACGGCGAACGCCAGCACGGCCACCACCACCACCGCCGGCACGAACCACGCCGCGACCTGGTCGGCCACGCGCTGCAACGGCGCGCGGCTGCGCTGCGCCTGCGCCACCAGCGCCACGATCTGCGCCAGCATGGTCTCGCCGCCAACCTTCTGCGCGCGCATGGTCAGGCCGCCGTCCTGGTTCACCGTGGCGCCAGTCAACGGATCACCCGGCGCCTTGACCACCGGCATCGGCTCGCCGGTGAGCATCGACTCGTCGACGTGGCTCTCGCCTTCCAGCACCACACCGTCCACCGGCACCTTCTCGCCGGGGCGCACGCGCAGCACGTCGCCGACCTGCACCTCCTCCAGCGCCACGTCGGCCTCGCTGCCGTCGGCGGCGATCCGCCGCGCGGTCTTCGGCGCCAGCCCCAGCAGCGCCTTCAGCGCCGCGCCGGTGCGCCGGCGCGCGCGCAACTCCAGGAAATCGCCCAGCATGACCAGGGTGACGATTACCGCAGCCGACTCGAAGTACACCGCGACCCGCCCGCGCGCGTCGCGGAAACCCTCGGGGAAGATGTCCGGCAGCAGGAACGCCACCGCGCTGTACAGCCAGGCCACACCGGTGCCCAGCGCGATCAGCGTGTACATGTTCGGGCGCCAGGGTTTCAGCGAGCGCCAGCCGCGCACGAAGAACGGCGCGCCGCCCCACAGCACCACCACGCTGGCCAGCAGCGCTTCGCCCCAGGCCGCCACGGCGTCCCACGGCGCGGGCAGATGCCAGCCAAACAGGTGCGGCCCCATCGCCACCAGCAAGGTCGGCACGGTCAACACCACCAGCCACCAGAAGCGCCGCGTCATCGCCGCCAGCTCGCCGCCGTCGTCTTCGTCCAGCGCCGGCATCAGCGGTTCCAGCGCCATGCCGCAGATCGGGCAATGGCCGGGACCGACCTGCCGGATCTCGGGATGCATCGGGCAGGTATAGATGGTGCCGGCCGGCACCGGCGGCGCGGGCTGGCCTTCGCCGAGATAGGCCGACGGATCGGCCGCGAACTTCTCGCGGCAACGCGCGGAACAGAAGTGGTAGGTCTGGCCGCCATGGTCGGCGTGGTATTTCGCCGTTTGCGGATCCACCGTCATGCCGCAGACCGGGTCCTTCACCGCGTGCGCATGCGCATGCCCGTGATCGGCATGATCGTGGTGGGCGTGGTTCGCGTGGCCATCCGCCGCGTTGCCACCGCAACAGCCTCCTGCAGGCTTCTGCCCGGCGGCCGTGTACGTCGCCGGCGACGCGTCGAACTTCGCCTTGCAGCCGGCGCTGCAGAAATAAAACGTCTGCCCGTCGTGCGTGCTGACCTGCTTCGCCGTCGCCGGGTCCACCGTCATCCCGCACACCGGGTCGATCGCCGCGCCGGCCGACGGCTGGTCGCCGCCCGCGCCGCAGGAACCCTGCCCGCTCATGACTTCACCTCATCGTCGCCCAGGGCGCGCAGGATCGGGCATTGCTCCGGCTTGCCATGCCCCGGGCACGACGCCACCAGCTGCGCCAGGCCGTCGCGCACGCGCTGCAGTTCGGCGATGCGCTGCTCGATCGCCGCCAGCCGCCGCTGCGCACGTTGCTTCACTGCTTTCACCCCGTGCTGGCGATCGGCCGACAAGGCCAGCAACTCGCGGATCTCCTCCAGCGTGAAGCCCAGCTCCTTGGCGCGGCGGATGAAGCGCAACTGCACCACCGCACCCTCGCCGTAGCTGCGATAACCGGACGCCCGCCGCTGCGGCTCGGGCAGCAGGCCCTCGCGTTCGTAGAAACGGATCGTGTCGATCGCCACGCCGACGCGCTTGGCGACGGCACCGATGGTCAGGGGGGAGCTTTGCGTGTTCATGCGGCATAGTCTAGACCATTGATCAAGGTCCATGGTCAAGCCCTTTTGCGGGGCCGCTCGGGCGGCCGGGGCGCATCGGCCACCAGGCCGCCGGCCGACCCTGTCGGCTCAGGCGACCCGCCGCCTGCCGTAACCGGTGGGCGTGACGCCCATCATCCGGCGAAACATCGCGCAGAAGGCGCTGCAACTCGCATAGCCGGCATCACGCGCCACGCTCTTGATCGACGCCCCCGCATTCAGCCGGTTCAACGCACGGGCCAACCGGACGTGCTGGCGCCAGCGCACGAAATTCATCTTCAGCTCGCTCTCGAACAGGCGCGCCAGGGTCCGGCTGCTCGCGCCGACCTGTTGCGCCAGCTGGTCCAGGGTATCGGCCCGGATCGGGTCGGCCAGCAGACGACTGCATACCTTTTTCAATCGCGGATCCGACGGCGCGGGAATGTGGATGGCGGTCTCATCGGCGCCATGCAACTCGTGCAGAAGCAGCGGCAACATCATGCGCATGCGTTGCGCATCCCGGGTTTCGTGCGCGCTCACGATCGCCAGGATGAGTTCGCGGAGCAGATCCGTGATCGCAAGAATCCTGCAGCGGTCGCCGAGCGGCGCTCCGGCGTCCCGGTCCAGATACAGCGTCCGTATCGCGACATGGCCTTCCATGCGGATCTCATGCGGCACCGCCGCGGGGACCCACAGCGAACGCTGCGGCGGCACGATCCAGATGCCTTCGCGGGTGGTTACCTGCATCACGCCCGACGCGGCGTAGATGAGCTGTCCACGCTTGTGCCGATGCCGCGGAACCAGGCGCCCCCGCGGGTAATCCTTGGCCAGTGCGGTTACCGGCCATGCCCGGGCCGAGCCGGCACGCTGTCTGGAATGCGACATAGCATGGCCTCCTGTCGATATGCAGACACCACTACGCTGAATTCTGGGCGCGGGGCTGCTCCACCGCAACGCCGGATCCGGGCTTTGCTGGGACACCACGGCACCCTCATGAGACAGACGCACCTGGAGGTCAGGCGATGAACGACCACCCCATTTCGCGGCGCACGGTGCTCAAGGCAGGCGTAACCATCGCCGGAGCGCTTGCGCTGGGCAAGCAGCCCTTCCTGGCGGAAACCCGCGAGGCGCCCGAACAACCGACCCTCGTCGTGCTCTGGCTCAACGGCGGCCCGGCAGGCCTGTTCAACAGCACGGACTCATTCCTTCACAGCGGCGCTTTCGGGGTGACCGCCGACAACATCCGTCACCTCGGCCATGGCCTTTGTGTCGACGCGGGTTCGCTTGGCGCCCTGCCCAACGCAGCCTTGGCACATATGGCCTCCATCGATTTCCGGCACGGCCTCTACCCGCATGCGAATGCGCGCGCAGCGATGCTGGAAAACGCATCAGGCAGCCGGCTGCTGCGCATGGCCGCGGCCATGCCGGAGGGCGCGGCCCGCTGCGTGGTCGTGAACAGCCTCGGCCTGCCGACAGGCATCGCTGAGACGCCCCCAATGGAAGGTGGTGTCGCGCTGGAGCACTGCCTCAGCCTCGACGATGCGCACGGGCAGTTGCCGATCGCGCAATTCGATGCCATCCGCAGCGCCTATGGCGTGTCCGCCGCAAGCACCGCCATCGACAGCCAGCGGACGACCTTCGCCAGCATCGAGTCGTTGGTTCACGCCGGTGCCGGCGTGATCTTCGCGCAACCGGCCTACACGGGGCGCCCCGACCGGCAGTTCGACACGCATCACGACGACGCCGGAACACTGGCGCGCGACATCATGGCCCCATCACCCCGTCGCTGATCACTTTCCTCGGGCGCGTGATGACTCTGCCACGGCGCAATGTGGTGGTGCTGCTGACCGGCGAATTCAGCCGGACGCTGCCGGGCTCGGACCACGCGCCAGGCGGCACCGCGACAGTCATCGGCAAGTACGTCAGGGCCGGCACCGCCGGACGACAAGGTCCCGGGGGTTTGCCATCCGAACACGCTTCACCGCCGGATGGCCTCTGGGCCTTCATCGCCGCGGCCCTCCACGTGGACCGATCGGCTCCGTTTGGTCGCAACCCGCATCGCGAACTGATCGCCTGAAGGACAAGCTTGTCGGTCAGGCGGCACACCCAGGCCGCTGCGAAATCCCTGATCACGTGGTCCGCCGTCAATCCTGGCCGTCAGCCGCCAGTTCGCCCAACCGCTTCTTCATCGCGGCCAACTGGCACGCGGCATCGGCACCGCAGGCATCGCGTGCATGCATCCACGCCTTCCGGGCCGACACCAGTTGCTTCGCCTGCCCGGGATCGTCCTTGACCCCGTCCCGCGCGAATTTGCAGGGCGCGGCGACGCTACGGTCGAAGGCACCCGGCGGCAGCGAGCCGCAAAGCGCTTTTCCGCGAGCGAGTGGCTGCCGCCTCGGCCTCGGAATCGAGCGCGCTGACGACCTCGTTCATCATCAGGGTCGGCGCATCCTTGAGCGGCGCGCGGCATAGCCAGGCTCGCGTTTCACGCGTATCGATTCGCTGAGGGCATCGCGATCCACGGCCGCCGCAGCGGGCGCGGGCCAAGCACATTCCATCCACATCGCGCCCGCCACACTGCCACGCATGACCGAACTCTTCTCGCTGTGGATGCGCGGTCCCTGGGCGCGCCTTGGCCTGACGTTGGCGGCAGGCCTGATCATCTCGCTGCTGGTGCGCACCGCCGCTTATGCCGCGCTCGGCCGGCTGGCAAAAAGGCAGCCGCTGTTCTCGGACATCCTGCATCGCGCCAGCGCACCGATGGAATGGCTGCTGCCCTTGCTGGTGGTCACCGTCGCCTTGCGCACGTGGCCCGCCAGCGCGTCGGCGCTGTTCGCGCTGCTGCAGCAGCTGCTGCTCATCGCACTGCTGGCGGTAGGTACCTGGCTGGTGGTTCGCTGCATCGGCGCGCTTGAGGACGCCGCCATCCGCAACCACCCGATGGACGTGGCCGACAACCTGCGCGCGCGCCGCGTGGTGACCCAGGTGCGCGTGCTCGGCCGCACCGCCGACGTCGTCGTGATCATCCTCGGCGCGTCCATCATCCTGCTGACCATTCCGGGCGCACGCCAGGTCGGCACCAGCCTGCTCGCCTCGGCCGGCGTCGCCGGCCTGGCCATAGGATTTGCCGCCAAACCCGTGCTGAGCAACCTGATCGCCGGCCTGCAGATTGCGCTGACCCAGCCGATCCGGCTCGACGACGTGGTGATCATCGAGGGTGAATGGGGGCGCATCGAGGAGATCACCGGCACCTACGTCGTCGTGCGCATCTGGGACGAACGGCGGCTGGTGGTGCCGCTGAACTGGTTCATCGAGAACCCGTTCCAGAACTGGACGCGGCAGAGCGCGCAACTGATCGGCACGGTTTTTCTCAAGCTCGACTACCGCACGCCGCTGGCGCCGCTGCGCGAGGAACTGACGCGGCTGTGCCACGAGTCGGAACTGTGGGATCGCCGGGTCTGCATCCTGCAGGTGACCGACACCGACGAACACGCCATGCAGCTGCGCGCGCTGGTCAGCACGTCGGATTCGGGCCGGGGCTGGGACCTGCGCTGCCTGGTGCGCGAAGGCCTGATCGCCTTCATCCAGACCCACTATCCCGACGCACTGCCGCGCTGGCGCGGCGAACTCTCCCGTCACGGGCAGGCTCCGGACCATCGCGCTCCTTCCGTACCGCCCGCGCAGCACAGTCCGTCACCGGAAGACGAAGGGCCATTGCGTTCGCATGGTGAAGGCGCTCCCGCCACGCAGACCGGATCGTGACCACGTGACGCTCTAGAGTTTCTTCAGCGACTTCCGCAAGCCTGCCAGCGCTGCCGAAATATCCTCCGCGTCGATCACGCCGTAGCCGAATGTCACGGCCGGTTCGACGTCGCGGGTCATGGCGTAGTCGACGGTGGATTCCGCACCCGCGGCGGCGCGCAACACGGCCGGCATGAGCTTCGGTGCCAGCGCCGGATCGTGGATGCGCGCGGCCAGATGCAGGCCGGCTTCGGACGGGATCGGTTGCAGCCATTCGCCGAGTTCGCGATGCAGGCCGTCCAGCAGGGCCGCGCGGCGCCCGGCGTAGATCGGCCGCATATGGCGTACATGCCGGGCGAGATGGCCGTCGCGGATGAAGACAGCCAGCGCGGCCTGGGTGACGCCGTCGCAGTGCGAGTCGACGCAGTGCTTGACGTTGACCAGTCCGTCGCGCGCCCATGCCGGCGCCACCACGAAACCCTTGCGCAGCGAGGGGAACATGCTCTTGGAGAAGGTGCCCACGTAGAACACCAGGGCATCGCGATCCAGCGTCTGCAGCGCATCGAGCGGGCGGCCGCCGAAGCGGAACTCGCCGTCGTAGTCGTCCTCCACGATCACGGCATGATGCCGGCGGGCGAAGTCGAGCAAGGCACTGCGCCGGCGCAGCGACATCGCCACGCCGGTGGGCGACTGGTGCGACGGGGTGACGCTGATGATGCGCACGTCGTCGGGCAGGCGCTCGACGCACAGACCCTCGTCGTCCACCGGCAGCGGCACCAATAGCGCGCCGGCGGCAGCGAAGGCGGCGCGCACCGGCGGATAACCCGGCTCTTCCACCGCCACCTTCGTCTGCCCCGGCGTGACCAGCAGGCGGGCGATCAGGTCGAACGCCTGCTGCGCGCCGGAGGTGACGATCACGTCGTCGGCGGCGCAGGCCACCGCGCGGGCGAAGGCGACGTGCTGCGCGATCGCCTCGCGCAGCGCGGGGATGCCTTGCGATGGCGCGTAGGCGAACGGTTCGCGCGAGCTTTGGCGCAGCGCCTGCGCCATCAGCCGGCGCCAGACGTCATGCGGAAAATGGCGATGGTCGGGAATGCCGAGGCGGAAGTTGCGCGCGGGCAACGCGCGCGCGGGCGACGGCTGCAGGAACGGCGTGCGCCAGGCCGGTGCAAGACGTGACTCGTCGACGCCGACGACCGCCCTGGACGGTTTCGACGCCCGGCGCCGGGCGAATGCGGCGACCTGGGGCTTCGCGCCCTTGCGCGGAATCAGATAGCCCTCGGCGATCAGCAGGTCGTAGACGGTGACCACCGTATTGCGCGCCACGCCCAATGCCTCGGCGACCTTCCGGGTCGCCGGCAACAGCGAGTGGGCCGGCAGGCGGCCATCGAGAATGGCCGTGCGCAACTGCTGGTGCAGTGCACGGGCGAGCGTGCCGTGGCTGCGCGGCAGGCTCAGCGGAAACGGGAAAACTGGCTCCATCGAATATCTCGTGAATGGATCAATCAAGGATCCAGATTACTCCTAGAGTGCACCTCGAAGCGACGTTCCTTCCACGGAGGCCAAGCCATGACGATGTCGATCTGCGGAACCTGCGGCACCCAGTACCCGGATACGCCCAGCCACTGCCCGGTATGCGAGGACGAGCGCCAGTACGTCGGCGCGAATGGCCGGACCTGGACGACCCACGAGGCGTTGAAAGCCACGCACACCCTGCGCCTGGACGACGAGGCCGGCGTGCTCGGCATCGGCCTGGCGCCGGCTTTCGCGATCAACCAGCGCGCGCTGTACCTGCCCACCGACGCGGGCAACATCCTGTGGGAAGCCTTGAGCCTGGTCACCGACGAGGCGGTCGCCGCGCTGCGGGCGCGCGGCGGCGTGGACCTGATCGCGATCTCGCACCCGCATTTCTATGCGTCGATGCTGGAGTGGAGCGAAGCGCTCGGCAACGTGCCGGTCCTGCTGCACGAGGCGGACCGCGACTGGGTGCGTCGGGCGTCGCCGAACGTGCAGTTCTGGCGCGGCGAGACGTACCGCCTGTCCGACGCGGTGACCCTCATCAACACTGGCGGCCATTTCCCCGGCAGCACCGCGCTGCACTGGAAGGACGGCCCGCGGCCCGGCGGCGCGCTGTTCTCCGGCGACGCGCCGCACGTGGCCAGCGACCGCCGCCACGTCTCGTTCATGCACAGCTACCCCAACTTCATGCCGATACCGCCGGCCGACGTGCGTCGCATGCAGGCGCGCCTCGCGGGCTACGCGTTCGAGGACGTGTACGGCTACACCTGGGGCCGCAACATCATCGGCGGTGGCCGTGCCGCCGTCGACGCCTCGTTCGAACGCTACCTCGCCGCCTTGGCCGCCTGAGCGCGCGTCCCGTCCGTCCACTGAAGGAGTCCGCCCGCATGACCACCACTCGCCTGCACGACTACCTGCCCGCCCGCTTCAACACCGCGGCCGAACGGCAATGGATCCCCTCCGCGACGCCGGGCAAGTCGTCCAGTCCGCTGCGCTTCTTCGCCGACGACCGCGGCTTCGTGGAACTGCTGCGCATGGAGCCGGGCGTGGTGATGCCGCTGCATCGCCACAGCGGCGAGATCCACACGTACAACCTCAGCGGCACGCGCAAGCTGTGCACCGGCGAACTGATCGGTCCGGGCGACTACGTCTACGAGCCGCCGGGCAGCACCGACTGGTGGAAGATCGTCGGCGACGAACCGATGCTGGCGCTGGTGATCGTGATGGGCACGGTCGAGTTCCTCGGTCCCGGCGGCGTGGTGACCGGCCGTGCCTCGGCCAGCACCCAGCGGGCGGACTATGAGCGCTACTGCCGCGAGCACGGGCTGGCGATCCAGGACCTGGTGGACTGATTGCGGCGACGTCGGGCGGCTCAGGCCGAGGCGCGCCGGCGCCTGGCGGCCGCGGCCGGCCGCTTGCCCGGGGCGCACCTGGCCGCGGCGGTCGCGCACGTGCCGGCGGACTGGCTGCAGCAGTGATCGGTCAGGTAGCCGACCAGCTCGTCCATCGTCTCGATCACCGGCGCGTAGTAGATGAAGCGCCCGCTCTGCCGGCTGCTCACCAGGCCCGCGTGCGACAGCTCCTTCAGGTGGAAGGACAGCGTGGCGTTGG
>Ga0209916_1001179_pt1 | contig 25793 bp, 18 predicted proteins | sample ThiBio_1000_plan_FD_183956 | JGI IMG/M metagenome (GOLD analysis project Ga0209916, IMG submission 183956) | Wastewater bioreactor microbial communities from Cape Town, South Africa - Thiocy_solids_2 (SPAdes) | ecosystem: Engineered > Bioreactor > Thiocyanate-remediating > Anaerobic-Aerobic ... | reverse complement strand
GAGTGCATCCGCCGTTACTCGCCCGCCGATGGGCCGGCGCTGTTCATCGCCGACGACCTCGGGGTCGGCAGCCTCCTGCTGTCCAGCTCCGACAGCAAGGCGATGGCGACCTTCGCCGAGCAGACGGTCGGCGAGCTGGTGCTGGAAAACTCGAAAGCCGACCTGCTGACGACGCTCTGCTCGTTCTTCGACAACATGGGCTCGATCCGCGGCTCGGCCGCCGCGCTCGAGGTGCACGAGAACACGATCCGCTATCGGCTCTCGCGGATCGAGGAGCTGACCGGGCTGGCGGTGATGCACGATCCCGACGCCCAACTGCGGGCGCGGCTCTCGCTGCTCGTCCTGCAGCTCCAGGGCCGCCTGCCGAGCGGCGTCGCCACCCCGCCGCCCGCCCTGCCGACGGTTGCCGCGGTGGCCGATCTGGAGGTGGTCCCCGCCTAGCGCCGGGCGCGACAGCCGCCGTTTCTCCCGCCTTTGGGAGAACTCCCAGTGCCGCGCGACCACCCTCCCCGAGGGCGGTTGTCGCGCGGCTATGTTCGCGCCGTGGCCCTGGTTCATCTTCTCGGCGTCGCGGCTACGCCCCGGTCCCCCCGGGGCGGCAGTCCCGCGGACCTCGCCCGGCAGGCGCTGACCGGCGCCCTCGACGACGCCGGGCTGACCGCGGCGGAGGTCGACGGGGTGGCGATCGCCGCCACCGACCGCTCCTTCGCCAGCGGCGCCGAGGCCGTGCTCGGGCCGACCCGGCGCGGGTACAACTGCCGCTGCGGGCTCGGGCCGGTGGCGCTCGACTCGGCCTGGAAAGCGGTCTCGGCCGGGGTCAGCGACGTGGTCGTCTGCCTCGGCTTCGACCGCGGGCCGGGGACAGCGCTGGTCGACGACCGCCGGTGGCTCGAGGCGCAGGCCGCGGCGGCGCGCGAATTCCTCCAGCACTCGGGCGCCGAGGAGCGCCACCTCGCCCAGGTGGCGGCGAAGAACCGGCGCCACGGGGCCGAGGCCCCCGGCGCGCCCCTGGCCGCGGTCGGCGTCGAGGAGATCTTGGCGAGCGAGACCCTGCTCTGGCCGCTGCGGCGCCTGATGGTTGCCCCGCCCGCCCACGGCGCCGCCGCGATCGTCCTGGCGGGCGCCGCGCCGGGTGCCCGGCGCGGGCCGAAGGCGCCAGTGGTGCGCGCCTCGGTGATGCTCGACGCCTCCTCCAACGGCGGCGCCGAGTCGAGCCGCGCCGCCCGCCTCGCCTACTTCTCCGCCGGCGTCGGGCCCGAGGACATCGACCTGGCCGAGGTCGAGGACCCCACCCCGGTCGAGGAGATCGCCGCCTACGAGGCGCTCGAGTTCGCCCCCGAGGGCGCCGCCGCCGAACTGGTCGAAAGCGGCTTCACCGCCCTCGGCGGCGTCCTCCCGGTCAATGCCAGCGGCGGCGCCCTCTGCCAGGGCTTCTCCCGCGGCGCCGGCGGCATCCGCCAACTGGTCGAGCTCTCCCTCCAACTCCGCGGCCGCGCCGGCCGCCGCCAGGTCCCCGGCGCCCGCGTCGGCCTGTCCCTGAGCGGCGGCCCCGCCACCCCCGGCGGCCCCACGGGCCTCACCATCGTCTCGACCTAACCCCGGTCCCCCGCAAGGACCCCCAGGCGAGTTCGCACTTCTCCGCGCTATCCGCGGATTACTGCGAACTCACCCCGCAAGCTGGCGCCCGGAAGGGTCCAGACCCCGCAAGCTGGCGCCCGGAAGGGACCCGCCCCTCTCGCCACGGCCCGGGCAGGCTGTGGCCGTGGCGAGAGGGGCGGGTCTGCGGAAGGTGTGGAGGGACACCGGCGGGAGGCGCACGGGAGGTTCACGGATCCGTGACGGGATGTGCCACGACGGGCGCCGAGGGCCGATTCCCGAACGGTCAGGGATCTCCCCGGTTGGAAATCCGCGTATGGCGCGGGTTTCCAACCACGCGGATCCCTGGTCGGTCCCGCGTGGTTCGAAATGGTCGCCATACGACCATTTCGAACCACGGAAGCCCCCGGCCACCGGATCCGTGACGGAGATGGCGGGAACTCCTCACTTCCTCCCGTGTTGTCCAACACCGACCTACGCGCTGCGTGTATTGACCGTGCTATGGCAAGGTCAAAGTACGCAGCGCGTTCCCGGCCCCCTGATCCTGGCCCCGAGAAGGGCCTTCCGGGGCCGGAAAGTATGACGTTCCCGGCATCTTCGTCACGGATCCGGGCGGGGTGTGGAGACTGCCCGACCTGATCCTCACGTAAGTCCGACTTCGCAACATCCCTGTGACGCCTCTCCCACGCACCCCTCACGTCCTGGGCTCCTCATGGGGGTCACAGCCTGCCAGGACCCCCATGAGGAGCCCAGGACCTCCCTCGGACGGCCGCAAGCCCCCCGCACCCCCGCCCGTCCCTCCGCCCGCCCTCCCTGTAAGAGCAACAAAGCCTCCCGTCGTCCCCGTCCCACGGCCGGCCCCTCGGGTGAAATGGTCCCTGCTGATGTATCGGGCACTGCAGACCGACTTCGAGAGCCTGCCGCAGCTGCTTGCCGCGCGCGCCGGCGAGATCGGCGGCGAGCGCTTCGTCCGCGATGCCGAGATCGAGTGGACCTATGGCGAGTTCCACGAGCGGGTGATGGAGGTGGCCGCGGGGCTGCGGGAGCTCGGGGTGGGGCAGGGCGATGTGGTCGGGGTCGTGCTGCCCAACAGTCCCCATTACCTGGAGGTCTGGTGGGCGATCCTCTGGCTCGGGGCGATCTTCAACCCGGTCAACCCGGCGCTCACCGCGCGCGAGGCGGTCGGAATTCTCGCCGACTCCGAAGCGGTGGTCGCCGTCTGCACCCCGGAGGCCGCCGCCGGGCTCGAGGCGCACCGCGACGAGCTGCCGAGCCTGCGCGAGATCGTCGCCGCCGACGGCGACCCGGCGGCGCCCCTGCGCGGCCGCGGCAGCGTCGGCGAACACGCCGTGGTCGGCCCCGGCGACCTCTGCGCGTTCGTCTACACCTCGGGCACCACGGGGCGGCCGAAGGGGGCGATGCTCGGCCACGGCAACTTCCTCGCCAACGCCTGGCAGCTGGGCGAGCCGCTGCCGATCTCGCGCGGCGACACGCTGGGGATGGTGCTGCCGCTCTTCCACGTCAACGCGCAGCTGGTGACGACCGTGATCCCGCTCGTGCTCGGCGCCCAGGTGGCGATGTGGGAGCGCTTCAGCGCCTCCCGCTTCTGGGCCGACGTCGCCCGCTTCGAACCGGTCACCTTCTCCTCGGTGCCGACGATGCTCGCCGCGCTGCTGCACGCGCCCGGCGCCGACGAGGCCGAGTCGAACTCGCTGCGCTTCGTGATCTGCGGCGCGGCGCCGCTCTCGCCGGCGCTCTTCCGCCGCTTCGAGGAGAAGTTCGGGCTCAAGATCATGGAGGGCTACGGGCTCACCGAGGGCACCTGCTGCACGACCATCAACCCGTTCACCGGGCCGCGCAAGATCGGCTCGGTGGGTCTTCCGACCCGCGCCCAGGACGTGGCGATCATCGACGAGGCGGGCGACCCGGTCCCCGACGGCACGGCGGGCGAAGTCTGCTTCCGCGGTCCCAACATGATGCACGGCTACTACAAACGGCCCGACGCCAACGCCGAGACGATGGTCGACGGCTGGGTCCGCACCGGCGACGTCGGTTACCGCGACGAGGACGGTTACTTCTTCCTCGTCGACCGCACCAAGGACATGATCATCCGCGGCGGCGAGAACATCTACCCGCGCGAGATCGAGGACGTGCTGCTGGAGCACGACTCGGTCAAGGAGGCGGCGGTCGTCGGCCGGCCCGACGAAGTGCGCGGCGAGGAGGTCCATGCCGTCGTCGCCCTCGTCGCCGGTGAGGACGTCGCGGTGCTGGAGGAGCACTGCCGCGCCCGCCTGGCCGCGTTCAAGGTGCCGACGAGCTGGGAGGTGGTCGAGGAGCTGCCGAAGACCTCGACCGGGAAGATCGACAAGAAGCCGCTGCGCGAGAAGCTCGCCGCGGCGTCCGGGTGAGAGGAGCGACCGTGGGCATTCTCGACGGCAAGGCGGTGATGATCACCGGCGCCGCCAGCGGCATCGGCGAAGCGACCGCGAAGGAGGCGGCGGCGGAGGGCGCGCAGCTGATGCTCTGCGATGTCGACGCCGAGAAGGGCGCGGCAGTGGCCGCCGCGATCGGCGATGCGGCGACCTACCGTGACTGCGATGTCACCGACGAGGCGGCGGTCGAGGCGGCGGTGGGAGCGACGATCGCCGCGCACGGCCGGATCGACGGCGCCTTCAACTGCGCCGGCATCCTCGGCGTCGTCGGCAACATCGGCGAACTGCCGCTCGACGGCTGGAAGCAGCTGATCGACGTCGACCTCAACGGCGTCTTCCTCTGCACCAAGCACCAGGTGAACGCGATGGTTGAGCAGGGCTCCGGCGCGATCCTCAACATGGCCTCGGCTGCGGGCCTGATCGGCTGGCCGGGCGCCTCCGGCTACGTCGCCGCGAAGCACGGCGTCGTCGGGCTGACCAAGGCGGCGGCGCTCGAGTACGCCCCGCAGGGCGTCCGCGTCAACGCGATCTGCCCCAGCTACACGATGACCCCGATGGTCGAGAAGGACCTCTTCGAGGACACCTTGGGCAACGACGAGGAGCTGATCGCCGCGGCCCGCGCCAACCACCCGATCGGCCGCTTCGCGCAGCCGCCGGAGATCGCCGCCGCCGCGGTCTGGCTGCTCTCCGACAAGGCCTCGTTCGTCACCGGGACGGCGATGCCGGTCGACGGCGGCTACACGGCGCCCTGAGTCGATGCCCGACCGCGACAGCTTCGAGCAGGCTCCCTACGAGCTGCCGCCGGGTGCCACCGAAGTCATCATGGTCCGCCACGGCGCCTCGTCGCCGCCGCTCCAGGGCGTCCCCAACCCGCTGGTCGGCGGCCACTCCGACCCGGCGCTGGCGGACGCCGGCAAGGCCCAGGCGGAGCTCGTCGCCGAAGGCCTGCGCCACGAGCCGATCTCGGCGATCTTCGTCTCGACCCTGCGCCGCACCGGGGAAACCGCGGCCCCGCTGGCGGCGGCGGTTGGCCTCGAGCCGGTCGCGCTGGAGGATCTGCGCGAGGTGTTCCTCGGCGACTTCGAGGGCGGCGTCTACCGGATCAAGACCGCCGAAGGCGATCCGGTGATCAAGGAAGTCTTCGCGCGGGAAGCGTGGAGCGCGATCCCCAACGCGGAGACCTTCGACGACTTCGGCCCGCGGATCACGCGCGGGGTGGAGGAGATCGTCCGCCGGGTCGGCCCGGACAAGGCCGCGGTCGCGGTGCTGCACGGCGCCGTCATCGGCCAGCTCTGCCGGCAGGCGACCGCCAGCCGTCCCTTCGCCTTCGTCCATGCCGACAACGGCTCGGTCTCGCGGCTCGTCGTCGGTGCCGACGGACGTTGGCTGCTGCGCTCGTTCAACGACATCGCCCACCTGCGAAGGAGAACCTGATGCCCGCCTTCCTCGTCCATGGCAATCCCGACTCGGCGCGGCTCTGGTCGCGGACGATCGAGCACCTCGGCGACTACGGTGACGAGGTCGTCGCCGCCGATCTGCCCGGCTTCGCGCAGGCCGCGCCGGAGGGGTTTCCGCGCACCAAGGAGTCCTACGTCGACTGGATCGCCGAACAGCTCGAGGCCCTCGGCGGCGACGTCGACCTGGTCGGCCACGACTGGGGCTCGCTGCTCGTCCAACGGGTCGCCTCGACCCGGCCCGACCTGGTGCGCACCGTCGCCTGCGGCGGCGCCGCGGTCGACCGCGAGTACCCCTGGCACCCGCTGGCCCAGGTCTGGCAGACGCCGGGGGAGGGCGAGCGCTACATGGACGAGGAGCTGACCGACGAGTTCGGCATCGCCCACCTGGTCGAAAACGGAGTCCCCCGCGAGGACGCCGAAGCCAACATCTGGACGACCCCCCACGGCAAGCAGACGATCCTCGACCTCTACCGCTCCGCCGTCGACATCGGCGCCGAATGGCAGCCCGACCTGGAGCGCATCGAGGTCCCGGCGATGGTGATCTGGGGCCGCACCGACCCCTACGTCCCGCTCGAATTCGGCGAATCCCTGGCGCAGCGGATGAAAGGCGAGCTGGTGGTCCTCGAGTGCGGCCACTGGTGGCCGTTCGAGCGGCCCGAAGAGACCGCCGCGGCGCTGCTGCGACACTGGAATTCTGTGGGCTAGATGGCAGGGCGGGGCGCGGGGAGGGTCCAGGCCCCGCAAGCTGTCGCCCGGAAGGGATGAGGCCCCGCAGGCTGTCGCCCGGGGAAGGGACGCGCCACTCTCGCCACGGCCCGGGCAGGCTGTGGCCGTGGCGAGAGTGGCGGGTGTGCGGAAGGTGTGGAGGGACACCGGCGGGAGGCGCACGGGAGGTTCACGGATCCGTGACGGGACGCCCACGACGGGCACCCAGGGGCCAGGTCCTCGAACGGTCAGGAATCTGCCCGGTTGGAAATCCGCGTATGGCGCGGGTTTCCAACCACGCGGATCCCCCGGTCGTCCTACCGTGGTTCGAAATCCACCCCATACGTGGATTTGGAACCACGCGAGCTCCCGGCCGCCGGATCCGTCAAGGAGATGCCGGGAACTCCACGCTTCCTCCCGTGTTGTCCGACAGCGACGGGGGCGCGGTCGACCTGAGGTCCGGCTACCGGACCTCAGGTCGACCGCGCGTCCCGGGCCCCCGATCCTGGCCCGGGAAGGGCCTCTCGGGGCCGGGAGGTGTGACGTTCCCGGCACCTCTGTGACCGATCCCGCCGAGGTGTGGAAGCTCCCCGACACGATCGTCACGTAAGTCCGACTTCGCGACGTCCCTGTGCCGCCTCTCCCACGCACGCCTCACGTCCTGGGCTCCTCATGGGGGTCACAGCCTGCCAGGACCCCCATGAGGAGCCCAGGACCCCCACCCGCCCGCGACCCTTCCCCGAACCCACGAACAGCCGCCCGAGCACTCGCCGTCCCCCAGTCGAGGTCCCCCGAGCTTTGTGGGGAATCCACAAATGACCCGACGGCTGGGCGGTGGCGGGGAGGCGTTTCGCGTGAGAGTCTGGCCGGCATGTCGAGCGCTACCGACACCGAGCTGCTTGCCCTGCACGGTCTGGCGGTGAAGAAGGCCGGCACGCCGGCTGCTGTCGCCGCCGTGATCGGCGCCGAGGAGGGCGAGGTCGAGGCCGCGCTGGAGGCCGCCGTCGCCGCCGGTCGCGCGGCGGGCGCGAAAGGCACCTTCATGGTCGCCCCGGCGGGACGCGAGTGGCTCGACGCGCAGTATCCGGAGGCCTTTGCCGGGTTCCGCGCCGACCCGGCCGCCACCGAGACCTACGAGCGCTTCGAGAAGATCAACCGCGAGCTGCTGGCGCTTTTTACCGACTGGCAGATGATCCCCGCGGCGGGCGGTGAACGGGTGCCCAACGACCACTCCGACGCCGACTACGACACCGGCGTGATCGACCGCCTCGGCGCCCAGCACGAACGGGCCGAACGCGCCCTCGACTCCTTCGCCGCGCTGGAGCCGCGCCTCGGTCTCTACAAAGAGCGTCTCGACGAGGCCTACGACAAGGCGCTGGCGGGCGAGGTCGAATGGGTCTCCGGGGCCCGGATCGACAGCTACCACACGGTCTGGTTCGAGCTGCACGAGGATCTGCTGCGGATGCTGGGACGGGAACGCGAGGAGGCACCTTGACCGCGGTCGCCGATCGGGTCGTCGTCCTCGACGGCTCGTCGGTGCCGGACAAGGAGGTCGTCGGCAACAAGGGCCGCAGCATCGCCTGGATGCTCAGCCTCGGCCTGCCGGTGCCGCCGGCGCTGTGCCTGCCGATCGAGGAGTGCCGCCGCTTTCATGCCAACGGCGGCGAGCTCGACGCCGACACCTGGAGCGCCGTCCTCGCCGGCGTCGCCGGCCTCGAGGAACGCTCCGGCCGCACCTTCGGCGGCGGCGAGCGCCCGCTGCTCGTGTCGGTCCGCTCCGGCGCCGCCGTCTCGATGCCGGGGATGATGGACACGGTCCTGAACCTCGGCATCACCGAGGAGGTCGAGGCCTCGCTGGCGCGCCTCTCCGGCGACGCGGCCTTCGCCCGCCAGACCCACTGCCGCTTCGTCCACCAGTTCGGCGAGACGGTGCTGAAGGCCCACCTCGACGAGCCGGCCGCCGACGCCACCCCGGCCACGGTCCGCGCGGCGGTCCGCGCGGACACCGGCGAGGAGGTCCCGACCGACCCGCACGAGCAGCTCCGCGCGGTGATCAAGACCGTCTTCGGCTCCTGGTCCTCGCGCCGCGCCAAGGCCTACCGCAAGCACTGGGGGATCGCCGAGGACGGCGGCACCGCCGTGGTCATCCAGGCGATGGCCTTCGGCAACCTCGGCGAGGACTCCGGCACCGGCGTGCTCTTCAGCCGCAACCCGCTGAGCGGCGACCCCGAGCCCTACGGCGAGTGGCTGCCCCACGGCCAGGGCGAGGACGTCGTCTCCGGGACCCACGACCCGCTGCCGCTGAGCAATCTCGCCGACTCGATGCCCGCCGCGCACGAGCGGCTGCTCGCCGCCGCGAAGCTGCTCGAGCGCGAGCACGGCGACGTCCAGGACATCGAGTTCACGGTCGAGCGCGGGGACCTCTACCTGCTGCAGACGCGGGCCGCCAAGCGCTCGCCGCAGGCCGCTGTGCGGGCGGCCGTCGACCTCGCCGAGGAGGGCGCGATCGACCGCGCCGAGGCGCTGCGGCGGGTCACGCCGGAGCAGCTCGCGACGGTCCTCGCGCCGCGCGTCTCCGCCGCCGCGGCCGCCGCGGCGGAGGTGGTCGCCCGGGGCGTCGCCGCCTGCCCGGGCGTCGCCGGGGGCGTCGCCGTCGACGACTCCGACGCCGCCTGCGCAGCTGATGGCGACGTGGTCCTCACGCGGCCGACGACGAGCCCCGAGGACGTCAGCGGCATGATCGCCGCCCGCGCCGTGGTCACCGAGCGCGGCGGCTCGACCTCGCACGCGGCGGTCGTCACCCGGGCGCTCGGCCGGCCCAGCGTGGTCGGCGTCGGCGAGGGCGTGACCGCGACGCTCCTCGGCGCGGAGCTGACCGTCGACGGCTCGGCCGGGGTCGTCTACCGCGGCATCCTCGCGACCGAGGCGGTCGACCCGGCGAGCGTGCCGGGGCTGGAGAAGCTGATCGAGTGGGCTCGCGAGGCGAGCCCGGTGGAGGTCGTCGCCGACGCGGGGGAGGGGTCGATCGACCCCGAGGCCGTGGGAACGTCGGACGACGTGTCGACCCCGGAGGGCGCGCGGGCCGCGATCGCGGCGGGCGTGACGAGCGTGCCGAAGCTCCCGGGGCAGCACGAGGCGGCGCTGCTGCTCCGCTTCGCGCAGGAGAAGTCGAATCTCGAGCACGAGGAGGAGAGTTCGTGACGGTCAAGACTCAAGGGGTGGGTCCTTACCCCGACAAGTGGGCGCGCGAGTCGGCGACGCCGCTGGTCGAGCGGTACCACAGCGCCGTGCGGGCGCTGGCGGCGGAGAAGTTCGAGCGCAGCGGCATGTCCTGGGAGGAGGCGGTCGAAGCCGGCGTCCTGCTGCCGACCCGCGAGGAGCTGGAGCAGATCGAGGCCGACGTGCTCGCCGAGGGCTACCGCTTCGACGTCTCGGCGACGATCTCGCTGAAGGAGGAGCCGGACAAATACAAACCGCTCGCCGGAATCACCGACTCCGGCGAACATGAGACCGACGAGGAGGGCCGGCCGATCGTCGGCACCGGGGACAACGTCTTCAAGGCGCCCGCCGACATCACCGGCACCGCGCGCTACATCTCCGACGTCGACCGGGTCATGGAGATGCTCACCGAGGGCGTGCCGGACAACACGGTGGCGATCATCGACGACTCCGGCGGCACCCTGACGGCGCCGATCCTCGGCGACTTCACCGCGGTCGTCTGCATGGGCGGCACGGTGCGCTCGCACCTCGGGATCCTGACCCGTGAGTACAACGTCCCGTGTCTGATGAACGCCGAGCTCGACGGCCTCGCCGACGGCGACGAGGTGTTGGTCGAATACTCGAAACCGGCCGCCGACGCGTACGCCGACGCGGATGCCGCCGCCCACCACCGCGTCCGCATCGTCAAGGTCTCTTAGAGGAGGAGTGGAGATGCCGATCAAGCACAGCTACGTCGACCTGCTGGAGACGAACAACTTCATCCAGAAGTGGGCCGACTCGTTCTTCTTCCAGTGCACCACCCGGACCGTGCAGGAGTCGAAACTCTTCCCGGTCAACCCGTACATCACGATGTCGTACTACAACGCCTGGGCTCGTTACCCGGAAGTGCTGCGCAAGGTGGACGCGGCGATGCCGGCCGAGGTGATCGGCGACCGGGCGCGCCAGGTCGGCACCTACGTCAACACGATCTCGATGGGCGTCGGGCCGCAGTTCTACCTCGGCGGCCGCCAGTGGATGATCGACATGGGCCTGCTGAAGCCGACCGACGCGGTCGAAGACGTGATCGACGTGATCGACTTCGCCCGCCGGCTGAACATGTCCTACCACCGCTCGGAGAACCACATCATGCCGAGCGACGGCAACCACAAAGACCAGATCCACACCGCCCGCCAGACCGAGTTCTTCGAAGAGCACGCGATCGGGGTGACGCCGGGCGACCAGCTCCACACCGCCTTCACCGCCTTCATGGCGGCGGTGTCGGCGTACGGCTTCCTCAGTCACTGTGAGTGCCGGCTGTCGTTCTGCAACCACGGTCCCTACCGGACCAAGGACGGTAACCAGATGCTGGTCCGCGATGCGCTCGATCTCTCCGAGTGCGACTTCCCCTGGATGGACGGGTCGGCCTCGGAGATCGAGCACAACAACCTGACCATCCCGGTGATCATGAAGGACACCGACTTCAAGATGGTCGACGACTGGGGCAGCTTCGAGGCCTCGCCGTCCTACGACAACAGCAAGCTGGTGGCGGTCGGCCTGTTCACGTCCGACTGGCTCTCCGACGGTTACATCCCCGTCCACATGGGCGACGCCACCGAGCTGGCCGAATACTTTGACGACCAGCGCGAGAAGATGGAAGCGGCGACCGCGGACATGTGGCGGATGATGGCCGGCTGGACCCGCGAACAGATGGTCGACGCGGGCCTCCTCGTCTACTACGCGATCCTCAAGGACGTCGCCCACTTCGCCGGCGTCTACGAGCAGTCGGACTGGTTCGACGTCGACGAGCGCACGCAGCTGTTCCGCCCGCTGATGAACGACGAGTACGGCAACTCGGCGATCGCCGAGCTGGTCGGTCTGATCTCGCTCAGCTCCCAGGACCGCGGGCCGCACCGGATGGCGCGCTACTCGCGCGAGACGGGGGAGATGTGGACCTCGATCCCCTACTCGGTGCTGGCCGACGACAACTGGACCGCGGGCGTCGGGCCGATGGGCGCGGGCTCGAGCTCGCTGCCGCCCAAAACCGCGAAGTGGACGACGACCCAGGGGAAGCTCACCCAGGACGAGTGCAACGCGGCGGCAAAAGCGTTCCACTCGGCCAAGTTCGACCTCCGCTATTACGACGACGACGTCTGGGCGAAGAACAACCCGGACGCCGAGCAGACCACGACCCTCGCGGCCCGATGACCGTCAACCGCGCCTGGCGCCTGCGCCGCCGCCCCGCCGGCGAGGCGGCGGTCGGGGATCTGGAGCTGGTCGAGGAGGAGGTGCCCGAGTTGCGCGACGGCCAGGCGCTGGTGCGCACCAACCTGCTCTCGCTCGACCCGACCAACCGGATCTGGATGTCCGACATCCGCGGCTACATGCCGCCGGTGCCGATCGACGCGGTGATGCGCGGACTCGGGATCGGCGAGGTGGTCGAGTCGAAGCGCGACGACATGCCGGTCGGGGCGAAGGTCAGCGGCTTTCTCGGCTGGCAGGACCACGTCGTCGCCGACGACGCGCTCCTCGAAGCGCCCCTGACTGTGCTCCCGGACCCGTTGCCCGGCCCGGAATCGGCGTTCCTCGGCGCGCTCGGCCACACCGGCGTCACCGCCTACATCGGCATCGACCTGGCCGGGGTCGGCGAGAGCGACACCGTCGTGATCTCGGCGGCCTGCGGCGCGGTCGGCTCGATCGCGGGCCAGGTGGCGAGGCAGCGCGGCGCGAAGCGCATCGTCGGCATCGCCGGCGGGCCGGAGAAGTGCGCCCACGCGGTCGAGAAGCTCGGCTACGACGCCTGCGTCGACCACCGCGCGGACGACTGGCGCGACCAACTCGACGCCGCCACCCCGGACGGCATCGACGTCGACTTCGAGAACGTCGGCGGCCCGATCATGGACCACATCCTCGGCCGCCTCAACATCGGCGCCCGCGTCTCCCTCTGCGGCATGATCGCCGAGTACAACACCTACGACGAAGGCGGCAAGCACTCCGGCGCCCTCTCCAACATCGGCCAGCTGATCATGCAGCGCGCCACCATCAAGGGCTTCCTCGTCCTCGACTTCGGCGACCGCTTCCCCGAGGCGATCGACTACCTCGGCACCCTCCTCGCCGCCGGCAACCTCCACTACGACGAGACGATCCGCGACACCGGCATCGAGTCGATGCCCACCGTCCTGAACGAGCTCTTCGACGGCGGCAACATGGGCAAGCTTCTGGTTCGGGTGGCTGGGTAGCTCAGGCCGCGGTGGGTTCCGCGGGTTCGGGGTCCCGCAGGCTGGCGCCCCGGAGGGCCCAGGCCCCGCAAGTTGGCGCCCGGTTGGGGACCCGCCCCTCTCGCCACGGCCCGGGCAGGCTGTGGCCGTGGCGAGAGGGGCGGGTATGAAGGGCATGGAGGAAGGCGCGCGGAAGCGTCACGGGAGTGCCCCGGGATGCTCACGACGGGCGCCGAAGGCCGATTCCGAACGGTCAGGAATCTCCCCGGTTGGAAACCCGCGCCATACGCGGATTTCCAACCACGCGAGCTCCCGGCCGCCGGATCCGTGACGGAGATGCCGGGAACTCCTCACTTCCTCCCATGTTGTCCAACACCGACCTACGCGCTGCGTGGATTGACCGTGCTATGGCAAGGTCAAAGTACGCAGCGCGTTACCAGCCCCCCGATCCTGGCCCGAGAAGGGCCTCCGGGGGCCGGAAAGTGTGACGTTCCCGGCATCTTCGTCACGGATCGGGCCGAGGTGTGGAGACTTCCCGACCCGATCGTCACGTAAGTCCGACTTCGCGACGTCCCTGTGACGCCTCCCTCACGAACGCCTCACGTCCTGGGCTCCTCATGGGGGTCACAGCCTGCCAGGACCCCCATGAGGAGCCCAGGACCTCCCTCCAACCCTCCGCCCCTACCTCGGCCGCCAGCTCACACTTTGTAGCCGCCGTCCACGTTGATCACCTGCCCGGTGATCCCGCCACCGCCCTCGCCGGCGAGGAGGACGGCCATCGGGGCGAGCTCCTCGGGCTCGAGGACGCGGCCTTGGACCGAGTGGACGCGGGCCTTTGCGGCGGCTGCCGCGGCGCCTTCGGGGCCGTTCCAGTCGAGGACCGCGGTGTTGGTCCAGCCGGGGCAGAGGCAGTTGACGGTGATCTCGGGCGGCACCTGCCAGGCCAGGGAGTGGGTGAGGCCGACCAGGCCGTGTTTCGCGGCGCTGTAGGCGATGCCGCCGCCGCCGTGGACCGCGTAGCCCGAGCCGATGTTGATCACCCGGCCGTAGCCGCCCGCGACCATGGCGGGCAAGGCGGCGCGGGTCGCGTAGTAGGCGCTGGTGAGGTTGAGGTGGAGGTTCTGCTCGAACAGGGCGTCGTCGTGGTCGAGGGCGGTCAGCTGCTCCGGCGCACCGATCAGGCCGCCGACGTTGTTCACGAGGATGTCGAGCCCGTCGCGGTCGGCTGCCTCGGCGACCGCGCGTTTGAGGGCGGCGCCGTCCATGCAGTCGATGACCAGCGCCGCGCCGTCCCCGCCCAGCGCCTTCGCCTCGGCGACCACCGCTTCCAGCTCGGCGGCGGTCCGTGACAGGACGGTCACCTTCGCCCCCTCCGCCGCCATGCCGAGGGCGATGGCGCGACCGATCCCGCGGCCGCCCCCGGTGACGAGCGCGGAGCGCCCGCGGAGGCGCCCGCCATCGTGGCGCCCGGCGGCGGCAGCAGAAGCAGCAGCAGCGGAGGTCGTGTCGGGCTCGTCGGTCATCTGGTCTCAGTCGAGGAGGTCGGCGATCCGCAGGGCGACGCGTAGCTCCAGCTGGCGCTCGGTCACCGGCCGGCCGAGCCGCGCCTCGGCACGCCGGACGCGGTAGGCGATCGTGTTCGAGTGCACGCCGAGGCGACGGGCGGCGCCGACGAAGCTGCCGCCCTCCTCGAGGAAGATCGCCAGGGTGGAGACGACCCGCACGGTGGCGTCGTCGCGGGCCGCCAGCGGCCCCAGCTCGCGGGCGACGAAGCGGCGGGCGGCGGCGGGGTCCTCGACCAGGAGCGCCTCGAGCGCGAGGTCGGGGTAGGAGGCGCGCGCCCCGGCGCCGTCGCCGCGCAGCTGCGCCACCCGGCGCGCGACCAGCGCCTCGCGGTGGCTGAGGACGAAGCCCTCGACGCCCTCCGCGGGCGTCCCCGCCGCCACCGACAGCGAGCCCGCGGCGGACTTCGGCAGCCGCAGCCGCGCCAGGTCGAGGGGCTCGCGCCGTCCCGCCCAGCAGGCGAGGTGCCGGCCCTCGGCGACGGTCAGCGGCGGCCCCGCCCCGAGCGACTCGGCGATCGCCGCCGCCGCCCGCTCCATCGCCGCGAAGAGGGCCCCGGCGTCGCCCGGCCGCTCGCCCACCTCCTCGCTCCAGACGATGTAGCCGACGTGGTGGCGGCCGAGCTCGTAGCCGAGCCGCAGGCTGACCGCCGCCGGGTCGGCCGCCTTGCCCGACAGCAGCGCCCGCACCTCGGCGGCGCGCACGGCGGCGGCGCCGCGGACCCACTGCTCGCGCTCGCCCATGTAGATGTCGGTGAGCCGCCGCTCGATCGCCTCGATCCAGGCGAAGACCCAGGCGTTGAAGAAGGTCATCGCCCCGGTCAGCCGATCGGGGTCGTCGGTGGTGGCGCGCAGCCGCGCCAGGATGATCTCGGCGAAGACGCCCTGGGCGGTGCGGTAGGCACGCTGCAGCAGGACCAGGTCGAGCCCGCGGACGACGTACTCCTTGGCATAGCCGATCGCCTCCGGCGGCGGCTCCGCGGTGCTCGGCTCGGCCCCCTCGCGCATCATCGTCACGATCACGCCGAGGTTCGCCCGGGTGCTCTGCAGCGTCCAGCTGCGCATGTCGTCGTCGAGCTCCTCGAGGTGCCCGTGGATGGTGTCGGTGAGCACCGTCGCGATCTGGTCGACCTCGGCGCCGAGGATGTCCACGATCGCTTCGACCTCGCCGCGACCGGCGGCGGGCGGCGAGGGGATCGCCGAGGCTCGTGCCATCGATCGAACGTAGCCCCTTTGTGGTGAGGACACAAAGGGCGGGTTCGCGATCGGTTGTGGAAGACGACGACAACGCTCCCGACCCGGCCTAGTCTCGCCGCATGGGAGCTGAGACGCACGACCCGCGCGTGCTGGCGATCGACGCGGGCGGCACGATGACCGACACCTTCATCGTCGACGGCGAGGGGGCCTTCGTCGTCGGCAAGGCACAGACGACGCCGCAGGACGAGTCGGTCGGGCTGATGAGCTCGGCCGAGGACGCGATGCGCCAGTGGGACTCCACCCCGGAGGCCGCCTTCCCGCGGATCGGCTCCGCCGTCTTCAGCGGCACCGCGATGCTGAACCGGCTGCTGACCCGCACCGGCCGCCGCGTCGGCGCCCTGGTCACCGCCGGCCAGGAGGACTCGCTGCAGATGGAGCGGGGGATCCAGACCTACCTCGGCTTCTCCTACGCCGACCGCCTCCACATCGCCACCCACCACCACAACGACCCGCTGATCCCGCGCGACCGCGTGCGCGGCGTCCGCGGCCGCATCGACCTCTTCGGCAACGAGGTCCTGCCGCTGCGCGAGGAGGACGTGCGCGAGGCGGCCCGGGCGCTGCTCGACGACGGCGTCGAGGGGATCGTCGTCTCGCTGATCTTCAGCTACCGCAACCCCGCCCACGAGCAGCGCGTGCGGGAGATCCTCGAGGAGGAGAAGGCGGCCCGCGGCGTCGACGGCGACTGCCCCGTGTTCGTCTCCTCCGAGCTCTACCCCTCGCGCCGCGATTTCCCGCGGCTGAACACGGTGGTGGTCGAGGCCTACGCCGCCGAGCCCTCGCGCGGGACCCTGCGCACCGTCCGCGACCGCACCAAGGAGCGCGGCGCCGGCTTCGAGCTGCGGGTGATGGCCTCGCACGGCGGGACGATCTCGATCGACGCCGAGCAGTTGGCGACGACGCTGGTGTCCGGCCCGATCGGCGGCGTCGTCGGCGCCCGCTGGCTGGCCGACCGGATCGACCTCGACAACGTCCTCTGCACCGACATCGGCGGCACCTCCTTCGACATCGCCCTGCTGACGGGCAAGCGCTACGAGGTGACGACGACCCCGGACATGGCGAAATTCCTGCTCAACATGCCGCTGGTGCAGATCGACTCGGTCGGCGCCGGCTGCGGCTCCTTCGTCCGCATCGACCCCAACGCGCGGCGCCCCGAGGTCGGCCCCGACTCGGCCGGCGCGATGATCGGCACGGCCTGGCCGGAGGGCGGGGTGGAGACGGTGTCGATCACCGACCTGAACCTCGTGCTCGGCCGGCTGAACCCCGAGTACTTCCTCGGCGGCCAGGTTCAGCTCGACGTCGAGCGGGCCCGCCACGAGGTGCGCCGCCAGGTCGCCGAGCCGCTCGGCCTCGGGATCGAGGACGCCGCCGCCGGGGTGATCGAGCTGTTCGAGACCTCGCTGCGCAACGAGGCGGTCGGCCGCATCCTCGGCAAGGGCTACAGCCCCGCCGATTACGCCCTGCTCTGTTACGGCGGCGGCGGTCCGCTGCACGTCGCCGGGTACACCAGCGGCGTCCCCTACCAGCAGGTGCTGGTGCCGGAGTGGGCGGCGGGCTTCTCCGCCTTCGGCTGCGCCTGTGCCGACTTCGAGTACCGCTTCGACCGCCAGGTCGACCTGCCCCTCCTGCCCGGCGCGCCGGAGGCCGAAAAGGTCGCGATGGGCGGCCTCCTGACCCAGGCCTGGCGCTCCCTCGAGGACCGCGTGCGGGCCGAGTTCGCGAAGTCCGGCCACGCCGCCGAGGACGTCTCCTTCACCCACATGGTGCGGATGCAGTACTACGGCCAGCTGGTCGACATCGAGGTCGACGCGCCGCGCCCGGAGGTCGACTCGATCGAGGACATCGAGCAGCTGATCGACGCCTTCGAGCGCACCTACACGCGGATGTACGCGCGGGCGGCGTCCTCGCCGGAGCTCGGTTACCTGGTCGCCCAGGCGATCGTCAAGGGCTCGGTGCCGATCGAGAAGCCGACCCTGCCGGTGCTGCCCGCCGAAGCCGGCACGCCGCCGGTGAAGGAGACGCGGCAGGTCTGGTGGGCGGACGGCCACGCCACCAGCGACGTCTACGAGATGGACGACGTCGGCAACGGCCAGACGATCGAGGGCCCGGCGGTGCTGGAGGCCGAGTCCACCACCTTCCCGATCCCGCCCGACCGGCGGGCCTGGCTCGACGAGCACGGGATCTTCCACCTCGAGAACAAGGAGGCCTGAGGCGATGGCGACGATCGAGCGGACGCGGGCGCTGGAGCCGGAGGAGCGAGCGCCGATCGGCTGGGACGGGCAGACGCTGGCGGCGATGCTGGCCGCCCAGGACGACGCCTTCGAGCGGACCGGCCACTACGCCGGGCTGCGCAAGCTGGCGATGAAGGAATCGGACCCCTTGCACTTCGAGAAGCTCTTCTCGCGGGTGCGCGGCGGCATGGTCACGGCGCGGGAGACGGCGCTCAACATCAGCGCCTCGCCGATCGTGCGCGAGCTGGGGGAGATCTGCTTCGCCCTCTACACCCCGGAGGGCGACAACGTGGCGCTCTCGACCGGGATCATCGTCCACGTCCACACGATGAGCGAGGCGATCAAGTTCATGGTGCGCAACGGCTGGGAGGGCAACCCGGGGATCGCCCCCGGTGACATCTTCGCCAACAACCAGCCGACGATCGGTGACGTCCACAACGCCGACGTGCAGACCTTCGTGCCGATCTTCAACCCCGAGGACGACGGCGAGCTGTTGGGCTGGGCGGGCGGCGTGATCCACGTGATGGACATCGGCGCCTCGACCCCGGGCGGCGTCTGCGTCGCCCCGACGACCCGCTTCGACGACGGCATCGACCTCCACTGCATGAAGATCGGCGAAGCCGACACGATCGCCCAGTGGCACACCAAGCGGGTCTCGATGCAGAGCCGCGCGCCGGGCCTCTACCTGCTCGACGAGCGCACCCGCCTGGCCGGCTGCCACATGATCCGCGATGCGGTCGAGCGGCTCGTGCTGGAGGAGGGGACGGCGCCGTTCAAGCAGTTCATGCGCGAGGCGATCGAGGACGGGCGGCGGGACTTCAAGTCACGCGTCCGCGGCCTCCTCGTCCCCGGCCGCTATCGCTCCGCCGGCTTCACCGAGGCGCGCTACGCGAACAAGGCCAACCTGCCGAAGCGCGCCCAGCGCGACCTGATCATCCACGGTGCCTACGAGGCGGTGGTCGACCGCGACGGCCGCTGGACCACCGACCTGCGCGGCTCCTCGGCCTGGGGCTGGCACTCCTTCAACGCCACCCCGGCGGCGCAGCAGGGGATGCAGTGGATCCTCTTCACCCAGACGCTGATCTGCAACGACAAGATCAACGACGGCGCCTACTACGCGACCGAGCTGCTGCTCACCGAGGGCAGCTGGGCCCACCTCGGCGAGGCGCCGTGCTCGTCCTCGTTCCCCTGGATGCCGATGTTCACGACCTCGACCGGGTACCTGCGGGCGATCTCGCGGGCGCTGCAGTCGCGCGGCTACATCGAGGAGGTCCTCTCGACCTACACCGTGCCCGGCAACGTCGCCCAGGGCGGCGGGATCGACCAGTACGGGCAGATCTCCGGCTTCATGAACTTCGAGATCGGCGCCCAGGGCCAGGGCGGCAAGTACGTGCTCGACGGGCTCGACTACGGCGCCGCCGTCTTCAACCCCGAGGGCGACATGGGCGACATCGAGATGTGGGAGCTGGTCAAGCCGATGGTCTACCTCGGCCGGCGGATCAAGCCCAACACCGGCGGCTGGGGGCGGCACCGCGGCGGCTCCTCCTTCGAGACGCTGCTGCTCGTCAACGGCACCCAGGACTTCGAGATCGAGAACATCGGCGCCGGGGGCATGCTGACCTCGCCGGGCCTGTTCGGCGGCTACCCGGCGCCGAGCGCCTACGTCCACAACGTGTTCGGCTCCGACATCTTCGAGCGCGCCGCGGCGGGGGACGCCTACCCGGTCGGCGACGTCAGCGGCGAGGAGGCGGCGCTGCGTGCCTTCGGTGGGGAGCACCAGCTCGAACAGGACCCCTACACGATGATGATCGCGGTCAAGACCGGTGATCTCTACCTGAGCACCGGGCGCGGCGGCGGCGGGCTCGGCGATCCCCTGCTGCGCGGCGAGGAGCGGATCGAGGACGACATCTCAGGCGGCCACCTCGAGCGCCGTTGGGCCGAGCGGGCCTACGGCCTCGGCGACCGCGAGGGCCTGATGCGGGCGCGGCTCGACCGGGCGCGGCCGGCGGCGGAGTGGTGGGCGGAGCAGCGCGAACGCATCCTGGCGGGCGACCTGATCGAGCCGGTGCAGGTGATGTACGCGGAGTCGATGCGCCTCGAACCGCGCTGGGCGGCGGAGTTTCGCGGCTTCTGGGACCTGCCCGCGGACTTCGAGTTCGACGTCGTCACGCCGACCACGGCGACGCAGGTATCGGAGCCGGGGAAGGTGACCCCGGCGGACTCGGTGCGCGAGTTCCTCGCCGGCTCCGAGGTCTTCCTGCCGCCCGACCTGGTCGAGGTCCCGGTCACGACGCGGGTGACGCCGGAGACGCTTGCCGACCTGCTCGACGAGAAGCTCTCGCGGCGCGCCGTGAAGGAGATCCAGTCGGGCATCAAGGACCCCGACCGCTTCGACAAATGGGTGGCGCTCCTGCAGAGCCGGGTCGACTACGACGACCCGATCGTCCTCCCCTACGGCGAAGGCATGAACATCGTCCGCCGCGCGAGCGACGGCGAGCTCGTGATCCGCACCGACGCCGGCGCCGACCTCTGCCGCTGGGACGAGAACTGGAAGATGCACGCGCCGATGTTCGTCCGCGACAGCGACGACCTTTACCGCGAGGTCTACCCCGAGCTCGGCCACCCCGAAGGCGACTGGCAGGAGCTGCGCGAGTTCTACTGCCCCCGCTCCGGCCGCCTGCTGGAGACCGAAGCCGTGCCCCCGGGCTACCCCGTCATGCACGAGTACCTCCCCGACATCGCCGGCTTCTACGCCGGCTGGCTCCGCCGCCCCGTCCCCTGATCCGGCGACAACTGACGACCGCGCGCTGGGTCAGCGCAGTCGCGAACTTGTATCCCAAAGTGCCGCGAAACTGTACCCGTAGTTCCCGCGAAATCGTCGCGGTGCCGGTTCAGGCCGCCTTGCCGAAGAAGACGCGCTCGGCGTTGCCGGCGGCGTAGGCCTCGAGGACCGGCGCGGGCAGGTCGAGCGCGGCGAGGTCGGCGACGCACTTCTCGATCTCGAGCAGCGGGTGGTCGGAGGAGAAGAGGACCTTGTCGGGGCCGCGGGTGCGCATGTAGTGGAGCAGCGACTCGGGCAGGTACCGGGGCCGGTAGGCGGAGGTCTGCAGGTGCAGGTTCGGCCACTTGATCATCAGCCGGATCGCCACCTCCCACCAGGGGTCGGCGCCGTGCGCCATCACCACCGTGAGGTCGGGGAAGTCGAAGCAGACCCGGTCCAGGTGGATCGGTTCCTGGCAGGCGCTCGGCAGCGGCGGTCCGGGGATGCCGGTGTTGATCTGGATCGGCAACCCGAGTTCGACGCAGGCGGCGTAGAGCGGGTAGTGGCTCGGGTGCGTCGGCGGCAGGTCCTGCATGAAGGGGACGACCTTGGCGGCGACCAGCGGCAGGTCGGCGTGGGCGGCGCGGAGTTTGCGGACCGCCTCCATCACGCTGCGCGGGTCGACCCGGCCGGAGAGCGCGAAGCGCTCGGGCGCGGCCTCGACCACCCGCAGGGTGTGCTCGGAGGGCCGGTCGAGGTTGAGGTCGAGGATCGCCCGCTCGACCCCGGCGGCGTCCATCGCCTCGAGCAGCTCCGCCGCCTCGAGCCGGCGCAGCCCCTCCCGGCCGGAGCCGAGGTAGCGCTCGGCGACGGCGACCATCCACGGCTCGTCGCCCCACTCGGGCATGTCGGCGTTCATCCAGGGGTCGACGATTCGCAAGTGATCCGACCCTAGGCGCGCCCCCGCGGGACCGGGGAAGGCCGCCGCCCCGCCGCTGGGAGATTCGACAAAGGCCCGCGGTGCCCCGGCCGGCGCCCCTCGGCAGGGCGGTTAGGTTCGAGCCATGGACTGGACCGCACCGAAGACCGCACAGACCAACGGCATCACGATGGAGTACTTCGAGGAGGGCGAGGGCACGCCGGTGCTGCTGCTGCACGGCTTCCCCGAGCACCCCTTCTCCTGGCGCAAGCAGGTGCCGGCCGTGGTCGAGGCCGGCTTCCGCGCCATCGTCCCCAGCCAGCGCGGCTACGGCGGGACCGATGCCCCCGCGGACGCGCAGACCTACAGCGTCAAGAACCTGGTCGCCGACCTGACCGGCCTGCTCGACGCCCTGGAGATCGAGGAAGCGGTCTTCCTCGGCCACGACTGGGGCTCGATGCCCGCCTGGTACTCGGCGATCTTCGCCCCCGAGCGCACGCTCGGCATCGGCAGCGTCTGCACTCCCTACTTCACCTGGGAGTCGCCCAAAGACATGATCGAAACCTACGACGAACTGCGCGGCCCCAACCACTACATGCGCACCTTCCAGGAGCCGGGCGTCGGCGAGAAGATCCTCGGCGAGGACGTCGAGCACACCTTCCGCTCGCTGATGCGCGGCCGCGGCATGACCCGGGCGGAGTTCGAGGCGGCCCCGAAAGCGATCCAGGAAGTCCCGGCGGGCGTCTTCGTCGCCGACCCCCAGCTCTTCGGCGAGCCCCTCGTCGACGAGGACGAGCTCCGCTTCTACGTCGACATATACGAGCGCACCGGCTTCACCGGCGGCCTCAACTGGTACCGCGCCCTGCGCAAGGACTTCGAAGAGGCCCAGGGCTCCAACTACGTCGTCGACAAGCCCGCGCTCCTGATCTGGGCCGACGACGACTGGTTCTTCCCCGCCGCCGCCTACGACGGCCTCGACGCCTACCTGCCGCAACTCGCGCAACATGAGATCGCCGACGCCGGCCACTGGGTCCAGCAGGAGAAGCCCGACGAGGTGAACGGTCTCCTGGTCGCCTGGCTGCAGTCGAACTTCGACTGAGGCCGCCAGGCGCAGTCGACCGAAGGCCTCTCGGCCCGGGGGGGACAAGCGCGCTCATGGCGCTCGCCGTGGTCCCGTCCTCTGCGCCGTGGACCGGAAGGGACGTGGCCCCGCAAGCTGTCGCCCGGAAGGACCCGCCCCTCTCGCCACGGCCCGGGCAGGCTGTGGCCGTGGCGAGAGGGCCGGGTGTGCGGAAGGTGTGGAGGGACACTCGCGGGAGGCGCACGGGAGGGTCACGGATCCGTGACGGGATGCCCACGACAGGCGCCGAGGCCCGGTCCTCGAACGGTCAGGGATCTCCCCGGTTGGAAACTTCGACAGGCCGAAGTCTCCAACCACGCGGGTTCCCGGCCGGCCCCGCGTGGTTGGAAACCCACGCCATACGCGGATTTCCAACCACGCGAGCTCCTGGCCGCCGGATCCGTCACGGAGATGCCGAGAACTCCACGTTTCCTCCCGTGTTGTCCAACACCGACCTACGCGCTGCGTGGATTGACCGTGCCAGAGCACGGTGAAATCACGCAGCGCGGTTTCGACCCCCCGATCCGGGCCGAAAAAGGGCCTCCCGGGGCCGGGAGGTGTGACGTTCCCGGCATCTTCGTCACGGATCCGGCCGAGGTGTGGAAGCTCCCCGACCCGATCGTCACGTAAGTCCGACTTCCTCACGTCCCTGTGCCGGCTTTTTCACGAACGCCTCACGTCCTGGGCTCCTCATGGGGGTCACAGCCTGCCAGGACCCCCATGAGGAGCCCAGGACACCCGCCGCTCCCTCGGCCAGCCGCCCGCACCACGGACCCCCAGCACCCCCCGACCCACCCATCAGCCCCCCGCGCGCTCGCGCGCGAGCGCCGCCAAGGCCGGGACGCCCGCCTCCAGGCTCGCGAAGTACGGATCCGCGGTGGTGCCGGCGCCGAAGCGGCGGAAGCTTCCCTCGAGGAAGATCGCCGCCTTCCAGAGGGCGAGTACCTGGTACCACGGGAGGGCGTCGAGCGAGCGGCCCGTCCGCTCCGCGTAGCGCTCGACCAGGAAGTTGCGCCCGGGGAAGCCGGCGCCGCGGGTGACCGCGGAGAGGTCGGAGACGGGGTTCGGCGGATCGCTCGGCTCCGACCACATCGCGGTCATGTAGCCGACGTCGGCGAGCGGGTCGCCGACCGTCGCCATCTCCCAGTCGAGGATCGCGGCGAGGCGGGCGGGGGAGGGGGCGACCATCACGTTGCCGAGGCGATAGTCGCCGTGGACGACGGTGGACGGCGGCGACTCCGGCAGGTTGGCGGCGAGCCAGTCGGCGACCGCCTCGAGGTCCGGAAGCGGCCGGGTCGCGTTCGTCTCGTAAAGGCCGCCGAAGCGGCGCAGCTGGCGTTCGAGGTATCCCTCCGGACGGCCGAAGCCAGCCAGCTCCGGGGCGCGCGCGTCGACCGCGTGGAGGTCGACGAGGCCGTCGACGAAGCACTCGGCGACGCGCTCCGCCTCCCCCGCCAGCGCCGGCGGCATCGCCTCCGTCAGCACGTGTCCCTCGACCCACGCCATCACGTAGAAGGGCGCGCCGATGACCGCCTCGTCCTCGCAGGTCGCGAGCACCTCCGGCGCCGGCGTGCCGTGCGGGCGGAGGGCCTCCAGCAGCCGCGCTTCGCGGACCACGTCGTGCGCCGAGGGCGGCAGCGGGCCGCGCGGCGGCCGCCGCAGGACCACCCGGGCGCCCTCGCGCTCGACCAGGAAGGTGAGGTTCGAGTGGCCCTCGCCGATCGCCTCGATCCGCGCCGGCCCGGTCCCGATCCCGAGCGTGTCCAGGTAGGCGGCGAGCGGCTCGGCCGGCGCGACCGCGGCCAGGTCGGTCTCGTTCACGGGCCGGGCGCCGGCTCCGCGCGGCGGGCGGCACGGGCGCGGAGCCCGCAGCGGGCGATCGACCAGAGGTGGGTCTCGGTCGGCCCGTCGTAGATGCGGAAGGGCCGCGTCTCGTTGAGCAGGCGGGCCAGCGGCCCCTCGCCCGAGACGCCCGTCCCCCCGCACACCTGGACCGCGTTGTCGACGACCCGATGGACCGCCTCGGCGACGTAGGCCTTGGCCACCGAGGACTCGTGTTTGGCGGGCTCGCCGCGGTCGAGTGCCCAGGCGCAGCGCCAGATCAGGAGCCGCGCGGTCTCGATGTCGATCTGCGAGCGCGCCAGCTTCTCCTGCACCATCCCGAGCTCGCCCAGCGGCCCGCCGAAGGCTTCGCGGCCGGCGACGTAGTCGAGGGCGAAGTCGTGGGCGCGGCGGGCGGCGCCGAGCCAGCGCTCGCAGTGGGTGAGGCGGGCCGGCGCCAGCCGCACCTGCGCATAGCGGAAGCCCTCGCCGACCCGGCCGAGGACCGCGTCGTCGCCGACCTCGCAGTCCTCGAAGGCGACTTCGGCGTGGCCGCCGGGGAAAGCGCGGTCGGTGACGTCGAGGATGCGCTCGATCCGGAAGCCGGGATTGTCGGCGTCGACCAGGAACATCGTCGCGCCCGCGTCCTCGGCCAGCGCCATGCAGATCGTGAAGGCCGCCCCCTCGGCGCCGGTGATGAACCACTTGCGGCCGCTGATCGACCAGCCCGAGCCCGTCCGCCGCGCCGTCGTGCGCAGCATCGTGGGATCGGAGCCGGCGCCGGGCGCGGGCTCGGTCATCGAGAAGCAGGAGCGGATCCGCCCGGCCGCCAGCGGCACCAGGTAGCGCTCGCGCTGCGCGGGCGAGGCGATCAGGTCGAGCATGTGCATGTTGCCCTCGTCCGGCGCGGCGCAGTTGAGCGCCTGCGGGCCAAGCAGGCTGTAGCCGCACTCCTCGAGGATCACCGCCGTGCCGCGGTGGTCGAGCCCGAGGCCGCCGAGCTCCTCGCTCAGCTGCGGCCCGAAGACGCCCCAGCGCTTGGCCTCGTCCTGCAGCTCGGCGCGCAGCGCCTCGTCGGTGCCGTGGGTGGAGATGTCGCGCGGCTCGGCCGGGATCGCCACCTCCCCGACGAACCGCGCGACCCGGTCACGAAGCTGCACCAACTCTGGCTCGAGCTCGAAATCGATCACTGGCCCGACAGTAGTCACGCCCCCGCGGCGCCCCCAGTCGCTCCCCGGCGGCCCTTCGTCGATTCCACAAGCGGGAGATGACGTAAGCCGTCCGCGACAATTAGGGTCGCGAGCGGAAATCGATCAGGAGGACATGATGCAGAACGGCAAGGGCAGGTTCGGCGGCCGCGAGGTCGTGATCGTCGAGGCGCTCCGCACCCCCGTCGGCCGCGGCCACCCCGAGAAGGGCTGGTACCGCGACCTCCACCCCTCGACCCTCCTGGCGCGGACCTACGCCGAGCTGATCTCCCGCGCGGGCATCGACCCGGCCGAGGTCGACGACGTGATCTGCG
>Ga0209916_1001178_pt1 | contig 25795 bp, 16 predicted proteins | sample ThiBio_1000_plan_FD_183956 | JGI IMG/M metagenome (GOLD analysis project Ga0209916, IMG submission 183956) | Wastewater bioreactor microbial communities from Cape Town, South Africa - Thiocy_solids_2 (SPAdes) | ecosystem: Engineered > Bioreactor > Thiocyanate-remediating > Anaerobic-Aerobic ... | reverse complement strand
AGTCTACAAGTTTGCTGTCGCCACCACCGATGTCTATAATTTTTGCCGTCTTTGTTAAGTCGAAAGAATGTATAAAGTCCAAAGAAGTTTTTGGAATATCTTGTGTCCAACTTACCTGGTTTGGTTCCTTGGTTTTGTAAACTGCGTCCCAATGATTTTGAGCTGTCTTGTCCATAAATGCAAGGTCGTTAAATTATTTTCAATGTTGTGCCGGATGTCGTTAAGGGTTGCACGCAACTCAGGTATTGTAGGATTGGAAACTTTGGTATTCGACCATATTGACCATCTCCTTACTTACTCACCCATTTACCGGAAAATCGAATGCCCACTCCAGCGGAGTAAAAAACGTCCAACAAAAGAAATTGCAGCAGTGCTGCCGAATGTGACGCTGGTTTTTATGGGCCTGGTATAGGATTTCGGAAGACAGGATGTACAGAAGCTTTACGGCTCACATCAATGCACTCTTTTTTAATAGTATATACGGAAGGGAAAAAAAAGGCTTTGACTATATGATACGCCACGTAATTGCGATACCTTTAGGTACAAACTTATTCACCCATTAAATTCAGCACCATGGCAAAAACAAAGAAGGCAGCACCGAAAAAAGCCACAAAGAAAACCGTACCTAAAAAAGCGGTAAAGAAAGCCGCACCGAAGAAGACTGCACCGAAAAAAGCCGCACCGAAAAAAACTGTACCCAAAAAAGCCACGCCGAAAGCAGCACCCAAAAAAGCAGCGTCCAAAACGACTGTGAAAAAAGCGACACCCAGGAAAAAAAGAAAAATCAACCCCGCGCTGTTAAAACCGTTGACGCCCAGCCCCGCACTGGCGGATGTAATCGGTTCCAAACCGGCTTCGCGCCCGGATATCATCAAAAAGATATGGGACTATATCAAAAAGCAGGGCTTGCAGGACGGTAAAAATAAGCGCATGATCAATGCAGATGATAAACTAAAAGCACTCTTCGGCGCCAGGTCTCAGGTATCCATGTTCGACTTAGCAAAGATCGTCAGCACCAATGTAAAATAGCGGCCGCAACGATCAATATCATTGCACAGTGCGGCGCAAATAATAGATGACCACTGAGTAGGGACTATCTTTCTACATTAAAAGCGATACCGCATCTTTAGTCAAAACGACAGTAGGTGATCCTGCTCATCGTACTGGGCTATGAAGGGCTGCGTTCACGCGAAGGCAAAACATGGCTCATGGCAACACCGGACGAAAGTTAAGAGTGAATGCTGGTTGAATCAATGCACGGGACCTTTGAAGATTTTCTTCTTCCTGGCATCTTCCTTTTTGGCATCGATGTAGTTGAGTGTAGTGAATTTTTTTGCAATACTGCAAAACAGAAAGACGGATTGGATGTGCCCCCTTGGCCAATGCTGATCACCTGGTTCTGGTTGAAATAGTGGTCCTGGCGAAATTGCACCGGCTGCACGCCTGGTGGGAGCTACCGGTTCCAGCAGCAGGTATTATCACCCTGCTATGGAATTGTGCCGGCATCGGAACAACCAACGGGTGAGCATTCTGTTTGGATTATTGTTATCTATGAATGAACCTTAAATTACCGGTGCCCTTCATCGTAATTATTTTCAGCGATCTGTTTTTTTATCAGTTAGATCGTAGCGTTAAAGAATACTGCTGATCTCCTTACCCCGGCTGGTGCTGAAAACAATACCCGTTCGCGATCCTGGTAAAATGCCTGCACCGTGTGCCTGCCTTAGTCATACCCTTGCATTGCACCCCCTTACCCGTTCCCTGCGCTTTGTGTGTGCTTATCGTCTTAACTTTTGGCGGCTTGCAGATAGCACATGGCCCAAGTCCCAGCTTGAGTGCGGCTTCAATCGTAATCTCATGCGACGCATTCTTCACCATCCGGCAGTTTTCAAGATGATATTTCTTCCCTGACGGTGTTTTATAAACATTCTGGCCGGCCGAATACAAATGTGCACAAACGCCAATGAAAAGTAGTAAAGTTATATGTCGAAATTTCCTGTGCAAATTGTTTAATATCACTTCATCGCGAAGATAAAGCTCCCAATACAAAACGACTCAAAAATCGTCAGAACGGCAAGCATCACTTTCAGGCAAAGGTCTGGCGTTGGTTTTGAAATTAATTGAAGTTTTTGGATGCCTTGTAAAAGGAGAAGATACTGTTGGTGCTTCGTCAGAAAACAAATGCATTTTTTAAGCGTTAACTTTCTTTGCTGAATAGCAGCTCACCCGTGAAATGTTCTGGACGCTATATCAATACAAGTGGAAAATCAAGGGGAGAAAAGATAAATTCATTTCTGCACTCCCGGTCTTTCTCTGCGAGAAGGGATAATTGAATTGAATAGCAATTATGATGAATCTAAATGCCGGTATAGCTGATATTATAGTCCCTGCAATTTCAGGTTTTTATTGTCTTTTCATAATGCCATTGAAACAGTTAAATTATCCTTTTCACGTATTAAACATTAGATCTTTACGGACCATTCCTTTTTTATGTTTTCTACCCCACCAATATAAAAACCCGGTAACCGGAAGACTGGTAACAATTACTGCTATGAAAAACAGTGTTATCCTGCCGGGCAATCCGAAAATGGCACCTGTATGAATATCATAGTTCATACGTTTGATATAATCGGCAGTAGTGCTTGCATCGGTATAATTGCCCCATACATAGGCGCCTGGAAACTCTTTTCCATTAAATTGATCAAAATAGCGGAAGTCTGTTTTGTATAATGTTTTTTTTTCAGGATTGGCTCTTACCAGGATTGCACCGTTTTTAGTGGAAGGCAAAACAAACATCACCGATGCATACTTTTCATAAAGATCCGGTGCTAACTGTTTCCAGACCAGATCAATGGCCGCTGGATGTTTACCGGCAATCCCTGTTGAATCGGAAATTGGCGGACCTGTCTGAACAATGGAATGCTCAAAACCTGTATACTTATAAACAAGATCAGCAAAACCTTTCCAGGTAAACATTAAACCGGTAAGTGCTGAGAATATTACGATCCAGCTAATGTAAAATCCCAGCACCTTATGCAAATCATAATTTAATCGTTTGGGGGAGGCTTTCCACATGATCTTAAAACCTTGTTTTGCATTTTTTATTTTCCGGGGCCACCATAAAATGATCCCTGAAATCAACATGAAAATAAAAATAACTGTGCTCCATCGTATAATGGTATGCCCTTTAGGAATCAACAGTGTTCGGTGTATTTGCAAAGCAACACTCAAAAAATCTTTCCCGTTGTCGCGCACTTTTAAAACCTTTCCATTATAAGGATTGATAAAAACAGCATAACTGTATACATCCGTTTCTGTAAACAAAGCCATAACAGCCTTGTCTCTTGCATCATAATAAATTCTTTTTAGTGACTTACCGGGTAAATGATCTTTAGCGATCTGTTGAATACGCGAGGGCGTTAAAAATGGTTTTTCTTCCGGCTTAACCCACCGGTATGATTGCAGATTTTGCAGCTCAGGAGCAAAACAATATACAGCACCGGTCAGCCCCACAATAAATACAATGAGACCACTGGAAAGGCCCAGCCACAAATGAAGTTTCCTGACTATTTTCTTTAATGTCATATTGCTTTTATATGAAACAAATAGTCCCGGAGACCGGGACTATCCATCATATTCATGATTAAAGTTACAGCTTCACCTGCAGTGTCAGCCGGTAGGAAGCGCCTTTGCCCTTTGTATAGCTATCATTAAAAGCTCCATATTGAGAACGTGCCGTAAAATAATCTGTATTCAGCAAGTTTTCAATCCCTAAATTCAAGGACGTACTTTCATTAAGATGATATCCTACAGAGCTATTGAATAAATGATAACCTGATACCGGAGCTTTGTAAAAATCGTACGAACCACTGTTGTTTCTGGCAAAACGATCTCTGTTCAAAATTCCGGTATATTGAAGCAGTACATTTAATTTTCGGGGTATCAATGTATAATCCAAATAACCGGTTAATTTAGGCGCCGCAATCCTTTGACCGGGCAGATACGCATCTTTATCGCCGTCATATTTCCCATCGTTGTCTGCATCCAGTTTGCCTTCAACATAACTATAGGACATGCCCGCCTGTAGATTCTTTAATACCTGCATATCGGCAGACAGTTCAAAACCATAAATACGTTCCGGCGTTCTTACTACAACAAAAACACCGTTATCATAAACACTGGCCGCCCCCAGGCTTGACTTACTGATATAACCTGTGGCTTCGAACCGGAAGTTTTTAATTTTAGATACAAAACCAGCTTCATAATTGTTGACTATGACGGCTTCGGTATTGATTTTTGAGATATCATCCACCCTCGCTGACCGGAGTACCAGACCGATGTCGGACACGCTGAATCCTTGCGAAAAACTTACATAAGGTGAAAAATAACGGGAAAGGTTATAACGAAGGCCAGCATTAGATACCAATGTATTGTACTCCAAATTACCGCCTTTAACATTCATGGATGGTGTTACGGCACCGGTTGCTGCATTCTTTGTGGGTAATGTTGCATAATCTTCTACTCCAATATCAGCCTTTTCATACCGAAGGCCTCCTTTAAATATAAACTTATCAAAAAATGTAAATTTTGTCTGCACAAACGGGGCCAGATTCAGCATGTTCATTTCAGGTACCCAGATCCTGCCATCTACCAATGGCTGCGATGTTACATCCCTCTGAACATCCAGTCCATAAGTAAAATTCGCTGCAACATTATTTAATAACAGGGGTGTGTTTAATACAAGGCGGGCTCCATTTTTCCTGGAAAGGATACGGGAAATACCACCATCTACAAAGGTCTCAGAATAAAAGAAAATGTTATCAACACTTTGATAATACACATCTGCATCATAACGGGTATTTGCTATACCCGTGTTTCCCGAGAACTGCAAGCTAAGATTGTGATTACCTCTGATTCCCTGAGGAACACCAATGGCCTCTCCCAATTTGGCAGAAGTTTTGATGCCGGATTTATAATCACCTAAAACAGTTAAATAATTGGTGGATTGACGACTGCTGAAAAAATTGTAGGTGGCCTGAACTTTATGGTTGGCATTGAAATCATAGCCTAATTTAGCAAATGCATTATAAGAGTCTGTTTCACCAAGACCATATATAGGAGGCAACACATCCCCATCTGCATCCTTATATTCACCGGTTTGTTCATACACACCACTCACGACATAGCTGAACCGGCCTTTATCACCATAAAACATCTGACTGAATCTGGCACCTGTGCTGTTGGAGCGGTTAACCAGTGACCCCGTAGTACCTAAAGTAGTATGGCTGTTTATTAGCTTGCTGGATTTCGGATTACGGGTAAAATAGTTGATAAGCCCTCCTGCAGCCCCATTGCCATATATCGCAGTAGCTCCCTTGACAACCTCAATGCGCTCAACGACTGCCGGATCCAGGGCCCGGATATCCATTCCACCATTACGAAGGGGAGTAGATTGAGGAACCCCATCCACCATAATAAGCAAGCTGCGACCTCTCAGGGTTTGACCGAAATTGCTGCTCAGACCTGTGCTGGGCGCAAGACCCGGAACACGATTTTCAAGTATATCGCCCAGGTTGGTGGTCATTTGGATGTTTTGTTCAATGGTTTTTAACCCTACAATAGTCACCGAAGAGGGTACTTCATCAATCGTTTCTTTAGTACGCCCTGCAGAAACGACTATTTCCGACAATTCCGTTTCCACACCAGGTAATTGAATAGAAATTTCAGTTACTCTTCCTGCTCTGACGCTGACTTCTTTTTCCATTGAATGAAAGCCAATATTTGAAATTTCAATGGTATAATTTCCGGGAAGGATATTTTTAAAAGTAAAGGCTCCATCATTGCCAGACAGGACAGCCGTTTTTGTTCCTCTTAAAACAATAGTTGCAGACCCCAAAGGTTTATTTTCTTTCGTGCTGATGGTTCCTTGTATACTTCCAACAGCAGGTGTTTGCTGGGCAAAACATGATAAAGAAAACGCAAGAAGCCAAAAAGAAATAAATAGTCTGTTCATAATCATTGATTTTTTCGCATCATTGGTTGCAAAAATGATATAAAGACTTCCCGCATCCATTCATATTCCGGGAAAAGTTTTTTCGAGAAGCGGAAAAATCAAATGAATAAAATCCGGGATAAAAAACAAACCAATATTTTAATACAAAACACATTCACTCCAAAAAGAGGTAGTTCCGGAAATTGCCGGTTTTGCCTGTAGACAATGAAACAGAGGTTGTGAATTACCTTTTTGCTTACAGAAGTGAAAGCAAAAAATAGTATTGCGAAAACGGTATCGCGGCGAAAGGCTTAAATAGAAAGCAACTGGCTTTTAATATTTTGGCGAACAGGTTGGTCAGTCTTAAAACACACCTTGACAACATTTTACTTTCCCAACTTCTTTCTAAGAAGATTAAACAGTTCTTTATGCTTACCTGGATTCTTGTCTTTCAATTTCTACAAAATTTTGTGATTTCCAGTTGATGGAAGGGAAACGCTGAAAATCATAAATACTCCAGTCAGGTTTTACGTTTTTTACAGTTGACAGAAATGCTTTTGTCTCTATCGGTCAAATTCTGATGGATAGTGGCAACAAGGGTTTCTCTTATACTTTCATATTCTGTTTAACCAAACGCTTCGTCTGTCATGCCCGGGAACTGATTTGAAAGTGCCGATTGCTGATCCTGAAAGTTGGGGATAATCACTTAGCTGATGGGACTGCCGCTGCAAAGCAGGCAAAGTAAAAGGCCCTCTTTGATTTCTTGCGTGAAGACTTCCTTTCGTAGCATATATTTTTACATCTAACAAATCCCGCGGATGCTGGCGATCAAAGGCGGCAATTGTCTTTCCGAGAAGTAGTTGCCACACCGGTACGACGGGCATTGTACAAACGCTTCAAATGAGAGTCTGCCTTTTCGCACACTCATAATACGGATCTACAACCTATTTTAAACTGATTCAAAGGAGCGGTTTATTTTTAGGCAAATATTGGTACCAATAGTACGACCACTAGACTAAATTTAAACTTAACTTGGTTTAATTCGATAACAAAGGTTTAAACGGGTATTTAATCCTCCAAGTTTTTCTTTTCCATGCCAGCAATCAAATTCTTCAGCCGGAAATCACCATGCATTTGCGCTCAGTAGAAATAACAGATATTGTAGGTATTGCTGACTTCCTAATGATTCAAGCCTTTCAAAACAACTGTAGCATTTACCATCCCCTCAATCATAACTATCAATATTTCTGATCATTCTTTGCAAAAACCGCTTTACATTTTCTTTGGATACGGGTTCTACCTTGTCACTTGCTTTCTTTAGGCTTTCGGCGCTGAATCCTTTCTGGTTTTTATTGGAGATACTGGAGCATGTTTTTTCCAGCAGGCTTTTATAGGTTTCTGTGGGCGTGCCTCCCGAATCCACAAAAGCCTTGTGCAACAAATAAATTTCCGGACCCTTGAACGACAAGTGGATAAATTGATCGGCATGTCCGTTGACCGGCTCTGTTGGTTTCTTCGGAAGCTCAATGTTCAGAAATTTTATTTCCTCATCGATCCATAAATTTAATTGTTCCCTTAGTGAAGGCTCAGCAGGGGACAGGCAGGAACTTTTCCTGGTAAGCTGTTGATTGATGCGCTTTTGTTCAAGATGAAGGGTGGCGATTTTTTCTTTTTTGCTGGATAGGGCATCTATCCTGGTTCTTAACTTACCGGTTAGAAAGTCCACGTAATCCTTATTATTGAAATTGAAATAATACAGGGTTTCCAATAATTTTTCTTCAGACAGCAAATACGCATCAGCCAATAGCGCATTCATGATCTCCTTGTGGTACGCTATTTCATGATAACTAACCGGAGCTTCATTGATGGCAGAGCACCTGCAAAAATGGTTGACCAGTATCTTTGCCAGCCCCGAACAGACTTTAGCTTTCTTCATCCTTTCCTTCAGCAATTCCCTGCGATCCTTGTTCTGTTCTACAAAGTTTGACAAATAGGCAATGGGAACTTTTTCGTGCCGGTTAAAATAATGACAAAAGAAGGTCTCAATAAATTGCAGCGTACCTTCTAAATGTTGACTTATTTGTTTGTAAATACATTCAATGTCCTCATTTATCTTAGGGTGTTGCTGATACTGAAAGAGTTTGTCCAGCAGACGAACGAGCATGGTCTGGGTTATATGGATCAATTGGCGCTGGTCAACGTTCTTGCCTTCATTCACAACAAGGACAATCAGGCGATTTCTAACCAACTGCTCCTCACTTGCTGACCGGCTAATGAGGCTGCAGGCGGTTTCCCTGTCCATGCTGAAGACCTTCCCGTTGTCGGGATTTAAGGTATCGTTTACGAGCGCATCCCAATGGTTTAACACGAAATCCATAAATTAATTTGCATTGAATACTTTGTGCAATTGATGTTGTACAAAGTTCAAGAGGATTTTCAACAAATGAAATACGCAACTCCGCCTAAATCCTTACGCAAAAGAGCGTATTTTCAAGTCATCTGTGGGATGTTCATTGCATCAGACGGGCAGAGCGGGGATGCTTTCGAGTTTATTGATCAGTTCAATCTTATTGGAAACGGCTAACTTTTCAAAAATGTTCTGGATATGCTTTGTAACGGTTCTTTCGGAGATATACAAGGATTCACCTATGCTTTTATATTTATATCCCTGGCAGACCAATTTAGCTATATCCTTTTCCCGCAGGGTTAAATTATAAATCTGGCAGTTTCGTTCAAAGCGCTGCTGATCAGTTACCGCGGGCAGATCATTATTTTTATTTGAGCTGGCTAGTGCTGCTTTCAGCAAGCTCTTCTTCTGGCTGGAAAAGACAGCAAGCAAGGAGTTGATTTTTTGGATGAGCTCACTTATAGAAAAGGGCTTTTGGATAAAGTCAATGGCGCCGAGTTTTAATCCCCGAAGTTTATCCTCCTTGGTTGATATGGCACTCAGAAATACAATCGGTATGTGTTTATAGCTGCTGTCATTGGATATTATCTTTGCAAAGGCGTAGCCATCAAGCTTGTCCATCATTACATCAGAAAGAATAATATCCGGCAATTGCTGACGTTCCTTTAATAGCTTAAGCGCTTCGTTGCCATTGAGGGCAACAAGCACGTTGTAATACTGCCTTAGTTTCATTTGAAGATAACTGGCCATGCTAATATTATCCTCAACAATGAGCACGAGATGCCGGTTTATATCCTCTTCTGACTCAGGGATCAACCGGTCAATGCCAATATAGACCGGTCCTGTCTTATGCGTTGTGATGACATCTTCCTCCTTTAATTGATACCTGGTCAAAATCACTTCTATTTCCGTTCCCGGCTTTACATGGGGAGCGCTGGTAAGATAAACTTCTCCTTTCAGATCTTCAACAACCTTCTTTACAATGGGAAGGCCCAAACCCATCCCCTGGAAATTTCCTTTGGCATTGCTGATCTGGAAATAGGGTTCAAAAACTTTTTTTTGTAAACTGGCAGGAATCCCAATACCTTCATCTTTTACCCTAAAACCAAGTCGGTCACCTTTTTCCCGTAAAGTGATTTCGATACTGCCGCCCTCAAAAGAATATTTAATGGCGTTTTCCACCAGGTTATTTACAATTCGATTGATTGCCAGGGGATTTGCTTTGGTGTATATGTTTTTTTCAATATCAGATTTGATCTTTATATTTCTTTTAACCGCATATTTTTGAAACAGGATCAGACTGTCCTGGATGATCTCACTGCAATTTATTATAATAAGGTCGTGATTGTAAATGGAAAAGCCTTTGCTGAATTTTTCAAGATCAAAGAGGTTGCCGATATCCTGTGATAACTTGTCAAAGCTCCTTTTTACGAGGAAAAACTCTTCTGATTTTGGATTTTGGCTAAGATAATCTTCAAGGTAGTTGCCGATAAGCGTGAGTGGTGTTTTTGTTTCATGGGCCAGGTTTACAAAAGTGTGGATCCGTTGTTCGTTCAGCCGTTCCAATTGAATGGTTCTTTTTTCAACTTCATTTTGAAGGCTTGTATTCCAGTTCAGTAGCCTGGCCTCCGACTCAATGAGTTTCTGGTGTTCGGTTCGCGTTACCCTGATATGTCTTTTTACGTGCAGTCCCAATAGAAGTAAAAAACCTACATTGGTAAATATCGCTTCTGTTGCCTGTCCTATATTGAAATAATCAATGACCGGCAATCCTACCCATGCGGCAATACTCATAAACAATATACTTGCTTCTTCTTTGAATGCTTTGCTGGCAGATTTGTTCCCGTATTTAAACCGTATGGCTGAATTTAAGGAAAATACGACCCATACCGCATAAGCCACCGGCAGGATAAGAAACTGTTTTGCCAGCCCAAGATTATCTGTAATGCCGAATGCGGTAATAAAGATCAAATAGGGGAGGATAAGAAAAAGATATACACCCCTGTAAACATGAAATTTCATTTTTTCAAGACCAAATGCATGGTATACATAATAGGGGAAGTAGCAAGGGGTAATAAAACCGGTACCGTAGGCAATGCTGGTTTGAACAAAATAAGAGCCGGGCAGGTTAGTGTCCGGGAGCAAGCCTCCGGAAACATTGTAGATAATGAGCAATAGGATCAGAAAGACATTGAGGTAAGCCTTCTTATCGTCTGGTCTGGCAAGCCTGTAAACAATCAGGTAGAAAAAGATTACGATTTCTATGCACACAAAAATGAATGTGGCAATATGCATCTCTGTTCCAGGCAAAAGCATCCCTTAAGCTTCTTTCTTCATGCAGAATAAATCATATCCAAAATCGAGTTTGTTGTATACGGTAAACCCGAACTTTTCATACCAGGGAATATTCCTGAGTGTAGAGGTTTCCAGGTAAATAGGTCTTTGTGTCTGCATTCCAACATTGATGATCTCATTCAATAGGGTGGAACCTAAGCCATTGTTTTGGCTGGAAGGGTTCACTCCAATAAACCATAAATAAAGCATAGGGCTTCGGGGATGCAGTTTTTTTATCGTTGCCTCCCTGGTCATTGCCTTTGGGAGATTTGCGATGCCTGTACAGGAAAAGATCAGCTTTATATCCCGAAAAACAGATTTAAGGGTTGTCTTTTTTTTATCCGGCATGATCAGCAGTGCACAGCCCGTCTTGTCGTCCGATAAATATACCGATCCATACTGGTAGCATACTTCAAAGGAATAGGACATCAGTGCCTTCATTCTTTCAGTTCGCCTGCTATCTTGTTTTACAATATAATCTACACTTTTATTTCCCTCGAAGGCACGGGATAGAATGTTTACAATGGATGCTTTGTCCTTATAAGCTGCCGTGATCATAACTTTAATTTAAAAAGTGAAATAGCAAAATGCGGGCAAGGGAAGATAGAGCCGGAGGAATTTGAGTGGTTAAAAATAATCAATATGGCCGCGCCATAGGTTTGAAGATTGAACTATTTGCTTCGCAACCGGGAGCATATTACGTTTGAATGCCGCGGAGACAGCTTTATAATAATTCCGGCATATTAGAACAGGTAATTTTTTTTATCTTATATTGTAAAATACCTTTCGGTATATAACCTATTGATAGAACTTATTTATCAGCTTACCGAAAATTATGCATATTGAATTGTTTCGGGATGATAATATTCCAATAACACTGAACCTCACTTCTACAGGCAAAAACCAGGATGTATTGCTTAAAGGAAGCGTTCTGCGGTCTCACCACAGTGCTTTCAGTTCCCTTTTTTTACAGGAATATGAAACGGAGGCCTGTTTGGTATATTATGGATATGCGCAGTCACTTATGGATCATGAGATGTACTTCAATGAACGCCGGGATGGTGTTAGGTTAATGGGAGTAATGAAACAGTCAATTAAACTGCAGGAGAGAAATACAATTACCATAAAGCCGGGCCAGTTTATTTTATTGGAAGGACGCGGTCAAACGGTTCGTTTCTTTTTTGAGAAAAATAGGCAGTACCGTGTATTCAGTTGCTATTACAGCCAGGATATATTAACCAGGCTTGGGTTTGAACCGGGTTCCCTCAGGCATAAGGTTAGGCCGCGTGCTTTTACCCCTGAAATGTCAGCGGCAATATTGCAAATGTCTGCTGCATACTACGATACAGAGTTATTGAATTTTTTTTATGAGAATAAATTAAGGGAATTATTATTCATGTCCCTGGCGTATGAAAAGAACATCCCGGCTTTCACCTATAGCAGCGAAGACATTGATACCATATATGCGATCAACACCATGATTACCAACAACTATATGGATCATTTTTCCATTCCTGTCATTTCAAAGGAGTATCGCATAAATGAGTTCAAACTCAAAAAAGGATTTAAAGATATTATCGGTACAGGTTTATTTGAGAAATTACTGGACACCCGCCTGGACAGGGCAAAACAGTTATTATCGAAAACCAATCTTCCGGAAAAAGAAATTGCCCGCTTAACCGGTTACAGCCGGCTCACGAGCTTCATTACGGCATTTCGGAAGCGCGCGAAAATGACTCCCCGTGAATTCCGGATTCAGAGTAGGTAAAACCCATGCGTTATATTGCTACACCGTTCATACTCCTGCTTTCAAAACTTTTGTTCCTTTTTTCGAATATTTATAGAAAAAAACTGTCAATGATTCTTCCCAACTTTGCAAAGGATAGCGAATAATAGATTGTTTGAAAATTTAGCAACGGAAACTTTCCTTCATCATTTCAATCAATTGACATGAGCATTAAGTCCCGGGCCACTATCTTGGAAATACTATCCTCGCTATTGATCCTTGTTTGGGTATACGCCGCCTTTAGTAAACTCATGGATTTTGAAAAGTTCAAACTGGTACTATCTTCTTCACCACTAATTGGCTCATATGCCTCCGGCATAGCAGTGGGATTGCCTTTTATTGAGCTATTCATCGCAGCGTTATTATTCGTTCCTAAGTACAGGTTGTGGGGATTTAGCGCTTCACTCATTTTGATGCTTGTATTAACGGCTTATTTGGGTTATATGGTAGCTTTTGTACCTCATCTGCCCTGTTCGTGTGGTGGCATATTAGAAAAATTGGGCTGGAGAGAACACCTCATTTTTAATAGCTGCCTGACGATTGTTGTAAGCGTTGGTTTATTCATTTATAGTAGAAGCAAATTTTTATTGAAATAAATTCCGGATAACTGTGGCCACAGTTCATTCGGCAGGGGTAGCTGAAAACCTGTAGAAAAGAGTAGGTATTTTTTTGATAATTAAACTTTACAATCATGAAAAAATATTCATCAGGCATAGCGGCTATAATACTGGCAATATGCCTTTATTCCTTTGTGCCAAACAAAACCGCCACACCACTGAAAGCAGCCGATAATTTATATTGGTTCCAGGTACTGCCCGGCGAAGGCGCAAATCCTGCCTTTCTGGACAATGAGGTCTCCTTTATCAGTGGTCCCAGCACCATCATCCCTGCAGGCACCAATTGCGAAGGAACATCAAAGAAGTGCGTCGTGGGCTTCGAGCAAAGTCAATTGATTTCACCCGCCTACAACCATCTTAAGGACAATATGGGAACCAATCCCCAAACGCCCGGACCGGAAGGCAGGGAAAGATCAACACTTTGATCATAAGCATGTACAATCCTGGGGTTGAGCAGCTCAGCTCCAGGATTAATTCATATCTGTTAATACCAGCATTTCTATTTCACGGTTTTCTTCAACCAGTTCAAATCCATAATCATTTAAGCTCGCTTTTACGGCTGCTATAGATGCCGCATCCATTGTTTTGGTCCATGGAAGTTTCAAGCTGATCGGTTCTATACTGTCTGATTCATTAAAAAAGGGTAGGGGACTATTGGCGCTCACTAATGCTCTGTTGAGATAGCTGTAAAGTGTTTGAACAGGACAATTTTGCATGATTAAGAATAACTTCCCTTTCTCCTGTACCATCCGGGCAAATGTTTCTTTGCTTCGGGAAGCGGCTTTACTCATTTTGCCGAAACCTTTAAGAATATTGCACCTGATTCTCCTTTTCTCAATGCGGGATTTAACTTTAAAATACTGGTCGAGTTCGAACTGTATATTTTCTTCGAGGTCCATACCATTGTTCACGTTGTATTTGGCCGCAAAACAATAATTATTGGCATCTCTCCACGCAAAGCTTTCAGCGTCATCAGGCTTTATGAACCTGCTTTTGTTTTCTGATTCAACCAGGATTCTATTGAGCGGTATTTCACCGGGCTGTCCGCCCAATACACCTCCACGCTGTTTAAATGCTAAATTATAAAGATCAACAATAGAGTTGTTCACGCAACTGTAACCTACAATTAAATTCCTTGTGCTATCCATAACGGGTTCCTGGATTCGCATAAAATGTCCCAGCTCAAGCCGGTTAAAAAGAAAAGAATAATACCGGACCTTATCACTTATTTGCTTTTGAGGATCAAGCCAGGAAATGGGATCGGAAAAATCCATCTCGATTATCTTTTTCTCCTGGAGGAAGACAGGTTCGTTTGCCAGTAACTTTCTAACATTTTCAGCAGTAGTCGTATTGGCATAGCTGATACTGTGAACGCATTGGGTTGGATCAATCCATACATGGGTGGGTACGCCAATATGGGGAAACATCCGGACCAGGACAGTGTCTCCCATGATGAAGCTCATTGATCTTTCTGCCTCAACCCATTTTTTTGCAAAAGGTTTATCAGCAAATCGTTTCCAAAAGTTTTCAATATCTTTTTGTTTATCGGGAGTAACCACTATAACCTTTAACTGGTCACCGAATTGCTCCTGTAATAATTCCATTTTAGGAAGCCCTGCAATACAATCCACGCAATGCATACTCCAGAAATCCAGCAGGACCCATTTGTTTTTGTAAGCACCCAGGTGACTGTTTAAGATTTTGTTTCCCTTGATTTCTTTAAAATAGATATCAGATACCTGCTCTCCTTTTTGAACGGGTGAAATAGAATCCATGCTGGCAAGTAATACCATGGGTAACAGCAAAAGCTGTCCTATCAATGAAGCAATCATTGTTTTCATAATTAATTTTGTAAAGTATTAGTATCCCTCGTTCTGGTGCAGAAATGGGTTTAATAGGATTTCTTTAAAAGGAATCGGGTATAAGGCATCTGTATTTTGCCAGCCGGGTTTTACCTTCGATAATTGATCAATAGTGTGGGTACGCTTTAAGTCAAACCATCGATGTCCCCATTCACAAAAGAGTTCGATTCTTCGTTCCTGCTCAATAGCTTTCAGCAAAGATTCCCGGTCACCTGGAGGAGTATCACTCAACCCCGCCCTGCTTCTGATTACATTTATATCCGATACCGCTTCCTGCAATTTATCCAGCTGGGCCCTTGCTTCAGCACGAATCAGATAACACTCTGCCAGCCTGAAGATCACATAGGGTTGTTCAGAGAACTCATTTCCATCGTAATAAATACTATACTTGAAAGGGTAGTAGTATATCTGACCGTTAACATCAATGCTGTCAATCCATTTTGACATGCGATTGTCTCCGGTTTCAAATGCGTTCAGCAAATCAGGCGTAATCGTAAAAGCAGGCGGGTAACCTGGGTTTTGCGGAACAAACTGGTAAGCCTCAGACGTTTCATATCCTGCCTGCATGGCGGGTAATTGCCAGATTGATTCTGTTGACGATACTTTAAAGACGTTTGAAAGATCTGTTTCCAACCCGTAACTCCCGGAAGCTATCACGGCTGATGCACTTTGTTCTGCCTTTTGCCATTGCTGAAGTGTCAGGTATACCCTGGAAGCCAGGGCCATTGCTGCATATTTGCAGGGTCTTGCCTTATTGGGTGATGCAGAAATCTCCGGCAGTTGTGTGCTGATCTCCGTTAGTTCATCGGCAAGGATCAGCATAAGAGAATCCTTAGGTGTTGCCCCCGTTGCTGCATTGTCTTTAAAATCAATTGTCGAAATATAAGGCACCTCACCATATAAGGCACCAAGGTGGTAATAGACAAAGGCTCTTACGAATCTGGCTTCAGCGATCAGTGTTGTTTTCAGTGTCTCCGGGAGGGTTTGACTTTGCGATAGCCCATTTATGCAGGCATTGGCAAGGTATATCGTCTTATATGCTTGTGTCCACAACCCGGCAACGAGCCCGTTTTCCTTTGAAATATTGTTTTGGAAAAACTCATTCTGGGAAGCATTGTCTCGCGTGGGAATTAATTCATCACCCGATAACCCGGTATAAACCGTTATTGCGCCATTTCCAAATTGCAACACAGTTGATACATTGATCAATTCTACATACATCCCACTTATTGCCGCTACGGCGTTGGCACTGTCTTTAAATACGGAAGCCGTTACCAATTCGTTACGGGGCGCATCTACATCAACGATCTTTTTGCATGACGCCTGCCCCAATAGCAAAACAAAACCAATTGTAAGCGTCCGGTAATATTTACAAGCTTTCATATGCGTTTTTTAAATGGTTAACTTAATGCCGGCAACAATTGTTCTCAATATGGGCAATGAATAAAAACTCATGGTCTCAGGATCATGCCCTTTATATTTTGTAATGGTCAAAACATTCTGCGCATTAATATAAAATCGGGCGTCCTGTAAGCGGAGTTTTTTTGTTACTAGAGGATGCAAACCGTAGGAAATCCCAATCGTTTTCAGGCGGATATAGGAAGCATCGCTATATGCGCCATCTGAGTAGCCAAAGTTTAATGCGGCGAGGGAAGTTTCTGTTGCCGCATAGCGATAGGCAGTGAGGCGCTGAATATTAGCTTTGTCTCCGGGTTTTCGCCAATGATCGCCAATGGCATCTGCCATATTGCGGTATCCGCCAACGGCGCCGTTAAAATAAAGTTGCTGCAGGTAATTGGGTCCTGTTTGTTTCCTGAATTCAATGAATACATCCAGGGCAATATTCTTAAATTCAAGCCTGTTGCTTAATCCTCCATAGAATTTTGGATCAAGGTTCCCGCTTACCTGCCAGTCCACTATTGATTCTGGGTTATGCGTCAAGCCACTTTTTGAATGATACTGGTAGGTACCCGTATTGGGATCTACGCCAGCCCATGCAAATTTGTTGAGTGTTGACAGGGATTTACCCTTGACGTACACCGTTGCATAACTGGATTGCTCCAGTCCCTCAAATTCCAAAAGAAGATTTTTGGGGAAGGTTATATTAAAAGCTGTATTCCACCGTAGGGCTTCGCCATTTAGGATAGCGGAGCCAACAGAAAATTCCCAGCCACTATTTTGCACCACTGCAGGAAAGTTGGCCGTTACGCCTCCAAAGCCGGTTTGATTGGGTAAACGGTAGGTAACCAGTTGATTGGAACTGCGGTGCTTATACCATGTTGCACTAAATAACAATCTGTCTTCCCACCAGCCCAATTCGAGGCCGGCCTCAAACTTCCTGGTGAGCGACCAGCTAAAATCAGGATTATAGTGATTGCTGGGAGAATAGGCATTTCTTCCTTCGAAAGATAAACCCCGAAAGCTACTGGGAGCCCATCTGGCCAGGTATTTGTAATCGCCTATATTATCGTTTCCAGTGGTACCAAGGCTCATCCTCAATTTTCCAAAACTCAGGCCGTTGTTGCCATTTTTTATGAAGGACTCTTCAGAAAATATCCATCCCAGGCCAAATGCCCCGAAATTTCCAAATTGTTTGCCGGGGCCAAACCGGCTGGAGCCGTCTCTGCGTCCATTAAAATTGACGATATACTTATTGTTCCATTTGTAGTTGGCCCTTCCAAACACTCCTGCATATTTATATTCCCTGAATTCATTGAATGCATACACATCTGATGCACCCGAAATGGAATTCAACAGTTCGTCATCAGAATAACCTGATCCGGTGACCTGGTCAAGTGATGTGGTATTCATCTGGTAGGCGCCTCCCACAAGCAATGTGAGCTTACCTTTGCCAATCGTTTTCGCATATTCAATTTGAGGTTCAACAGAAAATGAACTATAATCATTAGAACCAAAACTGCCGTAAGCAACCGGATCAAAAAGAGGATGCTGGCTCGATTTGGGAATGGTGGATTGCTCCTTACCGTTAAAGCTGTTGTAACCCAGGTTTGCACTTATTTTTAACCCCTTCCAAACCTCGTATCCCATTGTTAAATGACCGAGGAGATTTCGGGTATTGTTGACATACTTTTGCCTCAGGTAGGCCAAAGGGTTGTCAAAGAGGATAACCCCATTGTACATCCATATTAGGTTACCATCCGGGTCCATCAATTCCGGATAGTTGGGAGCAAGCGTAAAAGCTTTCAGTGCGTCTGGTGAACCGGAAGAATTATTCCCGTTGTATGAATAGTGAACGGTTAAATCAAAGGAAAAGCGATTGTCTGCAGAGTGATGTCTTAAATTAGAATTAAAACTCCCTCTTTCATTTTTGAAATCACCTGGGATAATAAATCCTTCTTTTTGGTAACCGGCACCCACCAGGAACTGAAGGTTTGCTGTTCCGCCTGAAAGGTTAACATTAAAATCAGTGGTATGGGCAGTCCCTCCAAGAAAGTACGCTTTCCAGTCGACGGACCGGGTCGTATCAAATCTTAAAAGGTCTGGTGCGTACCCCGGCCGGGAGGGTGTCATCGAAGGCTCCAGTCCGTCATTATTTAAGGATTCTCTTCGCATGGCCAAATACTCGCTGGTATGCATCATACGCATTGACCTGGCCACTTTGCTCATACCTGAACGAATATTCAGGCTGAGGGCTGTTTTCCCCGGTCTGCCTTTTTTAGTCGTTATCAATACAACACCATTGGCTCCGCGCGACCCATAAATAGCGGTCTCGTTGGCATCCCTTAAAATCTCAATACTTTCAATATCTGCAGGATTAATATTGTTAAGTGGACTTAAGCCACCGTATGCATTTCCAAAAATGCCGCTGACCCCTGGCGATGCGAGTGAGTTAAACTGGTTAATGGATTCATTCTGTGGTGCAAATGTTACACCGTCAATAATGATTAATGGGTTGTCGAGGGGAGGGATTCCTGAATTTCGGTCAGGGTTAGGGTTTAATGAATTTTGCCCCCTGATCTGAATATTGATTGAGGCTCCCGGTATTCCGCTGGTATTGGTAACCACAAGTCCAGGCACCCTACCCTGCAGGGCAGCAAGTGGATTTGAAACGGGTTGCAGACCAATATCTTTTGCAGCAACCTTTGTAATACTTCCGACACTGAACCGCCTGGTAGTTGTACCGTACCCTATAATTAACGTTTCATCAAGGTCCTGTACTTTTTGGGTCAGTGCAATAGAAACGAAATGGTTTCCGTTAATAGAAAGCTCTCTTGTTTCCACTTCCGCCCCGCTAAATATCAGGATATCTGATGGAGAAACGTCTTTCAAACTAAATTCCCCGTTCCCTTCGGTGGCGGTTGCAATATCTTTTCCCTTCACCCTCACCGTTATGCCTGCCAGGGGAGTGCCTTCTTTGTTGGTTACACGTCCTTTAATGTCATGTAAAACCGGCTGATCTTTTGTTTGCTGCTTGTTGCGGACAATGACCAACCGGTCTTCGATTACATAGGATAAAGGCTGCCCTTCAAAGCATTGCCGTAAGGCCGTTTCCAGCCCTACTTGTTTTACATCCATAGTTACTAACCCGGCTTTTTCGATTTGTTCTTTTACGTATACAAACCGGTAATCTGTTTGTTTTTCAATTGCCTGCAGCGCATCTTGCAGGGAAACATTTTTAAGTGAAAGCGTAATATCCTGGGAACACAGCGATGCTGTTAAAAGCATACAAAAGGTAGTAAGCAGTGGTGCTATTAATTTCATACGCGATAAGGTTTTACGAATGAATGGCAATAGCAGGCAAAATAATTTGCCATAAGCAGTTAGTTGCATAGCTTTGTTTTGTTCGGGTTAAGCGATTAGAGATCCTTCAAAATTTTTAACCGGGTTGATCCGGACACTGGCCAGCAGTGTTGCACCACTACTGGCCAACTTTTTTTCCAAACCCTCTCCGGAGGTTATTTCACGGGATAAATATCTTTGTTCATTTCCCTTCTGACGTACTGTTTACAATAATTTTATGATCGCTCACCTTAAACTGTACATGTCCTGTAAGTTGCAGGTAATGCAATAGTTTGGATACCGGTACATTTCTTGAAATAGTTGCTTTAAAGTGGCCCTTAACTTCACCTTCATATTCTACCGGTACATTGTACCATCGCTCTATTTGCCGCATGATCATCCGAATATCGGTATCCTTAAATTTGAATAAGCCATCTTTCCAGGCGATCACTTCATCGGTACTGGTATTATCAGTAATGGTCAAGGTTCCGTCATGTGCTACAATGCCCTGTTGTCCTGGTTTTAGCACTTTTGCCTGGTTTTCATTACCCCCCTGCATCCGGATACTGCCTTCTAATAAAGTAGTTTTTATTGAACCCTCATTTTTATACGCGTTGATGTTAAAATGCGTGCCCAATACTTCAACAGCTGCATTGCCGGCCTTTACAATGAAGGGGCGCTTTTCATTGCTTTTGAGTGAAACGGAGGAGGCAACTTCAAAATATCCCTCCCCCGTCAATTCCACTACCCGCTGTTTTTCTGTAAATGCAACAGGGTATTTCAGAGATGAGGCGGCATTGAGCCACACTGCTGTACCATCTGAGAGTACGATTTTATACGTGCCGCCATTAGGTGTGGTTAGCGTATTGTATTTAACTAAGGTTTCCGTGTTTGCTAAATTTGTATAAGACAATTCACCATCGGCCGATTTATGGATCGCAATACCGGTCTCATTTTTTACGGGTCCGGCCTCAGCGGTTTCCAAATCCACAACAGCGCCATCCGATAGCAGTAGTGTAGCCTTATTTCCACCCGGATCAATATCCTGTTCTATAGTGGCAATTGCGGGCGAACCTGAATTTTTGGAGGGTTGGGATGAAAAATAGTAGACAGCAAGTGACACTGCCAGCACTACAGATGCAGCAACAGCGTAAGTCCATAATTTACTGACCTTTGTTTTTTCAGGGGGCAGGCCTATTCTTTGCCGCAAGCCCTGGTAGGCCTCACTGGGATTGAGTTTTTTCATTTTGGAAAGAACAGCGTCGATGTTTTTCTCATCAGTTAGTTCACCAAACAACCGGTTATTATCATCACTTTCGCCAACCCAGTCATCCAACTCATCATGTTCTGTTTCGCTGAGCGATTGTTGTATATACCCCGCGATAAGATAGGCTACACGATTGGGATTGCCCCGCGAAAATGATTCATCCTCTGAATGTATATTACCGTTTTGCTTCATCCGTTAATGTTTTATTTTTCCTGGATCGGAGGGAAATGGAGCCTTCAATTCATTAAGTATAAAAGTTCATCTTGCCGGTTTCGCGCTATTAAGTTAAACAATGTAGTCAACAAATCAAATCACATGCTCTCCCTGGTAAAGAGCCATTAAATGTGAAAAACGTTTAAGAAAAAGGAAAATTTATTTTATCAGCTAGCAAATAATCAGCAGATAGGGAAATATGATCTTCCTGCGGGGTGCATCCAGCACCAATAGTTTTTGTGCGCGAACGGTACTTTGAGCTAACGGTTAATACACCAGCCTTTTTGTTGGTGTTCTTCTCCCATCAGCGCCAATGTTATAACTGTATGTGCATTTGTAAGCATATTATTAACTATTGTCGGTACCTTCGGTGTCTCTAATTTCATAAAATCCAAATCATGAATAAATCTATCCTATTTTTTCTTTCAATTATAACCTTTCCAACACATTTGATTGCCCAGATGCCTGCTGGTGCCATAGCCATCTACGAACTCGACAATACTGCTACCGATATCAGTGCTAATAGTTACAACGGATCGATCGCTTCCACTTCAGCCACCACAAATCGTTTTGGTAGTAGCAATTCCGCCACTACATTTACTGCAGGTTCTTCAGTCGGAACTTTGCCGTTGGCACTGGCAACCGCGGTAAGTGATGATTTCAGCGTTGGATTTTGGTTCAGGACTACGATGATTGCATCGTCAAGTAGTCAGTGGTATGGAGGCAATGCGCTTGTCGATGCTGAAGTTTGCGGCGGTACAACTGATTGGGGAACAGCGCTGATTGATGGAGGTGAAGTTTGCTTTGGCATCGGCAACCCCGATATCACCATCAAATCAACTGTCGGGGGGTATAACGATGGCAACTGGCATTTTGTAACAGCAACCCGCAACAAAACAAGCGGCACTATCGTCCTGTACATGGACGGCGTGCAGGCAGCTACATCGTCAGGTACAACCACGGCTTCATTAACCGCACCAAATAGTGTTCGCCTCGGTTCCAACCCCTGTGCTCCCGCCTGTGTATATACCGGCGACCTTGATGATATGGTTTTTTACAACCGTGTGCTGAGTAGTACTGAAGTAACAAATCTATATACACATTTGAGTGCCGTGGTTCTGCCGCTTCGCTGGATATCCTTCACGGGCGAAGCGCAGGGGAACCAGGCAAAACTGCAATGGCAGGTGGAAGCGGTTGAAAACAATGATCATTTTGAAATAGAACATTCAACAGATGGAGTTCATTTTCTAAAAAAGGGAACACTGCGTGATGTAGATGGCAGTACAATTACTCCGGGCAAATTATTGTATTCATTTATGGATGGCAGCCTGGCGCCGGGCTTTCATTTTTATCGCATCCGTCAGGTAGACAAAGATGGCAGGTATACTTTCTCGAAAATACTACAACTCAAAGTAAATTTTAAAATTGCCGGGTTTTATCTGGCATCTAATCCTGTAGCTGATCAATTATTTCTGATGAACGGAGATCATATCGAGGTTTTGCAGCTGCAGGTAGCAGATATGTCCGGAAGAATATTGCTTGAAAAGAAGATGAAATCAGCCGATGCTGTTATAAGAACAGATGTAGGCAAATTGCAAGCCGGATATTATCTTCTTAAAGTTAGCAATATCACCAGTCATATAACAATTCCCTGGATAAAGCAATAAATAAATCCAGAGCATTTCCCCGCCTTTTTATATCCAGGGCGCGGTGCATGGTTATGTATTTTTACCAACAACTATGAGGACGGCTTCTGGGATGCTATTTTATCAGCAAGCAGATAATCAGCAGATAGGGAAATAGGATCTTCCTGCGGAGTGCATCAAGCCCGTGTAGTTTTTGAGCCCGAACGGTACTTTGCGCTATCTTTAATTGTTTCGCAATTTCCGGAATGGACTTGCCTTCTATATAGAGCAATTGAAATATTTTCCTGCATTTGGGGGGCAGTATATTTAATGCATGGTGCAGGTATCGGGCTACTTCTGATCTTACGATCATATCAAAGGCATTGTCTTCAACAGCCTCCGTATTTTCCTCCTGACCATTTAGCCAAAGTCGGGTAACACGATGTTCTTTCTGGTACCATTTTATAGCATCGTGCCGTACAACGGTGAACAGGTAAGCGCGGATAGAGCCAGCTGAGGAAAGCTGGTTTCTTTGCTGCCAGGTTTTTACAAATGCATCGGCGACAATCTCCTGCGCAGAAGCATCATTGTGTGTGTAGTATGCGGCATAAATGCAAAGAGCGGAATAGAATTCATTGAAAAAGTAGGAGAGCGCCCTTTCATCGCCATTTTGAAAAGCGATGGCATACTCATCGGGATGATATGATGCTGCGTGGCGCAACTGTAAGTTATTTTAACTATCATAGAAAAGTCTTACAATGAAGTAGCGACAAAAAACTGGCGCAGACCCCACTTACCGGCTTGGAGGCCCTCGGAGAGCCCTTAGACACAATAAGGGAGCCCACGCCTGAACGTGAGCCCTTGCTTATCATCTCGTGTCTAATGAAAATTTCCGAGGTTTCCAAGTCGAGACTCAAAGCGAAAGCTTCAAATTAATTACATGAAGATTCGCAAATTATATTTCTAAAAATAAAGGTAATAAATAATTTACATAACGTTAGTTTCTGCATACTAAATGTATTTTTTAAAGTACTATCGTTGATAATCAATCTAAATTCCTTCCTATTCATTTTTATAATGACTAAGGAAGAAAAGAAAACGAAGTACTCAGCAATTAAGTCCATGTTTTTGAGTGGACAAGTGCTACGAATGAAAGATATTGAGAAAATTTATCCAACAATGGTTGCCAAAGATTTAGGCATTAACCATGGGAGATACGTAAACAAACTTTACAAACCTCAAGAGTTTTCCATCAGACATATCATTATCTTTGCGAACCTTTTGGAGATTGACCCCCAAATAATAATTAAGATTATTCTTAGTCAGTTAAACAGCCAAAGAGTTCCAAAAAGAAATAGGAACTAGCTGAAGTTGACATTCAGTTAAATGTTAATGGGCCCTGCACTTGCCGGAGCTTATTCTCCTGCCGAAGTTTCTCTCCTGATAAGTCTTTACAGAAGAGGCATTGACTCATAAACGAGGGAAACTTCAAGAAAAAAACTTTACCGCTAAAGCGACCAATGCTTTGGGCAACTATAGCAATTCCAAGATACTCTAAACAAGCAAAACAGCTTTTCCAGCAGCTTTGATAAGGCTAATTGGATATAATAAGCCCCAGACAAGAATGCCCGGGGCTTGCTAACCTATGAAAAACACCGGAATTAAGATAATAAAAAGCTTAGATTTTTCTAAGCCTTGTATCAAAAATTTGGTTGAACATTTTTAATTATAGTGTAAAAAAAATTACAAAGAGGGCTTGTATTTGTTTCAAACTATTAATTCTTGATTTAAACCTGCCTAATCTGGGCATTAGTGCTGAACATAAGTAATGATAGGAATTTCAAGTGTAGATACCGGCGAGAAGCCGGTTTGGTAACCCAGCAAGACCCCGAAGCCAGTCTGGGGCTTAGATATTGCATATTCAAAAAAAGTCATTGATCCAAGCTGTTTTGAGTTGCGGGGATTTTTATTTTTCTTCATCTGCTTCTCAATGAGTCCATTTTTTTTGAGGGGGCGGAAAGTGCTTTATTGCTGCTACCCAACAGGAAATAAACTGTTTCCGATGGAAAAGCGAGGTCCATGCTAGGGCTTCTTATCGTCAAATTGAACACTATCGACCGTTTGTATCAAACTGCGCACTCTGTATTCCAAAAAAGCGCATTCCCGGTAGGAAGTAACTGGTCGAAGTCTGCGAAGTTGAAAGTTATTTGTCCAGCCTAAACCGCTGCTTGGTTTTGCCGAACCGTCGATTTTTCTTTGTCTAACCAAACTCGCGGCATTAACGATGTTAGCCGTAGTTTACTTAAGAAAAGTTCTTAGATTATCTATCGTGTATTGAAGAATAGATCGAGAGGTATAAGGTAATAGCATTTCATGCTTTAGTTCCTTTCTATTTATCAGATCTACAGTAATACAGAATTTAGGATTGATGCTATAATTTTTTGAGTAATTTGCTGCAAGATATTTATATAGCAGTGTCCTTAGCTTTTTGTTTAAACCAATTACATGATCTGAGGAGTCCAGTAGTTAGTAAAAGTAGTAGGATTTTCATAATAAGGTTCGTTAAAAGGGTTAAGATTTAGGTCTTTAAAAACTTGCAGCCAACGTTTTGCGGCTTGGCGTAGTGGCGGAATTTTAGCACAAAAGTTCAATCGAAGAACCGCACTTGAACATACCACAAAACTGTCATATGAAGCACTGAACCCGCCATTACGCCAAACCGCTGTTGAACTAAACCTTCGGTAGCCTTTCCTGCCTTTTATTTAAAGATGGAACTTAGAAGTTCACCATAAACTTTTAATTATGAACTCCATCAAAAAACAGTTTAACACGGTTGTATCACAGGCAAAGAAAGGCGTACCGGGTTTTGCAAATGCATATTCCAAATTTATTGAAAAGGTAACCATTAACCAAAGCAGTAAAAGTCTTATTGTAAACTACAGTCGCAGCCTG